>Ga0335398_10007569_pt1 | contig 13223 bp, 12 predicted proteins | sample BON03_FD_205742 | JGI IMG/M metagenome (GOLD analysis project Ga0335398, IMG submission 205742) | Freshwater microbial communities from Lake Bonney liftoff mats and glacier meltwater in Antarctica - BON-03 (spades assembly) (version 2) | ecosystem: Environmental > Aquatic > Freshwater > Ice >... | reverse complement strand
GTTCTAAAGAAAGGTTGTGAAGCGAATTTAGAGCAGTTATGTCAGTGGATTGGTACTGTGCGATGGTGCTACAAATAATGTGTTGCATTCGAAAGAAATCATCCTGAGAAACTAAAGCAGACAATAGGCTCGCTCCTGCTCGACCTACGTGATAATACAAAATCGATGATACCCACTAATCCTTGGCTGAAAGACTGTGGTTTTGATGTAAGATACGAGGCAATACTCGAATATGGCAAAGCCCTAGGAATCAATCAAGCAAAAGCTCAAAAGATGCGAAAGCAAGGAGTCCCATTTAGTTTTAAAATGGGATTTAGAAGAAAGAGCGAGGCCATCAATGAGACCATTAAAATTCAATCCATAAATTGGGGTATCGGGGAACAGGCATTTCTAGTGAATAGCCTCACTAGTAAGGAGATGGATGCTATACCTAAGAAGGTACTTCGAGCAGTGAATATCACAAAAACTAGGATGGGATTGTATTTAACTTTACAGAAGGCGCAACTCTGGATACTTCAACGTATCGTCCGCATGAAATCGTTGCATTGGATCCTGGTGTGAGGACATTCAGGACTGGATATTATGCAGATGGGGTGGAAATTGAATGGATATTATTGATATGAATCGAATCTACGCGATGTTGCGCTTTACAGACAAGCTTCATTCTAAAATGGACAAGTAGATCGCCACTTACAAGGATGAATTGACTAAGGAGCACCCTGAGGTAAAACGACGAACTGAGGAGCTTGCTAGATTGAATGCTGTCAAGGCTGAACTAACGAAGGTGTTGAAAGAAACCCACGCAACTTTCATTCAATATCGTTGTGAAAGTATTTCCAAAAAGAAAGAACTGGCTGAAAAGACGGAATCGTTGGGCAAGGATCATCACGTTATTAAAAATTTAAAAAGGAAGATTTAAAACTTGGTTATAACATGATTCGTCTGGTGGCGAGTGATCCCGATATTGCCAAGGCTCACAACGATGTCACCAGAAGTAAAGATGAACTTGGAAAATACAAGGATGTGTTGGTAGTGAGCGATCCCAAGGTTATCAAGATGGAGAAGCAATTACCCACTTACAATCGCGCCTACCTCCGTTTGCTACTGAGACTTCGTAACATGATTGATGAAGCTCACAAGAAGTTTGCCACCTAACTATGTCGAAATGTACGCATTGTGTTACTACCAAAGTTTGAAACATCAAGGATGGTAAAAAACGCAGATCGCAACATTTCAACTGTCACTGCTCGAAAGATGATGAATTGGGGACACTAAAGATTCAGAAAGATGCTAATAAACAAGGCCGCTCTCAGTTCTAGTTGCCAGGTCATTATTTGTGATGAGCACTACACCAGCAAAATATGTGGATCATGTGGAGAACTTCACCACAATCTTGGAAAAAATAAAACCTTCATCTGCCCTCATTGTCACTATGAGGCAGATCGAGACATTAACGCAGCGAGGAACATCCTCCTCCATTTTTTAACCTTGAACATCATAATGTTGAAGAGAGGTTCACTTGGAGAAGCAAGTGTGTCCTATGCCCCTACAGCCAGCCATTCAGTTCCTATAAGGGAAAATGGTGTATCGTCAAAAGTAGTACCACTAATCATTAGTGGATCTACCAAATTTGGGAAATTTGCTAATTTGGCAATTAAAAATTATCCGAAGCATATTTGAGAGCATGGCTGGTTGGCAGGAAACTTTATTTGTCTGGAAAGGAATTATACGAGATAAATCCGGTGAATTCGCTTGGGAAGGATGCTGGGCCCCGTCTTTAGATGGAGAATTACCCTCCAACGATTTATTCTCGAGTCAAGTGAAGCACTACGGTTTTTTCATGAATGGACAGTTTTCTGTCTTCGCTTGCAACATCCATGAACCTGCATGGCCACTATTGCTTACAAGATGGAGATGCGAGCCATGTAAATTACGATGACTCTTCTGTTTTGAGCTTTGATACAACCATCGAGCGAAAACGAGGAAACATTTCGATACTCTGCTGTGCAAAAGGGGAAAATGAGTTTGGTAGTTTTTTGGGATATGGTACTTTTGTTGTTCAGCATGGAGCGCTTCCATGTATGACATTGGCGAGAAGATATCTGAGGGTGAATGATCCTCGACTTACTTGGGGATTCCCAAAAGAGCATTTTGATTTCATTAGAGAATCTGGCAAATCAGATCAACCTTGGTGTATCATTCCATTCAAATATAAACGGAAATCGGTTCGCTAGATCGGTTCGGGTCTTATTTAATCATGTATTCTTGTTTTTAATTTTAAAATGGATTTTGAAACTTCAAAGACTTTTCAATGGAACCACTTTGACAGATTATGAAGAGCATTCTCAGGAGACTCACAGTAGTAGTAGCCGAGTGACATGCATGGATACAATACGAGGAATGACATGCGCATTGATGATTCTGGTGGACGATGTCGATGAAACCTATAAACGGTTGCACCACTCTCCTTGCCACGGACACAATGTTGCTGATTTAGTCACGCCATGGGTTTTGGTGCTCGTGTGAATTTATATGGTGCTTGGTAGAAAGCAGAGTCGTAAAGCCAAACTGCAAAGAGGAATGAAACTGTTCGTGCTAGGATTAATGATGCAGGAAAATGGTTGGCCGAGCAATTATCATTTCAGGTATAATGTCAGCCTCTTGCGGTTTTGTGGGATTCTAAGCCGCATTGGCTTCGCGTATTCCGTCGTTGCCATCATAAGTTAATTCGTGCCCTATGATGGATCAGGTCGTGCGGTTGTGAGGCAATCCTTTTTAGTATTGATGCTTCTCCTTGCATGTCGTAAGTTGCTTCTTTCACGTATTTATTGATTTTAGCCGAATACAAATCCTCACATATACGCTGCATGTCCCAAGCTGGGAATCGCCTTGGATCCATTTCACTGGCAAAGGAATGCACCAACAATTGAATGTGACATCAGAGGGAATCTCGATTATCCAACACGCTCTGCACAGAGTTACGTTGACTGTTTGATATTGGGAGAAAACCATCTTGGTCCTTGGTTCTCCACGGCAATGTCAGAATATGCGTAAGCGTCGAAGATGTTTGTTTCCTGTTTCAGAAATTTTTATGATCTCTTTGAGAGTTGGATTGGTTACCACGTCATCCCTTTGAATAAGCAACTATATACGCCATCCGTTTGTTTGGTGACAGCAGGATTATTGGGATTGGGATATCTATTGTGGCAGATTTTGAAGATTTAGCGCCTCGTTGACTTTTGTTTTCACTCGAATGGGCAGAAATGCGATATTCGTATTCCTCGCTCGTGGAATGACTGAAAATCTTCTCACCATAGTGTACTGGACTCCAGATTTTGCGAATCCAGACACGAAAGAAAACATTCTTTCTTGGATTGAAAAAGATGTCTGCTTGGGTAACTCATTGACATATGTTCTCTTGGAAGTCTCGTTTTTTCTATGTATGACATGGCAACTTGGCTCTCACAATATAAATATATCCATTTGAATCGTAAATTATATGAATCATAAATTATTATTGAATTGGTTGCCTTTCCATTGCCACAGCTAACTCCTTCAACTGCTCCTGAGGAAACCCGTACGCTTGCGCAAACTCTAAGAGCTCTTGAAAACGCACAAAGCATTCATCAGATGGCAAGTTTTCCACTACAGTAATAAAACAAGATGGACGAGATGCAGGATCAACAACCAACAATGCCATGCAAGCCCCCATTCTATAAGCTATTGAAGGACCTTGAAGATGATCCTTCGCATAGGCTTTCACCAAAGCGTTCGTGTCACATTCAACTCCCAGACACTCTTCTGCAATGGACTTCAATACTGAAAGCACGGCTTCGTTGTCACTGAGCGGTTTCCAACAAGACCATAAAACGGAGGAAGACTTGAGGATCATGTGTGCTAGTCCTACTAGTCGCGGGAACACCAGAGGGTGTTCATAACCTTGAGCGCTTAAATGACACGCTGTTCTCATCGCTTTAATGGCTTGTAAATGCTTCCCTCTCCTAACTTGAACATCGAATATATCAGCACATAATCGAATGGAGGGAGGAGTAACCTTTAGCACCTTTTGCAGCAAAATATGAGCAAACTCCAAAGGGCTTCCTAATTCAATTTGAAATGCCTTCTCTCCCAAAGGATCCTCGTCAGGTGGAATATCTTTTTTCTTCGAGGATGAATCTTTCTTATTCGCTTCTGTCAATGCAAGTTGGGCTGTTTCTTCTTCTAGTTTCTTAGCCTGCAATTTACGTGCCTTAGCCTTGGCTTTCTTCTTCTCGGCACCAGTCATCTGAGAATAGTCTGGTTCGATAGTCGATGGGTCGATGAACATGACAGAGTTATCACACATCTGTAAGTAACATTTCACAGCGCCACTGGCAGCAGTAACGAAATAAGGATGACTTCGAATGGTATCCTCGAGTCTTAATACCGAAACATATGCTCTCAATGTCCCTTTGCGAAGACAATACATGTGAAAATCCAGCTCGTCATCTTGAATGTCGTCAAAGTGTTTTTGGACTCCTTTAAACAGTTTCATGGCCAGCGCAACATTCCCCGATCGTCGACATGCGTTACCCGCTTCTACTTCAAACCACATGGCCTGCATGTCCATCAGATACATTCGACTATCCCCTTCATGCTTGGTGAATAAGGAAACCACTTCCTCCGCCTCAGCTATTCTCCCAGCTCGCAGTAGAAACTTGACTGATTTTGAATTGATCCATTTGTCAGCTAGATCCAGCTTTCTTCCACTTTCTAATGAATCCGATGCTGCTGATAGAGAACCCATGTGCTTGAGTATGCGACCCTTAACCTATAATAAATGTTAGCCGACGTAAGCACCGATACAAAAGTAATGAATCATGAATCGGCGTAGTTGATGTACATGCAAGTATCTAGCATAGCTTTCAAACGAAACATTCGCACGGGAAGCGATACTCGGGATTTGAGCCTGCAGTATGTTTGGGATCACTTCTTGTTGGTTTCACGAAAGATTTATAGAAAAACCCCTCACTCGAAAGGTGTAGCATAAGAAATATATTGAATAAGATCAAGCATCATTTCCCAAAAAACAAACTCACGCACGCACGCCGATTCAATATCATCAGTTTAAATCAACTTACGAAATATAAATCTACAAGTGTAGGCGTATGAACAAGGGCCTCTTCTATAACCACAAGAGCTTTGTCCTAAAATTGGAATAAGTAACATATTCAAAAAAAGAGGTGTGAGTGTAACCATCAGGCAATCTAAAGCGTATTCTTCACATGAATTCAGAACAGGTCTGTGCTATTGATGTTTCGTCACACGGAATACACTACACAAAGGGGACACTACAATTCTCAGACTGACGTGCAAATCGTTTGTCGATGAATCTTCACCAGCATTCAGAATTCGAGTTTCTTGTATATTCTATCATCGAATGCATTTGAGTCCCCCTGTTTTAAAATATACTTACTCGTTCTCCACACATATCTAAATGCTGCGCTATAAAGTACAAAATCCACAGCAATATGGTAGGGGCTTCATCAACAGTGCCGCCAGGTAAAGGTTCGCCTTTGTACAGAGTATTCCTGAATGAATCCATGATTTCACCTAATATCTTCACTTTGCCCATACTCTGCTCGCGTATTTCACTGGACACTTGTTCGGATTTGTCAAAAGCAATCTTATATATTGGTTTCAATGAAGAAAACAGGGATGGAATGCCTTTGCGAAGGGCCATCAATAAAAATCTCGATGCATGACTTTGAAAAATCGAACCTTCTAAAAAGTCAAGAGGAATTCGTTGTACGGCAAGTGCTTTGGGGAACTCACAAGCCATAGTCTCGTACATACCTGAAATTTCACCAACTACTTTCGGTTCTAATCTGCAAATTAAAAGTTAATAACGATTTGAAAACACGGTATCTCAGACAGCACCATAAGTGCATTGCTCGATCATCGGCTACTTCCACAATAAACCATCGAAACGACCAATAGAAAACTCACGGTAACGAGTACCAACATGGAATCCTACACGGCTGATTTGATGGATGAATTGATTTGAAGTATGAGCAAACCAAACACAGAGGGTTTGTCTGCTTTCGCAGTTCCGTGATACAGAATGCTTCTACGCGATAGATGTATCATCATCGATGCCATTTATTACTGCAACTTACATCCTATTTTGAACAGGTAGCTGGCAACCAGAACAGTTGCTAATATCCGATATTTTCAAATGACATGCCTAAAAACAGTTAGATTCCGGTTTCATATGAATTTGTTGTCTGCATTCTTTTCCCCGAGAAACATTAGGTGTTAACCAGAGAGAATTTCAAACACAGGCACGAATTTACGCAAAACACTTGGCAACTCAAACAGTAACGTCGATATGACACCGTATGGTCGTGGCAGAATATGTATGCGAATCATTATCGTAAACTTACCAATAGACCACAATGGTATTTGTAGCATTCTGGATTGACGCGAAACATCAATTTAAATAACTCTGTTGCCTCGTCGAATTTACCCAGTTTCAAAAGGATGCTGGCGTATTGCTCTCTACAAGCAACTATATCAACAATATCATCTTTTTGATCTCGTAGAAGCTGCAACACTTCCTCGAGACGTCCGTCTTCCTCCAGCAACATCGCCTTGTACATCCATACTTCACTCTCTTCGTAGGTAGGTCGGATACGTGAAACATCGTACGTACTAATATGCAAATTGAGTATCTGTAACGCTAAATCGATATTACCAGCCAAATGATGCGCCATACTGTCATATACTGTTAGCCTACAATTATCAATACAATTACAATGTGGACCAGTTGGGTGATGCGGGATATAGGTGGGGGTACTGATGAAAATATTTCCGCGACCATTACTTTTCCTTCTCTATGGGCTATGTTTTGACTCCGCCGAAAGTGGAAGTCTTTCGTGCAAAGCTTCGATCAAGCCTTTAAAATATCGATGACTTACCTGTATCCAATCCAATTTCCTTGCATATTCGATTGCAAGACAATCAGCTCCTTTCTAGATTTTTGATATCCTTTAAAATCCCTGGTTTGAATTTGAAGAATCGCCATATCGCGAAGAATTTGAACATTTGCACCTTGGTGGAACCTCAGGGCGTTGGCATAACATTTGATGGCTTCTACATAATTCCGATCGCTGCGATATATAAGTCCGTAAACATGCCAGCAGACAGAGCTTCTAATGTTATGTTTCAAACCCTCTTTAGCGCACTCATAAGCTTCCACTTTGCGATCGAGGTAGTTCAAAGTGAGACCTTTCATCGACAACGTCTCCCCGTGGTTGGGATGAGACTTAAGCAGTTGCTCAGAAGCTTTCAAAGCTTTCTTGTATTGCTTCTTGTCGTGCAGCTTGCGTAGAAGTTTGAACTGCGAAGCATCTTTCGAATTGAGTTCCTGGTCTGTCATGGAAACACTTTTAATATGGGTGGTGATCAAAGATAACTTTTTGAAAAAACAAGCGCCCACCATCCATTATTCTCCCACTAGGACTTTGTTAGAGACAACTATATTAAAAATCATTCGAGGGATAGTCCCCCAAAACAGGAGAGCCGTTGAATCTTGACTTGATCTTGGTAACGTATACACTGGATGAATATCCTCAGCCAAGTGGTGGAGGATCGTCACTATTTAGAGGCCCAGAAAGACCCGCTCGTATTTTCTATTAAGAATGCTATGGAAAAGAAAAACATGACAGAAGAGTCCTCTTTCAAGATACATGCTTACACTCTCGAAGATATCCTGAATATATCTATTAGAAGAGGGTTGTTCTGGAGGTATCTAAAGACCATGGACATGAATTACATTATTCTTTGCCATGATCGCGCGGAAGAATTGAGTCATTGCCCAATTGGAACTTATAAGACACATGGCATCATGCGGGTTATCAGAGATTACCTCTGCACAGAGAGTAAATTGTACATAGGGTCTGAAAGCGATAGTAACATTCTATTAGAGTTGAAAACTCAGATTGAGAAGACCCAATCGCTTGAAGAATTAATAAAGTTCACGATGGATAAATTGCGCGGATCAGTAGATTCATTTCTACTTTCGAAGTATGGAAAGGTTGTGCATCAATACGACACCTATTCTAAGAAGGTTCTTACTTCAGACGATTACGAGCGATTACGAGTACTAGGGGAAGGTGGATTTGGAAAAGTCCATGCTATTCGAATGGAGTCGGGAGCTATTTATGCAGCCAAAGAAATGTCGAAAGCAAGAATTATCACAAAGAAACGAATTGAAACAGTCCTCAACGAGGCAAAGATACTGAAAAAATGTCACAGTACATTCATTTGCAGATTGCATCACATATATTCTGATGATATGAGCATATACTTTATTCTGGATATTATGTTTGGAGGTGAATTGAAGTATCAATTAAAAAGAATGGAAGCACCTCGTGAAGACGTAGTGCAGTTTTGGATGGCGTGCCTAATTTCTGGAATACATCATCTCCATTCCAACAGAATTATTCATCGAGATATTAAACTCTCTAACGCATTGCTGGATTCGGAAGGATATGTATGCATTAATGATTTTGGATTGAGTGTAACATCTGAAACTGAAGACCCGCGAGCTGTCACATGCTGTGGAACACCAGGATATGTTGGTAAGTTATATTGCTTGTAATTTGTTTTCCTTGTTAATAATGAACTTGAAGCTCCGGAAATGTATCTAGGTCCCCATTGGGACAGTAAGCGATCCAAAAGCGTCGCTAATCCAAGCAAGAAATTATCTAACGCAACTTCCAGTTTCTTGCAAAAACGAATAATATCGTTTCGAAGCAGAGGAACGAGTGTTCGTGTGCAGCACTTATCATCCACGAAAGATAATGCACCAATTTTGAAACCCCTCGAGAAAGCTCCTGAAATCATATCATTCCAGGAAGAAAAGCAGCAACCTCCAAGAGAATCTTTAGCATTGGGCACCTCTGCATTTGAGAGTTTACAGAATTCCAAATTTCAATCACTTATGAAGCAACCATCGCGTAAATCCTTAAATACATCTGGCGACCTACCCAGGTATAAAGATTATGGATATTCGGTGGATTGGTTTGCTTGTGGTGTTGCATTGCATCAGATGTTCTCACCAACCATGCTTCCTTTTTCTCGAGGCCCTAAGAAGAGTCAAAGAGCATTGGTTCAAAACATGGTACAGGGTGTTGTTCGTTGGAGCGATGCATCGCTTGAACAACTTGCTCATAACAAGGAACACGCTGGCAACAATATGACCGGATTGACCCCAGATGCCCATGATTTGGTTCTGAAACTCTTGCATCATGCGCCGGACCAACGAATTGGTTGCGGATCCACCGACACCACCAGTTTCACGGCACTCAAGAACCATCCGTTCTTCAACGGGATTGACTGGCAAAAACTCGAGAATAGATCTATTGTGGCGCCGTTTCGACCTCCTTTGAATGTGGTAAACGCTGAATTTCAGGAGTCCGAATGGGATGCCAGTACACCCACAAAGGCACAGAGAAGAAAGTCTGTTAAGCTGGTGGATGAATTTCACGCCAAAGTATTTAAAGAATTGGAGTTTGTGAGACCAGAAACATTTTATGAACAATTGGCCGATTGTGAGATAGCCTACGATATGGAAGTGGAAGAACCAAAAGATTTAGAACAAAACCGAAAGCCTCGAACCTCTGGTTGTTGCGTTATGTGAACCATTCATATTTACTTATTTATTTAAAGAATCATTTACAAGTCTATTCTGGTAGTTGAGTGAGCAATGCAACACCTCTTCTAATCCAATGTGATTCGTCGTCATTCGAAGGGAGTGTTATGTACATCACAAAGTTGGTACTGTGTCCAGTGGTAGATAATGTGCCGCGTCTTTCATTTGTTTTGTATAACGGACACTTGAACTTTCCGGTATTTTGAACTGCTTCTGAAGTCGGAAGCATGTGGATTAAAGGACATGTGTCATGAAGTACTTTCGGTAAACATTCGTCCAGGGCCTTTGAATCAGGATTCCATCTAGCGCCTTCAAGAAAGAGACCATTAACGTAGACACCTTGTGCAGGTGGAGTTGTTGTGTTTTTTTCAGCTGCAAGAACCAGATAGTCAAACTGGACACCGTCAATAGATACCCGATTCCTTCTTGCTGCGTTTTGCAAAACCCCTGTAAGGAAACCATGCGTGAAGAAAATGCCTGATATCCAAAAAACAGAAGGAGGGCCATATTGGAACCAATTCTGGAAGAAGTTCAGTCGCTTGTATAGATCCTGTACATAGCCATGCAAGTTCTTCAGAGACGGAAACGATTTTTTTCTCCACATTTCAGGAATCTTTCCAACCAGTATCGAACTGAAGACACTTTCCAATTCAAGACTCATCACTACTAAACCCTGCGTCGCTTTAATTAGGGTGCATAGGCTGTCTCTGATAACACTGGTCAATGTATTGTACCTGCTAAGCTCTTGGCATAACACGGTGTTCATGGACTCGGAGTACATGACTGGGTATTTCTTGTGAGCTTTGTTCATGTCAAATTGTTCATCTAGTTTGGCAAGGATGTTGATGGCAACCTCTTCCACTTGCTGTTCCGGTGTCGCTTGACCAACTGCTGCTTGAATGCGAGGCTGTGTCAATAACAAGGCTTCTAGCATCTGATGAGTAGCCGCGATGTCCTTGGAAATGTTAGCATTCTCATTTAATCCATATACTTCTGGATCAGCATTCACGGGGAGAGATCTCAAGTACTCTAGATAACTTGAGTGCGATCCGTGTTTTGGTACAACGTAAGTACCACTAGAACTCATACTATGGTGTTCAATGTGAGCTACATTGTGTCCTAAGTACAATTCTAACATCGCTCCCATGGTCCTTCTGTCATTCTCATCTGTAACTCGACCTCCGTAGTTGCATTCACCAATGGTGTATTTCAATGCTTTAAACGGTAAATCATTTTGCTCATCCCCACTCTCCAAAAACATTTTCAATTGTCGTGCTGATATTCGAAGGTCGCTTTCGTTGAACTCGTAAGGGATATTCCAACCTAATGCTCCAAAGTCCCGTCGTTCTTGTATCACGGCATGGAAGAAACACAAACCGAATAACAGCTTTTTGAAGCAGCGTGCTTTCGTCGGTTTACAAGTCTCAAAGTAGTCACTGTCCACAATAGGATCGGTCATATACGAGCTCACTAGATTGGCCCGTAGTCCTTTAGGGGCTTCATTTGTCATTTTAACACCATTTTGCAGAATCGAAGCTGGAAACATTTTGGAAGGATATGAAGTTAGCCATAAACGGAATTGTTGATTTTCTGATTGCATTAGTTGAGGTCCAACTTCTTCCAAAAGCTGTTCTAATGCCGACATCCAGCTTGGAAACAAATGACAATTCTGCAGCGCAACCCATGAGCCAGTTTCAATACCTCGTCGGATCAATTTTTCGGCCAATGCACCTTGTCCTTGACCCAGTGATAAAGATGTCAATTGAATGTGGTGCTGCTCTGAGAACTTGCTCAATGACGTCATAGGATCAGATCCAGCTGATAAAATAAAAATAAGCGGAGTCCATGCCTTGGAGTCTTCCCAACAGGAACGAAGCTCAAAAGCAGGAGGCTCAACAAATTTGCTACCCATCATATCTGATACAAACTTGAAAACCATTGCAATCATCTTATCAGGTCGAATGCAGCGAAGTACACATAATTTCGTAAACGCATCTAGTTTATCATTCCATAAACCAGGTAAAGGGGTATTCTGTGGTGCATGACAGTCATAATACTCCTTCCACTCGTCCCCAAACGATTGAATAAGCGTGTCTGCACATTCCAAACCAACTGACTTCATTTCTCGTGAAAGGATATTGAGCTCACTCCAACATTTATCAGGAAGCCAATCTGCACATGGATTGACAGGTAAATGCTCCAAAGGCATTCCTCCACTAATAAAAAACCGAAACAGGACTGGGGGGATGGAATCTTGCAAGAGCCTCGTGCAAAGCATGAATGAAAACAACAACTTGTCTTTTTCAAACAGCGAGCGACATACGTTGCGATACACCGCAAATGTAAAGTGATCCTCAAGCGCCTGCAGTCTGTTAAAAATGTCATTTGGAAACGGCTCCGAGTTCCCAATGGAGGTCTCGTATAACTCTATGAACCAGTTGAGCGAGTATTGATACATTGGGTCAATGGACACAATATCTGCAATACAGAAAAACATAGTCGACGCTTTGCTGGCAATCGGCAAGTACCCGTCACGAGCTTCATCGATCTCCTTCTCTGTTTGTTCTGCGATTTTCTGTTTTTCAGAAATGTCTTTCGCAACCGCCTGAGATTTGGAAAGGATTTCGATGGCAGTGGCATCTTCCAAGATATTCCCTTGTGAAGAGGACATCACATGAAGTATTTTGTCTTCGATTTCTTTCAAAGTCTTTTTATTATCAGCACTCTGAACGATGAGTTCACTCCGGGAAGTTTCGAGATCTGGTCGTTCTTTGGCTACCAGAATTCCCAGTAGTTGATCTTCAATACCAACAGGAGTTATCATAAAGTTCAATAGAGTCACCTTCACCGAAACGTCTGGCAAATAATGCGGACTGCGTAATCTGGTGGTCATATAGAATCTAAATTTGGGAGAATACTCAACAATAGCATCTCCTAGTTTGATTCTGGTCACGCCTCCTTTACTAAAAACTTGTTTCAAAAGCAATGGTTCCAATGTCGCTGGAAGAGTTTCTCCTATATTTTCTAATAAAAGAGGTTTCCCAAATTGTATGCAGTTCTCTAATTTCCGCATGAAATTCGGATCTGTCAGTTTACATATTTCAAGTCCATTCTCTTTCTCAAGGTTTCTAATCCATTTATTAGCTTGACCTTGTGGGTCAATCATCAAAGGCCATCGTCTAGAATTATCCACAATGATTCCATTTTCAACACTAAAGTCATCAATGGGGAGACCTTGAATGTTCCAATTGCGAATCTTCACTGGCTCTCCTATAGTTGCAATTAGATTAAGATCTTCCTTACGGGAACATGGAATCTGATTCTCCACTGCCAATCTAGTCCATTCTTGCACTATTTCTCTTCTGAATGTGACGGTAAAGGCACCCAAGTAAGCCACTACACCGGAACATATCAACACATTACCAGTCACGTTCGTAAATTGATCCATTAAACTCTGAACCTCAGCTTCCCATCTGGATTTTTCTCCTCCTAGACCAGATATCAATTTCTCAGCTCTGTCTAGCTT
>Ga0335398_10007567_pt1 | contig 13226 bp, 10 predicted proteins | sample BON03_FD_205742 | JGI IMG/M metagenome (GOLD analysis project Ga0335398, IMG submission 205742) | Freshwater microbial communities from Lake Bonney liftoff mats and glacier meltwater in Antarctica - BON-03 (spades assembly) (version 2) | ecosystem: Environmental > Aquatic > Freshwater > Ice >... | reverse complement strand
GCCCCGGTTGATTACATGATAAACCCCTGCTTCCGATTCCATCCTTAAGGGTCACGTCATGGCCAACACGCCACCTCATTTATCAGCGCACTTCAACTACAAACTACAAAGCCTGACCCCTTAGATCTCTTTCCCTTAGATCTCTTTTCGATTTCACCGTCGGTGGTAATGACGAGCACTCCCTCCTGCAGGGTGTTGAAGATGTCCTCGAACAATCCGCGCTCACGCGCCAGCCGCTGCACGAGATTGGCGAGGTTCACCGAATCGAGCGAATCGAGACGGCCCAGCACCCGGTCAAGCGAGGTGTGTTTCTTCGACGGCATCGCGAAGAGTGATGAACGAGTTGGCGGATGCGGTCAACGCCGCCACGCCAATACCGCCGGGCACTCGAACCGGTCGCCGGGCCAAGTCTGGGTAATCGTGAGATCCTCCCCGGGCGCGAGAGCGCCGACGGCGAGCCGAGCGACAGGCTCAATCCAGTCTTCACCAGCGGTCCGCACCACCCCGACAAAGCCACCGGCGGCGTTGCGCAAACCAGCGCCGGCGTAAGTGGCGGCTAGCATAAGACCGGAGGCGGTTTCGATGCGGGCAGGCGTGACGGCCCGCACTTGCACGAGACCGACGATGAGGTCGTCGCGCATGTGCAGCACCAAGTCGCCACCTTCCCACCGGGCCGCCGTCACCGTATTTGCGGAGGCGCGCCCCGGGCCGAAGTGCACCACGCGGCCCACCAAGGTGACGGCCGCCTCACCGGCAGCGGTCGCGGCCAAGGCGATGCGCACGGTTTGCGCAGCGGGATCGACCGCGAGCACCCGCCCCCCCCAAGCCTGCGCGGCGTGATGGAAGTCGTCATTGACCGCAGCGTGCGTGCCGTCGACCAGCCAAAGCCGCGCGAGGGCACCGTCGGCATCAAACGCAAACACGGTCACGCGGGCATCAGTCAGCAGCATCCGCCCGGCAACCTCGCACCGTTTGCTCACGCCCTGCTCGCCCTGCACGATGACCTCACTACGACCGTCCCCCTGTGTCACGCCCACTGCCACCCCGCCGGGGATAGCATAGCGCTGGGCCCCTCGCAGAAACGGTGTCCCGGCGTGCGGTTCGATGACACTGACAAACTTGCTTACGAGCCCCGCCCCACCCTCGTGCCGCGCGATCAAGTAACGTAGGATCTGCGGCCATTTAACCGGCGACACGCGGGCCTCGGCGAGCATTAGCTGCTGATTCGGCTGTGGTAAAACCCGCAGGCGCAATTGCGCTGTCGCCGCGCGCTCGTGAGTGTAGTCGGCCGACCAGTCACCGGCGCGATGGTGGCGGACTTTTTCCAGATGCTGGAACCCCGAGCCCCGATACGTGGCGTAACCGTCTTTATTCTCGGGCGAAGCCAGCGCGGGATCATCGTATAGCGCGCCGACGGGCACGGCCTCACCGGCCAGCGTCCCGGTGGCCGGTGGCGTCCACTCGCCACCGTTGAGCTGAAATGCTCCCGGTGGCCCGTGCAGGCTGTAATCGTGCTGGTGACCGCCCTCGACATCGAAAAAGTCCACGAGGTAACTGCGCTCATCGCCCGCATCCACCATCACCAAGGTGCGACGGTAAACCGGGCATTGCGGATAAGTGCCGGGAGCATTGACCGCCACGGCACGCACCCAGCCGCCCTCGACCTGCATTTCGACGTGCCCCGCGGCGTTGCCGGGCTGCATCGCGGCATCCACGGTGACGGTATTATGGGAAATCGTGGTCAGCGACCACGTGAAGATGCCCGGGACCATCGCATTCATCGCATCTGGGTAACCGAGGTCGGGCATCATGGCTTGCCCGTGGGCAAACACATCAAAGTGCAGGCGGTCGAAGTGCCGGTGATTGAGGTGTAGCCCGTGATAGACTGAGAAACCCACTGTGTCCGCCGGGTTATTCATCAGGCTCAAGCCGAAACCTGCAAGCAACCGACTGGGCTGCGGCTCGTGCAAACGACCGGGGGCCGGCGCTCCGGCCGGGACCGCGATCGGCGGCTGCAATAACGAAACAAAACTCGCGAAGGAGTTTTCGCCAGTGGCACCCAGCCCAGCCAAAAAGCGGGCATAACGCGGCTCAGCATAAGTGCGCAGGGCCTGTTGATACAGACCGGCATCCCCACCGACGGGATTGGCATAGACCGTCTGACTATCGCCAATTGCCGGAGTCAGCCGACCGATGCAGAGGCTGTCGAGTGGGGCATTGAGCAACCGGCGAAGGCGCGGCAGACCGGTTACATCCACGCCGAGCTTCGCGAGCAGCCCGGCCACTAGGATGAGATTACTCACCCACGCAAAATTATAATCACCAACCTCATAGGGATGACCGTCGCGCCAAACCTGCCCGTGCAGCGCGTAGCGCAAGCCGAGGAAAATCGCGCCGTCTGGCTTGTCCACGACGGCAGCGAGGTGCCGGGCATGATCGGCATGCTGGCGCACGAGCACGGTCTGTAGCAGCGAACGCTGGTGCATGCCGTAGTTGCCGCGTGTCTTCACCGCATAATAGGCGTCGATGATTTCCTCGAGCAGGTTGGCCTCGATAAAGCCGCGCAGCTCCGGCCCGGTGCGATCGGTCAAAGCCTGCAATGCCTTGTCCTCGTCGATCGTTTCCCAAATGGCGTCGTAGGTCTCGGCAAATTGTGCCGACATGTAGGATTCCCAAATCGCATTAACCACTTTACCGGGATAGATCTCGCCGGACCTGCGGGCGAGAAACTCGCCCATCCGCGATTGCGGGGCATGATCCATGTTGGGGTAGACCTCAGCGATGCGATGCAGGATGACGGCGGCCTTGTGCGCATAGCGCCGATCGCCGGTCAGCAGGTAGGCGCGGCCCAACGCCTCGCAACCGCGCAGCAGTGTGGGATTGTCCGCCTGCGGATGCCAATACCAAGTCCAGTGGTTCGCATGGGCGACGAACCAGTAGCGCTCCCCATCCGGTGCCACCCACCCGCGGCCGTCGTCTACGTAGGGACCGTCAAAATCACTCCGATCCTGAAAACCGCTACGATAGAAACGGCCGTAGTCATTGCTCGGAAAAACCGACGCACACACCGGACACGCCACCTTGAACGGTCGGCGCGGATCGAGGCGCCACGGATAGGTGCTCTTGGCCACCTCGAAGATTTTCTTCCCGCACTTGGGGCAGCCCGCCGGCGAGCAATCGAAGGCCCGCGGCACTTCGGCGGTGGCAATCAGCTTGCGCAAATCTGCATCGCTCCACTCCACCCAGTAGGCGGCGGCCTGCACGATTTCGTCGGCCAGTTTCCGGGCGGAGGGGTAGCGGCCGATATTCTCCCGCGCCCGGGCGATCTCCGCATCGCTGAACAAGGTGCGCCGGTCTTTCAGCGGATAGCGGGGCGCGCGGATCTGCGGCGGCAGGATCACCCCCACGGGCAAGGGTGGCAATGGTTCACCGGGTGGGCTCCAATCGCTGTTCAAATGCAGGCGTGGGGGCATAAATTATTCAGTCGTTCTCCCCGGTGTCGCCCGCGGTGTCACTGAGAAAATCCAACTGGGACGAGATAATGGGGTCAGGCTTTGTAGTTTGTAGGTCGACGGAGTTTTCTTTCCAACGCCCGGCCGCAGCGCCAAAGACACCCTCCCCATGACCAGTTTCCCTGCATAAGGGTGCAAGTGGAGGGCGACCGTGTGCGGCGAGCAGTAGACCAGGGCGGAATTGCGCGCTTCCATGGGAAAACGCCCTCCGTTGCGAATGGTTGGCACCGCCAGCTTTGGCCAATCAAGACTGCGTTTGGTTGCACTCATGGTGTTGAAATCGGACAACACGATCCCGATTCAGACAACAGCATAGGCTTCCCCCGGACAACTTTCACGATTGGGCTACGTCACCCCATGGCCACTCCCTCAAAGATCAAAGCCTTCTTCGACCAGCACGGCTACTACGTCGCCCGTGGCTTGTTTACTCCCGCCCAAGTCAAACCTCTCGAGCGCGACTTCGACCGGATCGTGCGGCAGCTCACCCGCAGAGGCGACCTCAACACCGCCCAGTGGACCGGCGAACGGCAGGTCAAGGTTGCCGGGGAAAAATCCACCCTCACTCACACGCACAACGTCCAGTGCTACTCCGAAGCCTGGCTCCGTGCGATTCAGGCCAAGGCCTTTCTCGACGTCACGGAGGCGATCCTCGGGCCCGATATCGTGCTACACCACACCAAGCTGTTTCAAAAACCGGCCGCCCACGGCATGCCGTTCACGATGCATCAGGATTGGACCTACTTCCCGTCGGTCAAAGACACGATGATCGCCGCGGTCATCCACGTATCTCCGGCGACCGACCAGATGGGCTGTTTGCGCGTCTATCCCGGTTCGCACAAACTCGGACGCGTGCCCCGCACCGGCGGACAGGAGCCGTGCGAATTTCTCGATCAATACCCGCTCGAGGAATCCACTCCGCTCGAGGCCGAACCCGGCGATGTCGTGTTCTTTTCCTACTTCACGATTCACGGATCGAAGCACAACCTCTCCCGCCGTCTACGCAAAACCGTCTTGGTGCAGATGCTCGCTGGTCGCGACGAGATCGAGCCAGGCAACTTGCATCCCAACGTCCGTCTCACTCTCCGCGGTTGGAATCATCGCATCAATCGCGGCGTTGCCAACGCAACCACCTCCTGACCATTCTGCGGCTGGGACCGAACGGCCCGCCCCCCCCGTCAACCCCGACGAGCGAGCCTAGCCCTATCCCATTCTATGCGCACCGTCCACATCGTCCTGAACGCCCATCTCGATCCCGTGTGGCTGTGGCCGTGGACCGCCGGCGTCGACGAGTGCCTCAACACATGTGACACCATGTGCAACACCCTCGATCGCCACCGCGACATCATCTTCACCCGCGGGGAAGCTTGGGTCTACGAACAGGTGCGACGTCACGATCCGGCCCTCTTTCGCCGCATCAAGGCCCATGTCCGCGCTGGCCGTTGGTCAGTCGTCGGCGGTTGGTGGGTGCAGCCCGATTGCAACCTGCCGGGAGAGCAAAATTTTCATCAACAGATCAAGCTCGGCCGCGCCTGGTTTGAAAAGCACCTCGGGCTCTTCCCCCGCATCGGATTCAACGTCGACTCGTTTGGCCACAGCGCGGCGCTGCCCGACATCATGGCCGCGCACGATCAAGACAGCTACGTGTTCATGCGACCGATGGCCCACGAGACGGCCCTACCCGCCCGCGTCTTCCGCTGGCGGGGTCGCCCGGGCGGAAAGATCATCAACACTTTCCGCATCGCCCACAGCTACTGCACCATCACGCCGCCCACCTTGCAGCATGTCCAAGGCGCCCTGGAAGACTTGCCCACCGGCGTCACCCACACGATGTGCTTTCTCGGCGTCGGCGACCACGGGGGCGGCCCCAACGAACAGATTATCGAATGGGTGCGCGCTCATGAACGCACCCTCCCTGGCGCCCGGTTGGTTTTTTCTTCCCCTGAACGCTTCTTCCAGGCGCTCTCACCTCAAGTTAAACACCTGCCCCTCGTCACCGGTGAATTGCAGATGCACGCCATCGGCTGCTTCACCGCCCACCGGCCCGTGAAGCTCGGCGTGCGCCGCGCTGAGAATCTTCTCGCTCAAGCCAAACGCGCCCTCGACCTCGCGCCACCCGCCGAACGCCGCGCCGCGACTCCAGTCCTCGCCTCGGCCTGGGAATCGCTTTGCTTTAATTCGTTTCACGACACCCTCGGCGGCAGTTGCACGCCCAGCGCCGCGCAGGCCGCCGACCACCAACTCGCCGGCACCCAGGCGAGCGCCGAGACCGTGCTCAGCGAAACCTTTCGCCGCCGTGCCCACGCGCTGCCGCCCGACCCGCGCCAACGCATCGTGGCGGGAAATTTTTCAGACGAGACGTTCAACGGCTGGATCGAACACGAACCCTGGCTCGAATGGACGCATTGGAAACCAGATTGGTGCCTCCTCGACGAACGTAACCGGCTCGTCCCCCACCAGATCATCGAGCCTGAAACGCTCATGCCCGACACGATGCGCGTGCTCTTTCCCCTCGCGATCAAGCCCGGCGAACTCCGCACCGTCCGCATCGCCCGCAATTCCAAGGGCAAATCCGCACCACTCAAGGGCGCCTCGCCCGACTTTAACCTCACCACCAATGCCGACGGCAGCGGCGTCCTTCGCACCGACGCGCACTCAACCTGTCCGTTGCCCGAGCTGAAACTCATCGAGGACAAATCCGACACTTGGTCGCACAGCATCGACCGCTTCGCCGGCCCGCAAGTCGATCATGCGCATTGGAGCGAACCCGCGCTGATCGAAACCGGCCCGCTCCGTCATCTCTGGCGCATCGAGGGCCGGATCGGTGAAAGCCGGATCTGCGCGGACTGGCGGCGCTACCGTGGATGCGAGTTCTACGAATTGCACCTACGTGTCAATTGGCACGAGCATCATAAACTCCTGCGCCTCTCCTGGTCGCCCCGTCCTACGATCGGGCATCGCAATGATGGTATTCCGGGTGGCAACCTGCGCCGCGCCAGCGACGGCCGCGAGCTTCCCCTCCGTGATCGCAGCGTTCTTCATCTCGCCGATGGCCGTCGTGCAGGCATCGTCGCACCGGAAGTCTTCGCGATCAGTGGTGACGAATCGACCGCGCATCTCACGCTCCTGCGATCCTGCCCTTTTGCCCACCACGACCCCAAGATTCTTCCAACGAAACTCGAGCACTACGCCTGGGTCGACCAAGGCGAACACACCTTCTTCTTCCGATTTTTCCCGCCCGGCAAAGTCACGGGGCGCGTGCTCGATCGTCACGCCCACATACTGCAACAACGCCCGTTGATCGCCGATCTCACCCGCGGCATGTCTCACCGCCCGTTCAAGGACGAGCCCGGTTGGCCGCTTTAACTTGGGGGAAAATCCGCACGGAGCGACCCGACGCCGCCGTTGACGTGGACCGATGGCCGGATAGCCTCCGAGTCACCACGGTGCGCGTTGGACGCATCGGGCCGCCCACTCCAACCCCAAAACTCAGGAGGCTGTCTTGAAGAGATTGACTGCTCTACTCGTGTGGGCCGAAGCCCGCCGCGATATCTGGTTAGATTGCGTTCGCATCTACCTTGGCCTCGGGCTCCTCGCCCGCGGCGTCATGATTGTGTTCAACGTTCGCTCAGAGTTCATCATCAATCTGCTCTCGCGCAGCGGCAGCGATTGGTTGGTTTCCGGAGCTCTGATTCACTACGTCGCCATCGGACACTTCGTCGGTGGATTCCTGCTCTGCATCGGCTTTCTGACGCGCATCGCCGCCTTGGTGCAAATTCCGATCCTCGCCGGCGCGGTCTTCATCGTGCACCGACACGATGGTCTGTTCGCCCTCGGTCAATCCCTCGAGTTTTCCGCGCTCGTGCTCTTCCTCCTCATCGTGGTCCTCATCGCCGGCGGCGGCCCCCTCTCGCTCGACCGCAGCGTCTTCGGCCCCGCCAAGGTGGACGAGGATTGAAACTTCATCCCCGCCCATCAGGGGCGGGTGCTTAACGACCGCGGCGCGTCGACTGCTCTTGTTGCTCGGCGAGGATGTCCTCACGGTTCTCCTGCTGCCAAGCGAAGATCGAGCGCACGGGGGCGTGCGGGCGATTCACGTCGCCCGACTTCAAGATGCGGTTGTCGAATTCGACGGCGGGCCGCCCCGGCCCGCCGACCAATTGGTCGATGGGACCGTAAAACCGATTGTTGATCAGCTCGATCCCGATGCAGTCGCGCGAACCGATGTAGATCGCCGCGGGATACGGCTCCAGCGTGATGAAAACATTCCCTTGGATAATGTGGTCGAAGCTCGCGGCTTTCGCCAGCACCGCCGGACCGCGGCCGACCACGAAGCGATTGTAGAGGATCAACCACGCTTCATTCATCCCGCCCATCCACAGCCCGACTTTCGACGAGGTGATGTTGCAATTGTAGACGACGTTGCGCGGGCCGTTCGGACCGTGCCCGGTGTCCTCCGGACCCGATGACCACATGCCGTTGCCGTAAGAACCGCCGTCTTGCGACGACTCGACGATCAAGCCTTCAAACAGATTCTCGTTGGTCCAACCCGCGTGCCACTGGGCATCGCTGTTGTGAAACGTGCTATCGCGAATCACATTGCCGGACGACGACCACTGCAGCACAGGCGCATGCCGCATGTCGTAGGTCGTCACGTTTTCCATCAGGCAATCGTAGGAGTGCTCCCAACCGATGTAGGCGTGACCGCCTTCGTTCGTCCAGGAACGATCAAACACCGAGTCGCGCACCTCGCACCGTTTAGAATTTGGCATGTAGAGTGCTTTGTTGCCCGTCATCACCACTTCTACCCCGCGCACCCACGACTCCCAGCCGTATTCAAATACGACGCTGTAAACATCCGCGTCGACCGCTTGCTCAAAGCCCAAATCCTCGAGTCCGCAATGCACCTGCGGACGAAATTTTTGCACGTAAGCTCCGTCGATCGTGGGAAACTCGATCCGCAGTGCTTCAGGAATCCACACCCGATTGCCCTCCACGGCCGTCACCTCATACATGTTGCGACGATAACTCCCACCGGGGTGATCATCGCGATGCAGCGCCTGCCAACGAGGCGTGTTGGGCGCGTCGAGGACTAGGCGATCTCCCACCTTCACGCCGTGTCCGGCCGTCAACTCAAGGCTCATGTCACCGCGGCGGCCATCCGAAGCGAGGGCGATCGTCTCCCCCTCCACTCCTTCGCCTCGAAACATGATCATGCTAAGGACGCCATAGGCGCGATCACCGGCTACAGCGTGGTCCGCCACAAGCACCGTTTGTTCCGTGGTGCGCTTCGCGCCGTGGCGGTAAGTAGCGATCACTTCCAGCTTCACCTTGCCCGGACCCGCGGTTGCCAACAACTCGTCCCCAGTGAATCGGCGAAGAATCGTGCGCTCCCAAGGACCCGCCGAAGCGATTTCCTTCACCCGCTTCCCGTTCGCACGAACTTCGAGGGAAGTCAGATTTTCCGGATCGCTCCACACATAATAAAAGTTACCGACGCCGATCTCTCCACCCTCAGCCACGCCGTGAATCTCTGGGTCGGCGCCTTCCATCGAGAAACGCGAGATCAGGCGCGTCCGGCGTTGGCCCGCTCCGCGCAACACCATGTTGTCGCCCGTGATCGTGATCGGTTGGTCGAGGTAGTAGATCCCCTCTGGAATAAACAACACCCCGCCGCCACGCACGCGCAACGCCTCGATCGCCTCCTGCAACGCCGCCGAATCATCGTCATCGTCGTTGGGCACCGCGCCGAAGTCGGCGGCCGAAAGCGTGACCGGCAAAGTCGGGATGCCGTTGGGCAATCCCACTTGCGTCCAGTTGGGATACGCGATTCCGTCCGGCCCGATCACATCGGCCGGCGTCAGCTTTGCCGTCTCGTGCTCGCGAATCTTGTAGGTCCCCTCCCATGGCGGCAGGTCGTGATCATCCTTGATCGGTCCAAAATAGATCTTGTCGAGGTAGCCGCGCAAATCCCAGTCCGCCGGCCGCATTGCATAAGCCGAACGCTCCGCGACCAAGCCACCCGCGAGATCGTAGAGCCGCAGCAAGGTGAAGCTCGGCGCGTCTGAACCCGGCCTGCTTATGCGTTGCGAGAAGGTGATCGCGCCGTCCTTCGCTGGCGTGATGAAATCAAAACTCAACACGCGCCGGTTGCCAACTTCGTTGAAAATACAGACGTCCTCCTGCACCACTTCGCCGTTAATCAGAATATCAAACCAACGCCGCGTCGGCGCGTTCATGTCCATCTCCGTGTAGGCTAGGTGCACGCGGTAGCGCTTGTTTGCCAACCCGGCGATGCGCAGCCCCATCGCCCCCGCCCACGAACTCTGGTAGATCGCCTGCTCCTCAGCGGAGACTTCCTCCACCTCCATCTGGTGACGGTGGAAATACGTGGGGTTGCCCGTCACGGTGATCGTGACCGGATCACTCCAATCCACCGGCGGCGCCACCACGTGCTCACTCTGCGCTCGAGCGCTCGTTAGGGCGAGCACCCCACAAATCACCGACCGCACACGATTCATCAGCTTGACCATATCGCACCGGACCAGAAGCGACGATGTCCGTCAAAGGAAAGGAACGTCATTCGACGTTTTCCGCATCCGCCGGCCCCGCCAGCAACCGGAGGAGCTCCGCCTCATCAATCACCGGCACCCCCAGCTCTTGGGCTTTCGTTAACTTCGACCCAGCCTCATCCCCCGCAAGCACGTAGCTCGTCTTCTTGCTCACGCTGCCGCTCACCTTGCCCCCGGCGGCTTCGATCTTCGCCTTCGCCTCGTCGCGGGTCAGCGTGGGCAACGTGCCGGTCAACACCAACGTCATGCCCGCAAACTTTGTCCCAACCGGGCCAGCTTGTTCGGGAGCGACGGGCTCAACCCCGAGTGATCTGAGTTCCTTCACCAACGCCGCGTTCTCCGGTTTGAGAAAAAACCCCACGATCGCCCGCGCCATCGTTTCGCCGATACCATTGATCAGCGTGGCCTTTTTCTCGCCGAGAAAACTGTCCAACGTCGCCGCCGCTAACGCGTCAAGGCTCGCGAAGCGCTTCGCCAGATCCTTCGCCGCCGCTGTGCCCACGTGGGTGATGCCGAGACCGTGAATCACCCGCCAAAGTTCGGCCCGCTTGCTGGTCTCGATCCCCGCCAACAGGTTGTCGGTCGATTTCTCCACGCTCTTCCCCAGCGTCAGAAGATCCGCCCGATTGAGCCGATAAATATCCGCGACGCTCCCCACCCACCCTTTGTCCACCAGCGTGTCGACCATCGCCACGCCGAGCCCGTCGATATCGAGACACCCCTTCGATGCGAAATGCTGCACCCGCCGCCGCACCTGCACCGGGCATTGGTAGTTCGGGCAGCGCAACGCCACTTCGCCTTCGATCTGCACGACCGCGGTCGCACACACCGGGCAGTTTTCTGGAAAAACATAGGTCACACACTCCGATGAGCGGCGCGCCAGATTCACCCCCAGCACGATCGGGATGATCTCACCGGCCTTCTCAACGTAAACTTGATCCCCGACCCGAATGTCTTTTCGCGCGATTTCATCGCGGTTGTGCAGCGTCGCCCGCGCGACCGTTGTGCCCGCCAGCTGCACCGGCTCCAGTTCCGCCACGGGGGTCAGCACGCCCGTGCGGCCGATCTGAATGGTAATCGATTTCAAGAGCGTTTCCGCCCGCTCCGCCGCAAATTTGTAGGCCATCGCCCAGCGCGGGGCCTTGCTCGTGCTACCGGCATCACGCTGCAGTTTGATCGAGTCCAGCTTCACCACCGCACCGTCGGTTGCATAAGCAAAGCCGGAGCGGAGGCGATCGAGCTCCTGCACCGCCGCCCAGACCTCATCGATCCCCGGGACCGTCCAGGTTTTCTCAATCGTCGGCAGCCCCCACGCCTGGATGAGCGCGTGAAAACTGCTTTGCGAATCGCCGACCGCCGAGGCCGGTTCGCAAAAACCGAGGCCGTAGAGCACGATGTCTAGCTTCCGGTTTGCGACCGCCGCCTGATCCAACATCTTCAACGTCCCCGCCGCCAGATTTCGGGGATTGGCGTAGAGTGGTTCCCCGGCCTCCTCCCGTTCCTGATTGATCCGCCCAAACTCCGTCAAGGTCATGAACACTTCGCCGCGGATCTCGATCACGGCCGGCACCGGCACGCCAGCTGAGGCTCGCAGCTTGGTCGGCAGTGACTGAATCGTGCGAATATTGACCGTGACATCGTCCCCCTCGATGCCGTTGCCACGAGTAACCGCTCGAACGAGCTCGCCGCTTTCAAAAGTGAGGCTCACCGCCAGCCCGTCGATCTTCGGCTCCACCGCATAAACCAAGTCTTCGCGCTCGAACAACTTCACCAGCCGAGCATGAAACTCCCGCAACTCCTCCTCCGAATAGGTGTTGTCGAGACTCTGCATTGGCAGGCGGTGCCGGTAGGTCTGGAATCCTTCGGAGCGGTCGTCGCCCACCGCTTCCGTCGGCGAATCCGCGCCGACCAAGTCGGGAAACGCCGCCTCGAGCGAGGCCAGTTCCCGCTTCAGTTGATCGTAATCGAAGTCACTGATCTCCGGCTTCGCGCGCCGATAGTAGAGCGCATCGTGCCGGACCACCTCGGCGCGGAGTTGAGCTAGTTTGGCCTGAGCGTCAGTGGGAGTCATCAGGTCTGATTGGGGACGACTCCGGCGCGATTTTCAACCCGTGCTTTTTGTCTGTGCAAAGGCTTCTCCAACCACGACCGGTAGGTCCGCCAGTTCACGTAGGCAGCCACCGCCACGACGGCTCCCAACGTATCGGCCACCCAGTCAGCGATTTCAACCGAGCGGCCCGGAGTGAAACTCTGGTGCCATTCGTCGGTCAGTCCAAAAAGGGACACGAACAACACCGCCCACCAGCCACGTCGACCCGGAAAGCCCGCCCGGGCCACCAAGGTCGCCAGCAGGCCGTAGATCGCCAAGTGCGCCACCTTGTCGAAATTAACGATGTCGGGCGACATCACCGTCCCGCGGCCAGAGGCCACCAGGATCGTCAGCGCCAAAGCCCCGACGTAGCCCCAACGCCCCGCCCGTCACCTCGGGTATCATCGCTCGATCGGTGCCCACCGGACTCCCGGGGCGTCGTGGGCACTCACGACAATCCCTGTGATCCGGTAATTCGTCTTCCAACTTATTCATGAAGCAGTTGCCCGACACTCCCGAGCAACCACCGACTGGCGGCAATTCTTTTCTCGATCGCCTCGCCGCCGCTTGGCACGGGCTCACTCAACGCAGCCCTCGCGACTAGTAGTGGGCCTTGCTCGACGCCCGGGAGGATCACCGACTGTTTCGCCGAATTCGGTATCTCGGCCTCGCCCTGATTGTGATTGGCGCCTCCCGGCATTTTCGGGGTCTACCCATGGTAGAACCGTCACAACGCGATGAAGATCGCCCGCCAATGGCTGGAGTCGGGCAAGCTGGATCATGCCGCCAAAGCCATCGAGCGCGCCGTGCCGCTCCCCAACGCAATCGCTACGAGGGAAAAGCTACGAAAGACTGAACGCAAAGAGTTCATTGAAGGCCCCACCACCGGGGGCACGCGCCCGCTTCGCCATTCTATTTCACTACCGTCAACTACGTAGACCACCCCAGAGGCCGGCGGTCTCGCCTGCGCCGATACCCCAGTCTGAGACGGGCCAGCCTCTCGGCGATGAATCCCGGAAAAGGGCTTGCGTTGGGTGAAGGGGTCGGGCTTCTTCC
>Ga0335398_10007565_pt1 | contig 13228 bp, 6 predicted proteins | sample BON03_FD_205742 | JGI IMG/M metagenome (GOLD analysis project Ga0335398, IMG submission 205742) | Freshwater microbial communities from Lake Bonney liftoff mats and glacier meltwater in Antarctica - BON-03 (spades assembly) (version 2) | ecosystem: Environmental > Aquatic > Freshwater > Ice >... | reverse complement strand
CTCTGCGCTGCGGAAAGTCTCGGGATGGCTCCGGGAAGGGAAAGGCCTCCCATCGCGAGGAAAGCGGTTTTGAGGAAGTCACGTCTTTGGTTCATGGGAGGCAAAGTTTTTGATTAGGAGATTCGATCTATACTACGCAGGCAAAGTCAGTTTTTATCGATTAATTTCTGAAAATTAACAGGTTCGTGATGAGAAGCGCGAAACGTGCCGAATCACGGATCAAAATACTTTTTTACTTACTGTGGCTTAGCAATCTCCAGTTTCACCGAAGAATCAATCTCTGCCGACATGGTATCCGCCTTCAATTGAAGCTCTTTGACCTTCTCGGGAAATTTCGTGCTGAGATCGATAATCTCGCCGGGATCCTCGCTGAGATTGAAAAGGATAGGGCTATCGCCATCGGTGCTTTTCATCAAAACTTTAAGTGCTTCCGCCTGCTCGGGACTTCTGCGGGAAGTGCCCGGGCCCTCAAGCGCATCTGAACGCTTGAAAAAGAGTTTCCACTCACCAACTCGGATCGCGCGCGGCACCGGGCTTCTCCCCATCCAGTAGAGGAGTGCCTCTTGTGGGGCATCGCTACCATCGGCGAGAAGGAGGTCGAGAACATCCCGGCCGTCGATTGGCAGCTTGCTCTTGCTTTTAGTTTTCCAATCGATCCCGGCAGCCCGGCAGAGCGTCGGTAGAAGATCCATGGCGTTGACCGGCATGTTGCTTTCGCGGCCTCCCGGCATTTTCGCCGTCCAGCGGATGACACAAGGCACCCTGGTCCCGCCCTCCAAAGCACTCCATTTTTCGCCCCGGTAAGGGAGGGTTCCCGCCTTCTCTTGTGGATTCGGTCCGTTGTCCGAGGTGAAAACCACGATCGTGTTGTCAGCGATTTTAAGTTCATCAAGCGTAGCGAGAATTTCGCCGATCCGCGAATCCATTTCCTCGACCACATCGCCGTAGTCGCCAAACGAGGATTTTCCCTTCCATTCAGGATGCGGCTCGACTGGGAAATGCGGTGCAGAATATGGGAGGTAGAGAAAAAACGGCTGGTCCTTGTTTTTCTCGATGAAGCGGATCGCCTCGCTAGTGAACTGCTCGGTCAGCATGCGATTTGTGAAAGGATCCTCCACCAATTCATCACCGCGATAGATTTTAGTCGTCTGATTATTGCTGAGAGGAATGTAATAGGTGTCCTCAAATCCTTGATTGCCCGGACGGGTTGCCGGCAAGTCTCCGAGGTGCCACTTCCCTGACATACCAGTCTTGTAACCTTCGGATTTAAAAATCTCGGCGATGGTCAGCGCCTGCGGGCTCATGCCATCGCGCTCGCCCATCAGGTATCCGGCCACGCCTTGGGTCCAACCGAGGCGCACCGGATAAGATCCTGTGAGCAGCGCCATGCGGGAGGGGGTGCAAACCGTCGCCCCGGAGTGGAAATTGGTAAGCCGGATGCCATCACGCCCGACTCCGTCGAGAATCGGAGTCTTGATCTCAGGATGGCCATAGCTGCTGAGATCCCGGTAACCGAGATCGTCGGCCATGATGAGAATCACATTCGGCTTGTCGCCCGGCGCGGCCCGAACCATCGGGCCAAGACCCGAGGAAATGAAAATGGCGAATGCGAATCGGTAAATCTTCATGGAATGTTTTTTGTCAACAATCAGAGGCCTTAGTCCCAAATCTTCTTCATTAGTGCAAAGACTTTTGGATCGTGGGCCTCAAGCTCTCCCGCGACGAACGGGTAGAAATCGTTGCGATAAAGAAAGGCCTCAGTCGCTTCGGCGAAGTATTCTTTGTGGTTGGTCGCCGCGTAATGCTCGACCTGGCGTCCATCGAAAAGCATCACCTTCTTGTAATTTCCCTTGGCCATCGCGGTCTTGTAAGCGTCGAGGATTTCAGGATTTTCGAAGCTGAGGAACTGGTCGTGATACGCATGGGAAAGCTCGTGAAGAATCACCGCCGGGTGCTTGAGCATCTGTTGTCTTGAAAAAAGTTCCCTCGCCTGCGGGATGTGAACCTTTTTTACCAAGCTCGGATCATAGCCGTGTTCCACCAGCCAGTCCGCGTCGGGGTGATACTGCATGTTTCCTAATTCCGGATGAGAATGCTCGATCTGGATTCCGACTTTGCGAAGCTCCGCCAACTGCTTCTCGGGAACTAGAATCGCGATCCGCTCGAGATGATTCTCCAACATTTTGAGAGCGAGCGTTCCCTCGTCCTTGAACTCGCCAGAAAGCAACGCCGGGTCGATGGAAACCGTCCAACCTTCGATCTGTTTCTCAACAGGCTCGATCCAGCCGATTTTCTCCGGCTTGGCTTTGCTGTCCGAGGTTTCGGCGTATGCCATGAACGTGACCGCCAATGCGGCGATCAGAGGGATTCCCAATGTAGTCAGTTTTTTCATGGATTCTTTTGCGAAGGCGCGGGCCTAAGATGGGCTGTTTTCCGGATATTGAAAGAGTGTAGGCACCACGAATCTGACGAATCGAACGAATCCGTTGAAATGGCTGGAGCCGGGAACCCTTTAATTCTGTGGCTCTTTACTTCTCCCATTCGTCGGATTCGTTCGATTCGTGGTGCCCTTCATTTTTTGTGAAATCGCGCAAATCACTCCAAGGTAAAGATCGAGTTGTGGATATCGCGGACCACTTCCTCGCCATTCGCGCCACGCAGTTTCATCTCGATGGACATGCCCCATGTCGGCGCGAGGTCCGGCACGTTCAGGATCACCGATTTCCCGTCTTCGGACAGCTCGGCCTTGGAAACCTGCCATTCGCGTTGGTTGAAATGCTCGGAACCGTAGTTTTTGGTTCGCTTGAGGTCCCATGCGCGGATTTTCCATGCCGAAGTATCACCCACCGATTTCGGATCGAGCGGATCGGAGAAAACAATCGTCACGGTGCCGGGCGAAGTGCTCAGCGCCACTGGCTGGTAGGCGGGTTTACCGGTATAACGAACTCTGAAAAATCCACCCGGCTCCTGCCGATTTCCCGCCCATGCGAACATGCCGCAGGCATAGAGCTGGCCGTCGTGCTGACTGAAACGTCCGCGCATCACACCGGTGGGGAACAGATCGATCGGGAATGCGCTCATGCCGCCCTGCACCCCACCGCTGGTTTTTTCGAAAGGAACCGTATAGATCCGGCCCGCACCGTAAGACAGGTTCAGGAGTGAGCCGCGCAACGGCTTCCAAGCGGAATCCTCAGGCACCCACAACAACTCGGCAGGCGATCTATCGTAGCTGTTCGTGATCCAGCATAGTGGCTGGTTCATCGCGGAATCCGACTCATCGGTCACCGTGTGGTAGCCCCACATGTTGCCGTAAAAATTAGCCGAACCCTTCTTATCGGTCCCCACCCAGTTGATGCGGTTCTTCGGATTCCAGTGGCCTTCCTGGTCGGTCACCATGAAGCTTCCGTCGGGATTCAAACAGATGCCGTTGGCGGCGCGGAATCCGGTCGCGAGAATTTCGGTCGACGAGCCATCCTTGCTGACTTTGAGCAAAGTCCCATGATGGGGGATCACCGCAGGCTTCCCGTGGCGGGCCGATTTCGCGTAGTAGAAATTGCCCTCCGCATCGGTCTGCAGACCCATTGCGAACTCGTGGAAATGCTCGGTGACCTGATGGTCGCTGTTGAAGTTCTCGATGTAGTCGGTTTCGCGGTCGCCGTTGAAATCACGCAGGATCGCGATCATGTCTCGGCAGCCGACGTAGATTTCGCCATCCACAATCTTTAGTCCAAGCGGCTGGAACAGGCCGGAGCATATCCGTTGCCACTTGAGTTCTCCCTCACTCTGATCGATCCCGTCGACGATCCACACGTCTCCGTTCCAGTTGCAGACGGCCGCGCTTTTTCCGCCTTCGAAGAAATCGAAGCCACTCGTCCGCATCCATGACTGCCAGGGATTGTCATCGGGAGCCGGGGTTTGCAGGACATCGACCGCCCAGGCTCCTTGATCTTCGCCGCGCTCGATCTCAGTGGTCAGGACTCCCTCGAAACGTTTCGCAACTGGCTCGCCGGGAGCATCAGGCGCGTCGCTCCCATCGACAGCCTCCGCCTTGCCATCGCGGATGCGGATTCCGAAAACGAAGGGTTTTTCACTCGCTGGAATTGTGTGGATATTTTTCTCATCAATCCGGATTTTCAATTCTTTACTACTAGGACCACAGTAGAACCAGCGTTCGAACACACCCTCGCCCGCGAGACGCGGTGTTTCGCGGATCTTGCAGTCGCCCACGATATAGCGGATGGCCGGCTCGCCGCCATGCAATTCCAACCCCTCGAAGTGGACCCATTCCTTCGGCAAGGGTCCGTAGGGTTTCCCGTCGCGCCCTGAGATCCTGAGATCTTTGAAATCACCGGTCGCAGGATTCGCCCACATCGGTTGATCCGGTGAAACGAAATGTTTCTCGCCAACGATACTCGTGTGAGAGCCGTGGGAACCATCAAACGCGATTCCTTTCCAATCGACAAATTCTTCGCCCGTCCAGCAGGCGGCGAGCCGCATCGTATCGTGTTCGTAAAGCATCCAGGCCTTGCCCTTGGACACTCCGCCCGGGCCGTCGTCCACGCGGATCGCGATGCCTTTCTGGGCGATGTTTCCCGGATCCACTTGCAGCGTCCAGAACAGCGCGTTCCCGAAATCCTCAAGTAGATACTGGGGCTGTTTTTTTGCGGCAGGGTTTTCCTCCTGAGTGCTCATGCCGCGCGGCAACAGCGAGAGGTAATCCTCATCCACCGGCACCATGTATTCTTCGTTGCGGTCTTTAAGGAAATTTTCTCTCAGGTAATAGACCACATCATATTTCTGCGAGGTCGTGTATTGCGGCTGCGCGACCATCTGGCCGTAGCCTTTTTCTAGGGTCTGGAACATCCGGTAGGGGTCGGCTCCGTTATTGAATTTCCCCATATGGAAACGCGGCGCGGTCGGTAGTGATCCCGGTGCCTCAAGGGTCCCGTGGCAGGTCGCGCAAAGCTGGCCGTAGATATCACGACCACGGTGGAAACTCTCCTCGTTCCAGTTACTAACCAAATCCGCGTGATCGGATTTCGCCAGCGGCTGCATGAAAGCCCGGTGCATGACCAAGCCCTTTCCAGCCTCCAGCAGCGGTCGGATCGCATGACCGGGAAACTCACCGAACTTCGTGTCATCCGGCGCCTTCGCTGAGGAGTCCGGGCTCCAGTTGAGATCCGGCGTGTTGACAGCATCCGCGTTGCCACCCGAAAGGTTCTTCACCTCTCCGGCATCGAGCGCCCTGCGCCAGAAGCGCACTCCTGAAATCCCGCCATTGAAATCCCCTCCGAAATTGGAAGCTGCCGAGCCGATCTTGAAGACGGCACCCTGCGGATCCGGCGCGGTGAATTTCTCGCGCGACGCGATCACCTTGCCATCGAGGAACAGCATCACCTCGTTCTCTTTGGAAACGACCACCGCGACATGTTCCTTGCCCGGCTTGAGCTTGGCCTTGCCTGCCATCTCATCCAAAAACCTGATATCATAGACCATCTCGCCGTTTCGGATGAACAGGGCTTTCCCACCCTTCACCCATTTCCCGCCGGGCATCGATTTCGAGATCAGGGTGCCGCCGCCCTTCTCGACATTGAATTTCACCATCGCGGTGAAATCCCGGTCGAGCCTGAGAACCTCATCGGACATCGCCGCATCCGCCACCATGAAACCGCCGCCCATCTCCGTGCCATCCAGATCCTGACTCTTCAACACCACTTTCCCATCGACCCAAGTGCGGAGATGCGCGGGTGCCGAGCCTGTGTGCTCGTAGGCGACCTCCACGGTCCGGGACTTCCCAGCGGGCAATTCCAGGCCGTGCCCGTCATGCAGGTCGAGCCACGAGGCCTCATCCGCATCGTATTCCAGAAACAAACGAAAATTCGAAAACGCCTTTTCGGTCGTGATCTTTCCCGCAATCTCACCCACTCCGAACACCGGCGTGATCGTCTGATCCAGAGGGACCGAAGTTGGAGGGACAGGCTCCTGAGCAGCGGCAGGCACGAACGAAAGCGCTGAGAAAAAGATAAGTCCGGCGATTGTTTTCAGGTGACGTTTCATCGTAGTATAAGGAAGCGCCCGAAGATGATCCAATGATGGCGTTCTTGCAAGGGGTGAACGCCCGGATGTCAGAACCCCCACAAGCACGCGGCGTAAGATCAACTACACTCCTAGTAAAAAAATCTCAGCCATCGCTCTCCCGCATCACAAAGATCGATCCCGTTTTGCCTCCACCTCTTTTCAGCGGCTTCACCTTCCGCTCCCTCTGCCGCTCAAACTGCGCCCGATACCTCGCTGCAACTCCTTTCACATAATCTTCACTACCCAGCGCAATCCCTTCGCTAAAGCTCCTCAAACGCTTGCGTAATTGCAACACCGGCAGTGCCAGATGGTCTCCCACCGCAGCTTGCATTTGCTCTTTTGTAAACCCTGGAGTAGATAGCAGAGAGGCTGGCGATGGGACATCCGGGATCTGTGAGCCGCCTGATCGGAGGAGTCGCGAAGCGCGATGGGATGGAGAAGAGGCTGGGGGAATTGGAGAAAATGTTAGATTGCGGGGACTGACCCCGATGAGACGAACTAGCGCTCCGGGTAGTTGCGTATTGTCTGTGTGCGCAGCTGTTTCGTGTGTGGGTCGTGGTAGATAAACACCATATTTCTAGCACGATCGCTATACCTCCATATGTTGGAATAAAAATTCTGTGTGGTATCACCTTTTCGGAAGAAAATCTTAATATTCAGATATTTCCGATCGCCTTCTGCCCGGGATGGCTTTGGGGCTAATAGAGTGTGTTTGTTTGGTGAAATCAAAAATTTGTCAGTTCCAAGCTGACCGGCGATATCCACGGTCGACGCGTTCATCATCAAATATCTGCCACCGGTGAATCCAGAGGCGTCATTGCTGAAAGGAATAAGAGTGAGTCCCTCTGACGCGTCCCCGCCCTTGCGCAACACAAGAATAACCTGTTCATCAGAGTTTAGCAGAGGTCCTCCCCCAAATTTCGTGAATTTGGAGTTTCCCTCGTCGTCGGTCTCGGTTTGCCCGAGGATGCAACTGGAGACTCCCTTCAGGGTGTAAACACGGGAGAGAGCCGTCGATGGAAGCTCGATGGGAATGCTCTCTCCCTCGCCGGAATAAAGCTCCAGAGGTTTCTCTCCGCTATAGGCGGGAAAGGTAACAAACTGCAGTTTCACCTGCCGCTCCTCCTGAGCCGCGGATGGAATGACCGGGAGGAGAAGAGCGATTAGAAGAGAGGAGATGGCATGTTTCGGTAAATTCATTTTTTCAATAGGTGGATTGTCGTATTTTTAAATTTCCTCAGGGCCAAGCCATCTGAAACTGGTTATCTGGAATTTCCGTCCGAATTTTTTGTTCATCTCAGTCAGCGCATCTTGCTTAAAGTGAGGTTCATTGATCTCATCCACATATTCTGGATATCTCTGTACAACAGCCTCACACCAAGCGCGGGCAACAACTTCCCCGTTTGCATTAAGACTATCACCATAAGTGCGGATGACGAATGTGTCTCCACGGGCAGTCAACTGTGAAGACATGCTGCGGAGAATGTCGGCCTGGTCCACATAGGCCGAGCTGCCATAGGCGATGGGACCCTTTGCGGCATCTGGAAACTTGAACCCGGAGATATCAGCTGTTTCAGAATCAATCATCCGGCTCGGTTCCCTGAATTTGGCATTGATCGAAACGTTGGGGTCGTCCAAGGCTGCCTGGAGCGCTCCTTTGGTCGAGAGCTCTGGGTTGCTATTGTCAAGGCGACGGTTGATGAACTCTGATAGCGAGAGAAATGGCCCCCTGAGTTTGACTTGCCTTGTGATGGCATTCGCCAGTTGATCGATTTCCTCATCCGTGAGTTCCCTTCCGCTCTTCCACTGGTTTGTCGGATTGTTGGGACTTGAAATCTCCGCGGTTTTAATCGGTTCACCATCCGGCAAGCTACTGAAACTGAATGTAGTGCCCTCAGTCGCGGCCTCCAATGGTGAGGTTCCGCCATCCAGATATGCCACGGGTTTACCCTTGAGACTGGAGAGAAATACCTTCCATGCATTCACTGATGTGGAGTTGATGTTAAGAGCTCCATCGACCATGAGGTGGGCGGCGATCTTATCAGCCAGGCCGTCAGTGAATTGCTGTCTCTGCGCATCGGTGAACAACGCGTCGAACTGGTCCTGGCCGAAGCCGATGGTGTAAGGGGTCATACGCCGATTTGGCAGGCGGGTTTCTGGCGAAGCGTTTGCGCTGAAGAAAAATTCATTGGCGACTTCCCTGGCAGTCTGACCCGATCCTCCGAAAAGAGGAACCTTCGAAGGCTGCGGCGTAATGGAGGAAAAGAAGAACTCATCCCATAGCGCCTTGTTGCCTAGATAAGAGTGGTCAACAAATGGCACCTCGTGAGATACCTCATCGGCATCAAACAAGCGGGTCCAGGTCGTAAATGCTTTAGCTGCAGGTATGTTCGGATGCGCGTAGGAGTTTCCAATGGCTTGCGCAACCTGCGGGGCGAGCCCACCTTGTCCGGTGGCTGTGATTTGTTGATAGTCCGTTCCAATCGGATCGCGCATGCGTCCAGCTTTCCACCAGTAAGTATCGTTTATAGGATCGTCGCCCATAGGAGCGGAATAAGCCAGACTGTAGCCCCCGAGCTGGGCATGGCTGAGCGCGGCGATGGATATTGGCGGTAGAGCAGGCAACTCTCTCTGAACCACATGCGTTGTACCTAAATCGCTGGTATAACCGCCTCCATAGAAACCAGTTGACGGATCGTCCGGATTCCCTCGAATAATTGAGTCTCCAACGTCGATGAGCGGTCCCAATTGCCAATCCCACCCGTAGTTATACAACGATTTTGCGTCGGTACTGTCTATAAACGGTGCCGCGTTGGGATTAGAGTGCAAGAATGGGCGACTGGCGGTTCGGCGGCCTCCTCCGAAACCTCCATTGGATAATGTGCCAGACTCGCAGCCTATCGATAGCGAAAATTCCATCAGCGCCGTGACCTGGGCTGGGGTATCCTCTGATGCAGCAATAATTTGATCACACCGGATGGCATTTACGTAGCTTTTGAACTCTACCGGTGCTTCTCCTCCCGGAAATCCAGGCGTCATCAAGTCTGCATTAAATGTTGCCAATTCAGCTTTCACAGCGTTGTTATCATTACCGTGACGGCTCAGCATTTGGTAATGGCGGAGGAAGTCTAACCAGTTCCGCCAATCATTTGGTCTGTAGGCCGCATCAAACATTTGGAGGTTAAACCCCGCACCATAGATCTCTCCGGCATTGGAAATGCGCCTTCCATCCCGGTAACTCGTTGCATCCGGGCTTTCTGTTACAATTTGATAGGTCAGTCTGTTATTCGGATTCAAGACCATGGATTCGCCACCGTCGGCGAATCGATAGGCCTCCGGAGCTTCATTGCCATATGGTCCCTGAGGCACTGCGTTTTTAACCAAGAAGAATCCAAACGGATCCCACTCGTTGACAGGGTCAATAGTGGTGGAGCGTATACTGGTGATATTACCGCCTTCGGTCAGGGTTCCTCCAGCGCCTGGTGGTATGGAAAAAACTTTGACCTCACCGGGTTCAAAGATGATCGGGCTATTGCGGGCAAAACGAAATTGTACAATATGTGGATCAAGTCCTCGGGCAACTCCGGTTGTTACACTATCACCTCCCATGGCGTAGTTGAGATTGTAATAATAGTAGTCGTAGTAGTCGTTGGGAGTTCCGCTACGATATTTGCGATATTTAATGGCAAAGGGAGGGGTGCCAAAGCGAAGAAACTGTTCATTGTCCATCACCAATGGCAGGTTTGTCGGGTTCCAAAGCGTGACCATTGGCATGATTCCCAGCCGCATCTTGTGGGTGTCGGAATCCCGTATTGGTGGTTGTGGCTGTCCGTTTCTTTGTTTTGCGTTATCTATAACGTATTGGCGATCCGCAGCGGTGATTGGTTGGGTTCCGATGGCCAGCAGGAATTGCACCTTGGCAATAACCGGTTGGCTGTAGAGGGCGGTATATTGACGCAGGAACTTCTGCCTGTCGGATGTGCTTGCACCGTAATCGGGGGCTGGTGCCTGTATCGAATCCGGCAAACCGCCCGAGCTATAACGAACACCGGCACGTCGGTCCTCACTCCAGTCCGGATCATCATCGTAGAGTTGGTAAAAGGCGGCGAGGTCTTGTATCGGAACCCGGGAATTAGCTTGGTCGCTGAATCGCGGATCATCAAACGCGTAGAGCATGTATTCGTCGCCCGAATTACTCCGATCGATTTGCTGTTCCAAAATAGTGGAGAGATCCCGCTTGAGTCCGCCTTCACGAACATCGGCGAGAACGCCAAGGGAATTTGTTGTGATGCTATGGAAGTTGTCCTTAGAAGGTCGTGCGTCGCCGGATAATCCACTTAGAAGATCCAAGGACTGGTGAGAGGCTAGAGATGCCAGTTCCTTATCCAGTTGGGTATTATCAGTTATTGCGGTAAGGCTAGGAACCATTTTTGTTCCGGTGGATGCCGGCGCTTGGGAGCGGTATATTTTTTCGGCGGATGTTAGCGGCGGTTCGTTTGGATCAGCTTCCTGTGCTGCATACGAATCTTCCATGACGCGAGCTTTCTGGCTTTCATCTCCGATCCACCATGCAAAGCGACCGTTGACGGCTGAAGTGCCGGTCTCCCGAGCAGGGACGAGACCGGCATTGACGTAATCCGCTGCATTTGCCGAACTACCGAGGGATTTCTCGCCGACGAGCTGGACCGCGCTGGCGTTCTTGTCAGGCAAGCGGACTCCATTTAACACCAAAGTCTTTGCGGTGTCCTGCAGCGTCGCTTTGCTGGCATCAGGCAATGAAACCAGCCACTTGCGGAAATATTTATCCTTATTGGCATAATCGGGATGCATGGAGCCATCAGACTGCGAGCCGATGGTTTGATGATGGCTGTTGTAATTGGAATCATTCAGATTGGGATAATTTGGATTTACCGGAGCAACGTTTGGGTCACCGACAACCCAGGAATCCCAAACCCCAGTCCAATGCGGGTGGGTAACACCGTCTATGGCGCTTGTATCTGCGTTGCTATCCAAGATGGCAGCATTGCCCGAAATCCGCTGGTCGGGACCCATTTGTTTCTGGAGCTCACCAATCGCGATCATCAGGGCCATTCGGGCATTCGCCCTAGCCTCAGTCATCGCACTGGATTGGGAGGAAGACCTTAGGGTAACCCCGGAAAGCGAAAGCATGCCCACGGCCAAGATAGACAGGAGCACCATCAGCAAGATGGTGACAACCAATGCAAATCCTTTTTGGTTGGGTAGTGTGTTTGAGTTGGGTCTCATCGTGGTGCTGGGTTGGATTTATTTGTTTTCCGTATTTACTTTTGAGATACCAAGGTCTCACGTGTCATGAGCTTGGGCAACCGTTAATTTCAGAATGTCCTGTTCAAGAATAGTGACAGGTTTTTCCAGATAGAATCGCAGGGAAGCCTAGATCTCGTCCGACCATCGGCAAGGTATGCCGGTGAAAGGGGGCAACTGCTGCGGGTTAAAACCCGCGCGCCTTGGTAGGCTCAAGCCTACTCTCCATTTTCCCAATTCATGATGCGCGTCAGTGAAGCTGAAAGGCAGAGGATCTATTCGGCAGTGGCGGAGATCGCCTCGACGACGGTCTTTTCGCCGATTGCCTTCTGTTTGAAAGGTCCGTCGGCACCACCCTTGGGCCAAGTCGAGGAATCGGCGTATTGCCCGTCGTCTTTGAATTCCTTTTGAAGGCGGGCGATCTCGGCTTTGAGCTCGGAAAACTTCGCGGCGATCTCCGGCTGCTTGGCTTCGGCTTCATCGAAGAGCAGATTGTGCTGCTCGGTGGGATCCTTGGTCAGGTTGAACATTTCGTATGCGTCCTTTTTCCAGTAATAGATCAGCTTGTGGGTGGTGGTGCGGACGCCGAGATGGGCGCGGGTATTGTGATGGCCGGGATCGTGATAATAGCGGTAATAGATCGAATCGCGCCATTCATCTGGTGATTCGCCGTGAAGCAGTGGAGCCAGCGAGCGGCCCTGCATGAAATCCGGAATCTGAAGTCCGGCCAGATCCAGGAAAGTGGGGGCGAGGTCGATGTTGGCGACGAACTCATCGGGAACGGTGCCTTCCTTGATACCGGGGCCGCGGGCGAGCAGCGGAACGCGCAGGCCGGGTTCATACATGAAGCGCTTGTCGTAGAGACCGAGTTCACCGAGATACCAGCCGTTGTCGGCGGAGTAGATGACGATGGTGTTTTTGGCGAGACCGGTCGTGTCGAGGTAGTCAAGCACCTTGCCGACGCCGTCGTCCACGCCTTGCACGCAGGCGAGGTAATCCTGCATGTAGCGATTGTATTTCCATTTCACCAGTTCCTCACCTTCGAGGCCCTCGGGCGGCTTCTGTTTCAGGTCGGCGCGGTTGAGGTCGCGGGTGATGGTCTGCTTGTTCTGGGGAAGCGCCGCCGGGCGGGTGGCGTAGTCGTCGAAGAGCGTTTCGGGCTCAGGAAAGGTCTTGTCCTTGAACATCTCGATGTGTCGTTCCGCAGGTTGCCATTTCCGGTGGGGAGCTTTGTGATGAAGCATGAGAAAGAACGGCTTGTCCTTGGGGCGGGTCTCAAGCCACTCGATACCGAGATCGGTGGTGATGTCGGTGCAGTGGCCCTTGATGGTCATCTTCTTTCCAGCCACGAGGAACTCCGGATCCCAGTAATTGCCCTGGCCCGGCAAGACGATCCAGCGGTCGAAGTCGGTCGGGATACTAGGTATAAAAAATAACGCGGATGCCCGATCGGACGTCCGCGTTTCAATAAAATCATCACTCTCCGGGAATCGCACGCAGGGTGTAATACCCTTCGAGTTTTTTCCAAACCGGTGCATCACCGAACACGGAAGGAGCGTCTTCGATTTTAAGGTGGTAGACCCGGTCGACCCATTTCTCTCCCTCACCGAAACCGGCAAACTCGATAGTCACGGAACTGCCATCGTCCGCAATGGTCACAGCGGACGGGATTTCATCGCGCTTGTCTTGCTGGGGAGATCCGTAATCCGGGAGGTTCGTATAAAACCAAGACTGGGCTTTGAGCGTTTTCATGAAAGATTCGCCAGTCACACCTTCCGCGAGAGGCTGGGTAAAACGCATTTCGAAGCCTTTGTGGGCCGCCGAAATAGTCGCGATATCGACCGGGGCGGTCTTTCCATCGTATGAG
>Ga0335398_10007555_pt1 | contig 13242 bp, 15 predicted proteins | sample BON03_FD_205742 | JGI IMG/M metagenome (GOLD analysis project Ga0335398, IMG submission 205742) | Freshwater microbial communities from Lake Bonney liftoff mats and glacier meltwater in Antarctica - BON-03 (spades assembly) (version 2) | ecosystem: Environmental > Aquatic > Freshwater > Ice >... | reverse complement strand
AAAAAAAATCAGCACACCGATACCTCATATCTAAAAAGATTCGAGCAAATAGAGCTTCAAGCAAAGCTACTAAACTATTTCTTAGGAAGTAAAAAAAGCAACATCAATCAATGTGTATTGTCCTCAAAAAATTGTTACTGGTTTTTGATTTGTAAATGAAAACTCTCCGAGAAATACACCTTTTTTTCTCGATTGTTTAAAACAGTTATTAGTAGTACAAATTCTGGAAGTCACTACTTATCAAGATAATACAGAATATATACGTTTAATAATTTTTCACTGGCAACGTGAGACAGTCGAAAAGGGGGGGACCTGTCTGGGAGAGTAAAAATTGATACAGTCAAAAGTTGTATTCAACTCTTGAAAATTGTTCTACTATACAGAGGACACATTCACAAGGAATTGTGTCCAGAGATTTTCTGATATTCAAAGGAATGAAAAAGTTTTACTATAGACGTAGTACCAAAAAGTTCATACAATACTCATTTGACACCAGAACCCATCTAAAAACAGAGCGCTGTTTATGTTTCCTAACCTCTGATTTCCTCGAAACGTGTCTCCTCCCCTCCGCACTGACCTGGTCTAGACAATAGCACCAGTCAACCATGGTCTGACGAAACTTGCCCTCACAGAACCTCTGATAGTGTTACTTCCTCTTTGTCACGCTGTTTTAGTCGAAAACAACAAGACAACGTACACAAAGCAGTGGCACGGGGGCAAGTTGGGTCAGACCATGGTTGACTCGTGCTATTGTCTTTGTTTGTACCATAAATTCTGACTTTTCCGTAAAAGAATTTTTTTTTTTCCATAGGAAGATTCCAGGTTCCCTTCCCATTCCCAAAAACCAAAAACCGGCAAGGGGGACAGGGATGTGACTTCCCATAAGGAGTTATGGGAAGGGAACGGGAATAGTCATTCCCATAACTCAGACACATTTATGGGAATGGGAAGGGAACCGGGAATCTTCCTATGGAAAAAAAAATTGCGGGCGTCACCCTGCAAAAAAATTATGAGAATTGCCAGCGAATTGGAGAAGGTGTTTGCGAGGATTTTTGACGAATTTTTAAGGTGTTCAGGTCTCCCAAAAACAAGCGTTTTCTAGATGACCAATTCAAATTATTATGACCTTGACCCCTCCTCCTGTATTTTGATATTGAGAATCATTTTATTCTCTCACAAAAAAGTGTCCTTGATGGTGATAGTCAATATTAAGGTATACAAACGTAACATTTAAAACGTGACCATGTGACCTGTGTGTAAATAATTATAGTATATATATATATATATTAAAGTGTATGTATGTATGTATATGTATATGTATACATGTAAACGTATGTCATGTATATATAGTATGTCATCTACAAAAGTTGGTAGAAACTGCAAAACGACTCTCGCTGTCGATGGACCACCCGTCTCAACTTGGTCCACCCCTTGATATCCCATCACCATCTGGACCCGCATGTTCACTTGTCACGCTTCCCTCCCCGCATCATCCAACATGAATTCGAGGGGTCAGTGAAGACCTGAAGAGTCCTTGGAAGAAAAATGATTTTTTGGTAGGGGAAAAATTATTACTTCAAACCAAAGGGAGTTGACCTATACCCCCCCAGGGAGGTCACTATGGGAAGGGGAAGGGAATGGGAATTACCAGAACGCAACACATCACGTAACCATTCCTAGAAGTATTCCCGGGAATTATGTGAAGTCACATCCCTGAGGGGGGGGCAGGTTCGGGGGTGTGTCGCGAAACGTTGAATACACAACAAGTAGGGTGTCTTTGTCCTCTGTCCCTGGCGTTCTCCACCACGCTGGTGATAGTGTGGGTTGTGATCTCAGAACATGATGGGGAGAGACTCAGAATGAGGTGCAAGTTACCTTCTTAACCTTGATCCTTTAGATGCACCATCACTGTGGATGCAGGGTACTTGCACAGTACACACATACCATCTTACAATCTGTCTTCAGCGAGTCCATAGAGTTGTGCGTGTGGCAACGCTCAGTGAATTATGCAACAGGAGTGATCAGCAAGCGCTGTAATTGCATTGATATGATATTATGCGCCATATTGCGCTACTTCCAGACAACCAGGATTTGAGATGATGTCTATCATCCTCCTTCTACATGTTGCGATCTCCACAGACAGATCAACTGATCAACCCTGTGCGCTTGATATGTGCAACACAGGCAGCAGTTTCACACACTGGTCCAATACATGTGTAATTAGAAGGTTGTTATTCCTAAATCTTGGTTTCATTGAGAAAATGTCTTGTACCCCACTCCCTACCAGCCTCTGTAACCTCACATGACAGAATTCTGGGTTGTCTATGAACCTCAAAATCTTGAGATAGAACCAAATCAGCTTGCTCTGAACAATGGAAATACTTGTTGACCACGAACTGCTGATATGTAGTAAAATGTGTTCCACAAAAACGGAATCAGTCAAGATGATATTCAGGTAGGTGAGACAGGGTCAATGACCCCAGTGACATTCCATGTTGTATGACACAGTGGAGTGTTGGGGGAGAAGATGTGGAAAATGTAAAAAGGACTGAGGCACTGTTGGGTAAAAAAGTCTCATTCCTGAGGGAGGGACCTGTACTTGGTGCAAATGCGGATGGTGGGGACCCCCAGGGAGAGGACCCCAGGGATGGCGTCCAAATGTCTGGGGTCAACGTGTTACTGACTGTCATTCAAAAGAAAGAGAAGAATTGACTTAAAAACAAGAACAAAAGGAGTCCAAGGTACAGTGATGAGTCAAAACGAGTTGGTGACAGTCACAACAACCATGACCATACTGTACAGCACCTGCAGAAGTTCTCCAAACTTTGATACTGTCAAAAGTTCCCGCAAATCTTCTCCTGTGTTTCCACTTTCACTCTTGGGGACAACCTTATAAACCATTTATCCAATGACGTGTCTGCCACCTTATATTCCTCTCAGAGACGATGTCAAGACTCACACCTAGTTGGCGTGCGGAGTGTGAATCCTCAACCCTGGCGCTTTACCAATAATAACTTCAGTCTCCCTCACGCACCTTCCATGTCTGTTTGTCTGTTTCTATGAGTCTGTGTCGTGTGTGTATACTTTCTTCTTTACCTACCTTTCTCCCTGTGTTGCGTGCACTGCGTGCTATGTGTTCAGTTCTGTATCCATAACCACCTTTTTTTTTCCTCCTCCTTTTTCTACACATTTAATAGACACTTATGTCACAGTGCCTATTCATGTACGCATAAACCTGCGAATATGCCTAATCTATTTTTCCATCTACATCTTCATTTGTCTACTTCCTACATACGTGTATATATACATGTATACGCATTTCCCTCCTCCTCCATATCCATACACACTTATCACCATGTTCATATGTATGTTTGGTGTTCTGTTCTATATTGACAACCACCTTGACTATTATGTAATGATCCCTTATAACCTATATCCTCCAGTTTCTACAGGCTGTTCCCATGGTCACGCATGGATGTCAACACAATGCACTGTAATACAACTAGAATAATTTGAATACACAAGCAAATATATACAGAAACATATAAACAATGATTCATACATCCAATGAATACAACTTGCGTACACTCCGCGGAAGGACCACTGAAGTTTGATCGAGGAAACTAAAAAACATTCGTTTGTAAGAAAGTTTAGTAGTAATATATATGTCTTTCCATTTTTGTTTCCGCTGATTTCACAAGGGGTGGGTGGAATATTTTTCCCTACATCATTGAAATCTGAAATCAGCGAAAAAATGAAATATAGAAAATAGTATATAGTATACCTAATATAAAATATAGAAAATGAGAACATAGATTATGTAATGTGAAAAATTGAATATAGAATATATAATATAGAATATAGAATATAGAATATGGAATGGAGAAGAACGAACCCACAGTCAAACTTGCTTACTTCCTCCTCACTCACACACACATACACCAACGCCATCCCAATGGACTCCTGGTCCATCTACAACTTCACTGGGTACACAGTGAAGAAAACAACTTCTCAGAATATTTAACCTCGAATCAATTCGAATTAATTAATTAATAAAAACCGCGTGAAGCGCGGTTTCGAAATACTGGTTTTTTTTTTGAGCCGTCAACCGCGAAATTTTCAAAACATGACATGAGTAGCGCGTCAGAGAATGTATTTCTGGGGGGTTTTGTCGTTATTTTTGGTCGTTCAACTCCCTCCAAAAAGAGGTGTTTTAGTACACAAGAATTCACTCGCTTCTTGTCAACGGTGTAGTCACAGCGTGGAGTCACGCGCTCTGACGTGTCCTTTCAAACAAAGTAATCTGAGTGAAATTCAATGCAACTCCCTGGAATTAGACAAACCAACCAGTAAAGTGTTGTTGTTGTTGACTCTTTACAAACTCAAATCAACCCCCAAATCTAGAATGTATCTAGACCATGAAGGGAACTGCAAAGGCAAGATAAGTCCGAGTTGAGGTCAACCAAACACGAGAGTTCACATCCGCACTATCTACTACTGAAGGGTGTCTGATCCTGGGTTTCTTTCTTTCTTTCTTGGGTTTCGAAGACCCAACCTAATCACTGGGCTAAGCGGATGATGAACACCAGATTATCCACTTAGGACCCAAGAACCTGTCCCGGACCGGAGGACCAGAGTATTACCTAGTTTATGGTAGACCCAATCAGATCCCCAACCTAGTGGGTAAAACAGATCACAATGTTGGTGGGTTGGCATGTATCCTCAGACTAACCAATTTCCACAATTAATCTCCCTAACTACCAAAAAACGCAGTGTCCAGGGATCAATGGTGGCCCCCTACTAGGGTAGGAAAGGTATCAAACCAACCTAGTGTCCTCCCAATCATTGATCATCAAAATGATCAATGATTGGGAGGACACTTGATTGAATTGTGACCAAGATACTCTTCAGACAATGCACCTTTAGCGAAAGACATCAACCAACCATCTTCAATCACAGACCAGCGCACTAAGAATAGACAGAGACCTAGACACATGTATGTGCAAGAGAGAACAAAACCACACGGGGAGAGGGTACGGGTGTTGTACCTTGGAGACCTTGCAGGGTGAGACATTGTCAGAGTAGAATAATATAGACAATTCCATGGAGAACATTATGTAAGCACCATTGGAAGTATTTTGTGAGAGGTGGACTCATAAGGACAACAACATTCAAGGCAGTGGTAGGTCGACCTTACCCAAGTCGTGGCATCAATCACATAGGTTTAGTAACGAAAGAAAGTAAAACAGGCGCATACAGAAACAGACACGATGGGTATGGGGATACACCTGGCTGATGTCACACCTTCCACCTGGAAGTAGTGAATAGAAGTGTGTATATTCATGAAATTATGATCATGTCACGGAGAGAACATAAGCTAGACTGTTTGAAGATGAATCCTAGTGGTGTAACCAAGGAGGTGCCAATCTGTGCGGTGCCAATGCACGTCCCATAGACGAGCTCGCTTTGGCAAAGGGTGGGGGAGGTGAGCAGTGCGGGTGAGGTGGGGTGTTGAAGGAGGGTACAACCAAGGCCATTTGTGAAAGCTTGCCAAGGGGTGGGTAGGAATTCAAGCCATGATGGGCAGTTGCCCAAAAGAAGACTGAAATGCCTAGGATGAATGGTGGGTGGGTTGTGAGTACATAATAGGTTTTTTCTTTGTCTGGTGCCAGCGGCAGTCTTATGACTTGCACGAGTAGAAAGAAAGAAAGTGTGTAAAGACGTAAAGACGTACTGTTGCTCGCATGCGCAGATTCTTCCACGTGTGATGGACACAGTCAAGGTGTGGATACGCAGTGTGACTCCACACCCATTCCCAGGCTCTGCCCCCAGACTACTTGATTGTACCTATTTATGTTAAGTCAATTAGGGCGTGTGTGTTGTGTTGTGAGTCAACCAATGGCAAGCCTGTTTCGTGCTGCTAGGTTTGCCTCTGTTTTTCTTTTCCGGAGACCGTTTGTTGCAAGATGAACTCTCCACCTCTAAAGGTGGAGACTGTAGACCTGTTGATGCTGTCTTGTCGTGTTGACATGGGATTACTGAGTTATCATCTACCTTTTGAACTTGTCTTGAGGTTTGACTGTCATTGGCATCCATGTTAGTTTGGTTGTCATTGGGTCTCTCGCCTTGTGAGTTTAGTTATATAAACTAAAGTACCTTTTCTCCAGATTCGTTTTGGCTCGAACCTCAGAGTCAGAATCATCTGCATACTCTGTGTTACGGTCGCGAAAGCAACATGATTTGATTGTCATTGCAAACTTTCAAACGCCATCATGTTGACCCGAGGCGGTGCCTTCAGCAAGTCTGAGAGGAACCATAAGATGCTGAAAAAACGAGAACTCGCTGCAGAGCTAAGGTGCTTGGTTGTTTCCGTTTCAGAGTCTCTATTTGCCCTCGTCAGATCACCGGTGACATCTCACTGCTTTCTATTATTTCACCACTGGCAGCCAGCTGGCAAGACAAGCCAATGCACAGATTGGTGGCACCAAGAAGGCGACTTGCGTGGAGCTTCTCGCGCAATTATCTGCTGACTTCGAACAATCACAACTTGACATCACGGTCATCACGGTTACATATGTAAACAAGAACTACAAACACACACGCACATAGTATCTCACACCACACACATGCACACACACGCTCAACATTTCACACTGCTTTCGCACACGTGCACGCACACGCACACACTACACGTACACACATGCACACACTCTCTCACACACACATACGCACACGTACACACACACACTATCATACACCCACATACACACGCACGCACTTTTGCAGGATTCTAGACTGCCTGTAGGGCCAGAACCGAACAGACAAAAGGTGACAGCGCACTCACCTTCCAGCGCACTGAACTTGTGTTCTGTGATAAAAGAAGAATCAGGTGGATCATGACTGCTTACATACTTGACATGATTCATTCCGATGTTTCACACGTCTCATTCATAAGTCACTGAGTGTGACATGTATGTTATTGAATGCTGTGATTTTGATTGTCTGCACTAAGAATATGTGTACAGGTGGACTGAATTCATATATGTGTACAAATACATATACACAGATGAAGCGCAAGACAGTCCCTTGCGACACGAGCCAGCTTCCGAACTTAATCGCACAGAGATGACATCAGGGCCCGCCCTCCCACGGACCCCATCCCAACTCCCATTGCAACTCATGACTCCACGAAGTGCTGCAGACGATGTGGCATTGCGAGCATTGCGAGCCCCTGCTGCACCAACAGACGTAGACTCTGCCAACGCACTAGCAGCAGGAACTGCAAATGCTGCTGCAAACAATGAAGCCGCTGCTGCAACAACAACCGTGACAGCTGCCGCAACAGCAGCTGCGACACTGGCTGCCACATCAGGCACGCCCCACCATCGTCCTCTTTCTAAAAACGACACGTTTTCCAACAAGTCCTAGAGTCATCCGAGGACTGTATACATACATACGAACATGTATCTATAGACATATATGTATATATATATATATATATATGTCTACATGTATATACATATACACACACACACATATATATATATATATTCATATATACACACACACATATGCACATGCACACACGCACACACACACACACATACATATAATTAAATTTATATATATATGTTGTATATAAGTATATATATACATACACATAATATACATATATATAGAGATATATAGGCATACGTATATATGTATATATATATATAGATATTTATATGTATGTATACATATTTATATATGTATATATATACATATATGCATATATACATATATACATATATGTATATATACATATATATATATATATATATATATATATATATTATACATGCAGCAGGGTACAGGGCGCATGAGCTCAGAGTGGATTTGGTGGTTAATGACTACATTCACGTCATATGCATCACGTAATATATATTCTATACACGCAGGATACAGATCGCATGAGAATGTATTCCACGTTGGCATTCCTTTTTTTGTGCAGGGGAAGGGGGGGGTTGTCAATATTTATGAAGCAAGAATGCATTTTTCAGTCGCCGTGTCTACCTTGAGCTCACACATATTCTATGCATGCAGGATACAGAGCGCATGGGATCAAGGCAGATATGGCAGCTGAGAAATCATGAATACAAGAATGTATGTAAAGATGCATGCAGATGCATATGCATCACGTCATACATGTTCTATGCATGCAGCAGGAAGCAAGGCGCATGAGCTCAAGGTAGACATGGCGGCTGAGAAATACGTTTTTGATACATTCTATATATATATATGCATTCATATACATATACACATGCATACACGGTACCCACAACAGAAGAAATATGTTTTTGCTTCATGAATGTATCCATGCGTGTATGCGTGTATACGTGAATATACACGTGCATCACTTACATGTAATATTCCATGCATTATGCACCACGCGATACATATCCTTTTTGCAGCAGGAACCAAAGCGCATGAGCTTATACGGTAGACGCCTCAGAAATACATTCATGCATCACATAATATATTCTGTTGTATACATGTAACAGGAATTAGGGCGCGTGAGACTGAGGCAGACATAACGGCTGAGAAATACATTCATGCATCATATGACATATTCTGTTGTAGACGTGTAACATGAATTACGGTGCGTGAGACTGAGACAGATATGACGGGCCCGAAATACATCCATGCATCACATGATATATAGTACATACATGCAGCAGGATATAAAGCGCGTGAGATTGAGGCAGATATGGCGGCTGGGTGCATAGCGGCTCTCAGAATATATATTTCATACATGCAGCAAGATAGAGGCAGATATGGCGGATGCGAAATGCATTGATGCATCATATAATATATTCTATTGTATACGTGTAAGGGGATTTAGGGCGAATGAGATCGCGGAGATATGGCAGCTGAGAAATACATTCATGCATCATATGACATATTCTATTGTATACGTGTGAAAGGAATTAGGGTACTGTATAGTATATGTGTAACAGGAATTAAGGCACATGAGTTCGAGGCAGACATGGCGGCTGAGAAATACATTCATGCGTCACATAATATATTATGTTCTAAATGTTTAACAGGAATTAGGGCGCGTGAGACTGAGGCAGATATGACGGCTGAGAAGTACATTCATACATCATATAATATATTGTATGCTGTGTACGTGTAACAGGAATTAGGGCGCATCAGATCGAGTCAGATATGGCGGCTGCAAAATGCATTCATGCATCATATAATATATTCTGTTGTATACGTGTAACAGGAATGAGGGAGAATGAGATCGAGGCAGATGTGGCGGCTGAGAACATAGCAGCTCTTATTTTGGCAGCCGTCGCGGGTTTCCGCAGGTCAAATTTCTCAGAAGTCAGATGCATATTTATTCTATATAGTAAATTCAGTAGCAAGCTGGTTTTTGAGAAGATGCATGAAACCATTTTGGCAGTCGTCGCGGGTTTCCGCTGGTAGAATTTCTGAAATGTCAGCTTTACTGTTATTTTGTATGGTGAATTTAGTAGCCAACTGACTTTTGAGAATCTCTACAGAACCTAGTAGGTGAACTTTCTCAAAAGGCGGCTCGCTACCCATCAAACTATATGAAAAAAATAAAATGCTGACTTTTGGAGAAATTGCACCAGTCACGGCCCCGACCCTCGAGTCAAGGGAAATATTGTCGCAGCAGAGGTGTTGTTGTTTATTGAGAAATACAAATAGTGAACACACACATATTCTCAGGATAGAAAACTCTGTGACCCCTGAATAGACCCACTGTGCGAGTGCCTTTTTAAATATATTTTGCGAGTGAGTTCATAGTTGAGATTTTATTTTCATTGTCTAATTCACAGCAGTCTCTCTCTTGTCCCAGCAGAGGTGTGGCTGTATATTGAGAACACATATATATTGTTATATGTATATGTATAATGTGATATACAATTATGTGGATTTTTGGAATTAATGTCCCAGCAGACATATTGTTATGGTGTGGCTATGATTAGTAGGCTCCTTAAAAATATAGGTCTTTTTTGCAGCATATAGTCTCTTTTATAGGGTTCTTTTGCAAAAGAGACCTATAATTTTAAGGAGCCTACTAATCGTAGCCACCTCATATATGTCAAGAACAAATACATATCATTGCTTGTACATGTACGATTTGATACAAAATTATGTATACATTATTACATGTGTTTGTATATTTATGATTGAAATCATTATAATTCTGCATATCTTATATCTGTGAGGAGATGATGTTCTTGCAGGAGATGATGTTCTTGCTGCAAATGCTGGGTTAGCTGTATATATGATTCTATATGTCTACACATACATGCAGTGCTGTGATCGTAGAAACCAGCTGGTAGACATTCCAGCGCTGGAGTGTATATCAGTATGTATATGTATGTCTGGATTCATATGTACAAGTATGTATGCATACATGCATATGTATAATGTGTGTATATATATATAGTATATACATGTATATATATAATGTATATAGAAATTGCAGCGCAAGAGTTGGGATGATGATCAATATCAGTTAGTTATAGGTCTCTTTTGCAAAAGAACCCTATAAAAGAGACTATATTCTGCAAAAGAGACCTATACGCGTAAGAGTTGGGATGACGATCAGCGCAAGAGTCAGGATGACGATTAATATGAGTTAGGACTTTAAATCTATACGCCTAGATTCATTTTGAGAAACTGGGCTAGACACGTGTCTGAAATGGGAGCTACAAAGAATGGCTTTTGACACATACACACACACAAACACACACACACACACACAAACACACACTCTCTTTTTCGTTTTCTCTCTGCTTGTCTTTTTTTCTCTTTCTCTCTTGCGATCAGAATTGTTTCTGTCAAATAGTGGCTGCGTCTTCGAGATGGGGAGCTACTACACGTCCCCCAGGTACCGGGAGGAAACATCCATCGTTTGTCTACAGAAATTCATCATTTGTCTACAAATATACAAATAGGAATTCCCCGCTGCGTAGCGGAAGAGTGTTGCTCACGTGTGCGTGATGTGTGTGTGCGTGATGTGCGCGTGTATGTGTGTTTCACTCGCTCGCTCACTTGCTCATGAAAACTGTCGCGTGCTTCCGCATATCGGTACTTATATGTATATATATGTATGGATATATTAATATACACATATGTGTACATAGATATTTACATGTATATATAGATATAGACATAGCGATTTAGAGAGATAGTCGCGTGCTTCCGCTTTTATAGAGGTCTCTTTGCATACAATTGAAGTTTGAAGTGCGTGGCAGTGCATCGCACTCAGGAACTCTCGCATGCTTTCACTCCCCGCGCGTGCACGTACTCTCCTTTTCTTACACACACATGCATATACACTCCCACTCTCCCGCACACGCACACTTACTCTACACCAGGTGCAACAGACAATTGCGCCTGCCCGTATATGCAGAATGCCTTCTGCGCGAGTGCTGGTGCTGACATCTACCCTCGTCTGCAACAGGCATGTAGGGTGTGCGAATCTATGTGTGTAACAGACATGTAGGGTGTGCGAATACATATGTGTAACAGGCATGTAGGGTGTGCGAACGCATATGTGCTGTTCACGTTGTCATACTTCTGTGCCAGGCATGCAGGGTGTGCGAATGTATATGACACTACTATATGTGGTATCTAATGCATGGGACATACACGCTCCGTGGACATACATGAGTGATCTAAGTGGTATTACGTGATCTAATGGGACATACATCAGATCACTTTCTGCGTCCCTACGTACTGATATATATGTGGTATATGATGTGATCTAATATATGGAACACACACTCTCCGTGGACATACATTCGTCATCTAAGTGGTATCACGTGATCTATTATGGTGTCATGTGACCTACGTGCTAATATTTATATGGTATGATGTGATTTAATGTATGGGACATACACTCTCTCTTGACATACAATAGTGGTCTAAGTGGTATCCAGTGATCTTTCATGTGACCTAACGGGACATACTTTAGATCACTCTCCGTGTTTCTACGTGCGAATATATATGCGGTATCATATGATTTAATGTATAGAACATACACTCTCCGTGGACATGCAATCGTCATCTAAGTGGTATCACGTGATCTATTATGGTGTCATGTGACCTGACGGGACATACTTTAGATCACTCTCCGTGTCCCTATGTCCAAATATATACGTGGTATCATATGATTGAATGTATGGGACATACACTCTCCGTTGGCATACACTAGTGATCTAAGTGGTATCCGTGTGATCTAGTGTGGTACTATGTGACCTACTGGGACATACATCAGACCACTCTCTGCGTCCCTACGTGCTTATATAGATGTGGTATCATATGATCTAATATATGGGACATACGCTCTCCGTGGACATACATTAGTGATCTAAGTAGTATCATGTGATCTAATGAGAAATACTTTAGATCACTTTCTGCGTCCCTATGTGCTTATATATATGTGGTGTCATGTGATTTAATGTATGGGAGATACGCTCTCCGTGGACATACACTAGTCATCTAAGACATACACTAGTCATCTAAGACATACACTAGTCATCTAAGTGGTATCATGCGATCTAATGGGACATATACCAGATCACTTTCTGCGTCCCTACGTGTTTATATGTATGTGGTACCATGTGATCTAATATATGGGACATGCTGTGCACGCTGACATCCTAGGGCCTGAATGTGTGCAGAATGCCTTCTGTGGAGAGCGAGCGAGCGAAGATGAGGGTGCGCGGCACGGAGGGAGAGATACTGCAGCACAGTATAACACGCTGCATCACACTGCAACGTACTGCAACGATGATTGTGCGCAGAGAGGGTTGGCGGGAGTGATGACTGAGAGGCGGCTGGATGGAGGTGGAGGAGAAGGAGAGGAGGGAAGAAGAGGAGGAAGAGCGGGAATAACGCTGGCTGAGAAAAGTCTGGGTGGAAATGGAGCAAGAGAAGGAGAAGGAGCGAGGAGTGGGTTGGGGAGGGTTGGGAGGGGGGGAGGGAGGGGTCTGAGGACAAGTGAGGGATTAGGCAGAGGGAGTGTGTGCGGGAAAAATCCGTTTTCTGAAGAGTCTATGCGGGATACGATATTGGCCATGGGGGAGGGTGTTTATGGAATCTGAGGCGAGAGGGTGGAATACCCAAGTCGTGCAAGTAGTGTGTTGCAGTGTGTTGCAATATGTTGCAGTGTGTTGCAGTGTGTTGCGGTGTGTTGCAGTGTGTTGCAGTGTG
>Ga0335398_10007553_pt1 | contig 13242 bp, 3 predicted proteins | sample BON03_FD_205742 | JGI IMG/M metagenome (GOLD analysis project Ga0335398, IMG submission 205742) | Freshwater microbial communities from Lake Bonney liftoff mats and glacier meltwater in Antarctica - BON-03 (spades assembly) (version 2) | ecosystem: Environmental > Aquatic > Freshwater > Ice >... | reverse complement strand
CGGCGGCGCCCACGCCACCAGCGTCGCCTGCACGTACCGCAGCGCGCCGCAACCGCCCCCGCTTCCGCCGCCCCCTCCCCCTCCCGCCCCCTCCGAGTAGGGCTCCACGCCCATCTCCTCCGCCACGCGCCTGACGAGCGCCAGCGCCTCGCCGACGCGCGGGTGGTGCACGGGGCAGCCGCCCGCCGTCAGGCCGCCGCCGTCCTCCTCCTCCCCCGCGCCCGCGCCTGTCAGGTCGGCGCCCGCGTCGTGCGTGCCCCCGCGGAAGAGCGACAGGACCATGCGCGTCTTGCGCGTGCGCGCCGCCTGCTCCCTGCCCTGAGCCCTGCCCGCGCCGCTGGCGTCGGCGCCGCCCCGGGCGTCGTCGGCGCCGTCGTGCGGCGGCGGCGGCAGCGGCGCCGGGCGAACGGCCAGGCGCGCGCGGCAGCGCCACCCGCGCGTGGGGCCCGCGAGGACCGTGAAGGGCGGGGCGCCAGAGGCGGCCAGGAGCGGCGCGAAGAAGCGGCGCGCCGCCTCGGCGGCGGGCGGGCAGGCGATGTCGCGCCGGGCGCCGAGCGAGCAGCCGTCGCAGCCGCCCGAGGAGGGCGAGGTGCGGGGCGGGGGCGAGGGCGAGGGCGAGGGCGGCGACGACGGCGCCCCGAGGAGAGGGCACGCCAGGTCGCCCCATGGGTCGTGTTTGCGCGGCGGCGCCGGGGCGTCCGGCTGTTCCTGCTGCTGCTGCTCCTGCTGCTGCTGCTGCTGCTGCTGTCGCTGCTGCTGCTGCTGCTGCTTCTGCTGCTGCTTCTGCACGCGCGCTCGGCCTCTCCTGCGCACGCCCGGCGGCGGGCGAGGAGGAGGGGGCGGCGGCGGCGCGTCGCCTCCGACGCCGACGGCGGCCGCCGCGCCGCCGCAACCAGGCCGCCGCCGCAACCAGGCCGCCGTCGACGACGCCGCGCGCAGTGGTGGCCGCGCCCGCGCTCCGTGAGGGGCGGCGCGGGCGAACGCCATGGTCTGCTGGGGTCGGGTCTTTCTCGAGCGCGTGGTTTCGTTATTGGGAGCAAAAAGCCTTGCCTGCAGTTCGCGTTCGCGAATGAGGGGCAAGGGGGCGGAGGGAGAAGGTCACAGGCATGACGGGAGAGAACTGTCGTCCCTCGTTTAAGTGGCTTGCCGCTTTTCGCTAAATGGAACCTCCCTCTTGACACTGTTTGACCTTTGACGAAACGCACACACGCGCGCGCGACACCAGTTGACCCCAAGACCCTGACTCTTCTCTCTCTTGCCCTGCTCCCCCCTCCCCTCTCTCTCGAAAGAAAAACCACCGAGCAGCGACTCTTTTGCTCCGCGCGCCCCCGGGCCCCCTTCCCTGCGCCGAGGGGGCGCGCGCGGCCCGAAGCGCGCGCACTGCCCTCAAGTACCGGCGGGGCACACCTGCGCGCATAACTGCGCCGCGCACAGCGGAGCGCGGGACGTCAAGAGTCCGGGACCGCTGCGGCGGCGGCGGCGGCGGCGGCGGCGGACGGGCGGCACCCAGAAAAACCAAAGCCCGCCTCCGCCCCCAGCTCTCGCCGTGCGCGCGCGACGTAAAAAGACAGACGCCAGCGCCGCGATGTTCTACGCGCCGCAGCTCCTCACACGCGGGGGGCCGCTCGGCGCGGCCTGGATCGCCGCGCACACCGACCGGCCCGGGACGCTCAACCGCCAGCAGGTGGCCGGCACGTCCATCCCCGACGCCGCCGACGCGCTGCTGCTGGCGTCGCAGCCGCAGGGCGGCGGCGGCGGCGGCGGCGGCGACGGGTCGCGCGGCGTGCCCGGCCTGACGGCGGCGGGCGAGCACCCGCGCGGCGGGCCGCGCCCCCCGCCCCTGGCGCTGCGCCTGTCCGGGCAGCTGCTCCTGGGCCTGGCGCGCATCTACGGGCGCAAGGTCGACCTGCTCGGGCGCGACGCGGCCGACGCGCTGCAGAGGCTGGCCGACGCGGCGGCGCGCGCGGCGGCCGACCGGCGACCGCCGGGCGCGGGCGGCAGTAACGCGGACGGCGACGAGGGGCAGGCGCAGGGCGGGGGCGCGAGAGCAGGAGCGAGATCGGGGGCAGCAGCAGCGAGCGGCCTCACCCTGACAGGCCAGAAGGCGGCGGCCGCGGCGGCGCTGCTCGGCGCGCGAGCGCGCGGCAGCGCCGCGGGCGCAGCAGGCGGCAACTTTGGCGGCGGCGCCGGCGCCCCCGGGGGGAGCGGCCCGCCGCTGCTGTCGCAGGAGGCGATCGCGGCCGTCGACCTGAGCGACCCGCTGGCGTTCGAGCTGCTGGCGTCCCAGCGCGAGGGCGACGGCGGCCTCTTCGGCGGGTCCCCGGGCGGCGGCGGCGGCGCCGCCAATGGCGGCGGGGAGCACCGCGCGCCGCTGCTGCTGCCGCTCCTTGGTGGCGGGGCGACGCCCGGCGGGCCAGACACGCTGCTCGCGCGGCCGCTGCCTTCCTCGCAGCCGCACGGCCAACACCACCACCAGGCGGAGGGCGGCGACGACCAGGACGTGTTCGGGCAGCCCCTTGAGGGGGCCGACCTGGGCATGTGGGCCGAGGACGGGGCGGGCGCGGGCGCCAACAACGTGCTGCTGCCGATGGGCGCGGCGGCGGCCACGCCGCTCGGCGGCGGGCGGCTGGCCGGCGGCGGCGGCGCCACGGGCGGCGGCGGCCCGGGCCGGCCGCCGCTGCACCCCCACCCGGGGAGCCGCCTGAACGCCTCGCAGGTCGGCTCGGCGCCAATGCCTTTCGACCTGTCGGCCCTGCACGACGAGGTCGTGCGCGACGCCGATGCCGCGGCCGCAGCGGCCGCAGGCACGGGCACGGCCGCGGGCGGGGGCGCGGCGGGCGCAGGCGCAGGCGCGCCCAGCGGCGGCGGCGGCAGCCCTGCCCGGCCGCAGCGCCTCGGCTTTGACGGCGGCGACGCCCCCCACTTTGACGACGATGACAGCGGGGGCGGCGGCGACTTTGGCGGCGACGGCGGCGGCAGCGACGGCTACGGGTCGGAGGAGGAGGGAGGGCGGGCGGCGGCGGCCGCCGCGCCGCCGCGTCGGGGGCCTCCTCCTCCTGCGGCCGCAGCGGCCGCGCAGACGCCGCCGGCCGGCCGCCCCCCAGCCCAACAAGAGCAGCCGGGGCAGCGCCCGGCCGGCCGGGGCCACAACCAGCGCGTCGTGCCCGTTGCCTTGGACATCGACGCCGCCACGGGCCAGCCGCTGACCGAGCGCCAACAGGCGGCCGTGTTTGGCGGCGGCGCCGCCGCGGCAGGGGGGCCGGGGGGCGCGGCGACCGGGCACGTCCTGCCGCTCGGGAGGGCGGCGGCGGCGGCGGCGGCGCGGGCCGCGGGCGCCGGGTCGCCGCTGCTCGAGGAGGAGGAGGAGGAGGATCGCGCGGAGCCCCGGGCCGCCGTCGCCGTCTCCTCGGCCACCGCCCTCAGGGCGCAGCGGTACGGCGAGCTGCTCGACTCGGCGCGCGTCGCGCGCTGCTGCGGGGCGCGCGGCCGAGAGTGGGCGGCGGCGGTGGCGGGCGCGGGCGCGCGCCGCGCCTTGCTGCAGCGCGCGGCGGCGGCGGCGCGGGGGGGGCAGAACGGGGCGGGCGGCGCCGACCGCGACGCGCGCGGCCTCGCGCAGGCCTCGTTTGCCAACGCCGAATACGAGGTGGCCGCCGCCGCCGCCGCCGAGGCGCTCGCCCTGGGCGGCGACGGGTGCGACCTCCGCATATTCGACGGCGGGGAGGAGGACGCGAGCGACAGCGGCGGCGGCGGCGGCGGCGCGGGCGCGGCGGCCGGGCAGGGCGGCAGCAGCGACGACGACGACGACGAGGCCGGCGGCCGCGTGCGCCGCCGCGCCCTGCAACAGCAGCAGCACGGGTGGCCGTCGTCCTCCCCGGCGTCGAGCGGGGGGGGAGCGGGACCCGCGGCGCGCATGGAGCGCCGGCGCCTGCGCATGGAGCGCGAGAGGCGGGCGGCCGTCGCACGGCGCCGCCGGAGACACGCGCTCGCGGCCGGGATGGCGGCGGCGGGAGACGCCGGCGAAGGCGGCGGCGGCGGCGAGGCGGGCCGTGGCGCCTCGGGCAGCGCCGCCGGCGCCGCCCCCCCCTTGGCCGCGAGCCTGGACGCGGCCGCGCTCCTCGCCGCCGCCACCTGCTCCGCCGCCGCCTCCGAGGCCGCGCGCGGCCTCTGCGGCGAGGCCAGGCGCCTGTGCGGATTCGCCGTCCAGGGGGGCTCTTCCGCCGCCGCCGCCGCCGCCGCCGCCCGTGCGCGCGCGCTGCTGAGGGACGACGCGGCGCTGGCCGCCGTCTCTGCCGCCGGCGCCGCGGGTGAAGCCGCGTCGGACCCGGCCGTCGTCGCGCGCTGGTGGGCGGGCTCCCTGATCGGGGCCGCCGCCGCGCGCCGGGCCGTCGAGCTGGCGCCGCCCGTCGCGTGCGCCGCGCTGCGCCGCCGCGCGGCCGCCGCCGCCGCGCGCGCCGAGTTTTCGCTTCCGCTGCTGCTGCTGCAAAACGCGTCGTCGTCATCGGCCGCGAGGGGCAGGGGCGGCGCCGACGCGGCGGCGCCGACGACGCACCCGGACGACCCCGAGGCCCTCGAGCTCGACGACCTGATGCTCACGGCCGCGGCGGCCGCGGCCGCGGGCACGGCCGCCGCAGTGGGCGGCGAGGCGGCGGCCGCGGCCATGGCGGCCGCCGCCGCCACCGCCGCCGCCGCCACCGCCTTTGGCGCGTGCGCCTCGGGCGGGCCCGCCGGTTGGGCGCCCGAGCTCGGGGCGCTCTACGCGGCGGCCGCGGGGCTCCTGGGCCGGCCCGCGCGGTTTTCGGACGCCGGGAACAACGGCGACGAGGGGCGGGAGGAGGCTGGCGGCGCGAACGGGGAGGTGCAGCAGCAAGAGCAGCAGCAGCAGCAGCAGCAAAATGGGCCGTGCCGACGGAGCGGGCGGCAGCGCGGCCGCCTGTGGCGCGCGCTGCGCGCGGCCGGCGACGGCGACGGCGGCGGCGGCGGCGGCGGCGGCGGCGGCGGCGGAGGGGACACCGCGGCTGACCTACTGTTTCCGAGCGACGACGAGGCGGACGGACCCGCGGGCCGCAAGGAGCAGCGCTTGCTGGGCGCGCTGCTGGACGCGAGCGCGTACGAGGGCGCGCAGGAGGACGCCGCTGCGGCCGCCTTTCTCGCGGGCGGGGGCGCGGCCGACGGCCCGCGGCCGCAGCATTTGCAGCCGCAGCAGCAGACGGCCGCCCCAGAGGGATCTCTTGCGGCCGCGGCGCAGGCGTCTGTCGCCGCGGACGTGGCCGTGCGCATGCTGCGCCTGCAGGAGCCGTCGCCCGCGCTCCTCCGGCTGCTACGCGCGGCCGTCGGCGGCAACGCGGCGGACAACGGCGGCGGCGCTGGCCGCGGGGGCCGCCGCCGGCCGCGCAGCGCCGGGGGCGCGGGCGATTTCGCCGCGCGCTTTGGCCTAGAGGGCTGCGGTCTGTACCCGCGGGCGAGCCTCGGCGGCGGCGACGACGACGACGATGACGACGACGAGTCGACGCAGCAGCCGCGCCGCAGGCGCCGCGCCGCCCGGGGCCCGCGCCCGCGGAGGCCGCGCAACAACAACGACAGGGGAAGCGGCGGCGGCGCCGGCGACGGCGACGACGAGCATCGCCTTGCCGACGACGCCAGCGACAGCGGGGGCGGCGACGGCGGCGGCGGCGGCACGACGGGCGACTACGACGAGGAGGAGGGGGACGGGGAGGACGGCGCCGTCCCGGCGCTGCCCGCGCAGCCGCCCTCCTCCTCGCACCGCCCCGCGTCGCCGAGCCGCGGCGCCTTCCTGGCCGGCGGCGTGACGGCCTTTGCGCGCCGCGCGCACACGGGCGCCGCCACGACGACCCGGAGCGGCGGCAGGACGGCGGGGACGGGCCGCGGCACGACGCGCCTACAGGAGGAGGAGGAGGACGGTGACGATTATTACGGCGGCGGCGGCGGCGGCGACGAAGACGACGACGACGAGGACGAGGGGCAGGGCCCTTACGACGACCCCGCCGCCAAGCGGCAGCGCGGAGGCGGGGGAGGAGCGAGCGCCTACTTTCGCGGCGGCGGCGGCGGCGGCGGCGGGAGCCGCGGCCGCGCGCTGCCCACGCAGACGCGCGCCGTGCTCGACCTTTTGCGCGAGCGGCTTTGCGGCGGGGGCGGCGGGGGCGGGGGCGGCGGCGGGGGGGGCGGCGGAGGGGGCGGCGGGCGGGCTGGGGGCAGCGACGGCGGCATGGGCGGCTATGACGGCGGCGGCGGCGGCGCCGGCGCTGGCCAGCACGGCCGGCCGCGCGTCCCAGCGCTCAGCGCGCTCGTGGGGCCCGAGCTCATGCGGGCGGCCGCCGTGGCGGCCATCGCCGCCGGCGCGGCCGCCGACGCCGCCGACGCCGACGCGCACCACCACGCGCACCACCTCGCGCAGCGTGTCGCGGGTCTTGCGGGAGGCGCGCACGGCGGTGCGGGCGCCAGCGCCGGCGCCAGCGCCTCGCGGCAGCAAGCAGAGCACCAGCACCAGCAGCAGCAGCACGAGCAGCAGCAGCAGCGCCGCGCGGCCGCCGCCGCCGCGCAGATCGCGGCCGCCGAGCGCGGCGAGCCGCGCCGGCTGGACGCCGCGCGGGCCTTTGCCGAGGCGCTGCTGCTGCAGAACCGCGGGTTCGTGCGGCTGGAGCAGGCGACGCCGTACGAGGCGATCCGGGCGCTCGCGCGCCCCGCGCTGTTTGGCGGGGCGACGCGGGGGGGCGCGGAGGAGGAGGAGGAGCAAGAGGAGGAGGAGGAGCGGCGGGCGGCGGCGGATGCGGCGGCCGGCGAGGACGGCGGCGGCTTTGCGGCCGTCGAGGTCGCCGCGTTGCCCGGCCCTCCGCCCGGCGAGGCTCTTGTCGCGGCCTCTTCTCCTGTGGCGGGAGAGGTGTAGGCGCCCGCGCCGGTCCCGAGCCAGCAGCAGCACCAGCAACAGCAGCAGCACCGGCGACACAGGCACAGGCTGGCGCCGCGAGAAACAGCAGCTAGCCACGACCATTGGCGGCCCCCGACGCCGGTGCCGCTTCGCCGAACTGCGCGACGGACCGCCGCAGACGGGCGCCCTTGTCCCTCCCCTCCTGCGCAAGCTCGCGTCCTGTCATTGAACTTTTCAGACTCGGACCGTTCCTTGCCGCGCGACCTTCCCTCTCGGCGTGAGAGACCAACCCACACTCCTCAAGCATACCGCGTCGATCTCGTGTGCAGCCTCATTTTCAACCAATCCCCGCGCCCGTGAGCACGAGAGACAACAGGCAAGCGACCCCTCGTGTTGTCAAACCTCTTCCTGCGGGGGGACCTCCACAGCAGTCGCTCGCGTCTTGAGACCTCCTCTTTCCTTCGAAGCCCTCAAAACATCATGCGCGTCGCGCCCCCCCTCCCGTCCTCCTGGGCCCTGGCCCGCCGCCAGGCGGCGGTGGCGCCAGCGAGGGCCCCGACCCGCACCGCGGCCGCGCGCAAGGCGACGACGGCGGTGACCGCCGCCGCGCCGGAGGAGGAGGTGGGCGAGCCGCCCAAGCGCCGCGGCCGCCCGCGCAAAACGACCGCCGCGCTGCCGGTCGCCGACGCGCCGTCGCCGCCGCCCGACGAGTCCAACGCGCCCGCGCCCGCGCCAGCGGCAGCGGCGGCGGCGGCCAAGCCCAAGCGCGCGCGCAAGGCGACGACGGCTGCGGCGGCAGCTGCCGCTGAGGTGCTGACCCCTGCCGCGACGGCCGCACCCAAGCGCCGCGCCCGCCAGACCAAGGTCGCGGCGCCAAAGGAGGACGAAGCGAATGAGGCGCCCCCGGCCGCCGCCACCGCCGTCGCCGCCGCCCCCGCCGCCCCTGCCGCCGCCGCCCCCGCGCGCAAGCGCCGCGCGCCGACGAAAAAGGCGACCCCGGCAGCCGACGACGCAGCCAAAGCCGAGCAGCCTGCCGCGGTCCCGGCCACCAAGACGCGCCGCGGCAAGAAGGCCGCCGCCACCGCCGAGTCCGAAGCGGCCGCCGCCGACGCCCGCCTCGACGCGGCGCTCGCCGACCCCTTTGCGTCCCCCGCCGCCTCGGGCGCGGCGTCGTTCGATGACGACGACGGCGACGGCGGCGAGGACAGCGGCCGCGCAGCAACGGCGGCGGGCAACGCCAAAAGGAAGCAGGCGCGGACGCGCTCGCGCCCGCCCGCCGAGCCGGCGACCCGGGACGGCTACGGCGCAGAGGACGACGACGACGACGACGAGGCGGCGCTCGCGGCGTTCCGCGCGCTGGGCTTTGCCAACGGCGGCGGCGCCGACGCCGCGCTCGCCGCGCTTGCGGCCTCGCGCGGCGGCGGTGGCGGCCTCGGCGGCGGCGGCCTCCTCGACGACGGGTCGCTGCTGCTGTCCGGCGGCGACGGCCTGGACGACGACGAGCTCGGCGATCTGGACGACCTGCTCGGCGACGGGCTGGACGACGGGGACGCGTTCGACCCGGAGAGGGGGGGCTACGTGCGCGGCCCCACGGGCGCGGCGGCGGCGGGTGCAGGCGCGCGCCGGCCAAGCGCCGCCGCCGCTGCGGCGGGCGATGGGGGCGCGGACGCCGCCGCCGCCGCCGCCCCCGCCGACCTCTTCTACGAGGACGACGACGACGACGACGACGACTTTGACCTGTTCGATCTCGACTTTGACTTTGACGGCGACGCAGACTACGGGGACGGCGTCGGCGCGGCGCTCGGGGGAGGAGGAGGGGGGGGAGGGCGGGGCGCGGGCGGCGGCGAGTATGGCGGCGGCGGCGGGCGCGGCGGGCGCGGCGGGCGCGGCGGCGGCGGCGGCTACGAGCGGCAGCAGCAGCAGCAGCAGCAGCAGCGCGGCGGCGGCGGCGGCAGTGCCGTTGACGACTTTGAGACGTCCCTCCTGCCCGAAGACGACGCCGACTTCGGCGGCGGCGGCGGGGGCGGGCGGGGCGGCGGCGGGTGGGGAGCCGGGGGAGGAGGGCGTGGCGGCGGCGGCAGCGGGTACGGCGGCGGCGAGCGCGGCGGCGGCGGCGGCTATGGCGGCGGCGGCGGGCGCAGCGGCGGTGGCGGTGGGTACGGCGGCCGTGGCGGCGGTGGTGGTGCCGGAGGCCGTGGTGGTGGCTACGGCGGTGGCCGCGACGGCGGAGGAGGCGGCTACGGCGGCCGCGGAGGGGGAGGGTTCGGCGGCAGCGGCGCTGGCGGCGGCGGCCGCGGAGGAGGAGGGTACGGCGGCCGCGGCGGCGGCGGCTATGGCGGCCGCGGCGGGGGCGGCGGCGGCGCTGGCGGCCGCGGCGGGGGCGGTGGCGGCGCCGGCGGGTGGGACGGATGGTGAGCCGCGTGTCTATGGAGTCCCGCCTTGGCGCGGGCGCGCGCGCTGTAAATGGGATCGGATTGGAAGGAAACAAACACAACACCGCGATTTGTTTGGAAGATTATGTTCTGCGGCCGCCGCCGCCGCCGCCGCCGCCGCCGCCGCAGCTCCTCTTCCCCCAGAAGAGGGCCGGCACGTCTGCCCTTTGCTCCTCCTCCTTTTCGAAACCTCACGAATCCCTCCCCCCGCGCGTCGCCCAACACAACACGCAAACAAAAGCTGCTCACCCGCCGCGAACGCGCCCGTTTTCGCCCGCGATCCTTTCACGCGCGCGCGCAACTCGCAAAACTCGCGAAACTCGCAAAAAGTAACAGCTCTTTCACGGAAACAACTCTCGAGCTCCGTCCGCCCTTTCGCTCCGGCGTGTCCCGTCTTGCTGCCGCGCACGCGCGCCGCTCTGTGCGACAAGCGACCCAAGCTTCGCCCTTCGCCTCGACCGGCATGCCGCGCCGCGCCGGCGGCGTCGCGCGGGCCACGGCCTGCGCGAAACGGGGGGCCTCCCCAACTCTCCCCCGACTGGGCGCGGCAGGCCTCCTCCTCGCGCTCGCCGCCGCCGCCCACTCGGCCGTCCCCGCGGCCGCCCAGGACTTCAACTTCGGCGCTCTCGCCAGCGCCCTGGCCAGCGGCGCGGGCGCGGCCCTCCGCGCGGGCGGCGGTGCCGCCGGCGGCACCGCCGGCAACGTCGCCGGCGCCGGCGGCGGCCTGCTGCGCTCCGCCGGGCAGCTCGGCCAAATGTACCAGGCGGCCTCGGGCGTGCTCGGACGCGGGGCGGGCGGGGGCGGGGCCGGGGCCGCGTCTTCGGCCGCAGCGGACGCGGCGGCGGCGGCGGCGGCCGACGGCGCCATGGGCGGCGCGGCCCGCTCGTGGGCGGGCGGGGCGCAGGCCCTCGTCGACGCGACGCTGGCGCCCGAGGGCAAGGCTTGCCTCGTGCCCTCGCTCTCGGCGTGCTGGGGGGACGCGGGCTGCCGTCAGGGCGTGCAGTGCATGATCGGGTGCGCGCCCAACGCGGGACCCGCGGCGGCGCTCAAGTGGGCGGCGGGCGGGGCGGCAGGGGCGGACGCGGCGGCCAGGGAGCTGCTGTCGCGTGCCGGCGGCGCGGCCGAGGACGCGCGGGGGTTGGCCGAGGACGCGGCGGCGCTCGCGGGCGGCGCCGAGGGCGAGCAGCTCCTGCGCGACGCGGCCAGGGCGGCGGCGTCGTCGCCGGCGGCCAGGCGCTTTGCGTCGACGAGCGGCATGCGCGCGGCGGACGGCGACGGCGGGGCGCTGATCGAGGGGCAGCAGCAGCAGCGCGCGCGCCGCAACGGCGGCGGCGCCGGCGCCAGCGCCGACCGCCGCTCGGCGGGCTCGGGCGGCGAAGACGGCGCCACCGTGACCGGCGACCTGCCCACCTGGAACGACGCCCCGCGCTGCATGAGCGTCTGCCTGTACGCCCAGCAGGGCAACGCCAAGTTCGAGGCGTGGAACGCCTGCGCGCGCGCCGCCTTCAAGGGCCCCGAGGAGCTGCAGGCCTCGGGGCTCGGGCAGTGCGGCGCGTTGCCCGCGGCTGGCGTGGCCAAGGCGGCGGCGGCCGCGCTCAAGCAGGGGGGGGCGGCGGCGCGCGGGGCGTCGCGCCTGTTTGGCGGGGGCGGCGCCGACGCCGTCGCGGCCGACGCGGCGGCGGCGGCGGCCGATGCGGTGGCGGGCGCGGCAGGGGGCGCCGCCGGCGCCGGCGGCAGCGCGGGCGCGCTGGGCGCGCTCTCGCAGGCGGCGGCGGCGGGCGCGGCCGCGCTGTCCAACCCGGCGCTCATGGCGCTGCTGCGCCTGCCCGCCGTCTCCGACGCGGCGACGCTGTCCAACCCGCTGTGCGGCGCGCCGCGCGCCAACCTGACGGCGCTGGCGGTCGAGCCGGCCGCGGCGCTCCTGATGCCGCCGCTGCCCGGCGCCAGGGCGGTCGCCCCTGCCGCCGCCGCCGCTTCCCCCTCCTTCCCGGCCGTCGCCGTCGTTCCCAAGGAGCCGATGGCCGCGGAGACGACGGAGGCGCCGCTGTTCTTGTCGTCGTCGTCGCCCGACGACCTGACCGACGAGACGATGACGGCGACTACGGCGGCAGAGATTCAGGGCCCGGACGGCGGCGGCCTTGGCGGCGGCGCGGAAGAGGCGCCGCCGGCCGTCGTCGTCGCGGCCGCCGCCGACGACGCCGCGAGCAGCGGCACCGACGCGACGATCGACCCCCTGGCCGCCGGCATCGAGCCCGCCACCCGCAAGGACAAAAAGGCCGCCGCCACCAAGAAGGCGCCCGCCGCCGCCGCCGCCGCCGGCAACGCCGGCAACGCCGCCGCCAAGAGCAGCAGCGGCCGGGGGGGCGCGTCCGCGCAGCAGCGCGCGCGCCGCGCGGAGCAGCGCCTCGCCGCGCTGCGCCAGCCCGAGGAGCTCGGGGCGGAGAGCGTGATGGTGGCCAACCCGTCGGCCCTGGGCAAGGGCGGGGCTGTGTCGCGGCGCCGCTCGCTCCTCGCGCAGGAGGCGGGCGGCGCGGCGGGGCTGTTTGGCGCGCTCATCGGGGCGCTGCGGCAGGCGGCCGGCGGCGAGGCCGGCGGCGGCGACAGCGGCGGCGGCCCCCTGGTCGAGGGCGTCTCGGAGCTCGCCCCGGAGGAGGCCGCCGCGGTCCCGGCCGGCCGCGGCCACTGGCACATCGTCAAGGGCCTGAACCCCACGTTCGACTGCTTCCCCTGCCAGCAATACCTTTTCCGCCAGCCCGAGGGAAGCGCCGCCGCGCTCGGCGCATCTTCTTCTTCCTCGGCCGGCGCGGACGACGACGCCGCCGCCGCCGCCGCCGCCAAAGGTGAATTCTCCTACCGCCCGGGGGACCCCCTCAACGCCACCTACATCATCGGGTGGGGCGACGGCGCGCGCGCCGTCCTCCGCGCCGCCGCCCGCACGGGAGAGCCGGCGGGCGCCGGGTGGCGCGGCGCCGACGTGCGCGGCCGCGGCGCCTTTGTGACGCGCGTGGCCGTCGCCTTTGAGGGCGCGCAGGCGCGCGGCGCGCCCAAGCCGCTCGGCGGCGGCGGGAATGGCGGCGGCAGCGGCGTCGAGTCTGTCGCGAGCGCGCTGGGCGGCGCGCTCAAGGGGGTGTCGGTGCCGTCGATCCTGTCGGGCGGGCGGCGCGACCTGCTGTCGTCGGAGGGGCAGCAAGTAGGGGCCCAGGAGGCTGCGGCGGGCGCTGCGGCGAGCAAGGACGAGGAGGGGCGCGCCAGCGGCAGCAGCAGTGGCGACGGCGTCGCCAAGCCGCACGCGGCGCCGTCCTCCTCCGCCTCGTCCTCGGCCGCCGCCAAGCGCCAGGCGGCCGCGAAAAAGACGGGCGCCGCCGCCGCCAAGCCGGCCGGCGCCTCGTCCTCCTCGTCCCGGTCGTCCAAGGCCGCCCGCGCCGCCGCCGCCTCCTCTTCCTCCTCCTCCGTGGCCGCCGCCGCCGCCCCGCGCCGCCGCAGCACCTCCTCCTCCACCAGCAGGAAGACCGTCGCCGGAATGCCTCTGCCCGGCCAGTTTTCGACTTCCTACAGCGTCTCGGGCATGCCCGGCCGCGACCGCTGGTTCGTCGTCGACGCCGTCGGCGAGGACTTTGTCCTGGTGCTCTACTGCGCCGAGGTGGGGCTGCCGTGCCAGCGCGGCGGCTTCGTGCTGGCCAGCCCCGACGCGGTCGACCGCGCGCCGTCGCAAGAGGCGACCGTCCCGCCAGAGGTGGCAGCGCGGTTCGCGAGCGCGCTGCGCGCGAGCGGCTGGACCGAGGCGTACGGCGCGGAGCGCACGTCGCTGGGCGCGTGGTGCGACGTGCCCGCGTGTCCCGGGGTGCCGCTCGAGTAGTGCGGGGGCGGGCGAGGCGGATGGATGCGCGGCGCGTGTTTTTTTGGACCCAGAACGACCGACCGAGAGGG
>Ga0335398_10007552_pt1 | contig 13243 bp, 5 predicted proteins | sample BON03_FD_205742 | JGI IMG/M metagenome (GOLD analysis project Ga0335398, IMG submission 205742) | Freshwater microbial communities from Lake Bonney liftoff mats and glacier meltwater in Antarctica - BON-03 (spades assembly) (version 2) | ecosystem: Environmental > Aquatic > Freshwater > Ice >... | reverse complement strand
TATATATATATATATATATATATATATATATATATATGTGTGTGTATATATATATATATGTATATGTATATATACATATATATATATATACACACATATACTTCCTTCTCGGCTTTGTGTTTTTTGGGCAGGGGTAGGGGGGCCTGTGGGAGGAGCGGAGAAGTAAGTTAGAAATGGGCGCCTCTGCTCCTATATATATATATGTTATACTCACACACACACACACACACATATATATATATATATATATATATATATATATATATATATATATATATATATATATATATATATATATATATATATATATATATATATATATATATATATATATATGTATAAATATACATACATATACATATATACATATATATATATATGGTGAGGGTTTGTGGTGGGGGAGATTCTGGCGGGTTGCTGCCCACCTTGACGTCCCGGGATCCGCTCCGCTGCATCTCCGCATGCCACTCAACGAGCGACCCCGCGTCGGCCCTGGCCCCGCCGCTGAGCCACGAGTAGCCGCCCCAGACCAGCTCGACCGCCAGCCTGGCTCCGGCGGGGCAGTTGGAGCCCGCCGACAGGAAGGCACGAAGGGAGTAGGCGTCTGCTTCCGGCTCCCCTTCGGTATCCGCCTCGGGCAGGTCGCGCACGTGGGGTCGCACCCGCAGCTCAAGCGACGCGTCGTTGCGTGCGCGGCGCATCGCCAGCAGCAGTGAGCCGCACCAGATGCCGAGGGGAGGGCCGCGGCGCGCGCGCAAGGCGGCCGTCGCCTCTGCCCCGTCGAGCTCCTCGCCCGCAGTGCTCGCGGCCGAGGCGCCACCGGCGCGCACGGGAGTCGCCAGTCCGCCGCTGCCGTTGAACGGCGCGTACATTTGAAGCCACGTGTAGTCGGCGCTCTGCTCCTCCTCGACCTCCTCGAAGGAGAGGAGGGCGGCGGCAAGGACGCGCTGGCCGTCGCAGAGCGAGAGCCGAATCAGGTTGCCGCAGGTGGGCAGCACCACGGGCAGCCAGAACTCGGTCTGCCACGCGGGGCTGTGGCTGTGAATGGGCAAAGTCTGGACGGTGTGGCCGTTGAAGCTCAGCCGCGCGCAAGCCTTGGGCGCGCCGCCGGACTCGCGACTCAGCCCCTCGGCCCGGCACAAGGAGACGACGAGGAAGAAGACCTCCTGCCGCACCGACGGAGGCATGAGCACGAGCGTGGTGGAGGAAGTGGCGGCGCCACTCGCGGCGGAAGGAGCGGCTCCAGCGGTGTCCTCCTCGTCGTCTCGCATGGAGCGCAGCGCCTCCCCCGGCGCGAGCATCTGCACACTGAGCCGTACGAAGCCCTGCACGCCGGCCTCGGGGCGCAGCGGGTCGGCGAGTCCGAGCCACGCCTTCTTGAGCGTCCGGTTCGGCGCGTAGAAGACGCGGAGGAGGTCGAGGCTGTAGGAGCCGAGCAGCGCCTTTCGCGAGAGCGTATTCATGTCGTAGAGCGAGAGCGCCAGCGAGCGGCTCGTCAGGTAGGACTCGTCGACGCCCTTCCGGCTGAAGAAGACGGTCTGGTCAAAGACCGGATTGCGCGTCGAGGGCACGCAGCGGGTGCGCTCCGTACCGCCGAGGCCAGCGAGGAAGAGCGCGCAGTCGGCCAGCCCGTTGGCGTCGCGCCCCTGGACGTCCCTCGCCTCTGCCACGTAGACCAGCAGCGAGTACTCGCCCTCCGGCGGCTCGGTGCCTCCGCCTCGGCCCACCAGCTCCGCCCCCTCCGCCTCCTCCTCCCGCGCCTGCATCTCCCTCGGCAGCTCGCGCAGCTGACGCGCCACCGTCGCCGCGTCGTTGGCCAGACCGCGCTGCACCGCCTCGCCGTAGTACCAGACCAGCCCGAGGCGCACCGCTCCCTGCGAGGAGAGGGTGAACCAGCGGCCCACTTGGCTTTCGCCCTGCCACGCGATCTGGCGCAGCGGCAAAGAGACCGAGCCAAGGTCCTCGTCGGGGGTCAGCGAGTTGTGGTCGCGCACCACCACGCGGAGCACCGCCGCGCCAGAGGTGACCGGCGCAAACTCGAGCCGCACGCCCAGCAGCGCGCTGCCCTCGCGCTCCTCCTTGGGTGTGGCGGGGCTTCCGTCCGGCTTGACCAGCCAGCGCGGCTCGAGAGTGTCGTCGACCCAGTGGGTGCGCCGCGTCGTCGCGCGGCCGCGCGTGGGCGTCACGGTGACGCTCACGTAGGGGTCGCTCTTGTCGTTGGAGTAGAGGGTGCGTCCCTGGTCGGCGTTCCTCAGCTTGATCGCTTCGTAGACGATCACCACCAGCCGCTCCCGCTGGCGCACCCCAGAGGACGCGGCCTCCTCCTCCTCCGGCTCAGCCCGAGCGCGCGCCTCTCGCGCCTCGGCGGCGCGGGCGAGGCTTCGGTTGGCGGCGGCGAGCGAGGCCGCGTCGAGCTCGCCTGCCGCGAGGTCCATCCGACGCGTCTGCGCCACCGCAGCCTGCACCGCGCGCATCAGCGCCTCCTTGGCTTGCAGCGACGGCGCGTTGAGGCTGAGCTCCTCCCCGCCGGAGCGCAGGCCGAAGCGGCAGGGCTGCTCCATCGAGCCGCGGTCGAGCACCTGCGCGTCGGCGCCGATGCGCCAGCTCGCCGCGCAAAGCGCTCCCTGGCTCGTTTGGCCCTCGCGCTCGACGGGAGGCTCGGTGCTCAGCTGGAGCAGCAGCGCCTCGGGAGATTCGCTGCGCATGTCCAACCGCGCCACGCCCGGCCGCAGCAGCACGAAGTAGGCGGCGCCCCACGCGCCGTCGCTCCGGCCGAGCACGCCGCGCCACGCAACCTCCCGCAGCGAGAGGGAGCGCCGGTACTCGCCAGGCACAGCGAGGCTCGGCGGCGGCGAACGCACGCTCAGGGCGAAAGGCTCGCCCGTGTCCGAATCCGTCACACAACGTCGAACCCAGCGGCGCGAGCGAGCCAGCATGCGGCGGGGCGACGGCGTGGTCTTTCCTGCCGCGAGTTGGCCGTCAAAGGTGGAGAAGAGCCGCGCGTAGAACCAGCCCTCGTTGTCTGTCCCGCCGCGTGCGGCAGGGCTCCGGTCGAGGACCCAGCCTTGGCCGGGGCTCCACCGTGCGTGGGGAGGGCACAGGACCTCGGCGAGGCTGGCGGGGCCCGTGGTACCGAGGCGGGGGCTGAAGCGCGTTGGGTCGGTAGGCATGAGGTGGTTCGAGCCCCACTCAGAACGGAGCGTCGACCAGCGCTCGTTCTCAAACACATCCACCTCCTCCACGCACTCCGCCTCCACAGCAGGAAGGGCAGGAGAGCCTACGACGGTGGGGGCGCACGCCGCCGCCGCTGCCGAGCCCGCTCCACCACGCGTGTCAACAGCTGGCAGCGCCAAAGTGTCCACGGGGGGCGGCGGGTGCAGCGGCAAGACGTAGAAGAGGGTATCGTGCGGCCCGCGCGTCTCGTCTGGCCAGGCATCGCCCGTGTGCGCAGTCACCTTTTTGAGCTTTGAGTTGAACCACTCGAAACACGGAGCGAGCAGGCCGCCCGGGTCGGGCACCTCAAACGCGTAGAACTGCAGCGAGTGGCGCTCCTCGCCTGTTCGGCTGTCGCCGGCGTGGAACGTCAGCTGGGAGAGCCGCGCGCTCCAGAAGTCGAAGACGGCCACCGCGCCCTTAGGAGGCGAGACGCGCGCGTCGACGGCGCAGAACTGCGCGCCGCGCCGCTCCTCGTCGGGCCAGGGCTCGCCCGCGTGCAGCGAGATCTGACCGAGCTTGGCGTTCCAAAAGTCGAAGACCGTCACTATCGACGCGGCGCTCACGCCAGGAGGGAGGCTGAGCGCCGACCAGCGCAGAGAAGAAAGCTCCACGCCCGACGACAGGGGCTCTGAGGAGGGGTGCGTCGTGCGGCGCGCCGTAGGTGAACACCGGCCGCTCGTGCTGCTGCCGCTCGGCGAGGCTAGTCCGGCGTCACCCTGTCGCCGCTCCTTGTACTTCTGCCTCAGATGCGCCAGCCGTTTCTGCCGCTCTTCGGAAAAGGCGGGCCCAGACGCCAGCCGCGCGGTGGCTGGCGGGCCAGACGGCGAGCCGCACGACGCGCGGAGCCGCTCGAGCGCCTCCGCCTCGTCAGGGTGGAGTCCAACCGGCGGGTCGCCACCAATAAGCAGTGGCGCGAAAGGACGCTCGTCGGACCCAGGGCGGCGGCCGAGCGACCCACCCAGGGCCGAGATGGTGCGGTCGAACGGCGGCTCACCGGCGGGCGGCTTGCTCATCTCAGTCGCGACCAGCGCTCGCTACGAACTTGGGCGACGGTTAGGCGGCGAATACACACAACGAAAACTTTGTTCCTGTGAATGGCCCTGTCGTGTGTGGGTCGTCCAGGACCCGGACCGTATCGGCTCTACTGCTGATCAATTCTCACTATAAGTATAATATATCTCTCTATCTGTCTCCTGTTCTGTCTCATCACATTTTACACCCCCTTATTTATATCGTACCCGAACTACTCGTTCGTACCACACTGTGTTTCTTCGTTTCTGCTAGCTAGCTAGCTGTGAAAACGCCTCCTCGTACCTTCAAGCAAGAGACACACGACGCCAGTTTCAGTCTGATTGCTGATTGTGATTGTTCCGGCTCCGGCGAAATGTACGTATCTACGTACGTGTACCAGGGTCTAGATACAGTAGAGTATAGGCCAATGTTCAAGTGTGAGTGTGTGTTGGCAACGGTTAACGAACGGCGCCTCCTTTTTTTTTTTTCCTTTTTTTTTACGCACCGAACTAGACTTTTTACCTTTACCTTTACGGCCTTTACCTTTAACACCACTCTCCCGAGGTGTTCACGATTCTTTAACACCTCCACCCCCAGCAACTGTCAACTGTTCAAGGAGATACGTGATTCGCTCAGGTTGAACAGTTTGAACAGTGGTTTGAACGCTGCGCTGCGGCGCGCACACGCACACATACACATACACGACTACTGTATGCCTGACGAACCCGAGCTGCCCACTCGGCTGGCTCAACCCGAAAGCAAGAACACCACTCCCGGGTGCCCGTTACATGCCACTCACTCTCTCGCTAGGCCATCACTTGGCCGAACCGCCTCCCCGGGCCAAATTGGCCGCGCCGCCCAGCACGACGGCCGCCGCCAGGCCCGCGATGAGCTTCCTCCGCTCGGTCGATCCATGGGGCGGCGCGTTGAACCAGCCGGCGACTGCGAGCCGTTCGGCCGCCGTGTCGAGCACCTCGTGCGGCAGATCGGAGCGGAAGACCACCAGCGTGCCTGCGCGCGGCGCCACGTCGACAAAGGATGGAGCCGCTCCCGCGGGCGCGGCCTCCCCTCCCCCGTCGGTGTGCAGCCGCAGCATGCCTCCGTCCGCCTTCGTCCAGTCCGTGTTGGCGTACAGCAGGTACGAGTAGCGCCGGATCTCCTGAGGCGTGCCCGGCACCGAGTCGACGTGCCGGCGGTAGAAGCCGCCGTTGGGGTAGCATGCGTATAAACCTTCAGTTAGGAGCCCCTCCAGGGCCTCGCCCGTCGACTGCTGCAGCGTCTCACGCAGGCCGTCCAGCGTGTCGTACAGCAACGCGCGGCCGGCCTGGTCGCCACCGCCAGAGTGCTTGAGCTGAGGGAAGAGGAAGCACTGCTCGCATTGGCGCACGCTGCCGTCCAGGCGGTTGGTTGAGTCCGCGCCTACCCCGGCGGCGCCGAACCGCCCTTCCCGTCGTAGTGCGGCGATATCATCCCGCAGCCTTTCCACCTCGGCCGGCTGGAGAAAGTCGGGCGTTGCGGCCCAGCCGTTGGTGCGCAGAGCTGCCAGCGAGCTGGCCGGTAGTGGGCGCAGCGCCGCGCAGCTCAGCGCGGCTAGCAGGATCATTTCTTTTGCACCTGCCAGTGGGTGGTTCGTAACGTGGGCCGCAGTGCCGCGCTTATCCACCTTTCAGCCACGTGCAGCTGGCCCCGCCGCGCAGCCTGCGCGCAGCTAGCGCGGCTTAATTTCGTCGCACCTTTGGCGTTAGCATCGAAGAGCAAAGGGTCTTGGCTGTGTGTTCACATGAAAAGCCGCTGGCTCTAGCCAAAAATAGAAACCATGGCTACGCGTCTTGCCCTCATGCCACGCCGTTTGCTTGTCGCGACGACCAGCACGTACCTGCTCCTCTACGCGCGAGGCGTAGGCGCACAGGTCCCGCGCCGCGCCTATGGCGGGGTCGGCGGCGGCGGCGGCCGCGGTTCGGGCGGCAACTATGGAGCTGGCGGTGGCGGATACAGTCGCTCGGCAAGCCCGTCGCGCCCGCCCACCAGCCGCGGCGGCGGCGGCCACGGCGGCGGCCGCGGCGGCGGCGGCCGCGACGAGGGTGGCTACTCGCGCCAGGTGACGCGCCCGCGGCAAGACGGTTACAACGACCGTGGCGGCGGCCGCGATGAGGGTGGCTATTCGCGCCAGGTATCACGCCCACGGCCCGACGACTTCGACGACGACCGCCTCGCTGACGGTGGGTACAGCCGTCGTAGCGGAAACGAGTATGCCGACGACGGGGAGGGGTTCTGGGACGAGGACGCGGTGGTTCCGACGTTTGAGATGGACGACGGATCGGACTACATCTACGGCGTCAACTCGGTCCTGACCGCGCTGCAGGTGAAGCGCCGGAAGCCCGGCCGGCTGCTCCTGCAGGACTCGATGGTGCTGTCCAAGCGCAAGGACGGCGCGCTTGTGACTGCTGTAGAGCGCCTTGCAACGGAGGCGGGGGTGCCCATCGCGCGCGTGGACAAGCACCGGCTCAACATGATCACGGGCAACCGGCCGCACCAGGGCATCGCCCTGCAGGCCAGCAAGCTCGAGTTCAAGCCAATGCAGACGATGGTGCCGCCGCCGGAGGGCGGTGCCCGTGCGGTCTGGCTCGCCCTGGACGAGGTTACGGACCCGCAGAACCTTGGTTCGCTGCTCCGCTCGGCACTCTTCCTCGGCGCGGCCGGCGTGCTCGTCTCTGAGAAAAACTCGGCGCCGCTCTCGCCGGCCGTCTCGCGCGCCTCGGCGGGCGCGATGGAGCTGATGCAGGTACACGCGACGCGCAACCTTGTCAAGACTCTCAACGGCGCGAGGGAGAGCGGCTGGCTCGTGGTGGGCGCGGCGTTCGACGACTCGGTCACGGTGGCCGACCTCGACAGCACACGGCCCACCATCCTCGTCCTTGGCTCCGAGGGCATGGGGCTGCGCACATCGGTGCTGCGTGAGTGCGAGACCATCGTGCGCGTGCCACGCGCGCGCAGCGGCGCCACGGCCGTCGCCCCGGAGCACGAGTCTCTCGTCGACTCGCTCAACGTGGGCGTCGCGGGCGGCGTGCTGCTCAGCTCACTCATTAGGGCCGGCAGCGACGCGGCTAGCGAGTGAGCTAGCGGCGTGATGGCGTCGCTGCTTTGCTTCATAGCCCTGCTCAGCAAGCGCATGTTTGAACAGCTCGCTCGGGGACGGCGCGGGCGGTTGGAACGGGCTGGCAGTGAGTTCTCCCGTCTTGGAGACGGCATTTATCCTCGTAGGATTCTCGTCCTGTGACCTTTGCTCGGCTCGATCAGATTCTGCCTCTTCGCCACTGGCACTGGCTGCTAGCTGGACTACAGGGTTCTAGTGGTTGACTTTTTACTTCTTGGCCCGGGGCGGGCCCCTGCCCCTGGCGCTGGCCGCCTTTGCCTTTGGGATATTATGTGACGGTCTCGGTTGCTGTAAGCTGTAATCGTGTGTGTGTGTGTGGCTATATAGCGAGAGTATATACTGCTATTATCGGGCAAATATATATAAATAAATATATAGATATTATAGCTATATCGCCCTCGCTTTTTCGTGGGGGCTAGCTTAGGGATTAGGGAAGAGGGAAGGTCTGCACACATACAATGTTCGGCGGTGCGAGTCGTGTTCTATGATGTAACAACTACACACACACACACACACCAACCCCCCCTACCTACCTACACCTACACACACACTACACACTACACAGACAGACAGGCAAGCAAGCAGTTTTTTTGATTTTTTTCTTAAAATCACGGCGGTCACAGTCAGCCGGTGTCCCTTCTTGCGCTCAATAGAGACAGATAGAGAGATACTCTAGCTAGATAGATAGATATAGATATAGATATTGATATAGATGAGAAAAGGGAGATGCTTACTTCTCACTTCTCTGGTCGCTCGGGCCAACAGAGCCAGAGGAAGAAATTGTCCGTCACCCGTTTAATTCTCTCTCTCTATATATATATAATATATATATATATAACACGATTTTGATTTCATTGATTTTGATATTCCATAATAGATATATGCAAATGGCCGCAACTTGGTTCGTTCGCAGGGCCCGGGTAGAATGCCTACGACAAATACAAGTAGTAAGCGTATGCCGTCTACGAGTACGACGTCTGCTGCGATTCTGTGTGGTAGCCTAAAGTATTTAAAGTATAAACAAGGTATAAAGTTCATTTTTACACCCCCTCCCTTTATTATTAGTTCACGCTGCGCAAACACCGTGAATGAAACGTCGTATCATCTCTCGGCTTGCCACAATTCCATGCTGCAGTTTCGTTGCGCGTTCGCGCGCGCGTCGCCAGCGCTGGCCTCGGCCGGCGCACGCCGAGTAGCGCTCTGCCACGCGTCGCAGCTGCGGCCTCGGCACTTGTCCTCGTCTGTCGTGCCGCCGCCGCCGCCAGAGTCACCACCGACAAGCGCCGCCGCTTCAGAGCCAGGCGCCGAGACGCTTGAGCGTGCCCTGGCCCTGTTGGACGAGGGCCGGGTCGGCACGGCCATCGACTTCTTCGCCGAGGCCGCCAAGGCGGGCTCGTCGGGCGGCAACTTCTTCCTCGGCCTCGCGTACGACGGTCTCTTGGGTGAGAACGCCAATGGCGAGCTTTGGGTCACGCCTGACCCCGCAGCGGGCTTCCGCTGCTACACGCGCGCATCCGAGGCGGGACACGCCGAGGCTATGCTGAATCTGGCCCTGTGCTACCGCCACGGCGAGGGTGTGGCTCGCTCGGTGCGCGCCGCCTTGGAGTGGACGGAGCGCGCGGCCGCGGCCGGATCCGACCGCGCGATGTTCAACGCCGGAGTGGCGCTCGATCCGCTCCACCCGCCGTGGGGCGAGCCGGGCTCGACCGACCCGGAGACGCGCATGCTGGTCAAAAATCCGACGCGCGCGGTGGAGTTTTATCGCATGGCGGTGGACGAGGGTCACTCCAAGGCCAAGGTCAACTTGGGCATTCTGCTCTACTCGGGCACAGGCTGCGAAAAGGACTCGGCAGCGGCAGTGGCCCTCTGGCATGAGGCCAAGGAGGAGGGCGTGCAGGAGGCGGACTTCTGTCTTCGCAATATGGAGGAGAACCCTGGCGAGCTGAAGCGCATGTTCGACGAGCGCTGAGTCGGGGCCAGCCGCTCAGGAATTGGATGGGGGTCCCACGCCTATACTCTATACCCGCCGCTGTTGCGCGCGGGGACAGCAATGTTGACAACGGAAATGGCCAGTACGCCGCGGTAGAACGAGATGAAGATGGCGAGGAGGGGGTGTCCCCCAACCAACCGAGCTCCACGAGCCACCAGGCCGGCGAGGGCGCGAGGGCGCCACACACATATATGTATATGCATATGACACTAGCACTAGCACTAGACGACAACATGACTATGAACTATGATATGAAGGATGCAGGATTCATGATTCATGATTCGTCTGTTTTTTTATGAACTTAAACAAGCAAACGCGTGAAGGTACATAGCAGGACAAAAACATTTGCTGAGGCTCCGGCTCTGGCTGGACATGGTGACCCCAGCACATCATGTACGTGCAAATACAAATATAGTTTTTTTTACCTTTTTCATCCGTGGTCCGTGTGGGCCAGCGGCGCGCCAAGGAGCGGCGAGCAAAAAAATGAAATAAAGAAATCTTAGTATACTGCAGTATACTCAGTATACTGCAGTATACTGCATATATACTCTTACACACACACACACACATATATATATATATATATATATATATATATATAATATATTTTTTTTATTAAAAATATATATATGAGACTTCTCTTCCTCTTCTAAAAACAGCCACGCCGCGCGGTTCGCACTGCACGCACCCCGCCCGTACTACCCCCACCCCTTATTATTATTATGGGTTAATGCAATAAGTATAAGTTATGTATAAGTAAAAGTAAAGCACATATACAGCCCCGCCCGCCCTATACCCTTACCCTCATCGATCTAAGTGTAGGTGTAAGCCTTTGTGTCGTGTTTCTTGTTTGTCCTTTATTTATTGCTGTGTGCGTGTGTGTTATTAATAACTGTTTTTTTTACTAATTAAATTCGAATTATGACTAATCAATGTATGTGATAATACCCTGCGTTCCCCACCCTACTCTCTCCCTCCCAGCAGCGCCACCTCGAAGGCAAGGGTTTGCTACCCCTGCTTGAGGTGGCGCTGTGTGCTCTGCTGAATGGCGATCGCGGCTTCTCTTTATACACTATTACTCTCTCTCCTGCTCCTGCCCCCCCGCCCAGCGCCCAGCTAGCAGTTAGTTGCTCGCGCGCAATAAACAATGCGCAATGCAACGGTGAACAACGTACAACGTCACGTTAACGTTATAACGTTTTTAGGTTCTCTATGAACTATCACAACTTTATTAACGCGGGGTGTGGCAACACCATCAAGACCACCACCACTCGTCTCTGAACATACCTGCCACCTACGCGGCGCCGCGGCCCCCTGTCCAATACTACAACTATACCATGCCGTCTCGGCCCGAACCGAAACCTGTACAAATACATAATCTTCTGGCCGCTCCACTCCTTCTGCGCCGCTATCCTCCACCACTCCCTGCGCCTGGTATTTGGTATTTGCGCAGTCAGTGGGTGGAGCTACTCTTCTAAGTAAACGAGACGCGAGTCTACAGGGCGCCGTCGGGCCAGTCGACGGGGCTGCTGGCCGGTGGTGTGGGCCGCCGCTTTCGCCGCGAAGCACCCACTGGCGCTCCCAAGCCGTCGCCCGCCACGGCCGTTTCGAGCTTCTCTCGCACGTACTCCGCGCGCCGCTGCTCCGCTAGCCACGCGTCCCGCCGCTGTCCCCGAGGAGCGAGTTCTTCCCACTCCCAGTACGGCACCGCCACGAGCAGACAGCCAAAGCTGCGCAGCTGCCTCCGTTTGAGCCTCGTCGCGCCCGTCGGCTCTCCTCCGGCCAAAAAGTGCGACGGCCCGTCCATCTCGACAACCAGCCGCGCGCCCCGCCACTCGACCACGAAGTCGACCGTGTAGCCGCCCTGCAAGAGCACTTCCTCCTGCACCGGCAGACCGAGCGACTCGAGCGCCTCGCCCAACTGGTCCTGCAGAAAAGACGACTGCACCAAGGAGGCGCGCCGCGCAAACGACGCCGCGCACCGCTCGAGCAGCGCCCCCTTCGGCAACCCATGCGTGCGGCCGCGCTCGTCCGCGTGCCAGAGCCGCCACTGGTGCAGCTGCCGCAGCCCTTCGTCGCTGAACTCGGCCGCCAGCTCCTCAGACCGCACCGCGAAGCGCTCCGACCACGCCCTGTCCTCGCAGTCGGCCACCGCCAGCGCCCACGCGATGTTGCTCAGCTCGTGCGCCCCAAACTCGCTCAGCCGCGGCGCCGCCTCGGCCGCGATTGCGCTGAGCAGCGCGGGAGCGGACGGGTGGCCCGCCACCGCGAAGGCCCAGGCGGTGCTCGCGAGGCTCTGCGGCGAGAAGGAGGCGAGGCGCGGCTCGCTCTCCGCCGCGATGGCGCTAAAGAGCTCCGGCTGGGGCAGCCGCGCCATCGCGAAGGCCCACGCGCTCATCGAGAGCTCCCCGGGCCGAAAGGAGGAGACCCGCGGCGCCGCCTGCTGGCCGATGGCGCTAAACAGCTCGGGGGCGGCAACGCCGCTCGCCGCAAAGGCCCAGGCGGTGGTGGCGAGGCCCTGCGAGGTGAAGGTGTGGAGCCGCTGCGGCGCCTCTTGGGCCACGGCGTCGAAGAGAGCTGGCGCGGCGTGCCCCGCCGCCACAAAGCCCCATACCAGCGTCGAAATGTGCTGGCCCTCCAATTCGGCCGAATTCATCTTGAGGCTCGTCAGCCACTGCGCTGCAATGCCGTCGAGGAGCGCCGCCGCCGCAGGCCCACCGCCAGCCTCGCTGCCGCGCCGCCCCCTCGCCCGCGCCTCGGCCCCCAACGCCCACGCCATCGTCCCCAGCTGCCGCGGAGACATCCCGCCGACGCGCAGCAGCGCCTCCATCGCGAGGGCGCGGAGGAGGATCGGCGCCGGGTGGCTGGCGGCGGGGAAAGCCCAGGCGAGGTTGACGAGGTGGCGCGAGGAGAGGCTGCTCACGCGCGGCAGAGCCTCCTTCGCGATGGCGTCGAGCAGCGCCGGCGCCGCGTGGCCCGCCCTGGCGTAGGCCCACGCGAGGTTGGCCAGACCTTGCGAGTTGAACTGCTCGATTTGATTTCCAGCGCTCTCGGCGGCAATCGCGTCGAAGAGCCGCGGCGCTTTGTGGCTCGCCTTTGCGAAGGCCCACGCGAGGAGCGAGAGCTGCGGCGGACTGAACTCGGTCAGCCGAGGCGCGGCCGCAACTGCGATGGCGTCAAAGAGGCGCTCAGCGGCGTGGCCCGACTTGGCGTACCCCCACGCGAGGGAAGAGAAGCGATGCGGGTTCATTTCAGCCACATTCGCCTCGGACTCCACGGCGATGGCGTCGAGAAGTGTCGTTGGCCTGCGCTCGACGGTCGCGAGGGCCCAAACGCTCATCGCGAGGCCGTGCGCGTCAAAGCCGCCCACCTCCTTCAACGCCGCCAGCTCCCACGCCTCCCAAAGGCCGTCCCAGTCCACCCGCTCCGAATCGAGACGCGCCAACGCAGGCGCGATGTTGGCGACGCAGCGCGCGCTCCACTTGCCGACTGTGCTGCGCGTTTGCTCGCACAGCGGCGAGAGCCGCTGAGCACCCTCGTGCAGAAGCGCCTCGCGATCCGCCCCACGCGCCCGCCCGAGCCTGCTCCAGCATGTTGCGAGGTTTACGTCGTTGAAGCGGTGGCCGTACTGCTGGTGCAGCTGCAGCAAGTCCCGTGTGCCCTCGGCCTCCGTCAGCCGCTTGTTCAGCTGCAGCGGCGTGACCTTGACCTCTGGATGATGCCCTACCTCGGCCACCGTCAGCTTGTTCAGCTGCGGCAGCTGGCCCGTGTGCAGCGCTGCGGCCTGGCGCTGGCGACTAGCCGACCCGACCACGCGCTGGGAGCGCGCTGCAAAAACGCGCATTTTTTTTTTTTTTTTTTTTGAAATTCTT
>Ga0335398_10007551_pt1 | contig 13244 bp, 8 predicted proteins | sample BON03_FD_205742 | JGI IMG/M metagenome (GOLD analysis project Ga0335398, IMG submission 205742) | Freshwater microbial communities from Lake Bonney liftoff mats and glacier meltwater in Antarctica - BON-03 (spades assembly) (version 2) | ecosystem: Environmental > Aquatic > Freshwater > Ice >... | reverse complement strand
CATATATATGTGTATTACAAAATATATATATATATATATATACATACGTATATATATACACATATGTCTATATATATACATATACATATACATACATTCGTGAATAAGTGCCTGTCGGTGTCATCGTGTTCGTTTGTTTGTGTGTGTATGTGTAGGTCCGATTGGCAAACTGTAATTGTACCATCCTTACACATCTACTCTAATGATTGTTTTTGCACATTCTCTCATTTCTCTTTCGCGTCTACCTTTTCTCAGCTGCACAAAAGGCAAATTCAAAGGCGCACTTTTCACAAGAAGATTCTGTGCTCCACCATCCTGTTACTCATCGCAATACTGTCCTCAAACTTGGAGCGCTCGACTGATCATAAGCGAGGGAAAGGGCAGGATACAGGGAGCGAAAGAAAGGGACTACAGGGAGCGAAAGAAAGGGACTTGGAGGCAGGGGGGCGCGATGGTGTCTTGCATGTCTTTGACCGGAGCGTGCCTTGATCTCGACGTACAGACGGACAGACTTGATCAGGGTATACAGACAGAGAGACAGACACGCACCAACAGACAAAAACACAGACACATGTGCATGCACTCATACATGCACACACACACACACACATACACACACACACGCACAGCGCGAGAGATCGAGCGAGGGAGAGTGCACGCGCGCATGAGAGAGAATGTGATGAAGATCTGTGTGCCGACCCTCAGGACGGAACTCAAAATCTATTTTCTATTATTATGAATGAATAACTTACAAATTCCAAAAAAAATCGGATTCAAATCGAAATACCCCTGGCACATCAACGCCAAAAAGTGGTTGTTGAAGTGTGATTGGGGAAGTCCAAAACCAGACAGGTGACGGCACAGCTAGAAGTATCTCCCAGTTTTTTTGTGGAGTCTCTACGGGGACTTGAATAGCTAGAATATGATTGTCGATTGCTTCATTGGAGCCCCCCCCTTCGTATTGATGGTTCTTACTCTAGAGGTCTTCTCCTTCCACTAGCCTAGACTGCAGACCCGGAGGGGAGGTTCGGAAAACAAGACCCCGCTTCTCTCTCGGCGAGAGTAAGCAATAAGAGTTGACAAAGATTTGTTCTTTTGGAGAATGTACCCAGTAAGGACAGAAAACATGTGGGTCACGGTACGTAGTCAAACGATTGATTATGCCTCGCGGGCAAACCAAGGGTAAGCGCAGTTGCTAGCGCCCGGTGAGTACGGTGCGCACAATGAGAAGTACCTCTTTGTGCATCAGAATGGGTGGGGGGGGGGGGACTTAATTAGAAATCGCCAATTCAAAATCAGTGCGAAATCAATTCAAAATCAGTGCGAGTCTCATTTGTTTTATCAGGACAGAGGAAGCTTATTTTGGGTCCAAAAAACCCCCTAAAATGCCTCAATTCACCTCCATTCACCTCATTCTTTTTGCAACCTATGTCTTGATTGTCTTTCAATCTGCTTGCGTAGCAGTGTCACGTACTCAAGGTGTTTGTTCGTTTTAGACACGGGACCACTCTCGAAAAAGCAACCAGCGAGCAAGGAGAATGCTAAGGAATCATTGCGGTGGACGAGGGAGGAGAGGGTCAGGAGGGGTGGGTGAAGAGCGGGGGGCAAACACGAGGAGGACGGGTCGACAGATGATCATGTGCCAGGGGTAAGCGAACTAAGGCATCTGACAGAAATCATGTGGGTTAACCAAGGTTCAAAATCGCGACTTTGACTCGGAATGCACAAGGCCGGAGTTGAATACACTGAACTTCGCCATTTTTCCTTCGATTGACGAATCTATTTTCCGTACTCTTGTTGGGGCAGCCACTACAACGACTTGCAAACGCCGAACCCTCATTAGATTTTTTGTATATCCGCAACCTTCTCAGGCTTGTTTAATCTCTAGATGAGTTGTTTAATCTCTAGATGAGTTGTTTAATCTCTAGATGAGTTGTACGAAGAGAACGAGAGAATTCGACTGTCATTCATGGGTGTTCTCAAACCTCCAGGTGCGCGTGCGTACTGATGGCATTTGTCAACAAAACAAGGGTTAAAAAGAGTTGTTGCTGCCTTGTGGGTGCTTTCAACTTCCCGAAAGTGCGTGAGTTGTGGTGGTTGCTGTCGACAAAACAAAACAAAGCAAAGCAAAGCAAATATTGTTTAAATCGGAAACTGCTTACGCACACTCCACTCCACTTTTACGCTGTTTATATGAAGCCCTCTGTCGCTGATTTTGTTACTCTCTCAAACCTGCGAAAAAGACAATTTTAATCCATTTTTTAGAGAGGAAATATTCATAAAAGGGGGGAGAGGGCTTGTTTGAGGAATCGCCAACTCAACTAATTCAATTTTGTTAACGAGCCTTGGGTTGGGGGGGGGCCTTGTTTTGGATTCGACGATGGAAATTATTTTTAAGCCCCCCCTCCCATTTTATGGCAGTATGAGTTATATTTCTATTTGATTGTTGTTTGCTTGAGGCTTACATGTTCCAAGTCGCCAATTTGGATGTTTTCTTTGTTTGTTTCTTTCTTTCTATATGGATATGACTTGCCAGATCGATCTGTCTCTCAATAAGAACTGGCGTTTACTTTTCACAGATGGAATTGAGTTTCGGGTGCTAACGTTTTCGTGTGTTTTGCTCTGATTAAGAAGAACTTGAAAATCCATCCTGCAAATTTCACATTTGTACAGATTCGTGACACACCCTGTACAGGGTCATTCCAGGACATAGAAAACATGTTTTGGACCTAGCCAGCGTGTTTCTAAGCACACACTGATGAAGCCAGCACCCAGCCTGCCAGCGTTGTTTCGGGCGCGCGGCAAGCGGAGGGGCTTTAGCCCCGAAGCCGCCGCGCACCACAGGAGTCGGACCAGAGGTCCTCAGATTTTTACTTTTCTGGGCGTTTATTTTTGAGTTTGGTGTTTTCCCCCTTAGTTTTCCCACTTTTTCTGAGATCGGACTTCATTCCCCTGGCTGAATTCGAAAAAGTGAAGAAAAAAATGTGTTTTTGGACAAATTCCGTATAACCTATGGCGTATTGGGTTCAGCCGGCTGAATTTTTGACACCTCCCGTAGAAACTCTAACTTTGTAGTAAGAGATTTTATAAATCACTGAGAAAATCATAGAGAAAATCAATAAGATCTTTTATAGAGAAAATCTGATATTTTCATAGAGAAAATTAAGATTTTCATACAGAAAATCATTAAGAAAATCATTAAGGAAATCATTAAGGAACTGCCCAAATTGCTGCCAGCGGGTTTCCAAAGCACAGTGCAAAAACTCGGCCAAATTCGAGACTGCGGTTTCTATCTGCCAGTTTCTGTGTCCCGGAATGACCCTGTATGCGAAGAGTGCATACTTTTGTACTGCGCGCACGAATCACTGCCAAGACAGACTCGGTGATGGTCAAAAGTGGTTGTGTGAGGGTTCAGCTTTCTGTTCTCATATTTGTCAGTGTAAAGAATCGTGACGCACTTCTTATTAGGATTCATGTGTCATTTTCTACGCGCGAAAGTCAGAAAGACTCGGTAATGCTCAAAAGATTTAGCTTTCTGATCTCAGATTTGTGAAGAATCGTGACACCCCGTATTAAGAGTAGGTGTGGTTTTCTCTGCACACAAGTCGCTGCCAAGACAGACTTGGTAGTGCTCAAATTTGAAGTGCGTTTGTGAGGATTCAACTTTCTGATCACATGTTTGAAACCACAAAAGTTGAGGTGGCTCGCGTATGGCCGGCTTTATGATTGCGGCTATATGATTGCATGGCGTGCAGGTGGTTTCTCAAAAAAGCTGGTGGTCCATTGGGCCAGTTGTCAGACCCCTATATTGCGCCGCACGGCAGCACCCTCGCCGCCGCGCGCCAATCAAAATGCACTGTTTCGTAGTGTGTGTGATTTACTGGTACTATTTGGGAGAAGATTCTGATTTAATCAACAATTATGGAATTATTCTAATGACGAGGCGTTGTGTTGATTGATGGTGCTTGTGTTATGCCATAACAAATAGTCTAGTAGCTTTGCTGGAAGCTCTATTTGCTCGAAACAGGGACTGCGAGGTAATGTGGATATATCAGAATACCATGCAGTGGGAAACGTCCCTTCGTCAGAAATCGCCCAGCAAGACTTTTGTTTCTCTTGTTTACATCAGAGCAGAAGGGAAGGGTGTCTTGTTTGGAATGCGGCGGGGGGACCGACTCTGAGATTCTGGATACAGTTGCGCAATAATAAATCATTTACGCACGCTTTCCTACACGTTCAGTCTTACAGTTCTCTCTCTAATAACAGCATCCTTCGGAGCCTAGTTTCTCAAACAGATATCTACACAGGCATTGAGTTCAAGTCATCTTTCTAAGCTGCGGCGTGACAGGGTATGCCAATCTTGGCTTCACTAAGAATGTCATGACAATCCTAACGCTCTCTGACCGTCGCTGCGTCTTCTTGGTGTATTCTTGGTTTTTTTGGGGCATCACGTCCCCTAAAAGGATGGAAGAAAAGGAACAAAGAAAACATGGCAGGCCCCAAAATGTCTAAAATCTCCACAAACCAGAAATTCGTGCACTGCCAGGAATGATGATGATGATTGCTTTTATTACTTTCAAAAGTAGTTTAGTACCCTTGTTGGAGGGTCTATGAAGTTCAAATTCATGGGAATTTGAGTTATCGGGTTTTAGACGGAATCGAACCGACGACCTAGGGATTGACAGTCCCTCGCTCTGACCAACTGAGCCACGCTTGCACGTGAGGTCTAAAGAACGATGTGTACTTGGAAACTTCAAACACAATAAGCATCGAAAATATGTCATGATGTTGATATCTCATCTAACAGAACTTTGCATGACCTATACAACCGAAGGCTTTCATCAAATTGGCCCAAATGTTACAGCGCAATATCAGTCAACTTGATGTTTGCAAACCAGTGCTGCAGCGGAGGGATGCACCAACGTGAAGTATGCCACCAATTATCAGAGTACCAATTTCAGAGCACTGATGCCAGAAAAAGAGTGCACTGACATTCCCAAAAAAACGTGCACCAACATGAAATATGTCAGGGAAATGACAGATAATGCTGCATCAATATTAAAGCGTGACTGACTTGAGCAAACGTGCACCAATGTACAGCGTGTGTATCTAAGCGCATTCGACGATCATACTCGCAGGTCCGAAACGTATTTTACAAATTGCTAATCCAAATCAATGGGATCTCGGACGAGTGGGGGGGGGTCTGCGCGGACCACTAGACTTTTTTTCCAGGATTTTTGACACCACGGAAGTGAACGTCGCTGTGACCACCAACTTGAACAAGACCAAGCGCACCATCCAGTTTGTCACGATCGACTGGTGCCCCACCAACTACAAGTGCAGCACCAACTTCAAGCCCCCAAAGCACACCATATGCATGGTGTCCAACTCGACTGTCACTGCCGAATCTCCTTTCACTTAAAATGAAATACCTAGGCAGTGGGTCTGTCTTTCAAGTTAAGTTGTTAAAGAATGGACCAATAATCTACATTCGTATTTAACAACCCTGGAGCATGTATAAATTAACTTGCCCGGGCCCTATCTTGAAGCTACTTTCACTCCTTGATCTGAATGAGTCATGTCACACATATAAATGCATCATGGAACACACATGAATGTGGCGTTTCAGAAGTATGGATAAGTCATGGCACATGACTTTGAATGTGGCGTGTCACACATATGGCCACATCTTGAAGCTCCTCAACTTAAAATGAAATAGGGGGCGCTTCTTTCATTTCTTCAAAGAATCGACAAATACAATTTAAATATGTATCTAACACCCCCAGGGCATTTAAATGTGAATTTGGTGTAGAGTGCTGTTCCATGTCGTGAAGCTCCTTTTACTCTTTGATCATCATTCGAATACGTAACGTCACACGCGATCTCGGATCGTGGTTGCGTCTCCCTTGGCTCGCTCACGATGAAGCCCCGGGACCGTACATAACGATTCCCCAATATCGGTTTAATAAAACAATACAACACAAACACACACATGTGAATAGGTCATGACATGCACGTCAGTGTGGCTTGTCACACACAGAGCCATATCCCGAGGCTCGCCCCTTGATTTGAATGAATCATGTCACACACATGAATGAGTCATGGCATACCCTTGAATGCGACTTTTTACACGTATAGATGACTAATGCCACACACATGGAATATGGCATGTACTAAAAACTTTGAGTACGAGATGACAAAGGCTTCAGAAAGCATGCTGCCAGGATCTCGGAGATCAGAACAATGCAAAAAAAAGGATGGGAAAAGAGTTGTTTTGCCAGTGCGTCTCGACACTAAACACTGCACTTAGCGCAGTGATTATGCTGGATCTTCGACACCCAAGAAAGAAGGAAAGAAAGCAGTTGATGTGAATTTCCAGAATTTAAATTATCGAATTAAATGTCCAATTATGCCCAGACACCAATAATTTTGACATTAATTGTGGCCGGACGAGGGGATGGAAGCAAACGCCAAAAAGGAAAAAAAATAATTTTGGTACCCAATCAAAGGCCTTAGGCTGGTCCGAGTCCGGGCCCGGGCGACTCTAAAGGCCGATTTCGCCGTTATCAGTGATCAACTCTGATCAACTATGACAGCAATCTTCCCATATGTGGCACTTTCTTGATAATATTGCTCAGTCCTACGAATAATCGTGGATTACTACCAACCCCAAAAGAGACCTACGATTTGAATTTGAGAGCAGGTACTGTGAGCATTTGGTCAGTTCGCACCCCAACAGCGAAGTTTTATTTCAAGAATTGTGCAACCCCTGGTTTGCTTCCATTGCCTCACTCAGACAATAATTAATAAATATTCAATTCCTGGTTCCAAATATCAACTGGTCTAATCCGTGAAAGTAACGACGTAAGTAGTTCTTCTTTTTGATGTCTCTTTTCCGAGTTTTTATAGATCTTCAAAATCAAAGAAATTAAAAACGAGGTTTTTTGCACTGCACAAACAGTTCTTTTTTGTGGCAAAACTCAGATTGGCTTCCAAGCCTGTGTGTTGTGCAAGCAAACTCAAATTTTTCTTATCAAGCTGGTTTTTTGGTTTGTTTGTGCGTAAGCCGCCACACCGCTAACGCCGCCACACCGCTAACGCATAAGAATGGTGCGCAGTGACAGGCTATCCGAGACGATGTAAAACTAGATCAGTTGGTCAGAGCGCAGGACTGTCAATCCCGGGGTCGTCGGTTCGATTCCGGCGAGAACCCAAAAAATGGAGAACTCAAATCTTAATGGATTTTAGCTGCATAGACCCTCAAGCTAGGGTACTAGATTATTGTATCAAGTAGAAAAAAATAATCATCAATCATCAACCTGGAAGCGCACCCGGCCCGAGGGCACTCCCGCTATGGATCCTGGTCACGAGAAGTCATACGCATACACAGAAAGGTAAAAAAAGATTAATAGAACAAAACGCATATGCATACACACGCAATATGTATGAATAGCACACGGAACAAGACACACTATAGTCCAAGAGGGGGGAATCTCGAATGGAAATCAATATTTGATTTAATCTTATTCAATCAGTTTTTTCTTTATATGTCTCATTTTGTATTTTATTTATTCTTAGTATTATCATTTTTTAAACATACATACATATAAATATGGTGATAGGCGTATATAAGTATGGAAGAGGAGGTAAGTGCGTGTAGTTGTTTAAATACACGTACACATGGGTTAGATAAATGAAGATGCAGATGGAGGACAAAGAGAGGTATAGTATGATCAAGTCTATGTAAACATCATGAGGCACCGTGACATAGGTGCATGTTGAAATTGAAAACGGGATTCGTGAACATGGAACAGAACGCAAAACAAACATATAATTATTTTCTAAGGTGTAACGCATATGATAATTGGAACATGAATAAATTGGAATATGGAGATATATGTAGATGAATATGGAAACCCAAGTACAAAGGTTATATTAGGATAGGTCATGTACATCCCAAAATCAAAAGAAGATTCGCTGGAGGGTTGAAAGAGGCTTAGGAGGACCAGTGTACATGGGAGTGCTATTAAGGGGGAGTGGGAGGAGGGGTAAAAGGCGACATTCGCACATTATGATCTTATCATGCAGCAATTGATTGCTCATGATCGTAATAATCCAACATCGTTTTTCCCCTCCGAATCTTTCCTTCTTGAGACATACTTTTTCCGGAAGTTAAAAAAAAGACATTTTCCACAACAATCGGTTGATTGTTTCGACAAACCAACTCGACAAGGTGGTTTGTCTCTTCAAGTATCTTGTGCCTCTTTCTGCGCGCGCCAGCGCGCACGCTGTGTTTTGATGTTTATGGTGTCGAGGTTTTCAGTCAGCTCCTATCAAGACTCGGAGAAAATAAATATACCCTGACAACAATTGGTAAGTAAATGATTTCCGTTGCGGAGATCCGAGTCCACATCAAGTACTTAAGTCCCTCTCAGGCTTGCTCTCATCTTGACTCGGAACAAGACTTCCTCCCATTTTCAAGTTCAAGTTGACGATTTCTCAGTGGAATCAGAATTGGAAAATTTGACAATTGTCATCATCCTAATTAAGGGACTCAGTGAGTCGGACATATCCCACTGAATGGGGCTTAGAGGTACGCAAGAAATTTTCCAGTCACACTCTGAGCGACATGTGGGGAGTTCTTGTTTTCGGAACTTGAATCGCCAGTCAAAATGGGGGCGGGCCAAAAGCCCTGCGCCACTGCGCACATTCCGGTGCCAACGCTTTGTGTGGGGGACGGGACTTTCAAAGGTTTGCCATTTAGACTTATTAGATTGCCTTCCAGTCTCTGCAGGTCGTGTACAGGGGTCGTCCGTACACAGATATTGGGGCTGGCCCGGGAATGGAAAGGCAAGTGTGATATATACGACAGGGCCATAACGAAACGTGGGCGGCAGGTTTTAGAAGCGACTACGAGTCGGCCTTTATATTCACAACAACAAAATCGTGTAGACACGACATCAAATCCCCTTGAGTGTGCGTCCACACACGTCCTACTGTACAGGTGGGGTCAACTCTACCCAGTGGCGGGAAGAAAATATAAAACAATACTAATATATCAAAGCAAGAAGTCCTTGCCCTTGCTAATTTATGCACACACTATCATGGGCAGAGGACTAAAAAAAAACAAATGCTGCAGAGGCCTTTGTAAGCATTTCAGACGGCGGTGGCTTGCGAAAGATCCAGGCACACAGCCGCTTGCCTCTCGATGCACCAACATCCGGCAGCGCAGAGAGGGAAACCTCGCATGTTGCGCGGCTCGATGGCACGCTCCCTAGCAGCTTCAGCCATGAGCGGCCCGCCAAGGAAGAGCGTGTCCAGGTTTGGACGCTCGGCCGGCCCACATATGGAAATGGAGCGCTCGCGACGGCGCAGCGGAAGAAGGTTGGGCGAATCCGTACACATGGTCTTGCCTTTTCCCGGGTTCGAGGTTGGCGACACAAGGCCCTTTAATATTTCGGACACTTCCAGGTCTAGCTTGTCCATTGCGAGCGAGGCCGGGCGCATCTTTTCAGTTGCACGCTGTGACCGGCGGGATGGCGTTGTCGCCTTGGTCTTGCACAGGTGTTTAGGACGCAGGTTGGGCGACTTGAGTGCTGCCAGCATGCCGATGGTATTGGCCTCGCATAAGACCGCGGCAACAGCAACCTTGACAATGGTGCCAATGAGAGGCGCTGGGGCATCCTTGAGTGAGGCTGGGAAGAAGCGGCGCAGAAACGAGACCAGTACACGCTCGAGGCGCAGCCCTTTGATATCCATGGGCTTGTCAGTGAGAGGGCAGAAAACAATCGCGTTGGTGGCACTTCCTGCTGCGCACTGCCAGCAGCAAGTACGGCCGGCCAGCAACACCGCGTTTTTGGCCGTGTGTGCGCAGAAGGCGCACACATGCATCGACCACGAAGTGGGAAGCTCGTCGATGGTGCCGCCTGAGAGTTTGTGGTGCAGCTTGCGCGCCAAGGTTTCCATTTCTGGCACTAGTGTGTTGATGGCTGTCATCTGATACATGGGCAACTCGTGCAACGCAGCGATCAGCGCCTTTTCTATCTTGGAGCTGCAATGGCGTTGGGCAATCTTGATGATAATCACCGAGTTGAGCAACGCAAAATTTCGGATGCGATCGATGTAGACCAGCATCTACAAATAAAGTATTTAAAAATAAAGTATTGATAATTATTGTCAAATAATGTATTAAACAATAAAGTATTGATAATCATTGTCAAAAACAAAGTATTAAAAAACAATGTCTGTAATCTTTGTCAAATAAAGTATCAAAAAATAAAGTATTGATAATCATTTTCAACCTGCAGAAACTCGCGCAGCGCGTCTTTCAGTGCACTCTCTTCCAGCGTCAGCAGGACAGCGGGGCCAACAAAGTTGAGCAGCGACGTGCGCCCTGGCTTCTCCTCCGTGTCCTGTTTCCAGATGGCAAAGCATTGCTCCATGACAATGCGGTCTTCATCTTGAGGCGCCCTGGAAGGAGCGTCTGGGTCATTGGGCAGCGCCCAAAGATGCTCAGAGCTTGTTGTGGGGGATGTGGTCTTCAGAACGGCGGATTTCTCGCGGTCCTTGTGCATGTCGTGCACGCCGCCAACGCACAGGGCCACTTCGTTGAAGACTGACTGCAGCTCCTTGACCTTTTTGTCGTAGAACTCGCTGGCTGTCTCCATTGCAAACTCAGCATGAAACCTGAATACAGCCTCCTGCTCTTCGTCATCATTGCCAACTAATTCTTCGGCCTCGCGCTGCAGATCCTTGTAGCAGATGGCTTGCTCTCTCCACTCGCTGCACATCTCAGCGGTAAGCCGCTTGCCCAACGGCATCTAGTGTTCGTGTGTCCTGAGTTGTGTCTTATTCTGCGGCGGTGTTGTTAAGCGGTTTGTTGTGCGTGAAAGGTGTTCGCGAACCTGCCTAACGGGGCAGCTTCGCTCACGAAGAAGCCCCGGCGAGTGCATCCATTGTTGTCGCCGTGTCGGTCGTCCCTCAGTGCCAGCTGCAGCGTTCCTCCCTTTCTCTGCTGCACCTCGCGGGGTAATGATGAGACAAGGTAGAAAGAGTTTGATTGTTGAAGGTCAGGCACCGGCTTTGGCGCGTGCGGTACACACAGGTTTGCGGCTGATGAGCTCAAGCTCAAGCTCAACGCAGTGCTGCAAGCTCTCTGTGGCGTTGGGCGCTTGCTCTTCCAGGCGTTAAACTTTACACACTCGTTGCTCGACTTCCGCGGCCCAGAATCTTCGGGACAGGCGCATCCGCCCAAGAATGCACTAATCGTATTCTGATCAGCCACGAACCGCTGATATGTAGTAAAATGTGTTTCACAAAAACGGAATTGGTACAATAATAATTTCCAATGGTACAATATTTTAGTCTCTTTTATGCTCAAATTAAGGACAAATTTATTATTGACTAATATATGAGTACTCAGTAATCTCAGTAATTGAATAAGGACTACCTGGCAATAATGAAAAGTTGACACTCGTCCGTTCGTGGCTGATCAGAGTGCGATTAGTCCATTCTTGGGCGGTTCGTGGGGAAGCAAGAAACACTGAATACTTGAAATATTCCTTTGTACATAAAGTTGAGTAATATAGTAGAAATGTCGCACATTTATTGGGGACTCGAGGACAAATTTTGGGTGATATTACCCAAAATACTCATCTTTTAAGGGTGGACCTGAACCCCTCGAAAACGAATTCGCCTCAGCATTTTCTGTAAGGCCCCGCGGGACATGCGAAAGTTGCCGCAGAAGTGCCAGAAGATAGCTGGGTGTTGAGAGAGCGCCGTTTATGGTACCCGACCTCCGATTGCCTCGAAACCTGACTCATCCCCTCTGGAACGACCCAATCTAGACAATGCCACGAGTCAACCATGGTCTGAGGCAACCTGCCCCTGTACCACCTCTACAAGTGCTTACTTACGCTTTGTCACAATCTTCTTGTTAGAAAAGACAAGACAAAGTACTAGAAGCGGTGGTACGGGGGCAAGTTGCGTCAGCCCATGGTTGACTCGTGGTATTGTCTAGACCGGGTCGTTCCGGAGGGGATAAGCCAGCTTTTGAGGCGATCAGAGGTCGGGAACACTAAACGGCGCTCTATCAACACCCGGCTATCTTCTGGCACTTCTGCGGGAACTTTCGCAGTGTCCGCGGGCCCTTACAGAAATTATCATGCCAAAGCAGGTACCAAAAACGAACCTTGACAGGTTTTTGGTACCATTTCAAAAAAAGGGTTGGAAAATCGATCATCACATTTCGAACCTAAGCACTCGCGGCTTTCTTTTTCAAGGGGTTCAGGTCCTCAAAAGTGTAAAATTATTTTGACTTAAATAATTTTACACTTTTGAATTTGGTCACTGATTACTAATTCATTTTCCAATCTCAACTGAATTTCAAATCTTTGGTGCACCAATGACTGCAGTGCTTCCCGATTCGATTTCCAGTCCTCCGTTCGTGACACGAAAGATCACGAAAAATCTTTCAAAAAACATTTAAGGGTGGACCTGAACCCTCTAAACAAATAATCCAGAAGGTTCTTTTCCCGATTGGTCGGTTTCATTTTTGGATTATTCCCGTACCAAAACAAATCCGACCGTATCATCCTACCAGGTGCATTTCGTGACCTGCATGAAATGTTTGCAGGAGTGCCAGAAGATAGCCGGGTATTAAGTGAGCGCCGTTTATGGTTCCTGACCTCTGATCGCCTCCAAACCTGGCTCATCCTCTCCGGAACGACCCGGTCTAGACAATATCACGAGTCAACCATGGTCTGACCCAACTTGCCCCCGTGCGACTGCTTTTTGTACTTTGTCTTGTTGTTTTCGAATAAAACAGCGTGACAAAGGGGAAGTAAGCACTATCAGAGGTTCTACGATGGCAATTTGCGTCAGACCATGGTTGACTCGTGATATTGTCTAGACCAGGTCGGGAGGGAAGGGAGGAGTCAGGTTTCGAGGCGATCGGAGGTTGGGAAACATAAACGGCGCTCTGTATTTAGATGGACTCTGCTGTCAAATGAGTATTTTATGCACTTTTTGGCACTATGTCTATAGTCAAACTTTTTCATTCCTTCGAATATCGCAAAATCCCTGGACACAATTCCTTGTAAAGGTGTCCTCTGTATAATAGCACAATTTGCAAGAGTTGAATACAACTTTTTGCTGTATCGATTTTTGCTCTCCCAAACAAGTCCCCCCCATTTCGACTTTCTCACTTTGCCAGTGAAAAGTTATTAAACGTATATGTTCTGCAT
>Ga0335398_10007549_pt1 | contig 13246 bp, 5 predicted proteins | sample BON03_FD_205742 | JGI IMG/M metagenome (GOLD analysis project Ga0335398, IMG submission 205742) | Freshwater microbial communities from Lake Bonney liftoff mats and glacier meltwater in Antarctica - BON-03 (spades assembly) (version 2) | ecosystem: Environmental > Aquatic > Freshwater > Ice >... | reverse complement strand
AGCAGTTGACGCCGAGTTGTTGGAGATTCTGCGAGCTTGGAAGCTGGAGGATGTGGCAGACGAATTGGCCAACGAAGGCTACACTCAGGTCAAGGAGCTGGAGGAGGACTTGCCAGACGCCGCCGTCGAGAAACTGCAGGTGGGTCAGAAATATAAGAGCCGTCTGCGCACTTTTCTCGCGCACCTGCACACGGCGCGGCAGATGCGGGAAGAGCAAGAACGGCAGGAAAATTCTGACGTCAAACAGGTGCTGGAGCGAATGCGTGCGACGCCTGCCAGCGCGCAAGTGCAACGTGAGGGCTGCGAAGAGCTGTGCACGCTAGCCCAAGACGATCTTGAAAAAATCACAGCGATTGCGGCCGCAGGGGGCATCCCCACGGTGCTGGCAGCGATGAAGGCGCACAAGGGTCAAGCGGACGTGCAGGGGCAGGCCTGTTCAACGCTGAGGAGTCTTGCGTTCAACAATGCCGACAATCAGATAGCTATTGCGGCCGCGGGGGGCATCCCCGTGGTACTGGCAGCGATGATTTTTCACAGGGAATGCACGAACGTGCAGGAGCAGGGCTTCAATGCGCTGGAAAAATTCGCCTTCAAGAATGACAACAACAACACTGCGATTGCGGCCGCGGGGGGCATCCCCGTGGTGCTGGCAGCAATGACATTGCACAAGGGGCACGCAGATGTGCTTGGAAATGGCTACTTGTTGCTGCGGAATCTCGCCATGAACACCGACATCAGCACAACGATTGTGATCGCGGGGGGCATTTCAGTGGTGCTGGCAGGGATGACGGCGCACAAGGGGAACGCAGACGTGCAGAGGAATGGCTGCGTGGCGCTGACGAATATTGCCATGAACGACAACAACAAGACTGCGATTGTGGCCGACGGGGGCATCCCCGTGGTGCTGGCAGCGATGACGGCACACAGTGGGCACGTGGACATACAGGTGCAGGGGTGCAAGGCGCTGGGGAATCTCTCTGAAAAGAATGATGACAACAAGACAGCGATTGCGGCCGCTGGGGGCATCTCCGTGGTATTAGCAGCGATGATGGTACACAAGGGACACGTACGCTTGCAGGTGAATGGCTGCATGGTGCTGAGGAGTCTCGCCATGAACAACAACAACAAGACAGCGATTGCAGCCGCTGGGGGCATCCCCGTGGTGCTGGCAGCGATTAGGGAGCACAAGGGGTGCGTGGAAGTGCAGGGGTGGGGCTGCTGGGCGCTTTACTTTCTCTCTTTGAATCTCGAAAACCAGACAGCGATTGCGGCCGAGGGGGGTATTTTGGTGGTCTTGACGGTGATGACGGCACACAGGGGCACTGAGAAGGTGCAGGGGATTTGCTTTGGAGTGCTGAGGAATCTTGCCAAAGACAATGCTGATAACCAGACAGCGATTGCAGCCGCAGAGGGCATCCCTGTAGTGCTCGCAGCGATGCAGGCGCACGCGAGAGTCGTTAATTTTGTGAATTCGGGCTACGCAGTGCTGCACAGTCTCGCTGACAACACCAATAACACAACAGCTTTTGCGTTTGCAGCTGCAGGGGGCATTTCAGTGGTGTTGGCATTAATGACAGCGCACAAGGGGCACGCGGGTTTGCAGGGGAGTGGCTGCAGGGCGCTGGTGAAATTTGCCGGCGGGTTCGCGATTGCGGCTGCGGGGGTCATCCCTGTGGTGCTGGCAGCGATGGTGGCACACAGGAACAACGTGGAAGTGCAGGAAAATGGCTGCGTGGTGCTAACGCACCTCGCTATGAACACCAACATCAGGACAGTGATTGCGGCCGCGGGGGGTATTTCAGTGGTGTTGGCAGCGATGACAGCGCATCAGGGGCACGCGAGCTTGCAGTGGCAGGGCTGTGTAACGCTGAAGAGGCTCGCTGCCGACAACCAGAACGCCGACAACCAGACAGAGATTGTGGCCGCGAGGTGCATCCCCGTGTTGCTGGCAGCGATGGTGGCGCACAAGGGGCACGCGGACGTGCAGGCGCAGGGCTGCTGGGCGTTGAGTAATCTCGCTGTTAACGCCAAGAACCAGATAGCCATTGCGGCCGCGGGGGGCATTTTGTTGGTGCTGGCAGCGATGACTGCGCACAAAGGGCACGTAGACTTGCAGGAGACGGGCTGCAGAGTGCTGTCAAATCTCGCTCGTAATGCTGATAACGAGACAGCGATTGCCGCGGCGGGGGGCATCCCCGTGGTGCTGGCAGCGATGGCGGCGCACAAGGAACACGTTGAAATACAGGCGCAGGGCTGCTGGGCGCTGAGGAATCTCGCCAAGGACAACGCCAAGAACCAGATAGCCATTGCAGCCGCGGGGGGCATTTTGTTGGTGCTGGCAGCGATGACGGCGCACAAGCGCCACGTAGACTTGCAGGAGACGGGCTGCAGGGCGCTGTCGAACCTCGCTTGCAATGCTGACAACGAGAGAGCAATTGTGGCTGCAGGGGGCATCCCCGTTGTGGTGGCGGCGATGGCGGCGCACAATGGGCACAAGGGAGTGCAGGAGTTTGGGTGTGTGGCGCTGGGCAACATCGGGTGGTCGGACACGATGCTGCAGAAGCGCATCAAGGACGAAGGTGGCGTGGTTGTAGTGCAGGCAGCCGTGACAGCCTTCGGGGCAACCGCAGAATGCCGGAAAAACGGGCAGAATTTGCTGGGCAAGTTGGCGCTAGTGTAAAACACCATGAGATGTAATTAACGCAGTCGGCGTGTACGTATACAAAAAAATACAAAAAAATCACCTAAATAAAAAATTTCGTTTTCATCATATGTGTATCAACGATGAAAAGATTCGCATCTCTGAATCCGATCATCTGGAGGGGGGGACAATAAATTCTCTTGTTGAACAGAAAGTTTTTAACAACAGTATTTCGGTGGCGCTCAGAGTCATCAACACCACCAACGAAAGGGTACTGATGATCCGACGGGCCTTCGGTGTAGTTGGAAGTATTTGTGATTCGTTTACCGATCTTCCACGATGCCTTTCTCATTAACAACGCCTTCTCAATACGTCTCAGCGCAATGGCTACTTCCTTGGGTATGGAGTCATAGCCGGGCAAAGTAATTGCACCCAATACACAGCAGAACGATACAAGAGAGGCTCGGGAAGACCCTAGAGGACTTTTATGGCGCTCGATCGTCGTCTGGTGGACACCACAAAAGATTGCTCCCACATCAGTACAAAGTATTCTATTCTAATTCCTGCCAAATTCGAACCGTTTTCGAACCCATCCATGGGCCTTGACGCCGGATAATGCACGTGCGGAATGAACCTCTTCATGACATGGCTTGTGTAGTAAAACGTGAAAACCCCTCCGAATCCGAATGGAGATGGACTCGGAAACTTTACAAGTTTCAACATAGAAAAGGTATATCAGTTTGACATCAGTTTCGTGAATAAATTTGATTGTATGGAAAAGATTAAACACTATTCTGAATCATCGAGAAGAAACTGACGCTCTACGACGTCAATGAATAAAGTTTCACTCTGTCTCTTTTCATCTCATTTGCTGTGTTCTATTTTCACCGCTTCGTGACTTCAAGTCCGTGAAAAAGATAAGGGGTGGCGTTCATATTGGACATCTTGTCCATCTAAAAACTGATTTTGGACAGACTGTAAACACTTAACACTTGACAAGAAAGTCTTGTAAAGATTTTCTCCGACGTGTTATTAATTTTCAAAAACAAATCGTCCTTTTTCATATAAAAGAGAGATAATGTTGTTTATTGGAAAACCAAAAGGAAGATCAATGATGATTCCAATAGTCCTTTTTCATATAAAACATACCTTGTCAAGTTCCACTTGACAAAACAGACATTTCTTCATCTCCTCTTCCTTTTCCTTTCATTGTTTTGCTTTGTTTGATTAAAACAGAATTCAGGAATCGTTACTGTCCCCGGGTTTCTTGACGAGCCAAGGGACACGCACCCACGATTGAGAATTGCCTGTACGTACCACCTCCCCCTGTCTCCCCTTGGAGAACATGGGATGGTCTGATCTTCACCATGCACCTTAAACGTGTCGCTCAGTGGAGGTGGCAGTGAGTAAAACGCAATCCCCGTTGACAGCCACTGACCACTGGCAGGCGTCTGAACCCAACTGTAATCATGTCATGGTCACGAACTGAATACAAGTTTATTCACTTTCGCAAAGCTCACTCTCGCACAGACAAGACAATGTTCAAAACTGTTTGTTTGCTTGTTTTAAGTTCTTTTAGTGTTGTAATGTTTTTAATAGGCGTAATGGTCGCGGAGCGAAAGTAAGTTAAAACTGGAGTTGAAAAAGAATCGGACAAAAATATGGTCATAATTCTTTGTGATTCTTTCTAACCTCTGCTCAAACTTCAGGTTTTTCTTTATTGACCGTACTAAGAGTTGAGGAAATTGTGCAATCGTGTCCAAGATACCAAAATCGAGAATGCGAAAATGTCCGTGGTCATGACTAAGGGAAGCCCTCCCTTGGACATTCACAACTCATTGGACACCCGTCTCGTGGGTTACACGTGGTTGTACCTAAGTTTGAATTCCTGATCTCTAAATTTGAAAGACAAATTGAAATCTGTCTGGGATAAGTACATATGTTCCCAACAACTGACATTAATTCTTATACTCAAATTTTAATATATCAAACAATTCCGATGTAGATCCACACATGTGTGACTTTTGAGATGTTTTCTATTGACATAATTGTAAATTACGGCCTGTACCGCCTGCAGTGACATTTTCCAAAGCTTCAGGCAAAGCTCAAATCTAGAGTTCGTAGGTTTCTTCTGCCACGTTTGTTTGTCTGTTTGTATGTTTGTTGGAATAAAATCCGAAAAACTATTCTCCGCCTCCTTTTGGGAAAAAAACAAACCCCTAGGGAGTGATCACACTTGGGCAGAGGCACAAACCACGTGCATTCCAAAGACAGTGGCACAAACCACGTACTTGTCAATCTATGATTAACACTCCACAAGTTGACGTGCTGGCTCGCATCCCTGGATACGACAAAGACCACATCTGTCGCATCCTCAGCCACCGAACGGCCTTGTATGACGTTTTGGTTTTGTACGGGGGGAGGGGTCACGGTTAAACAATGAACGGTTTGGTGGATAGAGATCGCGAACTACCCGCCAACACAGCAAATCAAAACAAGACCTGACTCACGTACCGGATTTGAGGGACTTGTTGATACATCATCATTGTATTTTTAGCAAAACAGGCACAGCATGTACACACAACAAGTCGGGAATGGCAGCGTACCATTGTGGTGTCCACAGTGTCGGTGTATGTATTTTCATCAAAGTTTCATGTGTCACAAGTATCACGTCAAACACATATCTAGACAATGCAACCTAGACCGTTTGAACAGTGGATCAAAAATCGACACCAACTACACGCCAACCTGTGCGGTGCCACTTTTCAGTGAAAAGCCTTGGGGATCTACTAGTATTGGGGTTGGAGCTTTGCTTCAGGCTTTGGAGAGTGTCACTGCAGGGGGGGGCGGTGGAGCAACAACTTCTCAGAATCTTCCGCCCCGACTTAATCCATAAATAATTATTAATCAAAACCACACGGAGTGCACTTCCAAAAAACTGCGCGCAGCGCGATTTCTTTTTGTCGGCAAAAACGGGACATTAGTAGCGCGTCGAAGATTGAACTTCTGGATGTTTGGCGATTTTTTTGTGCCTGAACTCTCTTTAAAAGAAGGAGGTGTTTTAATACACAAGAATTCACTTGCTTCTTGTCAACGAATGTGCACAGCGTCGAGCCACGCGCTCTGAAGTGTCCATTCAAAAAAAGTAATCTTAGTGTTTGGTCACTGTTGAGTTGACACTCCAACACCTACAAACCTCTGAGTGAGACTTAGTCTCTGTTTTTTCAAAGTTGTTTCTCCACCGTCACGGTTACGCCGAGTGTCTCGGAATATGTTAATAGAAGCGCTTCTCTTCAATGGTTTCTGTTAGAATTCACCTTTCTCAGATTGTGCACACGATACAGATAGAGAAATATGGTGCATCGAAGAAGTGGGTAATCGTCATGGACAAGAGGCAAGACAAAAATGCTGCCCGTCGGGTTCGACTCCCAAAAACAAGTGGACCTTCGGCTCAGAATTGTTACTGTACCAGGGGTTCAGGAGGAGGCGCAAAGAACTTGTGACGGCGTGGAAACGGAGAAGAAAAGTCTAGTAGCCAAGTTGTGATGTTCATGTTACGTGTGATGACGTACGTTGATTCTTACAAACTGTTTTGCAATTGAATTGATGTTGCGTGATTTGTATCTCACGAGGTTTGATCGAACGAAGAGTTTGTTATTTGACACCTTCTTCATTGCTTTTTTTCCACATGTTGTGTACTTGTGATCACTGAGTATTTGAATTGGCAAATCATTTTCAATAACAATGAATTGGCATTAAAAATAAAGAAGACACTGAAATAAGATGCCCCACAGACAAAACAAATTATGAAAAAACATGCGCTGCAAGCAAGATTTTTCCGTGAAAAAAATGTGCTGCAGGCAAAACTTATGAAAGAAAACGCGCCGCAGGCATAATTTTGTGGCTGAATCCTAATGGGTACTCTGTCCTGTTGATATATTGTGCAAATCATTATTCACAATCAATTAAATGCCCTATAAAATGGATTCCAATGAGAATCCGCACTCATTCGAGAAAACCCCATCCCCACTTTGAAATAGAGTTAGGCATTTCTCGAACAAACGTGGATTTTCAGTGGAATCCAATTTACAAGGCATTTCATTCGTTGTGGAAACGAAACAATTCGTCAACAGTAATGTAAATATGACTTTGACGCAGCAAACCTGCGGCCAGCATTTGAGCATGTTTGCGGGAAGCAAGTGCTAGCGTTTTATTTTTGCGCGCGAAATTGCCATATGTTTCTAATATCAAAATGTAGAGGAGAGTCGGAAATTGTTCTGTGCACAACTTCGGTAATCGCAAACAGAATGCCACGGCATATTGGCAAATTTGGACAAAACTTGCGGCTGAACACGCGTTTAAATCGAAAGTCGTCACCCCGCAGCGGCATACTTTTTGCAAGTACTAAACTGAGTTATGCACAGATCAAGATCCAACTCTCCGCTACATCTTGATAATGGGAACATATAGCGAATTCGTACGGAAAAATAAAATGATAGCGCTTGGTGTTTGCTTGCCACAGACATGCTCAAGCGCTGGCCGCATGTTTGTCACCTCAAGACCAACCCTCCTAGAGCATCAAGAACGCATACAAAAGGTGCGCAGTACGAAGGTGGTCTCTGGAATCCCGACCGAATCAAACTGTAATGCCGCAATGGACGTTGGATTCAGAACCAATCATGTTTATAGGTATCGTGGTATGTGCGTATAGTCGACACGCACTCTGTTTTAAAAAGTCATTTTTTAGATCTTTTGTGCCACGAAAGGGCTACTGTGTGACTATTTCACGTAGGAGCAAGTCAAATCTACTGCGTGACTATTTCATGTAGGAGCGGAGACTGATAGTGAACCAACAATGCATTTTTTTTGTTTGAAAGGTTAAAGAGGGTGTGTGCATCCGGTATGTAGGTTGCATGCAACCAGGATTTGCCCCACACCTTGCGCGCATCCGTTGCTCAAAAGTCCGTTGCGTGCATCCATAAAAATGGCCTTTGTGGTTGCACGCATCAGTGCCCCAAAAGACTCTTGCGTGCATCCGATTTAGAAATGACCCTTACGTGCATCCATATTTTAAAGTCACTAAAACCCAACATTTGGATCTGAACATCCAAAACTTTGGTTTTTACTATCGGGTTTTTACAACAGCCAAAGGGTCCATTAACCAAACCCTGGTCAATAATGCATTATACAATCAACCAGAACCATTCCTCATGCAACCTGAACCCCAAGACCCGTTCTTACGGCCGGGAGCGCTATACATACTGTTTTTCCAAGGCCAGTACGTTCCGTCAGAGTACAACTTTTGGCAGCCGCGGAATTGATCCTTAGTAAAGCTGTAAATTGAGTGAGATTTCTTCGAAACGTGTTCATGTTTTTAATGGAGGAAACGAAAATTGATTTTGCACACATTTTGGTGCTTACACATATATTGGTTTTTACATGCGAATGCTCACGGTTTATATGTTTGCTTCATGTCATTATTGACCAAACATGTCGAAAATGCAGCCGCTCGATCTGGATAAAGGTTACAGATGGGGCGAAAACAGTTCTGAAAATCTGTCTGTACGAACAGTGTACTACAAAATTGATTTGGCCGATTGTATCGGAGCTCTACAGATTCTGAATCTCCATCGATCTTGACTTATCTCCCTTGTAATGTCGACATTTTCAGTAATGGAGCTTTCTTACGGGCGCTCCAACAACAAATTTTGGCATGTCTCTATCCAGATACCTGGGTTTCACCTTCTTTCGCGCAACGAAAAACTCTGTGGTAAGCTGTCAAGCAAGTTTGCTCTACGAAATGATTCACTTAATCTATACATGGAGCAAACATATAAACCGTAGGCATTGCTGACACGAACAAAACATTATATAAACGAACCATAAAATGCAAAATCAGTGTTCGTTTTCTCCATTAGCAACGTAAACATTTTTTGAAGAATTCTCACTCAGTTTACAGGTTTATTTTAAACAAAATCTACAGCCACCAAACGTTGCAATCTGACGGGACATACCGTACCGGCCTTGGAAAATCAGTGTCTGTAGAGCTCCTTAAGAACGGGCCTTACCGAATTCATAGAGCAAACTTGCTCTGCAGATTACCACAGAATTCTTCGTTGCTCAGAAGAGGGTCCAACCCCCGGGCCTATATCTCGATCAAGATATGCCAAATTTCGTTGTCGGAGCGCCCGTAAGAAAGACCAAATACTGAAAAGGTTGACATCACGGCGGAAATATGTCCAGATCGCTGGAAATTCAGTTTCTGTATTGGTTCATTAGAGTCTATCGAATAGTGTCGGTGGTCAGGGCTATCTTCTGTTGTTAAAAACTGGTAGTAAAAACCAAAGTTCTGGATGTTCAGATCCAAATGTTGGTTCTGTTAGTGACTTGAAAATGGATGCACGCAAGGGTCATTTCTGAAACGGATGCACACAAGGCTTGTTTTGGGCATCATTGCGCGCAACCACAATGGCCATTTTGACGGATGCACGCAGCGGACTTTTGGGCAACAGATGCGCGCAAGGTGTGGGGCAAATCCTAGATGCACGCAACCTACATCCCGGAGGCACGCACCCCCTTTAATCTGTTTGAAAAACAAACCTAACATGGTGGCACTTGCAAAGGGAGACACACCTGAGGTACCTGGTCGGCACCTCAGGGGGCTACACTGCTCAGTTTTACTCGATCACTGGTCCACGAACCGTGTACGCCTCAAGAAGTGTTGACGAACTTCAAGTTTGTTGCCAAAAGCAGTCTGTTCAACCAGGACAGTCCAGAACACTTGCATGTCACTGCAGGTGGGACAGGCTGTGTTTGTAATCATGCTCCTTTTTTTCTTTCTTTCTTTGGTGGTGAAACCCCAACTTAATCACTGGACTAAGTTAGAGTGGGTGGTGAGAACCCAAGTAATGGTGTAGGACCCAAGAGACTGTCCCGGACCGTTGCCGACCTAGTTTCTGGTCGACCCGTTAGTGTGTAACAACAGTTCACAATGTGCGTGGGCTGGTATGCATCGTCGGGCTAACAAGCCTACGGTCCCAACTTGAACAATCAACTTGGCAAGTCTCCCTATCTCAGGCTACCAAGGATTTGACACAATCATCACACTTTCCTTCTTTCTTCCTTTCTTGGGTGGCGAATATCCACTGGACTAACTTCAAGCGGGTGCCAGGTGGGTGGCACCCAATTAATCACTGAGGACCCAGAAACTGTCCCGGACCGTTGCCGACCAATTTTATGACCAACCGCTCAGTTTTTAGCCTTTACGTTCGTTTGTTTCCACCGCTAACAACCCCAAGCTGCAGTCCTTCTTGCTTGCTTTGATTCTTTCTTTCTTCCTTGGATGGCAAATACCATTTCTTTCTTTCTTTCTTGGATGGCAAATACCCGACTTAGTCACTCAGGCTGGACTAAGCGAGCGAGCACCCAGTGTGTGTTGCTCTGTTGTATCAAACCAATATTGAAGAAGCACTATGGTCCTGGGGGTTCCTCACGCGAGCCAAGGCCAACGCACCAACGATTGAAAATCGCAGACATCCCTCTCGCCCTGTACCCCCTTAAATATTCTGGGGTGTCCAGATCCTCACCCTGCACCTTGACTACGTCACTGGCTATGATAATCCCCTTCTCTTCCTCTTCGAATGGACCTACCAGTACCACGTTGGACAACCGTGACCAGAGGCTTGTGCCCTGGCGGCTCCGTTTCTTCTTTCTTTCTTGGGTGGTGAATACCCTTCACTCACTGGACTAAGCGAATAGCGAGAACTCGATTAACCACGTAGGATCCAAAAATTTGCCCTGGACCGGAGGACCAGAGCTTACCCAGTTTGGGGCAGACCCAAGCACATCCCCTGCAATTGAGTAAAACAGTTTACAATGTTTTTGGACTAGCATGTATCCTCGGGCAAACCCAGTTGCCAATGCCAATCTCCCTAACCACCAAGAAACGCAATGCCCAATCGAAATGATGTTCCCCCACTTGGGTTGGTAGGAAGTCAATCAACAAAGGGCACCAAGTCCAATAGTGCCCTTATCTGAACCAAGATGGGGTACCATCAACTCTGGACAGCAGGTCACAGACCAGCCTACTAAAATGACACACACACAGCAGCATATACACGCAATAGCATAGGCGCACGCATACAAAATCATTGGCCGAGACTCACGGCACAGGCTCACGAGGCGGCTCTGCTTCGACTCAACGCCCTCGCTGCCTCCCTTCGCAACTCGGCAGACAAATTGAACCTAGGAGCCGACTCCAGAGTCACAAGGCTCCCAGCCCTCATCAGGCGCCTCTACAACAAATGCCGTCGAGATCCTCTGGAAAAGGAAGCGCACAGATCATGGTGGGAGACCATGGTCACACTTTGCCGGGCAGCCCTGCGAAAAGGCAGAAGTTGGCCCGAAACGCATCACAGGGCAATCCAGGAGGCAGCAGATAGCTGGGACTCGGAGCACCCGGACTCAGTGGTTGGTGGTCCTCGAAAATCTTAGATACATCCGGGACCATCCGGAGGGCCCACCAGAGCGGTGCTCCAGACCCTACAAGGTCCAGCAGGTGGCCTTGCACAATCATTCCAAAGCAGGAGCCAAGCTGATTATGGATATTTCCAACGTGCGACAGCATCTCTCGGAAGGCTTCTCCCGGTGCAGTCTGACAGTCTACTCTCCCAGCATCATTATTGAATTAGCAGAGCTACTCTCATTCAACTGGCGCCGGTGGACCCCGTGGACTTGTCACGGGTGGCTACGAACCTGTGACAGATTCTATGAACACTCCATCCCCAGAGAGAATGAGGTATCTTTTGGATCCTTGTAAGGCAAAGAGAACAGCCCATGTACGACGCACTCTCCTCGAGACCCAAGACCTGCTGCGCATCCCCCTCTCCTTTTGGGAAGGTGCATGCCATCAGACGAGTCGAGGGGGTTGGTGGGTGCGAGGTCTCTCTGAAGAACCCACCTCGAAGTGCGGCAAGTGCAAATTAATTTGGCCAGCCCACCAGCTGGCCAAGGACGGATGCACCAGCTGTAAGGCGAGCACACGTCAAAGGCAGGCCTCGCCCAAGAAGATAATGGGGGCCAAAGCCAAGCTCCAGCAGACACTGGGCCTCGTGATGCGGTCGGCCCTTCCGGAGGAAATCGAAAAAAATTACCGCCACAATCTTATTTCAGACTCTACACTCACACTGCCCCATATTCAACTTTGTTTGGAGGACATGATGCAGGAAATGGACATATCAGCAGCCGACGCCCCCACCAGTGGTGTCACTTCATCCCCATCAGTGGCCACAGTCCGACCCCGGCCTGGGAGAATGGGTAAAAGAGAATGGCACGCTAAAAGTATTGGAGGTGGTCTTGCTGCGTCCGCCACAAGATCTTTGGGCAGGTAAAAAATTTGCGTTGGTGGTCAAAAACAAGGCACACGCACAAGCTGTAGAGCACTTGCTTTCGCGTGGAGCAATGCCTGTAGAATCAGACGTCACTGCGCAGGACAAATACACGTGCACATCACAAAGGGAGAGGGAGTGAGAGAGCGAGAAAGAGAGATCTCAACCCTTTGAGACTCTTCACTGGACACAAGTACAGGTCTCGAACGTGCACGCAGATAGCGCGCGGCGTTGTCTCGTAGGGCGCACATTTTTATTTTTCTCCTTTTTGGGGCGCTTAGTCGTCATGTATGCACATTTATATACTGGGGGCGGATACTTAGGGCTCTTAAACGAAGGTGCAGGGTATTCTCACGCAAAGACTAGCAAACACGCGCGCAAGAACACGAGTACACACGCGAACACACACACGACACACACGACATCAACGCACTCTGGCCGACATGAGCATTGGGATTGAAAGAAGGAATTACGATGGACGGGCGAGAATGATTTTACGTAGCGAGCGCGGGAGTCGAGCGACGAAGATGCTCTGAAGGAAGCACGGCGCGCTGGATGAGGACAAACACATCAGCAAGGGCGAGCAAGCAACGCAGACAGCGAAGACCTCGCAAAGACTAGCACACACGCGCGCAAAAACATGAGCACGCGCGCGCGCACACACACACACACACACACGCCATCATGCACGCGGCATCGGCGCCCTGGCTGGAATGGGTGTCAGGGTTGAGGGGGGGATCAGGATGGGCGGACGAGAGCGAATTTACGCGGCGTGCATAGCCGAAAGACAGGGAGGAGATCTGGGAAATAGCAGGAGAGGGAGGGAGGCAGCGCGGCGCGCTGGATGGGTGCGCACACGTCGGCGGGGTGTGTGGTGCTTGAGATCGGCCGTGATGATGGGCTTGACATCGTTTGTAAAGCGAGGGGGAAACGAAAGGTGGGAGGGGAAAAAGGAAAAAAAAACCAAAAAACCACGTGTGCATTATGGCTGCCCCCAAAGGCAACGGTTTAGCCGCCAATGTCAACAATCCTATGGCCGCAGGCGGTATGGCTGCGACAGATGTGACACAGGCCAGCGAGCAGGCGAAGTCGCGTGAATTTTTGACGGAACACCGGTTCAAGGAGCCGGAAGACGGCTGCCACGCGATCAACATGGAGAAGGTGGTACAGAGGCGAGCGGAAGAGAGGGCGGCTGCGGAGGCGAAGCGAGTCCTGCTCA
>Ga0335398_10007545_pt1 | contig 13249 bp, 10 predicted proteins | sample BON03_FD_205742 | JGI IMG/M metagenome (GOLD analysis project Ga0335398, IMG submission 205742) | Freshwater microbial communities from Lake Bonney liftoff mats and glacier meltwater in Antarctica - BON-03 (spades assembly) (version 2) | ecosystem: Environmental > Aquatic > Freshwater > Ice >... | reverse complement strand
TCCCCCCTGCACTGCGGAAAAGGCAACCGGCAGTACACATGATACTCAATACACAAGGATACACACCATGGCACCACCCTCAACACGGCTCACATTGGCTCAGACTCCAACCTCGAGGTGCATGGATTTACGGGAACCACGTACTGAAGGATGACGAGCAGAACAGGGTGTATGGATGGAGGAAAGCTTTTTCTACCATAAATATTGGTTCCAAACGCCTGTGCAGACAAGATTTCACCATGAGCTTAGCTATAGAAAATCACATGACCAATGAGGACCTCGGGCCAGAGGCATCAAAACAGGACTGGACCGACCTTGAAACCCTTCGAGAACAGCTTAGATGGTGGGAGGAAACGATATATTCCCTGGGCCACCCAGCAAAGAAGAGAAAAAGATGGTCTCAAGTACCTCCGAGGGCACAAGATAGGAAAAGCCCACGACCACGACATTGGGGCCGGGCTGGAAAGGGGGAAAAAGAGGTATCCTGCTTCCATGCGAGAACCAGTGTTAGGATGTTCACGAAAGACAAAGGGGCCCCAGAATACAAGAGAATGGACAAGCTAGTCAAAGGAGACCAGCTCTGGACCAGACGATATAAAAAAATATTCTGGGACCGAGCCAGGGCCACGTCAGCACGGTGGAATGCGTCATGACTTTCGCTTACCCGCCGGAGGGACAACCAATGGTAGAAGTAGAAGGAAATTTCCTGACCCCGGAGCACTACGTAGCCAGGGGAAATGGAACATGGTCCACGGCAGGGGAACTGACACCTCCCGGATCTGAATCTCGAACAAAATTGGCCCGAACAAAATTGGCCCGTATAGTCTATAACATCAAGTTACAAAAAGGGGATCATATAGAATTAGGTAACAGAATCTATGCAGCCACTCTTGGAGCTCGCTTCGACACAGCGGGCTCGGAGGAGGAACCCACATACTCAGAGGAAGACTCCAGATATCTCCAAGACCTACCGGGGTATTCTTCGGGACATATCCACTGGGCCCCGGGGGCTGCCTCAGTGGATCGTCACGGGATGCTTATCTCCAAACGGCCAACAGACCCTCCCTCAAAAATAGGCACGTCAACACTTTGGAGATCCACCTTCTACCGCAAGAGAGAGAGGGTCCGTGACAGGATTCGCAGCCTGAGGGAACCAATAGACCCCTTGACCACACCAAAAGTGAGAAACATCCTAGAAGTACTCCGAATCTACCCTGCCACCCTAGACATCCAGGTAGAGGCTATGAAAATACTCCAATGGCGGATATCCCATATAAACAAGCAGGGTAACCATGAGCTGGAACATTTTGCGGGAAGATCCTGCGTCAACACACTCTACTCCGCTCTCTCAAGACACATCTTGCGGCCCAACCCCTACGCGGCCCAGGACCTCAATAGCCAAATCCAGGAACACACCGCGGTTACCCCCCGAGCTACAAGAATGCTCTGCCTTGGCACCTTGATCCTAGAAAGTCTTGAAAAAATCCATCATCGCTGCCCCACGGCAATACCAATCGTACTGAACTCTCTACGGGTACTAACTGCTGGCAGAAACCCCTGGCAGAAAATAGGATAGGACTGGACGCTTACAAATCAGGCCGCCTTTATCCTGCTGATGAACCTCAGGGGAATGTACAGCGAGGACCTGATCAGATTGGGAGACAACACGATAGAAACCCTAAAAACATTCGTCCAGAGCCACCTAATTTCCCAGGGACGCCGCTGGATGAAAAAGAAAGCCTATGCAGCCTGGAGCGGAGTCCATGAGTCGCTAACCATGAATCTGTACGATATGATCATAGAACTCCTCAGAATCCAAAGTAGACATGACACATTGCACCAAATAGAAATGCTGCAAGCCATTGCAGACTCGATGGAGGACACAACGCAGAACGAGGACGTGACTGTCCACGGCTTCAGCATTCTGCCTAAACTAAATATGAGACCAAACAGCTCCCCCCTGGATGGTGTCATACTCAAAGTCCTTCGAGCCAAATGGGACTTGACATGAATTAACAAAGGGATATGAAGCAGGAAAGCTATGCACACAGCCGGTGCAGATTTCAACCCCGATGAAACCGTCCAACTCATTCAACTCACGGCTGAAGTAATACCACGACATCTCGGCCAAAGCTCTATCCAGCACACCTGCCGCCCATCAGAAGGAATCATGGCGGAAAGCGCAAGCTTCCTCCAGACGGGCAGTAGCTAGCTACGAGAACTGAAAATCGACAACATGAGCAACTGGAGCCTTATCAGCCAACTGACCACTGAACTTATCTTGGATAATATGTTCCACAGACAGGACAACCCAATCACTTTTGGGAACTGCATATACACTCTATGCTTGCTAAGCTCGACCGAGGAGATAGGAGGCAAGATCAGAGGTCTCGGAGGAGCCGGAAAAATCATAAAACTCCTACCAAGACAATTCTCGGAAAAAAGGGGAAAGGACACCTCACAAAGTACCTGCACCCTAAACAATAACAACCTTCGCTTCACCTTACGCACCCTGAGACACCTCACAGAACCGGGCATTAACGATCCCTACTATTCCCGGATTGGCACAGGAGCCAACTTGAGGATGGTGCTTGGAACTTTACGGGCATGGGGAGGAGATGAGACATCCAAGGGCCTGACACTCCAAGTACTTTATAATTTGATAAGGGAAGCAGACAAGACGCACGACACGCCTCAACAGCACCCTTCATCACACCCAGATGTTGACAAAGACACGGGCCTACACCCGAATAGTGCTGGAGAGGACTCTGAGGGGCATAGAATCATCACACGAGCCCAGGGCTTACTATACAGACTGGAAATCGAAACACACACGATCGAACGAGTCACCCGGACCCTACAGAACCACCCCTCACACCACCACATCACACAGTGTATGGGAATAAGAATCCTTCAAGCCCTAACACCAAGAAGATTCATCCTGGCTGAAAGGACACCGGGGAAACGAGACCTAAAGTGGTCCCACCCCGTCTCGGGCACTAACTTCGACACACTACCAGACCTGGCTGCGGTAGCAATAAACCTAACATACTGGCACTGTTATAAGGCCACTTGGCAGACAATGGAAGGAACAATCTCGGTCCCGTCCTCTGGAAACATCACAGAATTGATCCAGATGCTCTTATGGAATCATCCCTACGTAGCTATGGAATCCTTCCTCCAAGGAACGACAGCCTATAACAAGACGCGGGGTGCCCGGATAATGATTCCCCTGAACACCATCATACGGGCCCTAGGATCGACAGCCCAGAAACCAACAATACATCTTCTACTTCCAAACTGGGAGACAGGTCATCTAGACCTGACCCCGTGATCCAGAAGACACCTGCAGGAAGAAAATACGATCGACAATGAACATACGAATCCAGAGGAGAACAGAGCATCTACCTGGAGCCACGACGGAGGCGAGGCCTTAGGCAGACTCGGAAATCAGATCATCAGTGGTCACAAACTTACTTACCCTGCCAACCCTACTCCCCCTGAACGGCTACGTGTCACGATCATAGACCATTGTATGAACCTACATACACCCTGGTTCACAAACACGCAGACCCTACCCAACAGACTTCGCATCCTAGGGAACCCCTACTCCAAAACCATAGACCTCCAAATTCCCACGCAACAAGGACAAACATGCATGGACGCTATCCTACTTACACTACAGATAGTAGGATGCCAGAAAGAAAGAATACACAAGGAGGGTGAGGGAATCCAGGCATTCACGCCTGACTGTATAACCAAGGGAGGACTACGTTACCCCGGACCTACACAGAGCGAATCCACAGGCCTTCTGAATCTCCCTCACCATTCCACCCTAGCAGACTACATGAAACCGAATGATCGATTAACGATGTTCTTGCTTAAAGAAAATAACACGATAACATGGCGATCAGCATGCCTGGCCGAGGACACAGAAATCTGTATGGCGGACGGAACCTTCTCCATAATACAGAATTCTGTAGGTAAGGAGATATGGACGGATCAGCAGGGGACAAGGAAGATCAGACGGATCCACAAGTTCGACACGCTCGAAACAAACCCTCCTCTTTATGGAATTGGGGGTAACTGGATGACAGAATTTGATTTCATCTGGGGACGAATAGATTCCAAATGGCAAGGGGCGCTCGAATTTTGAGGGGTCAATAAAGCAAAGAGGAAAACCCCGAAGGGACCTGTCTTTGCGGTGGAACTAGACACGGATGATTACCTGACACTTCGAGGGGGCATTCAAGCAGCAACTTTTGGAAACTGCCTCATAGTAGAACCACTCAGACAGGGATATACACAAGACTTTCGCTTCAAAATGGACCAGGCCCTGCGGGGAAGGGGACTACAGAAAGCACACATCACATCAGTGAATGGCACCATGGGGGAGTGGGACATAGATTAGACGGCTCCTTAATCCTAGACACGGGGCGTATTAAACCTCCGCAACGGACAACGAGGGAACAAGAGATGGACACCAGAATATCTCACCAACCCAAGCAACGAGTATACCGGGAATGCGGCAGGTGTCGGAAGCCAGATGCAAAATTAAAATGTGCATGCCTGGCAACCCACTAGTACGACACACAGTGCCAACGGGAGGACATGCCAGAACATAGACAGGACTGCACATATATGATCCTCAAAGAAATCAATCTTATCCAAAGCCAACTACAACAGCACAAGGATACCCATGGAAAGTTCACAATAGAAGTCGCAAAGCAAGAACTCCTATTAACTGAGACACACGTTAAACTCGCAGACCTACTCCGATCTTCAAGGCTGGGGACCAATCAGAAAGAATCGGAACACCACTATCTACAAGCCCTCCAGGAAGTGGCCAGGCTTGAGAACCTAACATTTCTGGGAAAAAGACCTTCCCTGCTTTATAACCTACGGATAGACCAGGCAACTGCGCACCTTGGCCTAGGCAGTCTATATCGGGACCAGTATTCAATCCAAAAAGCATTGGAACAGTTAACTAAGGCCCACGATCTAACCCAGGAGCTCATCATCATTGAGGATTCCCCAGGTCAACAAGACAGACCTGGCGTCATTCTGACCACTCACGGAGAAATTCTCAATATACCTGATCAGGCCACACCTGAGGATGTTCGCAGTGCCCTAGATAAACAGCAAAGGGCCGTAGCAAAATTCCGCCAGCTGGAACAGACCACCATAGGCCCTTTACCAGAACAGACACTTCGCAAACTAATCGAAGCGTTATTATCCATGGCAGACACACTAGAGAATCTAGAACTTTACAAAGAATCCCAAGAGGCAATGCGAGAGTCCCAAGTCATAGGCAAAAGAGCGCAGATCGAAAACAACCCAAGCTCCCTACACCTACATCAACAAATATTTGCCAGCACTAAAGAAACGATGACCGCCAGAAGAGAGCTCGATGACCACACCTCCACCCTACACGTCGGAAGCAAGATTTGCCTACACGGCCTAATTAACCAGATAATGAATGGGAAAAAGGGAACTGTGCTAGGACCTGCCATTAACAATAGGATCGGCATCCAATTACAAGGGGAGAAGCGACAAGTGAGTATCCGAATCTTCAACATACGATATTGGGAAGGCCTGGAACAGAACTGCCGAACACTCTACGACAAGGTAGTGGCTAAGGCCCAAGTTGAAATCGAATTCTTAAGAGTGGAACTACAAATACAAATCAAAAAACAGGAAATAAGCATATCGATACGGCACTGGCGCAATACAACCTGGGAAGAGCACTATGGCTATCCAATAAACCCCTAGAAACTTACCGGTGTAGAAAATCGGCAAAGAATTCGCAATGAGTTGCATAAATTAAACAAAAATGATGGTTTTGGTCGTGACTCATGGTGCAACGCGCTTCTGAGCGGGGGTTCCCCCTACAAAGAACCGTTATGAACGATCGCCACTTAAAAAAACTTTGTGCCTCAATGAATCTTGATGGATACACCATAAGAAATCCATTCAAAAACCGTGACATTGCTTGAACGAAAACAAATTGTTTACACAGTACATTGACACTTGTCGCGTGGGGTAGGCGTCATGTGATTGATGATTGCTTGATTACTTGAAATCGTAATTTAGTACCCTTGCTTGAGGGTCTATGTAGCTCAAATCCATGTAGATTTGAGTTCTCTGTTTTTTCTCGGGGGGTTTTTGCCAGAATCGAACTGATGACCTCGAAATTGACAGTCCCGAGCCCTGACCAACTGAGCTAGATTTACATTGTCTCAGATGGAGATCATCTCAAAATAAATCCAAAAACATCGCGGGGACACGTGTACATCCGGAGATTTGCATCCAGATTGTTTGATATCTTGAAATTAAGGTACCAAAATTAATGTCGACACAGGCAGAACTGTGCCTGGATAGCACATCCTTGACGGAATTCCATATCTCTTTCAAATTAAGAGACCTGTGATTTAAACTTTGGTACAACCACGTCTAACCCACGCGACGAGTGATCAAAGTCTGATCTGTCTACCAAAAAGATTGAAAATATAAAACGATTGAGAAAAAAAGACATGTTTCTTGGAGAATTTTCAATGGCTGAACCAAAAAACAACTTAAAACAGGGTGTGAGCGAAAAAAATTGGTGTACTCTGGACATCAAAGTCTGATCCGACAAAAAAAATAAAAAAGTACCAAAGAGATTTTTTTCTCCGTGTGAAACACGGGTTGCAGGCTCAGTAATGACATTAGCAAACCACGTTTGGTGATACAAATCAACTTCTTACCGGTGTAGAAAATCGACAAAGAATTCGCAATGAGTTGCATAAATTAAACAAGAATGATGGTTTTGGTTGTGACTCATGGTGCAACGCGCTTCTGAGCGGGAGGTCCCAGGTTCTATTTCGACTTACGGTGCTCATCAATTCGAATGTTTCATTTCATAAGTACAAAAAAGCCCTGCAAACGTGCGAGGGGAAAAAAAAGATCAACAATTTCCGCAAAGGATTGCTGTAGGTATAGAATGCGCAGTGGTGTTGTATTTGAAAGGGACGTGGTCTACACTACTACACAGGCCTAGATCATAGTCTCCTCCGCAGATCGATATGGGGAACTTATACGAAATTTGCATGATACATGAAATGCTTAGTGCTCAGCGTTTGCTGTTCCTACACCTCAAAGCGTCCTTCCGCAGATTTTTTCTGTTACAAACAGAGGAAATATTGATGAGACGAGATTAACCTCTAAATTCTACAACTTGATTGAATCCCCAGGACCTCAATTGAGCAAAAAACTACATATTTTTCTGCAAAGGTTAATGCTTCAAGGTAGGGTTGGGAAATCTCCAACAAACGCGAATTCTCGGTTTATAGTGAAAGGGAAAATTGCAAAATCTCCAGTCAAGTAAGATTTAAAATTGGGACCACAAACGCACTTGGGTGCCAAGTCCCAAAAACCGCGAAAAATGGCAATGATTATTGCACGGCACCGAAGAGGAACATGGCCCAGTGGGAAGGAGTGCCGGTGGCAACTTAGTGCAGTAAGTGAATCTATAGAACGGAAGGATGACTAATTCCTCATATACTCATTATTCCTTCTGCATTATCTCTCCCACTGTTGCGGAGTGCAGCAGTAGTTCGTGCACTGACAATACTTCCAACTGACTGTTTTTTACCAGCTTCTCCTGACTCAGATTTTTCAATCCTCCAGTTTTTCCAGCCACTTAGTTTTCAATCCAGTTTACCAGAATGGTTATGTTTGCAGAAACGAGAGCAAAATGGCTGTCTTGTTTTGAACAGCCAATAGCGCCCTCCACACGTGCTGGCATAGTGTGGTTGTAAGCGACTACTGGTTGTAGGATGATATTGCTATCCCTGCAGTAATCCACCCTCTCTTGTCAGTGAATTCTTTAGCATTATCAACACTGAGATATCGTGGTTTGCAGTCCATGTGACAATATTTTGTTCGAGTAACTCCACAGGGGTGCCACTGTCAGATGTTTTGCTGAGATAGGCAATCTAGTACTCTGTACCTTTATCGAGAATCAACAAGAAATATCAATCCAAACATGGCAGTCAGCAAAGACTGCAGGCATCATCTCAATCCATTCGAAGATTGCTATGCGGTGGAGAATGAACCACGTCTTTCTCATGATCGTATTCAGCCGAAATATTCGCACCAGGTTTTTCATTGAGATTGTGGAAAGCAACTTTCTCATCAAGTTGAAACACGACTGATACCGAAGGGTTTTGCTAACCATGTGGCAGAAGGTGTCTCCTTTAACAAAGAGATTGGGAGTAGAGGGCTTAAGGGTCGGACACTTAAACCTATGTAAAGGTGCAGTGGATTCATGGATACGTGCCAGAGATTCCGTGGTGGTAGATGCGGGATCCACACTGTCCGTAATGGAACGGAATTCGAGCGCATCCAAATCATCTGAATGGATGCCAGAAATCAGATCAGATTTCTGTGCAATAGGAAGCCAATTTGCGCTGGGTCTTGTCAGCTTTCTTCTTCTGGGTAATGTTTGGTCTTTTCGTGAGAGTGACTGTTGACTTTTTATTGTCACATTTGCCAGTAGCTGCCCTACAGGCATCGCATGACATGGCCAATAAATAGTGCTTCAAATGTTTGTGCTCGATGCCTTTAGCTTTGTTTGATTATTGGGGTGTTGGTGTGCCTGATGTTGAGTCAAGGTTTTCTTTGTGATGTTGGCACATGAGTTTGAAATATTGATGCATTCTTCCTTCAACGGGCTCTGTTGAGAGGAAATTCACTGCTTCAGCCAAAGACCCAAGGTAGAGACGAGAAACTGATCGCTTGCAGTTATGAAAACGCTAATAATTTCCTTTTCTGATTTTTGAGATGAGGGCAGACATAATTTTATGAATGGGGCTGAAACTGTGGAAGAGCCTGGTTTAGCAAACACCAAATGTGGTTCACAAACTTCCATGACGATTATAGTCAAGCCATCTGGAAGTATTAAACTGCCTCTATCACATGGAGATTCTTTTTGAACGGAACCCCGTTATCTTTTAAAACGGAAACCCATTACCGCGTTAGACAGTACTCGAAAAATGACCCCGTAGTCTGTTTCCGTAAGGCGTACTGCAGAGACACTGAGGCTGTCTGACATAAATAGATCAAACACGGATACATCTAGGATGACAGGGACATATGGGATGCCATAATGGTTGACTGTTCCAGTGCTTATTAGGATGCCTGTCATCCGGCTCAGATGGGCTGCTGGCTACATAGCCAAAGTGTGTCCAGTTTTCTTCCAAATTTCGGTTCGTGCCGCATGCACCTGTAGCACCACGTTGTGCCCAAATGTCCATAACAGCTCCAAGCAGTGGGGAAAACAAACGTACTATAGGCCAGCCAAAGGTTCATTAATTGATATTTAATTAATTCACTAATAAATTAATGGATTAATTTTAAAAAAACAATTCTGAGCTGTGGTTTGTGAAAAATGAATAACATACTATATCAATAGGATAGAGTAATAATTAGGACTTAGTCAAAAAATCTGGCCTGCAGCGCATTTGGTATATAAGTCTTGCCTGCGGCGCATTTTGTTTATAAGAAACCTGGCCTGCGGCGCATGTTTTTCATAATTTTTTTTCTCAAACTGGCATGCATTTGATTTGAAGTTTGTTATTCTGTCTACATATTCATTGTGGAGAAAATGATTTGAACTCCAATACTGAGTGTTCACAACGACACAATTTATACCAAACGGTAATTAAGAAAGTGTCAAATAACAAACCCTTTGCCGAATCAGACCTCTTGAGATACAAATCGCACAACACCATTTCAATTCCAAAACAGCTTAGAAGAAACAACGTACAGCAGGGGAAATGCCTCACCTAAAGCCTACACATTTTGACGCTTGGAATCTGCTCGCTCTGTGCAGGCAATAAGTTTTTCCTGCCCAATGCAACTCTTCGTCCACAGCCGCGCCTGCCGACGCCTTGAATTAATTCACATTAATTCGGGACCGAAGATTCTGAGAAGTTATTTTCTTCGCTGGCTCCAAGTAACGTTGTGTTAGTAGGGCTTTCCGAATTAGAAGTCCTATTTTTTCTGAGAGTTACTAGTGGCCCAGTAGTAGTGTGTCTTCCAATAATCAAATGCACAGTGACTTGAAGTGCCCCTAGATACCACTTGAATATTAATTTTCCCCGACTCTGCCAAGCCCGAAAGCGACTCTGGTCGCTTAATTATACGTTCACTTTTGCGACCTAACAGCTGAGCCATAGGGTGTATCCAAAAGAGGTGTACTTGCAGGAATTGAATGTATTCCTAAGAACTGATGTAATGTGCGACTACCCCACGTCATGTATTGCAAATGGTACGTTGAGTAATCATGTATTTATATATACATCAAGATTGTTTTGTATAAATCAAAATACAAATAAGAATGATAAATATTAACAAATGAATACAAATATATATAAATATATTTGCATGATGATAATCATAATAATAGTAGCAATAATATTATTTTAAATATACATACATATATGTATGTTTATATATATGTAATTTCAAAAAAAAAAATTATAATTTTCGAAGTGAATCACTACTTCGAATTCTCTTTATTTGGTTTTTATTTTGTCTTGTTCTGTGCTCTATTCGTACATGGTGCGCGTTGGTGACTGTGTTTTTTGTTCTCTTGCTTTTCTGTTTGCCTTTTTGTGTATACGTAAAACTTTAAATCCATTGCGGGAGTGCCATCGCGCCAGGAATTCCACGGGCACCCCATTATTGTGCACCACTTGTTTGCGTTCTCAACTTTCAGAGAGAATTGGCATTGAGTCGGCTTAAGGGTGGACCTAAACCCCTTCAAAAAGAAATCAACGAGATCTTAGGTTCGAAACGTGGGGACAAATTTTCCAACCTTTTTTTTGAACTGGTACCAAAAACATTTATTGTATATTTTTTGTACCTTATTCGGCACGGAATATATGTAAGGGCCCGTGGACACTGGAAAATTTCTCGCAGAAGTGTCAGAAGATGGTCAGTTGTTGACAGTGCGCCGTTTACATTGCAGTCCTTCAATCACCTCGAATTTAGCTCATCCCCTCCGCAACCACCAGGTCTAGGCAATATGAAACTATTAATGTCTAGACCTGGTTGTTCCGGAGCCTGAGGGGATGAGCTAGGATTCGAGGTTATTGAAGGTCTGCAATATCAATGGCACACTTTCAACACCCGGCTATCTCTTGGCACTTCTGCAGGAACTTTCGCATTTTCCTCAGGCCCGTACAGCAATTATTGAGCCAAATCAGATACGAAAAACGAACTGAGTACGTATTTTGTACCAGATCAAACAGAAATGTCGCAACATTGGGCCTTTTAATCTCAAAATCTGGTGTATGTTGTTTTGAAGGGGTTCAGGTCCACCCTTCCAACCAACACCAAAATTAAAACCAGTCCGTGCAGTTTAGGGAAGAAGAAATGCAAGACCAAAAATCTTGAGAAATGGATTGGGTCACACAAAGAGTGGATTGAGATACTGAGTCGAAGTCTCCCTGGCATGTCTCCACCATTGCGCGTGACTCCGCATCCGGCTCCGCGTCCTACGTTGCGTCCACCATGTCTGTCACCATCAATACCTCCGCGTCCGCCGTGTCCTTTATTGTGGGTGCCTCTCTTGTCTTCGTTTAGTTGACGAACTTCATCCGACTTGTTGGGGCTCATAACCATTGGTAGCACGGCACTGTTCGGAGATGAGGTCAACACTGTGAGACGAACAGAGCAACGAGTATGCTTGTTTTATTGGTTAAAATCCGTAAATCAAATCAAGTTTGGTTCTGCTGGTTCGTATGTACATATCCTAAAATAGAAATGCATTTTGTCAAAAAAATGTTCAAGATGTCGTCGACTCTGCAGTCGTGAAAACTTGCAAAAGAGTCGAAACCAATCTAGACTAAACTATCTCGTTCGTGATTTAATCTTGTTCGTGAGCGGCCTGTAGCACGCAACTGCCTGGATCTGATTCGTAGGCGTGTTGTCATTACACTTTGTGCCTTGTGTGAGTTTCTGTGTGAGTCGTAGGTTTATCGAATTCCAAGACTCGGAATGACCACAGGCGCTACGTCGATTTCAGAAAATATTTTTCATAGAGGAATCAGTCATGGCATACATACTGAATGAACGAATTAGGCTTGTCACACACTGTGAAATGCAGAATGTGTTTGCAGTGGATGCTCCAATTAATTTTTAATCTGGCCAAAATTCGCCGCCAGATCTTCTGGGGGCCCACGGCAATTGGTCATCTATGATGGTCCTATATTTGGGGCCCGAAATATTGAGAGAGACAGTTTTTGTACATTTATCGTTCAGATTTATGATGTGGGATGCATTCTCAGACACACCCTATTCGGGTGATATGAGAGATCGCAGCCAAGTGGACCTCTTGTTCGATCTGTACAGGTGCTTGCTTTCTAATTTGTGTATGTTCGTGCAATATCATTGGTCACTCGCGCTGGTGCAAGCTTCAAAGTTTTGCAGCTTATCTACCAAAAACCTGCAGCATGCATAATGATAATGATTGTATTTATTATTATAAACTGTAGTTTAGGACCCCTAATTGAGGGTCTATGTGCTCAAATCCTTTTTTGGATTTGAGATGTTGGTATTACGTTCACATCTTTTGCTTTTCGTTTGAGGAGGGAAAATATGTTAAGAAAAAAAGCAGTTAGTCAAAGATCTCATCCCGCCTCCTAGTATATACATACACATGTGTACTTTGTACACATATACGAATACATGCATGCCGAGATTTAGTCCATCTGGATTCTTCAGGCCCTTCAGGTGTCTCATCCCGACCCCTGGGCTAAAATCTGAGTACCCCATGTGCAGCGTGTGAGAGTGTGTGCGTATACACACACATACACTCACATACACTCCCACCCGCATCAAAAATAGAAAAGACACAGACCACAACCATATCCTTCCTTCTGTCAAAATTTATCCCCCACGCCAAGCAACAAGTGCAATTCATAGACCAGTTGAAATCCCCAACCCTCGTCCCCCAACGCGGAAAAAATAAACTGCGCAAACATGAGCGCGTGTGTACACCCTGCAGCGAGTGTGTACGCAAATGTGTATGCTGATGTCAAAAAACCTATTTAACATACACCACCGCACATGCATTGGTGCTCAAAAACACCTGTTTAATACATGACACACTCTCCACACAAACTGCATATGCATCCGTGCATGCGCGCGTATGCAACAGTGCAGAAACTTCTTTGCTATTGAAACTACTGTGAACTATCTT
>Ga0335398_10007544_pt1 | contig 13251 bp, 8 predicted proteins | sample BON03_FD_205742 | JGI IMG/M metagenome (GOLD analysis project Ga0335398, IMG submission 205742) | Freshwater microbial communities from Lake Bonney liftoff mats and glacier meltwater in Antarctica - BON-03 (spades assembly) (version 2) | ecosystem: Environmental > Aquatic > Freshwater > Ice >... | reverse complement strand
CCCTCTGAGAATACATGGGATTACATGAGATTCTCCCACCAGGAGCGGGTAAAAATAGGGCCAAACTTCGTAAAGACATCGAAGAATACCACACCGCCTACGCCATCGACTTCGACGATACAGACATAGACACATTTATAGCCCGAAGACCAGACGGTCTAGCCTTCGACAAGGAAAAAAAATTATGTGTATTCCTGGAATACACGAGAGCCATGGACAAAAATGAAGACTGGGCAGAGAAGAAGGAGCAGGAAAAACATGACAGATATAGCTCTTATCTAGGCTTCATCAACCATCTCAGCCACCGGGGAAAAAGCGGCTGGAAAGCCTCTCAAACCAATTTCACTACAGGAGTACGAGGCTCTCTACATACAAACCAGTTCCTTACGAGACTGGAGTCGCTCGGGGTAAAGCATATAAACATGCCAGAAGCCATACGAAATAGAACGGTCCAAAAAACCTTTTCTATGTCGGACATGATCCTCAAGTTTTTCTTCATCGCACCAAACTCCAAGACAGACTGGACACTCCAAAACCTACCCACAGAAATCGTCAACAAGAACATGGAAAGATTCAATCTACACCTCTAACCACCAAGGTTGTGACCATATCGCACAGTTGAGCCATAAGCAGGAGGAACTGCCAACGAACAAAATCTCACACACATCTATGTATCTAAGACCAGGGCGCAAAACATACTTACAGTGAATACAGGATATTAACACTAGTATTAACTAACAACTACAAAACAGGGGAGAGAAACGCGAACGAGAAATTAAACATACTAAACACCCAACAAACCACTTCGAAAATATACCAATCGGTAACAAAAAAGATAGGATATCTATCCATAGCAATGAGCCTTCATGCCCCCTAAGTAAACAGGAATTAGTTAGTTGCTAGCAACTTCTACTCTGAAGCGTTGAGAACACGAACTTCAAAAAATTGAAATCGCAGTATACACAGGAATACGAGAAATCGCAAACTGAACACCGCCAATCCCGTATAAGGGATGTAGCAAAGGACCTAAATTTGGTACCTATAGTGACTGGGGGTTTTAGGACTTTCTGTTATTAATAAACATCTTACACTAAATTATGAAAATATACATATACATGTATGTATATATATACACATATTTAAGAATATATATATATATTTATATATGAATATATCAATATGTGTGTGTGTATATATATATCCATATATATATATTCACATATATTTACATACAAAAGTATATATTTATATATAGAATTACGTAGTCAGTCTCGACGAGGCACGTGATGGGACCCAAAAAAACAACCAGGGCGAGTGGCCTTGTAAATCACATATTGACAGTCTCCCGCTGCAGCAGTTGCCATCTTCGCTTACACTCATGTCCTGTTTGAGTAAACAACCTTGCCGTTGGTTTCCTACCACTGTTGGAGACACCGTACAAAAAAAAACACACACATAAATAGACACTCGATATTTGACATGAATTAGTATGATATGTTTTTGAGTAAAAATCATCCTGACACATGTCTTGTTTCGCTGAGTGGGCTGCTGTGAGATGACGACCGCCACCCACACCTGTTGACCAGGTTGTCATACAACCTCGGATTGAGGGTTGACTATGACTCGTAGTCTCTCTGTGATGACACGGTTCAAACATGATCATGATACCCAACCTTAGAACTTGTATCATCCCATTGTGAAACTTGGAAATTGGATACTGTGCCTGAGTGATGACATGGGTCCAGACGTACAGTACACCAAAGGAAAAAACATGTGCATTGTGTGGGATTTTGTGAACAACATATGTGAGGGACTACAATGACATGTATATGTTTGTTGTGTAACATAAATAAATATAATACCAACATACATATGTTACCTGAAAATACAGTAACATATAAAAATGCAACTCCAACATACATATGTTGTTTAAAAATTAAACAACATATAATCAAAAGTCAATATTATAAATATGTCGTACAAAAATAAATATATGTTGTATAAGACAATTATATGTTGTTTAATCTTAGAAAAAATTGTATGTCGTATAATAAAAATTGTTTGTCGTTTAATTTTTTTGAATAAATTATATGTCGTATAAGAAACATATCTATGTTGTTTAATATTAAGCGACATATAGATACTCGTGTAATTTTCAGATGGTTGGTTTATGTTTGCTGGCTCCATGATGGAGGTTGCGAGTGAATATCCGCTCTATAACTCATAAACATGAGAACCTATACTAATATACATTACTTAATTTTTGATACTAGAAATACTAGTCAAACCGTTTACGCAAGCAAGAAAAAAATCGGTTCAAGTTCAGTTCAATCGGTTCATGTCGTCAGAAAGCAGCATTTATTGAAAAAACAATTGAGTGTGGGCGCTTTGTATAATAGTCTTTACTGTCTCTTAGAGTGCCAATGGCAATCCTACGTCACAAGTCTGTACGATTGTGTAGTGAAAAAAGTTTCAAGTTTCCTCTATATCTAGAGATCTCTTTCTCTTGTGTGGCCAAGAAACGGCACCAGCCCTTTTAATTTACCTCCACTGTTGCTACTAGACTGATGTACTGCTAGTCAGATATATTTCACGGTATCTCTGATATATGCTGCGGATTCACTTAGGCTGCACAAGCCTGCCATTCGTCGTCTGCATAATCCTCAGACGATGTCGCAGCAAAAGATTACTCTCGGAGTTCGTGTAATGTGGCCACACTGTTGGGCCACGGCTATCAGAACGAAGCGGCAGCTTGTCGAGCAACCAGTTGACATGCGCTGCGGATAAGGCTGCCACTTTCGAGTACACAAAGTCGTCGTCTTCACAGTCTGACATCTGACCTGAGCGAAGGGATTGTGCGCTCTTCTGCTTCTCAGAGGCCGACAGCGTGGCATTGCACATGGTCGCCGCTATGACAGCAATCTGTGCCTGGGTAATAGCATTGGTCTCTACAACATCACCAAGGCTGTGCCTGAGCTCCTGCCACGCCTGTTTGCCTGAGAAAAGAGGCTGCTTTGCGGATCTGAATGTATTTCGAGGCGTGGAAGTACAAGCTGACTCAGCAGGCACTGACTCGAAGATAGTTGGAAGGACAGTATGAATGTCAGCATAGGTCGAAGGAATCTGAGGCTGGACCATCACGAGTTCGCTCGCGTCAAACTCCATGGCAAATGCCAAGTCTGACAACGATACTTGCAAGTTGGAAACGTCAGACGAGTCCGCACAGACCCTACCGTCACAGCCAAAGTGCAGAGTATGCTGATCAACCTCAGGCACTGACTCAATTGAACCTGCATACCTTCGCAACGTCATTATCATGCTGCTAATACTTGCACTGAGTCATCCAAGCGGTATTTATGAATGGAAAGAACGAGCGCTTGCATGCAAATGCGCCGTTTACACTCGGCCCCGATTCTTCGTCTCCAGTCGCAGCGAGCATTAAGACTTTTTGGATCAAGATGTCAAAGTAAATTGCGACGGGGTTATGTCATCATCACGGCTATATTTTCTTCACGGGGTATGCACGCGAGACCTTGAACAAAACAACCCTTGAGGGCTCTTGTCTTCTTCCCATTAGGCCAAAAAAGGCTCGAAATGTTACCGGAGCGAGGGTACCGGACTAAATATTGGAGACTGTGCGAGAAGCTCCAACAACTTGGTCACAACTTGTGCCAAGCTGAGCGCAATAGACACCAAAAGTATTCTTTGAGCGTTTGTATTGGTTTCAGGACTGAGCCCATTTGAGCCCCGAGTCAACTGTCCGTGTGCTCCCACACCCCATTGTTCACCCTCAACTATTTCTTGATTTTCGTACAAATTTTTCCGGATGTGGCCCCTCATTTTTTGTCAGCCACGATTCCCTAGGTAATCCGGCCTAGGTCCTAGTCCCGGTGTTCTCACCGGGTTTGTTTCAAACTTTCAGTGATTAAAAAGTTTGCATCTGTTTCCGCCACTCACCTCGAACATTGAGAATGTTTTGTGGAGTTCTGAAAAGACTCACGTTGCTAATTTTCACAGTGCTTTTGGTCAGCTTTTGTAGTTTTCAGGAAAATGCATTTTCGGGGTGCGTGTCAAGCGGAGCATCGGAGACGCGCCAATCCCACTCAGCCAGAGTTCTAGGTATATATACCAAAGGTGAATTGAAGGTGTCGCCGGCGCGTGCTGGTGCCTGCCGCCCTGTGCGCTGCTGCTAGTGTCCACGCCACGCCAAGGCTGTCAATCTAGCAAACTGCTCGCTGGGGCAGAGCCTGACAGCAGAGGGCGGCGGACTCGGCGTGGGGTTGCTGGAACGAAAATGAGCAGCTGGGCACGGGCCACAACAACGTCGCAGACAGCCCTCGGATTGGAGCACTTCGCAGCCCGCCAGCAGCGATGCCGACGCTTTCCTATCTACTTTCATCAATTTTCGATTTGCGGAAACCCCCCCAAAATTTGGGGGTGTTTTCTTATTTTCTTAAAAAAACCGGAAAAAAAATTAGTACAAAAAAAAATGGCAATAAAAAAATATAAAATTGGAATACTGAAAAAAAGTGGGCATTAAAATTGAAAATGCGAAAATAAAAGGAACGACAATTCGAAATTGCTAAAAACACAGAAAGTGTTCAAACGCATCACCCAAAACACCTCACGGAAGGGTCCAATTTTTGCCCAGATGGATAGGTGTCCAAAATCAATTTTCAGTGAGGAGAGGAAAATCTCCAAAAACCGAGAAACTCAAAACTAGATAGATTTGAGGTACATAGACAAGGGTACTAAATTACTGTTTCTAGGACGTTTCAAGTACTAAATGCAATGCTCAATGAAGGAGGGTACTGGGACTCGGCCAGATTACTTGGTAAATCGTGCTGACAAAAAAGATTGAGGGGCCATTCGGGTTACACAAAATTCGAGAAATAATTGTTGGTTGAACGGTCGGGGTTGTGGGAGCACACGGACAGTTGAATCAAGGCGCAAATCCTTGAACCAAATACAAACGCTCAAAGAATTTCTTTTCTGTCACATCTAGCAGGCCGTCTATCTCGCAAGACGCCCCACAGCAACACTCGCTATCAGCGCCAGGCCAACCCCTGAGATCTTACCGCGGGAGGCCTTGCAAATTTGATTTGGTGCAAAAAATTGAAATTACAACTGGTGTAGTAAATAGATCTTGAGACTTCCTGCAGCTGAAGAGGTCAAGTCAAATCCACCCCGTGCGGATATCCACAAAGTAATTGAGACTTGTCAACAAAGAAAAACATAGAATAGGTTCGTACAAGCTGCAGGAGGCAAAACAAAAACTTCAAAAAAAATACACGAAATCTTGGGTTCGAAACATGAGGATCGAGTATCCAGCCATTTTTTTAACTGGTACACAAAACGTTTCAGTTTTCAAAATGGGGGTTTGGTATTTGTTTTTGCGTCATCGGTTCGGCCAGCCTGATAAGTTTCGAAGTTAGTATACAACACATCCACTGAGAATCTGTGTTGGTTCGAGAAATACCCAACCCCACCTCAACGCACACACACACACACACCGCACATAGGGGGTACTCGGATGCGAGCCTAGGGCTCGGGATAAGACACCTGGAGGGCCCGGAGAATCCAAATGGACTAAATCTCGGCATATGTGTATTCGTATATGTGCACAACGTACACATTTGCATGTATATGCTAGGAGGCTGGATGAGATCTTGGACTCAATGCTTTTTTTTTACAACATATTCTTTCTTTCGACAAAGAAAAGCAAAAGATGTGAACGCAAATCACCGATAATCTCAAATCTAAAATATAAGATTTGAGCGCATAGACCCTAAATCAAGGGTGCTAAAACATTTTTAATGGTAATAAAGGCAATCATCATTATCATCAAATTTGATTTTGACGCGGCAAACCTGCAGCCAGCGCTCGATCAAAGCTGCGGGAAGCAAACGCGGAGCGCTAGGAAAATGTTTTTCCGTGTGAATTTGCCATAAGTTTCTTATACAAAAATGTAGAAGTGATTTAGATTTAGGTCTGTGCACAACTTCAATACTTGTAAAAAGAATCCCGCTTCGCATCGGCAAATTCTGACAAATTTTGCGGCCAAACACGTTTTTCAATCGAAAGTCACCACCCCGCCGCGGCAGAGGCATTCTTTTGGCAAGTACCGAAGTTGTGCGCAGACCTCGATGAGACTGTCCTCTACATTTTGATTCTCAGAACACATAGCAAATTCGCACGGAACAGGAAAATGCCAGCGCTCGGCGTTTGCTCCCCGCAAACATGCACGAGCGCTGGCCGCAGGTTTGCCGCATCAAAATCACGTTTACATGATTACTGCCAAATCATTTTGTTTCCACAACAACGAATTCAATGAAATGCCTTGTACACTGAATTCCTCTGAGAATCCGCGTTGCTTCTTCAGAGGAAAAGCAGTCTTTAAAAGACCCCTTTCGCCTACAATATCTTTTTTTGCCAACTCAAATACAAGGCCCTCTATTTAGATGGGGATTTTCTGGGGTACATCCAGCTGCAGCCGCACGAGGCTAGCGCCAGGTTGATAAAGATAATTTTGTTTATTGGAAAGAAACCAACGGGAAGATCAATATTGATCTCCAATGCAACTAATCCTTTAAAAGAATCCCGAAAAGAATCTCTATTGAGGTGTGCGAGCTGTACATCCATTTGTGTGTGGTTGGTTTGTGATCTTGTTGTGATGTGTGTGCAAAGCTGTTGGTGACCGTGCCTTAGGTGACCTTTGCGTATATATTCGATGCGGGGAAGTTGTTAGTGAAGAACAGAAAGCAAGCTTGTTGGATTCGCGTCCTTGTTGTTGGTTGATGGTCAACAGTAGGTGCGCGAGGTTGGAGTGCATGAGGGTACCACTTGTGAAGGGTAAACAGCAGTAACAGATTCTGAGAGAGGAATTTAATAACTATGGAGAGGTTGAAGATCAACCAGCCCGTAGTGTCACGCAGTTGTACCAGTCAGATTCAGTACTCTCAATCTTATAAAACTACATCCCCTGCGGCCAAACCGCAGGAGGTGATAGGGCCCCTTGCATATATTTCGCCAGGTTGGCTGACATATGCACGATCCAAACGGCATCATCAATACGCGTTCGGCAAGCCCACTTGCATCTGATTTGGTGGCCGCTATCAGCGACAAAGGCCTCTGCAGCTTAGCTCCTTCACCATCACCATGCAATCAAAAGTACACAATGCGGTCCAATTTTTTTGTTTTGGACCACATTGTGTCCCGAATTGGGATAGGAAAAGGTGTTTTTACAAGACTGCTTTTCCTATAAAAATACAATCCGGGACAATGTAAAACTAGCTCAGCTGATCAGAGCGCGGTTAATTGATGTTGCTTCTATTACTTCGTAATAAATAGTCTAGTAGCTTTGCTGGAAGCTCTATGTGCTCGAATCTTTTCTTTAGATTCGTGAATATTGGGTTTTTCCTGACATTTTTTTTGGATGTTGTAAGGTCTCTAACAAAGCCTTTTTCCAGCCTCTCTCAAGCAGGCCCGGCGGCTCCTGTGCCTGGTTGTCTCCACTGGGACTGTTAATCCCGAGGTCGTCGGATCGATTCCGGCAAAACTCAAAAAACTGAGAACTGAAATCTACATGGATTTGAGCTCCATAGACCCTTGAGCAAGGGTACTGCATTACTGTTACAAGTAATAAAAGCAATCATCAATCATGAGTCTATCAACCCCACCTTAATCAGGCGCTCGCCACACGATTAGTCCAGGGTGTTCGCCACCGTGCCCAAGACAGAAAGAAAGAAAGTAGGTAGGCTGGCATTGGTACGGGACAGTGTGTGTCTCTTTCTCTTTATCAATTCAACTCAACCCCCGAAGGTGTCGTGGCTGACTGAGGATGTGGCGCTGATTGTGGTGGTGTCCTTGGCTCCATTGCAAGACAAGACTGCAGCCGACAGTGCAGCAAACCGGGCTGACAAGACATATCAAAGGTATGCCTGCGACCAGCCCAGTGCTGAGCGCGGGGTACCAATGTCTGCAGCTGACATGCAGCTGCCGCTCAGCACTGACGCTCAAAACAAAGTAAAGCTGGCACAATGTAATGGATGCTTGCACACGCTGTGACAAAGGGCTTTTGTGCTTTATGCCAGGAGATTTGTGCTCAATTCCCTTGCTATTTCCTTCCTCAGTTCAGTCTGCATGTAAACACAACCAGATTTGCTCCTGTTCATTTGCGCAGATGTATGTGTTGGGGCTCAGAGTGGACACAATACAGATGGATAAGTGCATGCTGGTTTTTGGGGGCGCATGCCAGTGCTTGTATACATGAGTACTCGTGGGGGTGCGTGTATGCTTCTACAGTGACATTGGTGTGCATGACTCTCTTTGCATATGCGGGTTTACTTGGGTCCCAGTAGTAAGTGGTTAACCAGGTGCTCGTCATCCGCTTAGTCCAGTGATTGAAGGGTATTCAACACCCAAACAAACAAACAAACAAACAATGTTTGTTGACAATACCAACACGTTCTCCCTCATGCGTCTCGAGTCAAGCGGCCACAGAACGCTTCAAGCTGCGGTCACAGAATAGCCAAGGGGGATGGGCAAGGGATTGAATCAATTGCAGTGGGGAAAACAAACGTTCCATAGGCCGGCCAAAGCTTAAATAATTCATGAATTAATTCATAAATTAATTAATGAACTAATTATTTCATTCATTAAAAGAAGAAAATTCTGAGCTGTGATTTGTGAAATACAAATTACATACTATATCAATAGGACAGAGTACCCATGAGAACCGGTTTCGCCGCTGAATCGGGCAAAATCAGGACAAATCGGACATTTTTTAAACCTTAGAGGTTTGAACCTTTGTACCAGAGGTTTGAACCTTTGTACCAGAGGTTTGAACCTTTGTACCAGAGGTTTGAACCTTTGTACCAGCCATTTTTTGGTTTTTTGTTGTTTGCAGGGCCAAATCAGATAATGATGATTGCTTTTATTACTTTCAAAAGTAGTTTAGTACCCTTGTTGGAGGGTCTATGAAGTTCAAATTCATGAGAATTTGAGGTATCGGGTTTCAGACGGAATCGAACCGACGACCTAGGGATTGACAGTCCCTCGCTCTGACCAACTGAGCCACGCTTGCACGTGAGGTCAAACGCACGTGAGGATAAATCGGACATTTTCAAACGTTAGAGGTTTGAATCTTTGTACTAGCCATTTTTTTTTTTGGTTGTTTGCATGGTCAAGATGTGGTCGGATCGTAGAAAAAAGTAGCAGAAAATATTTCTGGTACCAAGATTAATCGTTATTACTTATGTTGGCACCTCCATCGTGTCATCGGCAGCCGACGGCATTTGTCCCCCAAACCACCCGAAACATTTGAACGCAAGCTGCTTCTATTTTCGTTGAAAGAAACATAAATCAAAATATAGAAGTCCTTCTGTTTTGGTAATTTTCATTGAACCTGGATCACTTTTGGTAGTTTTGAAAATGTCCTTTCGTAGCCTGAGTCTCTGGCAAAACTGGTTTTAGGACCTAGTCAAGAAATCTAGCCTGCGGCACATTTGATTTGATAAGTCTTGCCTGTGGTGCTTTGTGTTTCATAAAAAATCTGGCCTGCGGCACATTTTTTTAATACAAATTTTTCTTAAACCGGGATGCGTTTGATTTCAAGTTTCTTTTTCTGTCTACCAAATTGATTGATGTTGCTTTTATTACTTCGTAAGAAATAGTCTAGTAGCTTTGCTGAAAGCTGTATGTGCTCGACATTGGTGGTGAAAACGATTCCAACTCCAATATCGAGTGATCACAAAGGCACAGTTTGTACCAATCTGTAATTAAAAAAGTTTCAAATAACAAACCCTTTGTCAAATCAAACCTCTGAAGAAACAAATCGCACAAAACCATTTCAATTCCAAAACAGTTTATAAGAAACAACGTAAAGCAGGGGCATGCCTCACCTAAAGCCTACAGACTTTGACGTGACGAAGCACTCGGATTACTTTGTTTGAAAGGACACGTCACAGCGCGTGGCTCGACGCTGTGACGACACCGTTGACAAGAAGCGAGTGAATTCTTGTGTACTAAAACACCTCTTTTTTTGAGGGAATTGACACCTGTGAGAGACTAGGTCCTACCTACGATTTCCGGCCTTTGAAATGCTGTGTTTGGGCTAGGTAGAACCTAGCAAGTTTCGAAAGACAAAGATGAACCTCCCTGAAATGTGCCGAAAGACCCTTCCTCAATTCCGCCCGACACAATCCATTATTTACGTTCTCCTATTGGAGGGAGTTGAGCAACCGAAAATGTCGCCAAAAAAACCCGGAAATGCTCTTTCCGACGCGCTACTAATGTAACATTTTCAAAATGTTGCGGCTGACGCCGCTAAACAAAAACCGCGAGGTTTTTGACGCACTTCGCGCGGTTTTAATTCGGGACCAAAGATTCTGACAGGTTGTTTTCTTTACTGCTTAATCGCGGGTCGGGAACGCTACTAGGCTGAACAGCACACTTTCAATCATCATGATGAAGAACTGTTGGCACTTCTGCGAGATCTTTTGCATGCCCGCGGGGCCTGTACAGAAACGAGATTCAAAACTCGAGAATTGAATTGAATATGTTTTTTGTGTTGAAGAAGGACCTATCAATCAGATGAACCTCTTCAAAACAAAACGGCCTAGATCTGGGTTCGAAACAATTCGTGACCTTTTTTGGTACAAATTTCGAATTTCCTGCTCGGGTTCGTTTTCCGTATTATAACGCTTCGTTCGATAATTTCTGCAAGGGCGTGCAGAACATGCCAAACTTCCCGTGGAACTGTACTGAAGATAGCCGGTTGTTAAGAGTGCGTGTTTATCATTGTATGTTGCAGACCTTCAATCGCCTCAAATCCTTGCTCATCCCCTCCGGAGCGAACAGGTCCAGACAATGTTAGTCCATGGTCTGGCGTAACGCGCCCCCGGACCAAGTCTTTCAGTGCTTTGCTTCTGATTGTGACGCTCTTTTTTCGGATTTTTCTCCCTCATGCGTCCCCATGTTACATCGATTGATGCTGTGACTGCTTGTCCGAGTCGCATGATTGATTGATTATTGCTTTTCTTACTTGTAAAAGTAATTTAGTACCTCAGGCTTGCTTGAGGGTCTATGTAGCTCAAATCCATGTAGATTTGAGTTGTCGGTTTTTTGAGTTTTGGCTGGAATCGAACCAATGACCTCGGGATTAATTGCCCTGCGCTTTGACCAACTGAGCTAGTTTTACATCGTCTCGGATTTTACTCAATAAGAAACTTGAATATTTTAGTAGCTTTGCTGACAGTTGCTCTAGAACGCTTCAAGCTGCGGCCACAAATATTCTTGAGGGGATTAACTTGGTTTCGAATTGATTAGAAGTTGGGAATTGAATTAGTGTGTTGTTTATGTTCTCTACCTCTGATCGCCAAAAAACCTGGCTCGTTTTCTCCGGAATGAGCAGGTCAGACGGTATAACAAGTCAACCATGGTCTAAAGCAATCTACCCTCGCACGACCAGTTCTACAGGGTCATCCCGGGACATAGAAACTACCGAAATGACCCAGCCAGCGTGTTTCTAAGCACACACTGATGAAGCCAGCACCCAGGCTGGCCTGCCAGCGTTGGTTGTTTCTTGTTGTTTTTTGTTTCTTTAAACCATTCAGAAACTGCCACCCAAGCCAGTGGGTTTTTAAAGTACAGTGCAAGAAACTAGCCAATTTTTTTTTTTCTATATTGAGATTTTATTGGATTTTTAAAGAGATTTTATGTTGCTTTTTCCAGAGATTTTGCGTTTTTTCAAGAGATTTTATGTTAAACTTTTTACTAGATTTTATGTTTTTTTAAGAGATTTTATGTTGGAGGAGTTTTTTATAAATCATTAAGAAACTGCCAAATCTCTGTCAGCGGGTTTTCCAAAAAAAGGCAAGAAAATGGACAAATTCTAGGCTGCATCTCCTATCATCCAGTTTGTATGTCCTGACTGTATTGATTGATGTTGCTTTTATTAAACCATAAGAAATTGTCCAGTAGCTTTTCTGGAAGCTCTATTTGCTCAAACTTCTGAAAGTATTTTGTCTTATTTTTTAGCGAAAAGAGCATGACAATTGGAAATAGCGCAGTAGATTTAAGTACATGTATATATCATAGTACACATATATCTACATGTGTGTATGCATGTGTATGTACATGTATACATACATATACGTCTGTGTGTGTATATCTACATGTATATATATGCCGCGGCTTTGATTGCCACGCTGTCAAAGCCCATCAGGGATGATTTGCAAAGACAACGCCGGCGGGTACAGCGGCTATGATGTTGCCCAGCCAATGTGTGTGTTCATTAGACGCTCTGCTGACATTTCATTACACGCTTCTTAGTTTTGATTTACAAAAACGCAGATGTTGTGATTAGATGTGTGCTCATTAGCCACACCCCTGAACTCATATAATGTTGTGTGTGCTCATTAGCCTCACTTCAAAAAATTTCCTTGTAAGCTCCGATGATTACTATTATTGAATTCACTTCAACAAAAAAAAAAAATTATGGAGATTCAGGGGAGAGGGTCGATAGTCGTGAGACTATTGGTGAAGGTTAAGGCTTGTTTATTGAAGAACAGCTTAGCTCACACTAGAAGCATGGCGTAGTTCGAGGGAAACGTGGATAAACATATCATCTTGGGAGATGATATACATATATGAATCTGCTGGGGCGGAATGCGCCTGCAGCCTCCAGAGAATGCGCCTGCAGCCTCCAGATTATTAAGTACTAGTCTGTAAACTATGGTACTAATAAACGACTGTCATTGAATGATGCGTCTCTTGGATTGGGCTAGTTTGTGCTCATGATTCAGTCTTGTTTGATTTGATGGTCTTGGAACCATGATGGTCTTGATGCTCTTGTTATCGCGAACTAGGCGAACTGTCGTGCATCCGACTTGAGACTTCATCCGAGTCACTCCTCCTCGCGGTGATAATATCGTTGATAACATCATGTCTCATCACATCTTCCTCAAGAAACAGGGAAGGAAACGTGAGATTCCCAACGAGTCTGTCCTCGCGGTGATAATATCGTTGATAACATCATGTCTCATCACATCTTCCTCAAGAAACAGGGAAGGAAACGTGAGATTCCCAACGAGTCTGTACGAGGTTCGTCGCTCCGCGAGGCCAACGTCTAAGTGAGCGCCAAAGGTGCACCGCATGATGGGCAAGACACAGTAAAGACACTGCGAATGATCATTTGGTACAAACGTGCTTGTATTAAGGCAAACAACGCGACAACCTTCTGTCGCTGTC
>Ga0335398_10007541_pt1 | contig 13259 bp, 12 predicted proteins | sample BON03_FD_205742 | JGI IMG/M metagenome (GOLD analysis project Ga0335398, IMG submission 205742) | Freshwater microbial communities from Lake Bonney liftoff mats and glacier meltwater in Antarctica - BON-03 (spades assembly) (version 2) | ecosystem: Environmental > Aquatic > Freshwater > Ice >... | reverse complement strand
TTAGTGCACTTAACCATGAATACAATACATTCATTGGCTTACCCCTATATTTAGTGTATTTAGAGTTTTTTAAATATAGTGTGGAAAGTTTAAAGTTTGCTAAAAGACCTTATTAAGCAGCACGTCGGTAAAGTTTTTTAACCGAAGAAAGCGTTTTTAAAGCCTTTGCAACTTGTCTAGCATTCCATAAATCGTAAGCCGTTTGTTGTGCGAGCCACACTTCTGCCGCACCCCCGTGGTCACGACCTAACCACCGTTCAATAAGCAATGCCATAGCAGGGCTAATTGCTGCCCGACCATTAATCACCTTTGAAAAGGTGGTACGGTCTACACCGAGTTGAAGTGCTGCTTCGCCGACATGTAAATTCAGGGCGGGCAACACATCATCTCGAAGTGTAAGCCCCGGATGTGGTGGGTTAAACATTGTATTCATATGAATTTTCTTTTTTATCGTTTGAATAGTTAGTAGAAGTCTTGATAATCCGCCAAGTATTGCATTCTCATTTTCAAATAAAAATGAACATCATTGTTGACAACTATCAGTTGAACACCTAATCTTGACAATCATTAAGATTATTGTTGGAACGTTTTACAACAATCATAAAAATTATCTGCTGTTATTAAAGAATTGTAAATTTTTATATTGCAACGCAGAATGAAGAATCAACAGGCAACCCATTGTTTGTGAGATTATTTTTTTATGTCTAAAGTAATACGGCTTTTGCATGGTGATTTTGGACGAGTGGCGCTTCTGGAAATGGATGCGCCGCTGGTTACGCACGCCCACCATCACTGCCATATTCTTTGTAAGATTGAAGGTCCCGACACCGCCTTTTTAGTTCGAGGACAACTTTGTCCGTTGACAGAAAATAATAGCGTGTTGATTAATGCATGGGAGGAGCACTCCTATACACATATTGTTACCAGTGATTCAAATCCAATTTTATTAGCTCTGTATTTAGAGCCAAAATGGCTGGCATCTCTAAGTGAGAAATTTTTAGCCAGTAGTCATCCGAGCTTCTTTTCATCTAATCTCTCAAAGTTAAAACCCCAGCAAAAACAGGTTTTAGAGAAAATAGCGATGGAGTTGCGGTGGGCCGATGAAATAACACGCAACTATTTAGAGTCGATGCTCTTAGAATTGACTTTAAGCTTTCTAGATGATGTTGAGATAATGACGTGGTATGAATTACGTCATGCCAATAATGCCCTTGCTTTCATGGACCCCCGCATTCGAAAGGCCATTCACCTTATGCGATCACACCCGCAAGGGTTTAGCGATATTGCCACTATTGCTCAAATAGTCAACCTTTCTCGCTCACATTTTTTTGAGTTATTTAAAAGGTGCACAGGTTTATCGCCAGTCATTTTCGCCAATGTTTTAAAGATGGAATTTGCTTTTGATGCTCTGGCAAACAGAGATGAAAGCTTAATAGAAATTGGTGATGAATTAGGTTTTTCAGCGCAAAGTCATTTCACACGATTTTTCAAACAACACCAAGGTGTTACACCAAGCCTATATCGTTTGCAGGTAGAAAAAGCTCCTAAGCTTAACTCCTAGGGTTTTCCTGATGTAAAAAAATCCGACCCTAAGGTAAGTCATTGGACTCTAGGGTAAGCAACATCCAAGACATTCTGTAATCTCTCAAGTGATTAAGTTAGTTATAACTTCACTGAGGGTTTTTTTTGCATTCATCATTCAATCATCTTGGTCGTTCGACGCAAAGAGTAGAAGATACTGCGCTACTTACAGGTGCTGGCCGCTATATCGATGATCTTCCTTTAGCAATTGGGACACTGCATCTAGCTGTTTTACGTTCACCAATTTCCCATGGAAAAATAATTTCTGTAGATGTTAATCCAGCATTTGAAATTAATGGGGTGCGGGCAGTACTAACAATCGAAGATGTAAAGGCCTGGTCAAATCCCTTAGTGGTTGCCGTTAAGACGCCCATGAAGCAATGGGCGCTCGCAGATGAATATGTGCGCTACGTCGGCGAGCCCATTGCAGTGGTGATTGCAGAGTCTCGTGCACTAGCAGAAGATGGCGTAGAAAAAATACAGCTCAATATTGAACCCTTGCTCGCTTTAGTCGATATTGATGAAGCCCTGACTTCATCAATTATTTTACATAAAGAAATGTCGGGTAACTGCGTGTCAGATCGATCGTTTACGTACGGCAATCCGGTTGAGGCGTTTGCTGTAGCTGACAAAATAGTTGAGGTGGATGTTCGTTACCCACGTAATTCCTGTACACCAATTGAAACAGGCGGTGTTGTCGCTCAGTGGCGATCAGCTGATTCTTCGTATGAAGTCACTTCTAACTTTATGGGGCCTTTTTCTCTTCATGTAGTCATGGCCGCCGCTTTGAATATAGCAGGTACTAAATTGCGCCATCATGTGTCACCTGACTCGGGTGGTAGTTTTGGAGTCAAACAAGCCGTTTTGCCATATATCTTGATAAGTTGTTTAGCCTCACGTAAATCCGGTGCACCCGTCAAATTTATTGAAGATCGTTTAGAGCATTTGCAGGCAGCAACATCTGCAACGGCTCGCCATACTCATTTACGAGCTGCCGTAGACAAATCGGGGAAAATTCTCGCTTTAGATTATGATCAAATTGAAGATTGTGGTGCATACCTTCGTGCACCTGAGCCAGCAACTTTGTATCGTATGCATGGTTGTATGACTGGGCCATATCAAATTGAAAATTTAATAATACGAAATCGTGTCGTACTCATTAATAAAACACCTACAGGTCTTGTGCGTGGGTTTGGAGGGCCTCAGGTCTATTTTGCCTTAGAGCGACTCATTCACAAGATTGCAAAAGAGTTAGGAAAAACGCATCTAGAAATAGCACAATTAAATTATGTAGAAAAAAGTCAGTTTCCTTATAGCGCTGCGGCAGGTGCCTTACTAGATTCTGGTGATTACCAGCAGGCTTTAGATAGACTGCAAAACTCACCAGAATATCAATATCTACTTAAACGTAGAGATGAGGTTCGAACTGCAGGCGGTTATTACGGTATTGGCATTGCTTCAATCGTCGAACCCTCGGTTTCAAACATGGGATATATAACCACTGTATTAACGCCTGAGCAAAGAGCTAAAGCGGGACCAAAAAACGGCGCAATTACATCAGCCACGGTATCGATTGACCCCTCTGGAAATATTGCAGCAAATATCGCTTCATCACCTGCAGGTCAAGGACATCAAACTGTTATATCTCAATTACTTGCTGATGTATTTGGTGTAAGGCCCGACCAAATCCAAGTGAACGTTGATTTTGATACGGCTAAAGATGCTTGGTCTATTGCAGCAGGAAACTATTCAAGCCGTTTTGCAGGGGCAGTTGCAGGTACAGTATTCTTGGCTGCTGAAAAATTAAAAGGTCGCATAGCAGCATATGCTGCGCACGTACTAAAAGTTGACGCAGACAACCTAGAGTTCAAAGACGGTTATATAAGAATCATCGGAAATGCTGATAGTGCAATTTTATTTGGGCGAATTTGTGCAAACTTTCATTGGTCGCCTGGGCTGGTACAGACTGCACTGGGTAAAGACGTACCATTGGCCTTACAAGAAACTCAGTTTTGGAGCGCTCAAACCCTAGATGCGCCCGACGATGGCGATCGCATTAATACTTCAGCAGCTTATGGCTTTGCATTAGATGCGTGTGGCATTGAAATTGATCGAGATACTTGTGCGGCTAAAGTTGATCAATATATTACCGTTCATGATGCGGGTCGAATTCTGAACCCAGCACTAGCAGACGGTCAAGTATACGGTGCATATGCACAAGCTATTGGCGCTTCTCTTTTCGAAGAATTTGTTTACAGTAGCGACGGCAACTTTTTATCGGGAACTTTTGCTGATTATCGGCTGCCCACGTCAAGCGATATTTCACCCCCAAAAATATATCATCAAGAAAGTCCTAGCCCTTTTACCCCATTAGGTGCCAAAGGTATTGGTGAGGGCAATAGTATGAGTACGCCTGTTTGTATAGCCAATGCTATTGCCGATGCTCTAAATACAGAAGATGTTGTGCTTCCAGCTACACCAAGCCGGATACATGCGCTATTAGTAGCTAAAGAGTTACTACCTAGAGATGTAGTTGTAAAAACGAAATCTACATTACTCAACAGCAAAGATTACCCTCTCAGAGCACAGGGTAGCGTGACGCTGAAAGTTCTACCAGAAGCTATATTTTCAGTTCTGTTAAATGAGAATCGTTTAAAACAAGTAATTCCTGGGTGTGAGTCTATAACAAAAACAAATATTTCAAACGGGTTACGCTTTGACTGTATTGCAATAGTTCGCATTGGCGTTGCCAAAGCTCGGTTTGTTGCGAAGGTAGATTTAATTAACATACAAAAACCGAATAGCTTTGAATTGGGCGGAGAAGGTCGTGGGCCACTCGGCATGGCATTAGGTAGGGGTAAGGTTGCACTGTGTGAAATGAATGGCAACACAATTCTTACTTATGATTATCAAGCTCAAATATCTGGCAAACTTTCAGCAATTGGAAGTCGACTACTTGAAGGTGCAATTCGCTTAGTGTTAGATCAACTGTTTAAATCTTTGGCCAAAGAAGCTGGCGCAAAGCAAGAGACTTTCATTTATCGGATGCTACATAAATTAGCCAAAATAATGAGGCTAAAAAAGTGAAACCTGCTCCTTTTCAACTGCACCAAGTTCATTCTCGCAAGGAAGCTCTTTCTTTATTAGAAAAATATAAAGATGATGCCAAAGTATTGGCCGGGGGGCAGACTTTGGTCTCTGTTTTAGCGATGAGAGTTGCTAGCCCAGACCATCTGATTGATATAAATAAGGTTGAGGAATTTAAAACAATTGAAGTTCAAAATGATCTTCTGCGTATTGGTCCTTGTGTTCGTCAAGCTCAACTAGAGAATTGGGTTGAACTTTATAAGACCCAACCTCTGTTATCAATGATGTTCCCATGGGTATCTCATACTGCAATTCGGAATCGGGGAACAGTATGCGGCTCTATCGCACATGCAGACCCAAGTAGTGAGTTGGTACTAGCATTGGCCGTATTAAGGGGAACAGTCGAACTGTCGAATAAAAAAGCTATTCGTAAAATTCGCGCCACAGAATTTTTTATCGGAGCACTGCAGACCGATCGTAAATCAAATGAGCTTATTTCTGCTGTTAATTTTCCAATTTCTAGAAAAGGTGAAGGGTACGGTTTTGCGGAATATGGCTATCGCCATGGTGATTTTGCAGTAGTTGCTGTTGCAGTTGTTAAGCGAGGTGGCCATTGGCGGATTGGGTTTGGAGGAATTGACGATGTTCCAATAGTTGTTGAGGTGAACACCGCCTCTACTTCTAAGGCTATTGAATTTCTTGAAAAAATTTCTTCAGATATTGAAGTTAGAGAAGACCCAACTGCAACGTCCGGCCTGCGACGCCATTTAATGCGTACTTTGGGTAAACGGGCTTGTATGCAGGCTGAAGAATTCAAAGGAATAAGTTGATGAAAGATCAATTCGTAACGATCACATTGAATGGACAAAAACGAGCGGCCAGTTGCGAATCTCGTACCACTTTACTCGATTTTATTAGACATGATTTAGGCGCTACCGGCACGCATGCAGGATGCGAACATGGTGCATGTGGTGCTTGTACGATTGAGCTCAATGGTGAGATTATTCGTTCATGTTTAATGTTTGCCTGTCAGGCTGATGGTGCGTGTATCAAAACTGTCGAGGGCATTTCAAGACAAGACAATCTTTCTGATTTACAGGCCGCCTTCAAAAAACATCATGCCTTGCAATGTGGCTTTTGCACGCCAGGGTTTTTAATGTCCGCAGAAGACTTACTAAACAAAAACCCATCACCAACAAAACAGGAAGTGCGGGAGGGGTTGTCTGGGAACCTATGTCGATGTACGGGTTATGTAGGAATTGTGGAAGCTGTCTTAGAAGTTGGAAAGATGAGATTAAATTCAAAAAGGGATAGTAATGCTTGACTTAGGTCGGACATTCCTGCAAGCGCTAGAACGCGAACCAGATCAACTAGCAATTGTAGACGGCGACATTCGTCTGACATATGCTGAATGGGGTAGAAGAATTGGTGGGCTTCAATATGCGTTCAATCAGCATGGCTTGAAGAGAGGAGATCGTATCTTAACTGTCTTACAGAATCGTTATGAAGCAGCAACGATTCATTGGGCATGTCAAATGGCTGGCATTGCGATCGTTCCCATAAACTGGAGATCAAAGACTGAGGAAATTGATTACTGCGCTCAAAATACTGACGTCAAATTAGCATTTATTGAAGAGTTTTCTTACAAAAATTATTCTGAAACAGAAATTAGCAAGGCCATACCCATGATTATTTGCCCAGATCAAGGTGAGTTGGTGGGTAAAAACTATATTTCTGATTATTTAGTTCAGCTAGAAGACCCTAAACCCAACGGAAATGTTGATGATGTGTCTGTCATGTTATTTACATCGGGAACGACTGGTAATCCAAAGGGCGTCCCTAGAAAACAAGGCGCCGAAAGAGCTGCAAGTGTTGCACACTTAGTACAAAACCAATACGCAATGAATGAGATAACCCTAGGGGTGATGCCTCTGTATCACACCATGGGAGTTCGTACTTTACTTTCGCTCGGCTTAGTGAACGGAACTTATGTTGCAGTTCCCCGATGGGATGCTAATAAAGCCATTCGCGCCATAGAGGAAGAAAAGGTCACTCATCTATATTTAGTCCCTACTCTTTATCACGACATGTTGCACGCACCGCAGTTTTCTTCAGCGCGCGTAGCTACTGTTAAGAAGCTAGGCTTTGCAGGGGCGCCAATGCATGATGACTTATTAATTAAGTTAAATAAGGCATTTAAACCAGAATTATTTGTGAATCATTATGGTTCAAGTGAAATATATACGTATACCGTCAATCAGCATGCAGCGAGAAAGCCAGGCTCTGCAGGAAGAGCGGGTTTAAACGCAAGAATTCGGGTCGTTAAACTTGATTTTGGTGTGAGTGTTTCAAGACCCACTGATTTAGTTATGGCCAATGAAGAAGGTCAAATTATTTGCGACCTTGCTGGCGATGAAGCTTTCGAAGGTTATTGGAAAAGACCTGATGCAGATCAAAAAACCATTCGCATGGGATGGTATTTCACCGGAGATACTGGATATTTTGACTCGGTTGGGGAATTATTCGTCACCGGACGGGTTGATGACATGATTAATTCTGGTGGGGAAAATATTTCTCCGGTGGGAATTGAGTCTATTTTATCTTTGCATCCATCGGTTAACGAAGTGGCAGTTGTAGGCCTAAGAGATGATCGACTAGGGCAAAAGGTTGTCGCCTTCATTTGTTCCTCTGATGATATTAATGCTGAATCACTAAATCAGTATTGCCGCAATTCTGATTTAGTGAATTTCAAAAGACCCCGCGAATATATTTTTGTAAAAGAAATACCTAAATCTCCAGTAGGAAAAATCTTGCGTCGCAAACTTGTCGCTGGCGAATATGAAATTGTTTAATTTTTTTTGGTAGAAAATATGTCCACAATTTTACATCACCCCTTTTGCAATATTCTCAATAAATTAGATGGTTTCTATATCGAAATTGATGAGACGCATCAAAGGGCTGACATCGTACTTAAGCGCCCCCCATTAAACGTTATTCAAATGCCTCAGCGAGATCAACTTCGCGCAACATTTGAGACATTAGATGCAGATGATCGTGTTCGAATTATTGTATTGCGAGCTGAAGGTGAGCATTTTTCTAGCGGTGGAGACATCAAAGGCTTTTTAGAGGCAAGCCCAGAGCATGTATCTAAGCTCGCATGGAATATTGCTGCCCCAACCCGTTGCTCAAAACCGGTGATTGCTGTGAATCACGGTTATTGCTTTGGCGTAGGTTTTGAAATTTCTTTGGCCTGCGACTTTCGTATTGCTGGTGAATCTACCCTGTATGCCTTACCAGAACAGAAGTTAGGTCAGATTCCAGGCTCAGGGGGGTCGGCGCGTCTTCAAAAAATGATTGGCATCACTCGCACCAAAGATATTGTCATGCGCTCTAAACGTATAAAAGCTCGTCAAGCCTATGAATGGGGGGTAGCAACTGAATGTGTTCCAGATATTGAATTGGCAGATACGGTTTCTAAACTAGTTGATGAATTACGTGCTTTCTCAGCTTTAGCACAGAGAACAGCTAAAAAAATGCTGAATGAAACTGAAGACAGTTTACTAACAACTGCAATAGAGGTAGAGGGGCATTGTTATAGCCGCTTAAGAAGCTCTGAAGATTTTAAAGAAGGGGTTGAAGCTTTCCATGGAAAGCGACAACCGAAATTTGTAGGTCGTTAATTTTTTTTAGGAGACATAAAATGAATAAACAATTTAAATTAAAAGATCTCGCATTAGGTGTAGCTTTATGTATGAGTGCCTCATTAGCTGTTGCACAGACTGGCCCTATTAAAATCGGGGTAGTAACTCCACTTTCTGGAACCTACACACCGATTGGTGAACAAGTAAAAATGGGGCTTGATATGGCTGCTAAAGAAATTAATGCAGCCGGTGGTATTAATGGTCGAAAAATTACCCTGCTATATGAAGATGAAGAGGCAAACCCCGCTGTTGCAGTTCAAAAAGCGGAAAAACTCTTTCAGGTCGAAAATGTTGACTTTTTAACAGGAACTGTTAATTCAGGTTCAACCTTAGCAGTGGGTCAAGTAGCAGAACGAAATAAAAAACTGATTGCCACTAGCGTGTCTTTTGCTGACTCTATTACGGCAGATAAATGTTCCCCTAACGTTTTTCGGGTAAATGCGCGGGCGGGTATGCAATCTTCGGCTTTAGCTGCATGGGTTGATAAAGAAATTCCAAAAGCTAATATTTTCTTTATTGGGCCAGATTATGAAATGGGGCGTAGTACAGTTTCTGCCTTTAAGAAGGCTTCCACAGCAAAAGGCGCAAAAGATGTCGGCGAGGTTTTTGCACCCTTAAATAACAAAGATTATTCCCCATATTTTGGTCAGGTTCGTGCGGCCAAGCCAAACGTAATTTATACCTCTGTTGCAGGCAACGATACTGTCCGCTTATTTACGCAAATGGATGAGTACGGCATTAATAAAGGCGTCACAATTGTAGGGGCTTCAGGTACTGTAACCTCGCAAAATATTGGTGCGATTGGTAAGTCTGCTAATGGATTTGTGACGGGTGTTGGGTATTCACCTAAATTAGACAATCCAGCCAATAAGAAATTCGTAGCCGATTTCCAAAAAGCATACAGTAAATTACCTGATTTATACGGCGCTGATTCTTATGGCCTCTTATATTTTTATAAGGCTGCGGTTGAAAAAGCAAAATCTACTGATACCGATAAAGTTCGTGCGGCTATGAGTGACTTAAGTTGGTCAACACCCCAGGGCATGAAGAAAATGCGAGCGGGTGATCATCAGGCCATGCAAGATATGTATGCTGTTCTTGTAAAAAATGGCGAATTTAATATTGTTGGAACAGTTTCAGCAGATAAAGCCATAGGCGCTGATACGTGCACTCGTTTTTAAAGCGTAGTCTATTTTCCCTGGCCCTGTTTAAGTATAGGGTTGGGGAAATAAAAAATTCTCATTCAAATTAAACGAGTGATTTTAATATGCTAGAAAGTTTGCAATATATCTATGCGCCACAAATCATCAACGGATTATCTATTGGTGTTGCTGTCATTTTAATGGCTCTTGGCCTAACCATCATCTTTGGTTTGCTCGACGTTATAAATATGTCTCATGGTGAGTTTTATGCTGCCGGCGCTTTTTTAAGCGTATCTCTTATGGCTATGGGAATTTCTTTTTGGATATGTTTACTATTGGTACCACTCATTTTGATACCCGCCGGCATTTTGATGGAAAAATTTCTGATACAAAAAGTATTTCACTATAAAGATAGGCATATTCTCACGTTGTTGTTGACCTTTGGTGTTGCAATGATTCTTGAAGATAGCTTCAAAATTATTTGGGGTGCAAATGCAGTCAAGCCTGATACACCTATTTCAGGGGCTAGCGAATTCCTAGGCGTGATGTTTCCCAACTACCGCTTATTTGTTATGGCTTTTGGGGCGATTCTTATTTTCGCTGTTTGGGTTTTAATTTATAAGACCCAAATAGGCGCAATTGTCCGTGCCTCTGCCTATGACAAGGACATGAGCTCTTCTTTAGGCATCCCTGTCATGCGCGTATATGCATTAACTTTTGCATTTGGCGTAGCAATTGCAGGCTTATCTGGAGTGCTATTAGCACCCATTTATTCAGTTTTTCCAACCATGGGGCGAGACTTCATTCTGATGGCGTTCACTGTCGTGATCGTTGGTGGTCTAGGCAGTATTAAAGGGGCTGTTATAGCTGGTATTTTATTAACCCAACTTCAGTCCCTTTCAGCACTCTTTATCTCGCCTGTGTGGTCAGAACCTCTGATATTTACAGTGATGGTTCTTGTTCTTATGTTCAAGCCTGCTGGCTTATATGGAGGCATGAAAAATGCTTAGCGTTCAGCAGCGCGCCATCCGTTGGGTTGAGGTCATATTATTTTTTTTAGCCGCTGCCCTATTTATTATTGGCACTTTTTTAGGTGATACTTTTTTCTTAAGATTGGCAACTGAGTCGTTGATTTTTGGCGGTCTAGCGATGTCAGTTGATTTACTGTTAGGAATTGTTGGGCTTCTATCACTTGGCCAAGCTTTGTATTTTGGGTTTGGAGCCTATTTATCAGCCATCATTCTAAAAGACTTGGCTCCCTCATTTTTTTTAGTTATCTTGATCGTTACGGTTGCCTCTGCATTGTTGGGGTGGCTTGCTAGTTTCGTTGCTTTGAGATCTAAAGGGGTTTATTTTGCCCTCATTACTTTTGGCTTGGCAGAGGTTGCTGCAAAGGCCGTCTACAACACTCGTAGTCTCGGTGCCTCAGATGGAATGATGGGCGTTCCCATCTTACTCATCCCGACCCCTTTTGGAAACGTAGACTCTTCAGACCCCGGAATATTTTTCTTAATTACGTTTCTTATCATTGCCACTCTGTACGGTGTGTTGAAATACTTCATGGCTACCCCAATCGGGTCTTTATGGTTAGCGATTCGATCAAATGAAAATCGTCTGCCCTATATTGGTTTTAATTCAAAAGGCCCCAAGCAGGTTGCTTTTATTTTGGCCGCTGTCATAGCGGCAGTATCTGGTGCTTTATACCCTATGTTACGTGGGTTCGTTTCGCCAGAGTTAATGTTCTTTAGTGTTTCTGGAAATGCAGTCGTGACAGTGGTATTGGGCGGTGTCGGCACACTAATTGGGCCAATATTGGGTAGCGTGTTACTCACATTATTCAAATCAATTATAGGCACCTGGACCGTTCATCACCACGTCGTTATTGGTTTGATATTTGTAATTGTTGTTATTACTGCGCCCAAAGGACTTACAGGTTTATTAGCGCGGTATTTTGAAAAGCGAGATTCAGACAAGGGCGAAGGTTCATGAATAAGCCCAGTGTAGTAATCTTGAAAGCGCAAAATCTTACTAAACGATTCGGTGGGTTAAATGCAGTTGATGACGTTTCTTTTGACGTGCATCACCTTGGTGTCACCTCAATAATAGGGCCTAATGGCGCTGGAAAAAGCACTCTATTTAATCTCTTGAGCGGAAGCTTTAAATCAGATACAGGTACAGTGTTACTTGATCATGTCAATATCACCAGTTTTAACCCAGAGAAACGTTTAGCTGCTGGGTTAGCGAGATCGTTTCAGATTACTAATTTGTTTTTTGATCTCACGGTGATTGACAACTTGAGAATAGCCAGTCAAGCATTAGAATCTTCATTGCAACTATTGTACCCACTTAAAAATAGTCAACTGGCTTTAGGTAGAGCAGAAGAACTCCTCAACGAATTTGATCTACTCACATCTCGCAACCAATTGGCTGGTGCTTTATCTCATGGTCAACAAAGACGTTTAGAGATCGCAGTCACTTTAGCTACTAGGCCAAAATTACTTTTACTAGATGAGCCTACTCAAGGAATGTCACAAGCAGACACGTATGACACTGCCCAGCTTATTAAACAATTAGGGGTCAATATTACCGTATTGCTGATTGAGCATGATGTTGATCTAGTGATGGATTTATCTCAACATGTCATTGTGATGGCTCAGGGTAAAAAATTAGCAGAAGGTAAGCCTAATGAAATTCGTCGTAACCCGCAAGTGCAAGTAGCCTATTTTGGTGAGGAATTGTCATGATTCTAGAAATGAAAAATGTTCATGTTAATTTGGGTTTATCTCATGTGCTGCAAGGTGTAAATCTATCAATTAAAGCTGGTGAAACAGTCGGGCTCTTCGGGCGTAATGGGGTTGGAAAAACGACCATTGTCAAAACAATTGCAGGTTGGTACAAACCCAATCAGGGTGCGATATATTTTCAGGGTAAGCCTATCAATGAATTTCCGCCTAATGTCATTACTAGACTGGGTGTAGGTCTAGTACCTGAAGATAGAAGAATTTTTCCTGGTATCAGTGTTGAAGACAATCTTCGCTTGGGGCTGATGCAAGTAGCGTTTAGTGAGCGAAAAGAAGCCGAGGGCCGTATTGAAAAAGTTTTTGAGCGATTTCCGAGTTTAGGTCAACGCAGAAAACAATCTGGAACAACACTGTCAGGTGGTGAACAACAGATGTTAGCCATGGCACGAATTCTAATTGGTGAACCTAAGCTACTTCTAATTGACGAGCCAACAGAAGGTCTTGCTCCTATGATTGTTTCTGATATTTTTAAATTAATGCAAGAATTGAAACATCAAGGCGTTGCAATTTTACTGATTGAGCAAAATATTCATAAGGCAATCAGATTCTGTGATCGTCACTATGTCGTAGAGCGTGGTCAGGTCGTTTTAGAAGGGAACTCTAGTATTCAGTCTGACCGAGACTCCCTATTAAAACAAGTTAGCGTTTGAACCGTAAGAACCGATCATAACCGCCTAGTTTTTTATCATAAATTTATCAACAATAAGCGTCCATCTATATGGCCCCGAGCCCAGTAGTTGGTACTTTATATTTGTGAGCGAATCATTAGCCAAACGTGTCAAGACATTAGAGGCTGATAGTGGGTTCAGAGCTCGGGGCTCCCGAATTCGACACTTACAACCGTAACCCATTGATTTATATGGAGCACGCTTAAATTCGCTCCATTACAAGTTGATATAACGTGTCGTATGGGTCGGTTTTTTGACCCCTAAGCTTTCTAATATGGC
>Ga0335398_10007532_pt1 | contig 13266 bp, 7 predicted proteins | sample BON03_FD_205742 | JGI IMG/M metagenome (GOLD analysis project Ga0335398, IMG submission 205742) | Freshwater microbial communities from Lake Bonney liftoff mats and glacier meltwater in Antarctica - BON-03 (spades assembly) (version 2) | ecosystem: Environmental > Aquatic > Freshwater > Ice >... | reverse complement strand
GGCCTGCAATCCCGGGCGGGTCAGCAGCGCAGCCACCCTTACGGCAAGGCGGTGCTGGCGGCCAGGGCCAGCTCGCCGCCTGCAGTGCAGGGCTTTGACGAAATTAAGTCGCTGCACCACCACGTGCCCCCGTCGTGCGAGCTAGAGCGCAGACGCTGGTACTCGAAGACAAGGCTGCGACAGAGCACTGCAGCTCAGAGCACGGCTGCACACCATGCGTGCGCACACCATACGCGAACTTGGCGCTGGCCAGTGCACCCCCCATTTCAAGCACGCGTCGTGGCGTCGTGATCTTCAACAATGAGAGGCTTCGGCCCGTTTCGGCAAAACTTCTCAGGAACTGAACTGTTCTCCGAAAAATGAACTTTTCGCGCGAAAATCAAACTAAAGCGGGCTACAGTGTCTGTTTTGCTCATTTGTTTCTTCCAGCTTTACACAAAGAGAACTAATTACAGTTTCTTTTAATTTTAATAGCCGTTAGAAAAACTATTTTGGATCTCTTTTGGCTAGCACGAGCAAAAGTAGTACTGCGGATTTTGGAAAGAGATGAATTGAACTAGACCTATCCTTGTGTGAACGGAGGGGTGCATGTGGATGTTTAGATTTGTATTGTAATGTTGATTTGGATCTGCGTAGGAATTCGTACAAAATTGATCGATTTTAGGAGTTTGAAGGGGGGTTCCTCTTCCTCCGGGTTCTTGATTTGGGATCCCCCCAACAAAGAAACCCCCCCTTGGGAGATTTTCTTACGATCAAATTGGGGGGGGTACCGAGGACCGGAGGTTCTCGTGAAGTGAAATACTGAACTGTATACTCTTTCAGAGTGAACATAGATGGGGTCAAGTCAATAGATTAATTTTCGTATGCCCAAACTAGGAAATAATGTCATTGCACATAAGAAGCCAACAAAAAAATGACCGACCATTGGTGAATTAGGCAAACAGGATTAGGTTTGCACGCACAATTTAAATAACATGTAAATAAATGATTTTTTATTTTTGGCGTTAACTGAATTTTTCCATTCTCAGCAAAAGTTGTGATTTGAACTTGAAATATATTGTCATTATTTGTGGATTCACCACGATCCATTGGGTACGACTGATTGATTGGTGTAGATGGATAATGGGTGCGTTGAATTATTCCTCGAACCTGGTTCGATTCCCGGGGTCTGACCCCTCTACGTGACTTTTTTTTTGCCCTCCATGCTGGGTGAGTACACAGTGACTCAGCAGTAGTAATTGACTAGCAAAGGGTGGAAGGCGTTCCAGATGTGTGCATTTCTGTGCAATGCACTCACAGTGCTTGCCAAAAACAGTGGTCATATCTGTTGTATTATTGCTCATACCTCTCTCGAGGTTTTGAGCAAGGGGGGGTGCGCGCAATATTATGGTGATTCTCCGTTCTTGATGATTTAACTCTTTACACATGTATTTCGCTTAAACATGTCATACTACAGAGTCGCATACCATTGACTATTTGAGTGAGGGGGTTTATCAGAGTCATGATTTAACTCTTTACACATGTATTTCGCTTAAACATGTCATACTACAGAGTCGCATACCATTGACAATTTGAGTGAGGGGGTTTATCAGAGTCATTATGTTTTGTGACTCTGGCATGTGTAGACTGTGACTCGCATCAGCACGCTTGGGGTTGACTACTCTTTGATAGTTGGAGACTTAGTCACCTGGGCTATTTATACCCAAGGACAACTCCTGTCATGATCAAGCTTGATCATAACAGGAGTTGTCCCTGGGTATAAATAGCCCAGGTGACTAAGGCTCCAACTATCATAACAAAGGTCCCCGCGAAGGGACACACCGGCTCTTTGCCGTCTACGAGTCTTGACCACCATATCTCTTTGCTTGTTGCTTCTCGGGGGAATCTTTCCTTCACGGATCCCATTTGATGTTTTCGTGACGATTGTCCTTCAACGGTCGGTCACGCGGTTGCCGTTGTCAGAAGTTCGCAATCGCGGGGAAAACCGTCGAGTCGCAATCACGGGGAGGACATATGTCATGACCCATGCCATGCGAAGTTCGTCGCAATCACGGCCGGTCATCAACTTCCATTGACGCATCGTGCACTCACGGTTCCACGATATCAAATATTACGTGTTTTGAACAGGCTATTTTTGTACTCCTGCTCGAAGCCTGAACACCCCCCGGTGGGTGATCACTCGTGTACTACCGGGAACCGATCGCGGAACCTTTGTTATGATAGTTGGAGCCTTAGCCACCTGGGCTATTTATACCCAGGGACAACTCCTGTTATGATCAAGCTTGATCATAACAGGAGTTGTCCCTGGGTATAAATAGCCCAGGTGACTAAGGCTCCAACTATCAGGGCATTGTAGCCCCATAGTCACGGTTCAGCAGGATTGTAACAGCTATACTCAGCTTGAATAAGCTGAATAAGCTCAATAAGCTCAATACGCGCGGGCAGGGTACCCCAGTGGGGGGTCATTACGATTGGACGCTGCGCTCCTTGTTATTGGGACACTTGATTGTTGGGACTTGTTAGCCCAAGGATGCATGCTAGACCAAAAACTTGAACATTGTGGATTGTTTTCACCCACTGGCAGGTCGGCCATAAACTAGGTCAGCGTTTTTTCGCAGGCTGGATTTTTTTGTCAAAAGAATGAGCCGCAGGCAAACCTTATGCAAGACAATGCGCCGCAGGCAAGTTTTTTGACTTAATCCTGATCCTGCTGGTGTAGCATCCTGCTTATGTAGCATGTAAATCATAAGTCACAGGTCAGAATCTTGTTCCTTTCTTTAATTAAAACTGAATGAAATGATTAGTGAATCAATTAATTCATTGACCTTGAGACGACTCAGAGTACGTTTGTTTGACCCACTGATTTTCGAATTTGGTGCTTCGTTACGATTGGAATATTTTCCTTCCAGTTTTTGAGATTGAACCACCAGAAAAAAAAGTAGATCTGGCATAGTCACGGTGTGTTCAGGATCACAAGTTCCGTGTGCAGGTGTATATAAAGACCGCCAGAGTACGAGGCTAATCCACTTTCAGCATCACAGCTGCAGGCACCGCGCTGTGCTGACACCGTCGGACATTATTTGAAATAGATATGATTCCTAACGGTGGAAAATAACGTCCGGCCAAAATCCTCAGGCTTCCTGGGGATCACATCTTTTGAGATTTGCAACGCGTCAGGAAAGCCAAGTTTTAAAAAGGTGCAAAAGTGGAGCCTCAAAAAACGAAATCTGACGAAGCAATTGAGACTTGAATCACCTATCCTGACGCCGGCAGGTTCAAATTTGTTAGGGGAAAACGACTCGATTTTGGGATCTTCTTTTCCGAATTCTTCTTTCCGAATTCAGTTTTACTGCCAATGTTTTCATTCCCTTGGGCTGTGGAGTGATTCATAAACTTTCCACCGCAATTTTTAGTCCACTAATGTCTCTCGTAGACATTCGAACGGCTCATTTCGAGAAAGAAACGTGAAAGGAACATTGTAAAAAGCCGTCGAGGTTAAAATGTAGTAAAATGCCGAAAATTTGAAGGGAAAGATCGATAAAATAGCAAGAGCTAGCGTACTGTGACATGCATGCCGACAAGTAGTGCATAGGTCCAACCAACTAACCCACCCCTCCCTCCGTTGTGACACGCAACGTATGAGCTTTTTTTCCCGAAAAAAATTGATTTTTGGCTTCAAAATTCGAAATTCCCGGCAAAAACTCCAACCGTTGGAAAATCAAACTGTTTGATTGATGCTTGCATTTAGTACTTGCAACAGTAATTTAGTACCCTTGTTTGAGGGTCTATGTAGCTCAAATTCATGTAGATTGAAGTTTCGGTTTTGTTTTTTGAGCTTCTGCTGGAATTGAACCGACGACCTCGGGATCGATAGTCCTCCGCTCTGACCAACTGAGCTAGTTTCGGATCGTCTGGGATGTCGCAGAATGTTCGTGGGTTCATCTGATTTGCTTTACATTCATCACACAAGCAAGCAGTGGCAACAGCACGGGATGAGCCCTGAGACAGCCCCTGTGTCTGAACCGGTGTATGATTTTTCGGATGATACGCATGTTATGATACGCGTCCGCATACATATGTGGAGTTTTTGTGAGTCCAACATCCAGCAAATCTTCTTGGTATGTAGCTCATGGCGATTTGTTCGGGAGGGGAGGAATTGAGATGAGTATGACTTTGAATTGATATACAGAAGTGTGGAATAAACCTTCCAATCATGTATTGGCTCGTGTTGATCTGTTGTATCTTTGTTGGGTTCTCACACATTTGTCAAAGTCACGCTGTATCTCTACATTGTGTTGCATGATGTTTGTCATACCTTATGCAGTGATACTAAATACAACAAATTCGTCGTCTTGACTTGTTTTCCTGCATCACAGTCAGGCAGTTTGACGAATTTTTGATTTTTTATGAAAATTATCCTTTCCCTCTTAAAAAATTTGACTGAAAATTTGTTGCACACAACGGTCTGTGGTACAAATACTTTTCCTAAAGGAGAAACTTGGTTCTTGAGGTATCACCCAACCAACCAACCCCCATATATGTTCAAAAAAAAGGACACTAATGGACCCGAGTGGAATAGATTGTATTCATTTCACGAGATTACTAGATTTACTTTGATTGTGACATTAATTGATTAAATTCCAAGAATTGTGAATTCCGATGAAAGGTTTCGAGATCCAAGTAGATTGGATCCTGCGACCGGCGTGAGAGTGGGTTTCAAAACGCGATATCGACTTTTTGCACCAAAACTGTTGCCCACACGCCCAAAATATCTTGCAAAACTAATTTTCTTGTGAATTCTAAGAGCTTGCAGGGCTAAATATTCATATGTGGTCGTTTTGTAGAAAATGTGCCTTGATAGAAAAGTTACGGCGCTCACTAGAAAGCCAAAAACCTGAGGTTAACCGTTTTTGTGTTCCTCTGACTATGTGTAGTATGACGAGGGTGATGAGGTCGACTCGGAGTACAGGAGTTGATGGTTGTCGGGACGCTCCTCTCGCAGGACTGCGCCGCCTCTTTGTACGTTCTTTGCTTAGGACAACGCGGTTGTCGGGACGCGCCTCTCGTAGGATCGCGCTGCCGCTGTGTGCATTCCTCTCTTAGGTCAATGCGCCGTCCCCTACACACTACCAATAGACAGCCGCACTGGCAATGGATTACAAAAGCGACTACTTACACAGCGCCTTTTACTAGAATAATCAACAACTTACAAATCAACACCGCTGTTTACTACCTGGCCCATTCCAGATTACTACACAGCACGCCGCTTTGATGACTCTACGTCCCTTTGATATTCAGCCCGGCCCTCATTTGCTGACGTTGTATCGTCCCGTGACGTTTGTCACGGTCCTTGTCATGTCACACAAATGACCTCTCCTTAATAGTCACGGTCACTTGTTACAGTTCCTATGAACTTTGAAGCCGAACGCTTTACTTTTGAAAAGTTCCCACGTCCACCTGCATAGTGACACCCTCATGTGACTAGTTGAGGGGTTATCTGGCTGATTTTTCAACAACAAATCTCCCTTGGGTTTCATATCTTTTATAAATAATGTCCCGCATCACAGCTGCAAGTACCACGCTGCGCAAACACCGTCGGACATTATTCAAAGTAAATCTAAATGCCAGAAAAACATTATCCGGCCAAAATCCTCCCTGGAGATCACCAAGGAGAGTTTTTCCTTTGGGATTCACAACGCACAGGTTTAAGGGTATTTTCAATTGAGAGAGGAAATATCCTGGGATTCTGTGTTCGCCTACAATTTTCATTGTAGGCGAAATTAGTGTTGGAACTAGATTGCCGAGTCACGTCCGCTGGATGAAATTTGACCATTTTACTAAAGATATCAAATGCATTATTCACGCTTGGTGTAAAAACCACTCGGTAGCCCCAACCCTGTCCCTGATATACCCACTATCAGTTTTCAATGAAAAACAACAACTAAAACCTCTGCTATGAGAGAAAAAGAATCCCACTTTTTAAACTTCAGAAGTAATCCTCTTTTGTAAGCCTCTATGCCACTCTGAAACTGCATGCATTGTATTTACAAGAGGAGTTGAAATGCTGCGCTTCAATGGGACAATTTTTTGTAGGTTTTGTCCTCCTCACCCGGGAGGGCAAGGGAGGGCTTCCGGGCCAGCCCTGTAAACTTGTCCCTTGGTAAAAGCCACCAGCGGTCCCCCAAGATTGACAGGAGACCAGGTCCTTGATCTCTGCGTGACTGTATCGGGCTCAGGACCCCCCCCCCAAAGAAACAAATAGTGCGAAAAACACAAAAACAGCAGGGAAAATAAGGAAGAAAGAAAGCCCGGAAGAAATACTCAAAGGCTTCAAGTTTTTGACCAGGCAAATACTGAATGCGAAGGGGGTTTCGGCCAAACACCATGTGCCAGTGCGCGGTACATAGGGCTTGGTGGAGTGCTGGTGTTTGGTGCCTACGAGGGCCTTATTACGAACCACCGTGACCAGATTTTTCGCATGGTGGCCATCATAGGGCTAAACCAGGGTAAGCTAAACAACCACGCCACGACGGGTTTAGGGTTTAGTGTTTAGTGTTTAGAGTTTAGGGTTTAGGGTGGCCATCATAGCCTGAGGCTAGCCGTGCCACGGTGTCATGCGATCAAGTACCAGAAGGTGTGCAAAATTCTGATAATTTAGTCGACAACTTGAAGTCAAAAAGTGAACCGACTTCACGTTGCCGTGTCTATTGGTGTCTAGATTGTGAGTCATGAGCTACAAATAATATTTCATTTCGTTCTCTGGGTTGTTCTTTCTTTATACAGCAGTGTTCCAGATCCTAAAACCCAACTGATTGAAACTGGAGTGCTAGGATTTAGACACCTAGATTTATGAGGACAGGAACTGTATCCAAAAATTTATTCTAAACGTCTAGAAACGTTAACAGGGCTAGCTAGGCAACTTGGAAATTAGGCGATTTCTACTAAAAAGAATGGTCTTGATAATTTCTACTCTTTTGCAAACTAGATGTTTTGTCTGGCAGAAGTGGACATGATGATACTGACAGTTTTCTACACAACCCACCCCCTTTCTTGTCAAAAACGGACCTGACATTGGCTCATTCTACCACAGCCTTTTTTTGTGGTTTGTGAAAACAGTTTCTTTTTTTCCCGGTCCTGAAAATTAACCACGAATTTTTGACACCGGACTCTTCTGTTTGGTTTCAACAATAAATTGGACTTAATCAATCCGAGTGTAGCCAGGTCTGGTGTTCGTATTAGTTTGGGTTTGAGGAGGGACAAAACCCCCCAGTGAGATTGCAGAAAAATCCAAAATTTAAACGAGACTGGGTTATCGACGCTGAGATTCGATTCGAAAAGGACTGATAATTCCGCATAGTTTATCGACTCTAAGATTCGATGATTCGGAACACTAGTGTGATGTGTAATAAGGGGTGTGTAGCTGAGGTTCATGTCATCGTATGTTGTGGTATTGTGTTGTTGCAGTATGGTGCTGGAGTTTGTTGCTGCAGTATGTTGTTTCATTATGGTGGTGCAGTATGGTGTTACAGAGTGTTGGCTCGAGTCATTGTGATCCTCTCTGAATCAAGTTGATTCTCTTGACTAGCATCCATATCACACACCGCCCGACCCTATGTATCATACAAAAACACTTTGGGGCCAGCCTCGCCGATTTGTCCCTTGGGAGCTGGACCTAACTAGTACAAAGCCATTTCCGCCTGGCCATTTTTGGTCAGGCGAAAATCTACGACTCAACCATGTTGATTAATACAAACAGTGCAAAGCTTTGATGCACCGCTACATTCATGCACTTGTACCGTGTGATGAGCGCTAATATTTTTCGGAATGTCTCTACCAGGAAGGGAACAGAAAGAATGGAATGGGTGGGCGGACATGAGTGATCTCACATTTCTTGCAATGGATTGGGTCGGGCGGATGTATGAGTCATCTCACAAGACTTGCTATCATCTCACATGTCTTGCTAGCTACACCCCTGTTCCGCCTCGAAAGAAAAGCGACACAGAAAGAAACATTTTTATTAACAGCAGCCTGTGACTCACACCCAGACACCAACAGACATCGCAAAGCCTATCAAGCACCCTAACGCATCACCAACGGCAAAGGCACTCGCAGACACTAAATGCAGCCCCGCCGCCGTACCCAGCCCACGCCACCCATACGCCGCAGCCGCTCGCGCCCCAAATTGAACAAACCCCACAGCAAAAATGCCATGCGAAAAGCCCGTTAATAACACATAAAGAATCAGTAGACTGTCGTCTTGCCAACCACACGTGATTGCTAGCAATATTAAAAGTGCAAGTAGGGCCCCCCGCCCGGTGGCTACTAGGATCATTGTGCGCGCGCCCTGGTCGCACTGCCAGTCCCGCACCAACGGCTCACCTGTGTGTATGTGTGTGTATGTGTGTGTTTGTGTGTGAGAGAGTGTGTGTTTATGCACGTGTGTGGTTGCGCTGCCAGCCCCACACCGACGGTTCTCCTAAGTGTGTCTGTGTGTGTGCAAGAGAGAGAGAGAGAGAGGGATAGAGAGCGAGAAGGGCAAAGCGAGAGGGAGAGAGAAAGAGAGAGCGCGAGAGAGAGAGAGAGAGAAAGAGAGAGAGAGAGAGAAAGAGAGAGAAAGATAGAGAGACAGCGAGAGAGAGAACGAGCGAGAGAGAGAGAGGGAGAGAGAGAGGGAGAGAGAGAGAGAGAGGGAGAGAGAGAGAGAGCGCGCGAGAGAAAGAGCGAGAGAGAGCGAGAGAGAGCGAGAGAGAGAGAGCAAGAGAGAGAAAGAGAAGGAGAGAGGGGGGGGGAGAGAGAGGGGAGAGAGAACGAGCGAGAAAGAGCGAGAAAGAGCGAGAAAGAGCGAGAATGAGCGAGAACGATTGAGAGAGCAAGATAAAAAACGAGACCCAAACAGAAGGAGAAGAAGTCTTGACTATAGATACGGCCAGCGAGATCGGCGACACAGTAGAGGAGCGTGAGATTGGATGCAAGCCAATCGGGCCGCATGCCGTAACTTGATGGAGCCGAGTCCAGCAGCCGCGGAAACAGCACAGTGCTACAGATGGAATTGAGCATGAGCGCCAACGCAAATGGCCGCACAATCTGGACAAGCGCTGCTTGCGCCAACGGGTCCGTTTCGGTCAGCGACGTCTTGTCATAGCGCCCGGCACACACGCGAGTGCACACGTACGCGCCAACAATGCAGCCAGCGGCGGCCAGCATCATTTCCACTCGCCCTCCGTTGAGTACAGTAGTGCGTTCTTCCACGTACTGGTAGTTGCCCTGCCCTGCCGCCTTCACACCCATCCACACACACACCACAACAACTGCGCCGGTTGCCTGGCCAGTCTGCAGTGCCGTCACAAATACGTTGTCCTTTCCGACGAGTGAAGAGCTTGAGGTGCCCCCCATAGCACTAGCCACAGTCCTCTGGGACAACCCACCCCATTCTCGGCTGCTGCTGCGATAGTCATCGTTGAGCTCCAGCTCTTCGGGGGCGCCTTTTATTTCGCTTGCCAGCGCCATCGCTAGGAGCACTGTCGACAATCCTGTCGACAATCCGATACCGAGGCTCACTGAGAACAAACTCAACATTCCCCCGTTTGGGTATGCTAGAATCTGTGGACACACCCCTAGCAGTATTAGCAAAGAACTACGGAAGCGTAACAAAATTTCTTGGGAAACACAGACACGGTTGAATTGATAGTCTCACGGCAAAGTGCAAAGCACAGGGATGCAGAGGGGGAGACCGGAACGATAAGAACAGCAGGAACAGCAATAAGGAGGCCAGTAACAGCCTTGACCATCCAGTTCCATTCCCGCAGCACTGTAGAGACCGAGAGCGACGTGACCACCTGAGCAACTGAAACGATCACCGGAAAATACGATAGCCCGTCTGCACCGGCACCAGCAAACAACTCGGCAAAAAATGTGTAGCAACACAGTGCAATCATGAGTGGCAGCTGGCAAAGGATTCCCATCACAAAGAAGAGGGTAGGCGTTGGCTCCCAAGGATTCTCTAGGCCAAGCCCTGTGGACTGAAAACCCGACCCCTGTAATTCGCGAGAAGTTTGCCCTGGCTGCTCTTCGTGTTGCGATGGCAGCCCGCCTAGACCCATCCGCTCTGCCAGAGTGGGAGCAGGTGGTATTGCCGCAGCAGTTCGCAAATTTTCCCTCGTCATGATGACTGCTGCGCCGTATTGAGCAGGAGCGACAGGTGTGGGCGTTTTGGCATTCCCTGAACCAAACATATTTTTGAATGTGCCTGGCGCTGAACGTGCCGTTGATGTCCCATCCTTCCCCCCACCCCCATGATTAGGCTCGCGCGCCGTTGCGCTGCCGTCCAAGCCACGGAATGTGCCCAGGAGCGATCCTGCTTCGTCGGTCTCTGCGGCGCCTTCTCGCTGCGGGGCACTGCCGGCAAAGCCACTAAAAACGCTCGAAATCGACCACGCGTCTGCAGAAGATCCAGGCACCCTCGCGACTTTGGCTGTAGGCTGTTCTTCCCTGAATCTGTTTCCCAAGCACGCTCGAAGCCCAGAAGTATCGTACAGGAGCATGGCGCCAACCACTGTGCCGACGATAACGATAAAGACGCCAATCTGGTCCATCACCTGCCGCGAGGTATTGTACTCATCAATCGACGGGTCTATTGCCAGCATATCTGATCGCAACTCCATCACTATCGACTGTCCAAACAGCCCATACCGGTGCTTCAACCGATGGCGATTGTCACCGGCTGAAACCAGAGCTTGCCCCCATCCAGTCACCGAGCGAGTACCGGTATGTAACGTGGTCGCTGCAGGATGATGCCACTCGCCACCTGCTGCCTCCGGGAGAGCTCTTTGAGCCGCTTCCTGCTCGACATGTGTCCGCTGGTCCGCAAACATCCAGCCCAAGTTGTCGTGCTTTGACCCAGCCTCGTTGTTGGAGCCCGAATCGGCCGACAGAATTGGCAGCGCCGTCCCTGCGCGATGCATTGCCCCTGTTATGAGGGGTCTCGACGGCAGACCCGCCGCATTTGCGGCAGCGCTCCTGTCGCCTAGCAAAGAACGGCGGCCAAGAGCTGCTCGGAAGGAGCTGGTGTACACCGCGCAGCAGCCCGCGACGACGACACCCACGGCACCCGCTACGGTTATACGCCGCTTCCATCTGGCTGATGAGGTATGTGCCAAGCTTCCTGCGTCGCTCAAGCTGCACACAGCAGTATGTGACATCACTTTGGACTTTCCGAGAGCCGCGGCCGTTTCCCCTATTTTGGGAACGCCAGCTGCAAATCTGAATGTCTGGGATGGTAGAGGAACGTCTTTTGACGCGCAAGGTGTGCGTCACGGTGGTGGCTGCGGCCGCGTGCGCATTGGTGTGCGCGTCCGCTGCCGCGCGGCCAGACGTGAGCTCCGTGGGCACTGTGCTCTCTCCAAGGCAGTATTACGGTCCAGGCGGTCCTGTGTACGCCAACGAGGTGAGGAAGAATGAAAAGAGATCTCTGCACCTTGTGGAGACTCTCTTGCACACTCTAGTGCTGAATATGATACGCGCACATGTACATGTACGCGTGCACATGCCTCCTGACTCTTTTTTTGAAATAGCTGTATAGGCCCGGCCCTGCGCACGCACAGCACCAGCAGGCTGTGCAGCACCAGCTGGCCCACATGTGCTTTGGCACCGACTGCGCCGACGTGCCGCCCGCATTTGCAAAGGCGCTGATCAGCACAGAAAAGGGGGCTTACGCGCAGGCCTACCAAGACGGCGAGTCCGCAGAGCGCCGTGAGATGTCGGCGGCAAAGCCGCACCAGGTGCGCGCACACTCACACGCACATATGCACACACACACACACACCCAGGCGAGCTGTTGATGCAAGACTGGCAGCACACACACGAACATAACACACAGACACACACCACACACACGCACACACACACTCTGTCTCTCTCTCTCACACACACAAACACACACACCTTACACAGGGATACATACGCACACAAACACAAACACTCACACACGCAAACACACACACACACACACACACACACACACACACACACACACACACACACACACATACATGCACGTACACACACACACACACAGGTCGGTGATGTGATCACTGGAATGCGGCCAATGCGCGTCGCCACGCTGAAGGACCGAGTCGGGGAGCACGAACAAATGGTGGCAGCACCCCCGGCGAAACCCTTGTGGCACTCACAGTGGCAGAAGTTGTTTGGGGCGAAGAAGGCCGCGGGAATGTGGTGACCACATTAAGTGCATTTTCGAAAAGACACTCTCTGCAATCTACAATCTACAATTGAGGAGGGTACATCTCTACAATGAGATCTACCTTCCTCAACTTTGTAGAGGCAAATCTTTCAGCATGTCGGGTGCACTCAACATTTGCCTCGTTGGCAGCTCTGCGCTTTCAAGGCGTACACGAACACGCACCTATACAATTTGATGGAGGTGACGTTCACGCTGGCACACTCAGAGGCGCGCGGCGGTCGGGATCCCCAAACACACAGTACCGTGCGTTGAGATATCTCTTCAATAGTAATTTTCTTGGCGGGCTTACCAACCACACGCACACAAGCAATAAATAAGCCCGAGCACACGCACAGTTTCAAGCCCACCTTCGTCCACTTCCAGACTAATAAATAGTGTAGGAGGAATGACAATTGCAATGGATGATGGAAATGGGCACATTTCAGTTGTATTAAGTGCACGGCTCGTGGAGGCATAGATCAATTATAATCGAAACGCTGTCTTTCCGGAAAAAAAATCCTCTTTCAGTGTCTGAAACTGACATGTGTCTGGAGACGGGCTGCATATCAGTATACACATGTATAAATATACCATGGTGTTCGATCGATTGAAAGAGTGCCGAAGACTCGTAGGACATGTATGTGAGCTTTCTGCAACAAAGACCTCACAAGCGAGACTACTTCACGAATCCTGCGCACTTCGTTGTTTAGTGAGAGATCAGTTGTTTATTAGGAACCAAACTGATAGGAGGACCTCTTGGTCGCCTGAGCATGGTTCAATTGTGCTTGTTCTCGTTGGCATTTGGTGCATGCGCAAGTGAAGAGGTACTGTGTGTGAGAGAGAGAAAGAGAGAGAGAGAGAGAGAGAGAGGAGAGAGAGATGGAGGGACCATATGAGAGACACAGCGAAAGGAAGAGATTGGGGACGTAATTTCGTATATCTGTGTGCATGTGTGTATGTGTGTGTGTGTGTGTGTGAGAGAGAGTGTGTGAGAGAGAGAGCGCACGCGAGCGAGCGAGAGAGAGAGA
>Ga0335398_10007531_pt1 | contig 13267 bp, 10 predicted proteins | sample BON03_FD_205742 | JGI IMG/M metagenome (GOLD analysis project Ga0335398, IMG submission 205742) | Freshwater microbial communities from Lake Bonney liftoff mats and glacier meltwater in Antarctica - BON-03 (spades assembly) (version 2) | ecosystem: Environmental > Aquatic > Freshwater > Ice >... | reverse complement strand
CGCCGCGCGTAGGGTCCCCTAATGAGCCGCAGGGCCGCTCCCAAGGCGAATCCCGGAGCGCGCCGCGCGTAGGGTACCCTAATGAGCCGCAGGGCCGCTCCCAAGGCGAATCCCGGAGCGCGCAGCGCGCAGGGTCCCCCAGTCAAAGCCGACACGCAGCGCGCTGGCGGCACTGGCTGACCCTGTGCGCCAGTGCTGTGGCATTGTCTGCGATGGCGCAGACCGTTCCCGCAACGCGTCCCAACATCGTCGTGCTGATCGCCGACGACTGGGGCTTCACCGATGTCGGTGCCTATGGCGGCGAGATCGCCACACCGCATATCGATGACCTGGCGCGGCGCGGCATGCGCTTTTCCAATTTCCATGTGGCGGCATCGTGTTCACCCACCCGCGCCATGCTGCTCACCGGCGTGGACAACCACCGCAATGGTCTCGGTAACCTGAGCGAGGCGATGCCGCGCGAACACAAGGGCAAGCCGGGTTACCTGGGCTCGCTCGATCGCAATGTCGTCACCGTGGCCAGTTTGCTGCGCGACGGTGGATACCGCACGCTGGCCTCCGGCAAGTGGAACGTCGGCTCCGAGCCGTACAACCTGCCCGACCAGCGCGGCTTCGACCGATCCATCGTCCAGGGCGACACCGGCTCCGACAACTGGGAGCCCACCAAGCGGTATCTGCCGCACCGGGCAAAGGTCGACTGGTTCGAGGACGGCCGGCCGGCGCAGATGCCGGCTGCGTTCTATTCTTCGCAGTATTTTGTCGACCGCGCGATCGAGTTCATTGACGCCGGGGCCAGCAGTGGTAAACCGTTTTTTGCCTACGTCGCGTTCCAGGCCAACCATGTGCCGGTGCAGGCGCCGCGCGAACTGGTCGAAAAATACAAGGGGCGTTACGACGCCGGCTGGGACGTTTTGCGCCAGGCGCGCCGGGACAAGGCTGCCGCGCTCGGCCTGATACCGGCCGGCGCGCCCTTCACCACCATGGCGACCAGCGCGCGCTGGAATACGCTGAGCGAGAAGGAGCGTCGTCACCAGGCGCGCGAAATGGAGGTCTACGCCGCCATGGCCGACGCAATGGACCAGCATGTCGGGCGCCTGGTGGCGCACCTCAAGTCCACTGGTCAATACGACAACACCGTGTTCGTGTTCCTGTCCGACAACGGCCCGGAAGGGTCGGACTACGCCCAGGCCCAGCTCTGGTTGATGACCCAGTACAGCCAGGACACCGAGCGGCTCGGCGGCAAGGGGGCCTACGGTATTCCGGGCCCGGGCTGGGCCAGTGCATCGGCCGCGCCGTTCGACACCTACAAGTTCTATGCCGGTGAAGGCGGCATCCGGGTGCCGCTCATCATCGCGGGCGTGCCGGGCATGGCTGCCAACCAGATCCAGCGCAGCCTGACACATGTCAATGACATCGTGCCCACACTGCTCGCGCTGGCCGGACTCACGCATCCGGGCACACGCTACAAGGACCGCATCGTTGAGCCACTGGTCGGGCGCAGCCTGCTGCCGGTGCTGACCGGGCAGGCCCAGTCGGTGTACCCGGCCAACACGCCGATCGGCTACGAAATGGCGGGTAACGCGGCCTTGTTCAAGGGCCGGCTCAAACTGGTGAAGAACATGCCCCCGGTGGGTGACAACGCCTGGCATCTGTACGACCTCGACACCGACCCCGGCGAGACGCAGGACCTGCGCGATCGTCTGCCGACCGAATTCGTGGCGATGCAGGCCGATTACGCGGCGTACGCGAAGGCCAACGGCGTGTTGCCCATTCCGGCCGGTTACGACCCGGTCTGGCAGGTCACGTTCAACAGCGTCTCGACCTACTGGATTCCGGCGTACCGCACGCACGCCATGGTCGGTCTTTCCGGCATGGTGCTTGTTGCCCTATGGTGGTGGCGCAGGCGCCGCCTGCGGGCACGGCGATGAGTGCGCTGGGGTATTTCAACAGCCCCTGGCCTTGCGAAGACGGCGGACCGCAACGGCTGCAGGTACCCCATCACGGCAGTGGCCTGGCGCTGCAATCCGGCGAGCGCCTGGACTGCGTGACGCGCAATACGGTACTGTCGACCATGACGGTATTGGGCGCCCCGGGCGAGGTCTACCTGCTAACCCATTCCGCACTGCGCGCCCGGCTGGGCCTGCCGACCACATCATGCGTCGAACGCATCGACCCTTTGAGCCTCAAGACCATCGAGCGCTCGCCCCGGCTGGCCGGTGGGCCGATGTGGCCGGGTGGCATGGCGATCCACCGCAACGGCGACATCCATGTGGTGTACGGGCGCTACGCGCACCGACTCGACCGCGCCTGCCAGCCGCTGGGCCAGCTGAAGCTGCCGATAGACCAACCCTACAACGCCTTCGTGATTTTGGACAACGGCCTGATCGTCACCAAGAACCTGTCCGATGTCTACCCCGCCCTGCTCAGTGTGATCGATGCGCAAACGATGCGATTCGCCGGCCCGGACACCGCCTGCCCGGAACCGTCAGTCGCCCGTCTGAGTGCCATCGGCAACACCGTCTATGTGGTCGGTGTGCGCTCGATCTTTCGCTACCACTGGGATGACAGGTCCGGTCGGCTGTTATTCGATGCCGACTGGCAATGCAACTATGTCGGCACCAGCGCACAGAGTTATGGTTGGGATGTCGTGCTCGACGGCGAACATGCCTGGTTCATGGACAACGGGCGGCACCGCTACCTCTACACCATGATTGGCGCCGGCGTCAGCCGCACGGCGAACCGGCTGATCCGCGTGTCGATGCGTGATGCCCGGGACCACCAGGCCATCGATGTCAGCGGCCTGGCGGCGGGTAGCGTCACCAACCCGCCCCTGTTCGACCGCCAACGCCGCATCGTCGTGGCCTACGACAGCGCCAATCGCCATCTGGCGGCATGGCGCGTCGACGCTGGCAGCGGCGCATTACAACCGTTGTGGCACAAGCGCCCTTTCGGCTGCGCCAGTCACATGGTGCTGTACCCCGACACCGGCGAGTTGCTGGTCAACGATTACCGGCGTTTCGGCGAAGAGGTGGTCGTGCTGGACATCGCCTCGGGCACGGAAACCGGCCGGGTGCGCAGCGGTGGGCTGACGCAAGGTGTGGTGTTTCCCAGCCCGGGTTGGGGCCGCGACCTGTACTGGTCGTCGATGGGTCGGCTGGCACGGATTTTCGTGCAATGAACTTGCGCTCCCATACCCACCGTTCCCGCACCCTCCGTTTGCGTACCTACCGTTCCTGCACACCGCCTACCACGCACACCACCCACATCGCACCATGAAGCCAACCCGTTCAGCCATCATCGGCGGCGCACTTGTACTGGCGCTGGCACTGGCCGCGACTGCCTACCTGTTGCGCGTACCACTGGTCATGGCCTTGACCCCGCTGTTGGCAAAACACCGGCTCGCCATCGACACCGCGGCCGGATTGCCCGACGGGATGCATGTCGGCCTGTGCGGATCCGGCTCGCCGTTTCCAGACGAAAGCCGTGCCGGCCCGTGCACGCTGGTGCTGGCTGGAAAGCGGCTGTTCGTGTTCGACGCCGGCAGTGGCGCCACGCGCAACATCGGCAGGATGGGTTTCAACCATGGCCAGATCGAGGCGGTCTTTTTGACCCATTTCCATTCCGACCATATCGACGGCCTGGGTGAGCTGCTGCTGCAGCGCTGGGTCGCCGGCGGCCATCGCACACCCATGCCAGTGCATGGGCCGGTGGGCGTGGCGCAGGTTGTCGACGGCCTGATGCAAGTCTATCGGCAGGACCAGGGATATCGGGTGGCCCACCACGGCGATGCGACCGTGCCGGCCAGCGGCTTCGGCGCACAGGCCAAACCATTCGCAACAGATGACGCAGGCGAGCCGCTGGTGCTGCTGCGCGACGGCGACCTGGAGATCAGCGCATTCACGGTCGACCACGCACCGGTGCACCCGGCCGTTGGATATCGGATCCGGTACAAGGGCCGCACCGTCGTGCTCAGTGGGGACACCAAACAATCGGCGGCTGTACAACGGGCCGCCGCCGGCGCCGACCTGTTGCTGCACGATGCCCTGTCCGAACCGATGCTGGCGGCGGTGCTGCAAGCGGCCCAGGCACAAGGCCGCACCAACCTGGCCAAGATCTTCCACGACATCACTGATTACCACAGCACGCCCGTGCAGGCCGCCGAAACCGCGCGCGATGCCGGGGTGCGCTTTCTGCTACTCCACCATATCGTGCCGCCACTGCCGCTGCCAGGCATGGACGCGGCTTTCCTGGGCAATGCGCCCACGATCTTTCCGGGACCGCTGCGCGTCGGACGTGACGGCGACCTGCTCAGCCTGCCCGCCGGATCGACCGAGGTCACACTGCGCAGCAGTTTCTGATCGACACGCCAGTGCATCCCACCCGACCCAGCCCGCCCCGTACGCACCCCATGCCACCCACCCTGACCACCGTCGGACCGGTATTGCACACACCCGACACCTGTTTTGCACAGCTGCCGGATTTCCCCTACACGCCACGCTACACCGAAGTCGGCGGCTTGCGGATCGCGCACATCGACGAGGGTCGCCCCGACGCGCCGGTTGTGCTGCTGATGCATGGCGAGCCGACCTGGTCCTACCTGTACCGCAAGATGATTCCGACCCTGCTGCAGGCGGGCTTCCGGGTGGTGGCGCCCGATCTGGTCGGGTTCGGGCGCTCGGACAAACCCGCCGCCCGCCAGGACCACTCCTACGGCAACCAGGTTGCCTGGATGAGCGCCTGGCTGGAGGCGGTCGATCTGCACGATGTGACATTGTTCTGCCAAGACTGGGGATCACTGATCGGGCTGCGCATGGTGGTGCAGGCGCCGGAGCGTTTCGCGCGCCTCGTGCTGGCCAACGGTGGGCTGCCCACCGGGGCCAACCACACACCACGCATATTTCGCCTATGGCGTGCATTCGCCCGTTTCAGCCCCTGGTTCCCGATCGGGCGCATCGTCGCCGCGGGGTGCGCCCGGCCGCTGACGCCGGCCGAGACTGCCGCCTATGACGCGCCGTTCCCCACGCGTGGCCACCGCATCGCGGCGCGGCTGTTGCCCGGCTTCGTGCCAACCACCACACGCGATCCGCAGTCGCGGAACAACCTCGCGGCCTGGGCGTTCTTCCAGCACTGGGACAAACCGTTCCTGACCTTGTTCAGCAGCGGCGACCCGATCACCCGCGGCGGCCACAAGACGTGGCAACGAAACGTCCCGGGTGCGCACGGCCAGCCACATGCCATCATCCGCGGCGCAGGGCATTTCCTGCAGGAAGACAAGGGCCCCGAACTGGCCCAAAAAATCACGGCGTTCATCAAGGCAACGCCGGTGGCGCAGTCGCCGACTTAAGAGTAATGGTGCTCTCGATGAGAAGATTAAGCCAGTGCCGGCATTTGCACTAACTCCTCTTGGTTAGTGAGGATGGACTTGCACACCAACGGTTCAGGGGGGCACTATGTTTTAGGTCGAGGATGTCCCGATCTGCGAACGCCTGCTTCAAGTCTCGATAGGCATTGCAGCCCGATACCGGTCGTCGCGTGAAATATGCACCGCCGCGACGACACAAGTGGCAAAAATTCGACGCGGCCCGCAAAGGCCTGGCTGCACGCCGCGCCTTGATTCGGGCCTGATGGGCTTTGACGGCGGCGGACAAGCTCCTAGGCCCCTGCGTTTCTTGCACGATACCTGACGCGAAGTCATTGGCTGCAGGTGGTCAGTTCGATCGATATCGACTGGGCGACTGATATGGCTCGATTGGAACCGCTTTCCTTGCGGTGCGGCCCCGGTGGGGCGCGGCAATCATCATGGCCGGTGGTGAGTAGTCGAAGTTGGCGTAGCCAACGTAGCCAAAGAACCACCGGCGGCGGCGGTTTGAAGGGGTTCACGATGGCGGGCAACCCGGTCCGTGCCAAAAGTTGAAGGACCACCAAGTGGCACAACAAAAGACGACCAAGCCCACAAGCGGTGCCCGTAGATTGGCCCGTATGCGCAATCGTGTCGGTGAAAAATCCAAACGCATACCGCACAAAACGATCATCGCTGGCCTCGGTATCACTGGCGCGCTCTTCGTCGCCTTGGCGGGCATATTGTGGCGGCTTTTTCCGCCTTAATAGCGCATCGGCTTCGACGGCACAGTGGCAGGAGTTGTGAGCTGGGTACGCTCATTGGGCAGTTGGGGAGTGGCTGGTTCCATCGCGCTGATGGTTGCCCATTCCTTCTTGCCCTTTCCGTCCGAGATCATTGCGGTGGCGAACGGTATGGTCTATGGCCCGGTGTGGGGTTCGGTCATCACCTGGGTCGGGGCTATGGCGGGCGCCATCAGCGCTTTCGCCCTTGTTCGCAGGTTTGGCCGGCCGTTGCTGGTCCAATTGCTACTGACCCATCAGGTACAGCAACTCGGCGACTGGTCGCGCGAAAGTGGTGGGCTCGCCTTACTGGTCGCACGTCTCATACCGGCTATTGCCTTCAACCTGGTCAACTACGCTGCGGCTCTGGCCGAAGTTACCTGGTGGACATTCATCTGGTCGACCGGATTGGGAATACTCCCTCTGACAATCTTGTTGGCCGTGACGGGCGACGGCATATTTGAGCTGCCGTTGTGGATCTGGTTCGTTGTCGGCGGCTTCGTCGTTTGCCTTTCGCTGGTGCGGAAGAGACTTTGGCGGCGAAACGCGTCATCCGACAAGCCAGGTGGTGATTCGATATGAATCGGCAGAGACCGGCAGAGCCTGAACCATTCGCATTGACATTCCGCGCTGGTGATGCGGACAACAGAAGCCTCTTGCAGACCTCACCAGCGAAGCGCCGTGCATTCCAGGACTGTCAGCGAAATGCCCGAGCTCGCTCTGTTGCAACATTATCGCGATGTCCGGGGTGACGTTGTGATGGCGAATCCCCTCTCAGAATTCCGTGGCCCCGCTGGTTATAGAGTTCCAGCGTAAGGTCGACAATTTTCTTCAGGTGTTACGAGTCCAGTGTCATGTTGGCGATACAGAGTTGACGGTCGTCACCTGTGACGCATATTTCCAGGATATCGACGGTACAAACTGGCTACCTCTATACCTTTGCCTGGGGCACTGGAATATCCGCCTGGATTTCGAAGACCAGCCGCTGGTGCGCTAGTCGCAAACTGGATTCAACCACGTCGGGCGACAGTCCCTGCGCGAAAATGAAGCCTAGGTAGCTCGCGCCTTCCGGCGGCGGTGCAATCACCTGACCTGGGTTGGCGGTGATTTGGATGTCGCTGATGCCGGTAACTTGCAGCGCGGCTTCGAGGTTGTGCGCACCCAGGAAAATGCCGCGCGCGGGCACCGGAATCATCATCACACCGGTCGCGTCGCAACAAGCGGGCTGGGCAATCGGCAACCCCAGGGTATGGCGCAGGATGAGTTCTTCCAGCGTCATGTTCAGGCGCTGGCGCAACATGCGCCCGCATAGGCCGCCGATGGAGCGTGCGGCGACTTCCAGCAGCCATACGCCGGCATCATTCAAGCGCATTTCGGCGTGGATGGGGCCACTTACCAGCCCGGCGGCGGCGCAGGCGCGTTGCACGCTGTCGGCGATGGTCTGTTGGCGATCTGCGGGCAGCCGCGATGGGGTGACATAAATGGTCTCCTCGAAATACGGGCCGTCCAGCGGGTCGGGCTTGTCGAACAGCGCCAGCACGCGTAATTGGCCGTTTTCCAGCAGGCCTTCAAGGGCGTGCTCGCTGCCGGGAATAAAGGTTTCAACGATCAGGCCAAGCGCGCTGGCGTCGCGGTCGGCTGTGGACTGGATGCGGCTGACGCGGCGCATTTGCTGCAAAAAATCTTTGGCATCATCAGCACGAATCACGCCTCGGCTGGCGCATAACCGGCGTGCCTTGACCACCACTGGGTAGCGCAATTGCGCTGCGAGTGCAGGCGCGTCCAGCTGGCTGGTGATGTGATGAAACGTCGGACAGTCAAGCCCGTTTTCCCGCAACAAATGACGGAAGGCCAGTTTGTCGCGGCAACGCTGCACCGACGCTGGGGAGTTACCCGGCAGGCCGAGTTCTTCGCGCAGCAAGGCGGCTAGTTCCACGCCCGCGTCGTCCACCGCCAGCACCGCATCCACGCGTCGCCCCAAAGATGCCAGTACTTGCGCGGCAGCAGCCTCGGGCTGGTCGAAATGCAACGACAGCATGGGACTCAAGCCCTGCTGCGGGGCGAGCCGGTGGCAGTGGTCGGCGGCGGTGATGACTTGCACGTCCAAGCGGTGCGCAGCGTCGAGGAAATCCTGATTGCGGTAGCTGGCAACGGGGAGCAGCAACAGCACGCGCGGCATGGCCTAAAACGACTGCAATTGCTGCTCGGTCGGCTCAGCGCAGCAGTACCACGGTTCGGAAAGGCTGGCAATGGTTTCGCCAAAGTTGGCATGCTCCAACGTTGGAGTCGGCAGTCCAGCGGCGGCATGGGCGAGCTGCCAGATGATGCGGAACACCTCGCTGCGCGGGGCGTCTTCCATGCGCATGGCGGTGCTCATGACCTGGAGCTGGAGGGCGTCCACGCGTGGGTCTGTGTGCTTCCACGGGTAGCCCAGCAACATGGGGTCGAAGGCCTTGAGCCGGTCGGGGAAACCGGGCAGTTGCAGCAGATAGGAACCCTGCGGCACCAGCAGGCGGATGGCGAGCTGCACCGGGGGCACCGCTTCCACCAGTTCCAGGCGCAGCAGTTCGCCCAGCAAATCCAGGTAACCGGCCAGCGTCGTCCATGGGCTGAAGGACACGAAGGTAGGGGCGAGGAAGATACCGCACGCGCGGCACAGGCTCAGCGCGCGCTCGAAGTCGGCACGGGTGTGGTTTTTGTCCAGATAGTCCAGGACGGCATCATCCACCGACTCCACCGCGCTGGTGATGAACAGGCAGCCATAGTCGCGCAGCCTGGGCAGCAGGTCGGCATGGTCGAGCAGGTGCTGGATTTTGATGGTGGCGTCGAAACTCAGGTTGGGGAAGCGCTGGTGCATGGCCTGCAGCACGCGCATGGCGTGGCCGGGTCCGTTGAAAAAGTCCGGGTCGCCGAAGGATAAGTGTGCCGCGCCCGCGAGCACTTGCTGTTCGATGTCTGCCAGCACCACGCCCACCTGTACCGTGCGGAACTTGCCCTGATACACCGGCACTATCGGGCAATGCCGACACAGGTGCTTGCAGCCGCGCGTGGTCTCGGTAAAGCCGACGACTTTCTTGCCTCCGGCGGGCAGGTTGAGGTGAGCGTAGCGGTTGAGTTTGGGCAGGCCGCTGCGGTCGGGCTGCAAGAATGTAACTTTGGCCAACTGTATCAGCGGTGTCGTTTGCGGACTGGTATCGCCGTCGCGCAAGCGTTCCGCCAGCGCCACCAACTCCGGTTCGAATTCGCCGCCCAACAGGGTGTGCACGCCCAGTGCGCGTAGCAGGTCTGCGTTCATCGGCGCGTACAGACCGTACATGGCGAGGTGCGTATTGGGCGCCAGTTCACGAATTTTCGGCAGCGCAGCGATGGCGATGCGGGTCGCGGTGTGCATGCCGAGGTGAATGGCCACCAACCCGCAGTCGCGCAGGGTGTCGGGCTCCAGCTTTTGCAGGGTCAGGTCGAGGCAGGCAACTTCGCAGCCAGCGGCTTTCAATAAGGCTGCGGGAGCGGCCAGGTTAAAGGACTGGCGGCCGAGTTCGTAGGGGTTAATCAGCACCACTTTGAAAGAAGTGGCGGTGGTGGAAGTGGTATCGGTGTCGCCACGGTCCATGGCCAAATAATCCCTCACGCCTATTTGCTCTTGGGTCTATTTTCAAAGCCGGGTATGGGATCGCGCGAGGCGCCCGCATCGGCCATATTTTGCAGATAACGCGCCCACAGCATGTCCTGGTTTTGGCCCATCCCGTATAGGAAATCCCAGGAAAAAATTCCGGTATCGTGCCCATCGGAGAAAACCGGTTTGACGGCGTAATTGCCAACGGGCTCCAACTCGACCACATTCACTTCACGCTTGCCGATTTGCAATACTTCTTGCCCAGGCCCGTGGCCCATAACTTCTGCGGACGGTGAGTAAACACGCATCAACTCAAACGGAATCTTGAATTCGGTACCGTCTGAAAAGGAAATTTCGAGAATACGGGACTGGCTGTGAGCTGTTAATGCCGTAGGGGTCGGTGCCCCGGCTTGAAGACCGGCCATGGTAGGGCCTCACTTTCTGAAAATAAACAAGGGCGAATGGAAGCGGGTCAAGTCTAAAGTGCTACGGCCGGATCACGCCGTTGATGACTTTCACGTGCGGCGAAGCGTGGATATGAACGTTTGCCAAATCAACCTCCGATGTAGCTCATTTCAACCCGCTTTGATAAAAATCTGGAGAGCACGGCGTTATCGGCGGGGTCGGCATCTGCGGGCAGGGCGGCGCGCAGCTCCGAATAACGGTCGGTACGTGCCTGCCAGATGTGGCTCACCGCCGCCGCGATCTGTTCGTCGGCGCAGCCGCCCCGCAGCAGAGCGCGCAGATCATGCCCCTGGCTGGCAAACAGGCATAAAAATAGCTTGCCTTCGGTCGACAGCCGTGCCCGGGTGCAGTCTTTGCAAAAGGCCTGCGTGACGCTGCTGATCACACCGATTTCGCCGGCACCGTCAGCATAGCGCCAGCGCTCGGCAGTTTCACCGATGTAGTTCGGGTCGATGGCCGTGAGTGGAAACTCGGCGTTGATGCGTTCAACCACTTGCTTTGAGGCCAGCACCTCGTTCATGCGCCAGCCATTGGTGGCACCCACGTCCATGTATTCGATGAAGCGCAGCACCGCACCGGAATGGCGGAAGTACCGTGCCATGGGGAGTATCTCGGCGTCATTGACGCCGCGCTTGACCACCATGTTGACCTTGATAGGCCACAGGCCCACTTTTTGCGACGCTTCTATGCCCTTGAGCACATCGGCGACCGGAAAGTCCACACCGTTCATTTTGCGAAAGATGGCATCGTCCATGCTGTCCAGGCTCACTGTGACGCGCTGCAGCCCGGCATCCTTGAGCGATTGCGCCTTTTTGGCGAGCACCGAGGCATTGGTGGTCAGCGTGATGTCCAGCGGTCTGCCTTCGGGCGTTTGCAGTCTGGCCAGCATTTCGATCAACACCTCCAGGTGCTTGCGCAGCAAAGGCTCGCCACCCGTCAACCTGAATTTCTCAACACCGTGGGCCACAAAAATTCGTGCCAGCCGGTTGATTTCCTCAAAGCTCAGCAGCGAGCTTTGAGGCAAAAAGGTGTAGTCCTTGTCAAACACTTCCTTCGGCATGCAGTAGCTGCAGCGGAAGTTGCAACGGTCGGTCACGCTGATGCGCAAATCGCGCAGCGGCCGGCCCAGGGTGTCGCTCAGTAGGCCGGCGGGGGCCGACAGCTGGTCGGGGATATGCGGCACACGCGCCGTGTGCCGGATGTCTGCAATGGGTATTACTTTTTCAGTCATATGACTTCCGTGTCAAGAATTTACCGCATTAGAAGTACCGTGGCCATCCTGCTGCGGATTACCCCTGTCGCCCCATCGAGTCGTTCGGCCGCCAGTCACTTCGATGCGGTGATCACCGCCTGTCCGAAAGGCTGATTGTGGTGCAGCCGCCTGGCTTGCGCGCACTAGTTGCCTTTGATGTCGCGCGGGAAACCCGATATGTCAACTGGACGAACGCCATAGTAAAGAGCCCAGCAAGTCTGCATTTCGACGTTCAAGTCGAGACCAATCTCGAACCTCCAAATCGGCAAGCAGATCATTAACTTACGACGTCCTGATGTGAAAACGTCGAGACACTACTGATTCCAGATTTAAAGTAATTCACATCGAATCGTCGCAGGCCCACTGCGCAATCGGGACATCAATTCTTCTGCAATTGGCGTGTCGACATCGGTCATTGCGTAACCGATTTCTGCCCGCGTCTGCAATTGCTGGGCCACAATATTCAAGCCACTTTCCGCGAAAGCTGCGTTCATGTGGGCGATGACTCCCGGCTCGTTCCGATGGATATGCAGAATTCGACTGCGCACGTTTTTTGCGCGATAAGAAATTTCAGGGAAATTGACCGCCGATCGCGTCGTCCCGGCAAGCAGGAAACGCGCCAGCTTATCGGATACTTCGCGTCCAATATTTTCTTGCGCTTCCTCGGTGCTGCCACCGATATGCGGCGTCAGAATTACGTTATCGAGTCCGCGCAGAGGCGAGATGAATTCCTCCTTTTCATTGCCCGGCTCGGTCGGAAAAACATCGAGCGCTGCGCCCGCCAGTTTCTTCTGCCGCAGTGCAGCATCCAGCGCATCAATCTGCACCACATTGCCACGCGACGCATTGATGAGCACTGCGGACTGTTTCATGCATGCCAGTCGTTCTTGATTGATGATATTTTCGGTCGCTCTCTCACCCGGCACATGCAATGTCACGACGTCGGAATGCCGCAACAATGCATCGAGCGTCGTCATCGATTTTGCATTCCCGAGCGGCAATTTATTTTCGACATCGAAATAGCACACGCGCATGCCGACACTTTCGGCCAAAATACCCACCTGTGCCCCGATATTGCCGTAGCCGACTATGCCGAGAATCTTGTTACGCACCTCATAGGCGCCCTGGGCATTTTTATCCCACTTGCCGCGATGGGCCATGGCATTTTTTTCTGGAATACGTCTTAACAGCAATATTGCCTGCGCAATCACCAACTCGGCGACTGAGCGTGTATTTGAAAACGGCGCGTTGAATACCGGAATCCCACGCATGCAAGCAGCATGCAGATCGACTTGATTGGTGCCGATACAAAAGCAGGCGATGGTGCGTAATTTAGGTAATGCCTCGAGAATGGCTGCCGACATTTGTGTGCGCGATCGGATGCCGACGGCGCTTGCATCTTTCAAGGCGTCAATCAATTCACGACCTGACAATGCACTGCCAATTTCCCTGACCTCGGTAAAACCCTGTTCAACAAGCAAGGACACGGCATTGTGGTGAATTTTCTCCAGCAAGACTATTTGGTTCATGGTGATTTCCGAAAAAATTGAAAAATGTATTTGTATTGGCTCGCGATTTTGGATTATTGAGTCGCATCCAGCCGTGCACTGATCCAATAAACGTCTCCAACCAAGTCTAATTTTTTTGCCGCAGCACACCTCTGTATACGGTTGAAGTACTTGCATTGGCCTAGTTCGACCTCAAGGCAAGCGCCCTCATTGACGCTGTGGATGGCCGCTGTGTCGGCGCCACTCTTGTCGATGGTGATCTTCTCCGGCAAGCCATGCAGGTCGATGGCTCTCCCCAGGAATCGTCGT
>Ga0335398_10007525_pt1 | contig 13273 bp, 13 predicted proteins | sample BON03_FD_205742 | JGI IMG/M metagenome (GOLD analysis project Ga0335398, IMG submission 205742) | Freshwater microbial communities from Lake Bonney liftoff mats and glacier meltwater in Antarctica - BON-03 (spades assembly) (version 2) | ecosystem: Environmental > Aquatic > Freshwater > Ice >... | reverse complement strand
GGCGGCGTTGCTGGCGACCTGGCTAGCGAAGGTGGCGGTGGTGGCGGCGGCGGTGACGGTGGGTACGGTGGTGACGGTGGAGATGGTGGCGGCGGCTGGGCAGGCGGCGGCGGCGGCGTTGCTGGCGACACGGCTGGCGGCTGCGTTAGCTTGAATGGCGGTGGCGGTGGCGGCCATGGAGTGGGCGCCGGCGTCGGCGGTGTGGACGGTGGCGGAGGCGGCGGCGGTGGGATGGATGGTGGCGGCAGTCGTTTGGACGGCGGTGGCGATGGCGGCCGCTGGGTGGGCGGCGGCGTTGGCCGGGTGGGTGGCAGGGGGGCAAAGTCATGGCCGGAGGAGCGGGTCGTGATTTGGACTACGCGAGCGGGAGTGGCCGCCGAGGAGCGCGCGGCTTGGAAGGGGGGGATGGCGTGGAGACGTGAGGGAGGTGGGGTCCCCGTACGGCAGCTGCGCGTGGCAGCGCTCACGCGTGGGTCAGGTGCGGCGGCCTTAGCGAGGCGACCGCGTGTTCCCGAGCAGACGCTGTCCCCCGAAGGCGGCGGCCGGGAGCGCGGAGGCAGAGGTGGAGCGGATTGACGGCGAGATGACGCGGTGGCGGGCGGACCGCCGGGAGGAGAGGGAGGAGGGGAGGGGCCGAGGGTGTAGCCTGTTGAGGAAGTATCGCGAGCGGGGGGATCCGGGGTGACGCTGGAACGAACCATGATAGGCGAGCAGGATGGGGAGGGAGGCGGTGTGGGGGGCGGAGGGGTATCCTGAGGTTGCGAGAGATCGGGGGGCGACGTGGTGTTGGGGCTGGGGACAGCGCCGGCGCAGGAGGTGGGGGAGGGGACAGGCGGAGGCTGAAGGAGATGAGGGCGCCCATGGTTCGGGCAGGCAGGGCCGCAGGAGGGCATGTCCTCGGTCGAAGATGGAACATTGGGTGTGGCGTCGCCCCCAGGTAGCCACGGGAGGCCGCGGTGTGAGAGGCCAAGAGGGTAGGCGTGCGGCTCCACGATCGAGGGCCAGACGTGGTTGGCGGGCGGGGCGTCGAAGGGGCGTGCGAGGTCCTGTGGCACGGGAATGGTGGCGTTGAGGGACGGCATAAGTGCGGCGTGAGCGGCTGCTGGGGCGGCGCCTGGTGATGTGGGAGGGAGGGAGAGCGAGTTGGCCTTGCGAGAGGCGCCGGTGTCGGAGTGCGTTGGGGACCAGTCGGGCCCGTTGGGGTCGGAGGACTCCGTGGGGGAGTAGGCGGTGGGTCGCCGGGCTTTGCGAGGATGGAGATGGAGCTGAGGAGAGGTGGGGCGTTTGAGGTGGCTTGGCGTGGGTGGGGACGGGGTCAGGGGAGGCCGGGAGGAGGGGGGTGTTGGACGTCGCCGGGGCGTGGTTGATCATCCTGCGGAACATGCAGAGCACGACGGCACCGATGCGAGTAGCACAGAAGAACAGAGCCGTGCAGAATCGCGTGAAGGCCGTTGCAAGGGCGACCAAGGAGGTGGGGCAGCGGATTGGCCAGACGGAGGTGAGGGTGGTTCCGGACACGGCGGCATGCAGACGGGCCAGCCGGCGCGTTTGGAGCTGCTTGGAGTCCATGGATGGCGGGAGTGGGGGAATGTCGACGTGGAAGTGGTGTTGTGTGTGAGCGGCTGCCAACGATAGCGCGGCGAGGAAGGCGGCCGACGAGAAGCGCCCCAAGAAGAGCGCCGGCGTACGGTTGAGTCCCCCGGAAGCGGGGCCCAGGGATTGAGCAGCCGCAGGGTCGGGGAGTGATCCCGCCGGGGGTTTGCGGAGCAATCCCGCTGAGGGGCGCGAAGTGGAAGAGGCCAGACAAACACGGCGAAAAGTGACGCGGCGGGCAGTGAGCGCTGGTGATTTGGCGTCGGGCGTAGGGCTGGACGCGGGAGGTGCCACGGTATGGGGCGGAGCGACGGCGGTGGGGGCGACCGGGGTGGATGCGGCGGGGGGTCCGAGGTCGCGAGGTGGCGAGGGAGGTGAGGATGTGGGAGGCCTACCTGAGGCTGGTGACGCGGAGGCGCGAGGGTGGGACGCGCAGTCTCTGTCCAGGTGCCGTCCGTCGCAGTGTGCGCATTCTGGGTCCGATGTCCTTGGCCCGCGCTATCGCTCGCTTTGGTGCTGTTGTCCGTTGTGGAGGCCACTGCCAGTGCGCGCGCCGTGGAGCGCGGCGATGGCACGGGGGCCGCCGGGTTGGCTGGCGCGGGGGCCGCCGATGGACGCTTGGAGGAAGACGTTGCAGGGGCATGCCGCGTCGCGAGTCGCTCCTGCAGGACCTTCAACTGTCGTTATAGGTCGGCGAGCTGCGTGGCCTGCGCGGGGGTGGAGGCGAGGTCGGTGATCGAGGTGCTGATTCGGAGCTCTTCGGCTTTGCGGCGAATGGACCGGTCGTGCTCCTTGAGCGCCCATGCGAGGTCGGACTGTAGGAGCAGGCGGCGCGGCGTGCTAGAGGCGCTGTCGTCATCAGAGTCGGCGGCGTTGCCCGACTCGCGGTTCGATTTGTACATCTGGATCTGGAAGCGCAGCTAAGGATGTATGAATATAACGATTGGCACCCCGCTATATGTTGATAACGAATGACGATGACCTCTCCCGCTAAATAACGACACATATAACGATCCCGTCACACCAAAAAAAAAAAAATCGATATATCGATATTCCATTCACACATATCCTATTCACAGGCTACAGGCTATTCTCGTGCTTAGCGCTTAGTTCAGGCTTAGCCCCGTGGTTATATAGTCGAACATTATACGTGTTGGGGCGCCTCTTCCTAGTGTTAGTGTGTTGCAGGTGTGCTAAGGTGTGCTGCGAGTACTCGTATAATGACTCTGGTGCCCTGGTGGGAACATGTATTTGTGTGTACAAAAAAATTCGGGTTAACCGCCGAGGCGCCGCTAAATGAGATGACGGATAACGGTGCGCACACCGGTAAATAACGTCGTTATGTTGATATGTTGAGCGGCGCCTATGGCGCCGCTAAATAACGATTCGCTATGTTCGTTACATTTGTACATCCTTAAGCGCAGCCCGGAGCGGAATTTCTCCAGTAGTTGGTCGAGGAAACTACTGCCGAGAGTGATGGCGAGGTCCGCATCGCTGCACAGCACTGGGCAGAGCCGAGAGACTTCGAGGTACTTGGAGACGGCCTCGAGAAACGCGTGGGCGCAGTTGGACGAGGCAGGGTCTATGAGCGCGTGGATGACCTGCAACCTCGCAAAATTGGCTGTGAGCGTGGCCTGCATGCCGGTCATGTGCGCGCCGACGAAGTCCTGGATGAGGACGAGCATGGCGGGGCCCCGGCCGTCGGCGGCATCGTAGAGCTTGTCGGCGAGGGTGCTATCCGCGATGATCCGACGGAGTGCGAGTGCGAGCTCCTGTTGAATCTGGAGAAGAATCCATCTCTTGTATTTGTACGGGTTGATGGCGGGGAGGGCACCAGCAGCTGTGGGGAAGCGGCCCATGGCGGGTCCCGGGCGGACGGATGTGGTATTGCGATCTGAGCCGGAGCGGAGCGGGCCGCGAGCATCGGCATCGGGCGGGGCGGGTCCGGTCATCGCCGCCGTGGGTGCGATGGCGGCCGGGGGGGAGGAATAGAGCGTGCCGTTGGCCGGCGGAGCGAAGGCGAGCATGTCGGGGTCGAGTGTGTCATTGCGTGTGGCGGTTTGGAACACGGCGAAGGCGGTGGCGGCGAACGGGTCAGGGGCGCCGGGAAAGCGGTGTGAGGTGGCGAGGGCGGCGGCGTCGGCAGGCGCGCCGAGGTCCGAAAGCACGATGCCGGGTATGTCTGCGTCGAACAGATATGAGCCTGCGAGCCCGGAGCCGGAGGCGTCGGCGGGGGGCGAGAGCGTGATGTCGGGGGGGTCTGTGTCGAGCAGGGAGGGGCCGGCGAGCCCGGAGCCGGAGGCGTTGGCGAGGGGCAGGTCAGCGGAATGCGGAAGTATGTTGTTGTGTGACGAGAGGCTGCTGGCAGGCGTGGAGTCGACCGTGGAGAAGACGGGGCCGGCCAAAGGCGTTGGCCTGCCGGCAGCGGCTGCGAGAGCGAGGCGGCGTGCGACGATTTCGCGAGGCATGAAGATCAGCTTCCCGGCTTGGTCGCGTGACGGCGTAGGGATGTTGCGCATGGCGTGGTCGATTGCCGCATCGGCGGGAGACGCTGCGTAGATGCGAGCGCCGGCGGGAATGATGGTGCCGTGGGACGCGAAGAACGCCATGAAGATGGTGTCATCTTTGGCCGCCGCGGAGATGGTGATGAGGAGCTGGACGAAGGATTGGGCGCTGCCGTCGATGGACATGTCGGTGGGGAAAAGCTTCTTCCAGTCGATCGATCGAGTCGGCGGCGTGCGTGTCGGCGCGCTCCTCCTCGAGTAAGTCCGGCATCGCGGACGTGATGGTGACGCTGATGAGCATGTAGCGGTGCTAAACAACGTCGGACGTCTGCTCGAAGCAGACTCCGATTCTGGAGTTGTAAGAGAATTCTTACGAATGTTTGCCTCTGAGGCTGAGGCCAAACAACCACGAAACGACAATTGAGATTCATCAAGGACTGTCCTCGCAATGAATCTCGGCACAGGAAACACAACATACACAATGGGCGGGCGCCCGGCGGGCGCCCTTAACGTGTTGAACGGGATGTGCAAGTCGTTCGAAGGAATGTGGCCGAAGAGCGTACTTAGGAATGTCGGCGGGCATCCTCCGGGATACCGCAGGGGGTACTAACTACTGCAAGCAAATACGGTAGTACAGGTACATCTATCTTGGACAGCTGGTGAGTTCGTGGTTGATTTAAGCGGGTTGTGGTTAAGATTCGCGAAGGCGGGCACTGGCGGGCACTTCTGGGTAGTTTCACTGCCAAGGGGTGGTTGGGGTTCCTTAACTTTGGAGCGAGTTTCAATTTGATTCATGGTTAATTTCAACTGGAACTGTGAAGAGTTTAGCGAGGATGGGCCCGCAGGGGCTAGCCGACGCGTGGAATGAAGAGCAACGCGCTGCTCGTAATGAGTCGGTCAGAACCGGAGGGGGGCACCGCGAGGACGCCCACCCCCGGGGGGGGGGGGGGGGCCACAGGGGACCCACACAGGACGCACACAGACCCCACAGGGGGCCCACACAGGACACACACAGACACGCCCCCACAGAGAGAAGTCGCTGGACACTGTGTGTGAAGAAGGCACAAGGCAATGTGCCGAGAGTCGGCTCTCAAAAGAAAGAGAGTTCGCCGAAAGAGATAACGCCGCATCGAAAGGTTGACGGGTCGTTATAATAAACAAACTAAAACGAAGAAGAGACCCACGACGCCCTGGGCACGGCGAGTGTGAACTCGACGCAGGCCAGGGGCGCGTGGGCTAAATACAATAGTATCTAGTGACGAGCAGCTCCGAGGAGGACGGCGCGATGGCGGAGGAATGAGGTCTTGTCGAGCGCCTTAGTGAAAAGGTCAGCGACGAGATCAGTGCTCGCCAGCCACACCGGCTTCGAGACGCCGTTGGCGCACTGCTCACGCCCAAAGAGGAGGAACTTCTCGTAGTGCCGCGTGCGCGCGGTCGCACCTGGGCGCAGAAGAAACGGGACGGCAGCCGCACTATCAGTGTAGATAGGCAAGGGCAGGCGCAGTCGGTGGCCAAGGAAGTCGATCAGCATCTGCGCGAAGCGGAGAGCGCGAGCCGCCTGCGCATAGCCGTAGAGCTCGGCCTCTTGCGTGGCGAGCGTGATGATCTTGATGCGCTTGGCGCAAGCCGAGACCGCCGCGCCGCCGAGGAAGATGGCGAAGCCAAAGAAGTCGCGCGGCTGACCCCCCACGACGCATCGCAGAAGGCCTCGAGGTCGGGGCGCGACGCCGAGTAGGTGATGCCGATCTCCTTGGAGTGGTAGAGGTAGGAGAGGACGGCGAGGCCGGCGTCGTAGTGCTCGACCTTGGGCGCGGACATGAACTGGCACAGCCATGAGACGTAGAAGTCGATCTCCGGATGGGTCGCCGTAGCCCAGAGTAGAGAGCCGAGGAGCTCGAGGAGGTTGCGGTGCCCAAGAGCGAGACGGTCGTCTTCATCACCGAGCTGCATGGCGTGGAAGGTGTCGATGCCAGCCTGGTGCACGGGGACGGAAAAGTCCTTCGTGGTCCTCGCGCTGCAGAACTTGTTGAAGATCTTCTCAATGTAGAGCCCCTGCTTAAGGGTAAGCGTGCGCGCCGCGCGATCACGCGTGATCTCGATGCCGAGCAGGATCGAGGGCTCACTGAGGACCTTGATGTTGTAGCGCGCACCGTAAGGCTCGACGAACTCCTTGTCAGCAAGAGAGATCATGGCGGCCGCGCGGGTAGCGGATGACGACGTTGTCGACGTAGACGGGGAGCTGGATGACGCCGTCAGCGGTGACCTTGCGCCAGATGTTGGGCTCGGTGGCGCACTGCTCGAAGCCGAAGCTCTTGATGGACTTGTTGTTGCCGACCATCCACAAGTTGCCCGCCTGCTTGGTCCCCTCGAGTGGGCATAGGACTTGGCAAGCCTTGTAGTCGGGGTTGACCTAGCCCGGCGGCTGCTGCAGGTACATCTCGGTGCCATCCCAGTCGCCGGACGGAAAGGCCTTCACGACGTCGACCTCGAGCAAGTCATCATCGTTGATGCAGGCGCCGGCCAGGTAGATGCGCAAGCTCTCGAGGCGCAGCGTGCTGCAGAAGCTGTCGACGTAGTCGACGCCCTGGACCTGGTTGTAGCCGCAGATGACGTAGCGCGCCTTGAACTTGTCGACGGTGCCGTTCGTCTTGTACTTGACGGAGAAGATCCACTTGCCCTTGATGACGCGGCGCCCGACGGGGACGGTCTTGACCAGCTTCCACGTCTTGAGGAGCGTGTACTTCCCTTCGAAGTCGTCGTCGCACGCGGCGCGCCACTTGGCGCCGTAGACCGGGTCGGCGACCGCAGCAGCGTACGAGCGCGGGATGGGCACGATACCGACGTTCGTGTCGATCTGGTAAGCCTCGCCCATGACGCTGCCCACGAAGAGGACCGTGTCGTACGGGTCGGAGGCGAGGGAGCCGGCCGGCTTGTAGGAGTAGTTGTTCTTGTCCTGCAGGTAGTCGAACTCGTAGGCCGACGTGGAGACGAGAGACGCCGAGTCAGAGGCGACGGCGGAGGCGACGGCACTGCGTGTGCGACCTGAAGGGGCATCAAGGCGCGGGGCCGGGGGCGGGGCGGCGACGGCCGCGGCAGGCGGCGGCGGCGGCGGCGGCGGCGGCGGCGGCAGCAGAGGCGGAGCAGCAGCAGTGGCCCGCGGGGCTGCATGCGGCGCAACACGACGACGGGCAGCAGTAGCAGGGCGGCCGAGGTTGGGAGTGGAAGGGCGAGGAGCAGCGGCAGCAGCAGGAGCAGCAGCAGGACGAGCAGCTCGAGCGGCAGCAGGACGAGCAGCGCGATCGGTGGCAGCAGCAACGCGAGCACGATCGGCGATGACACATGGGTGCTCGGGCGTGATGTCGAGGCCGTTGCGGAGCACCGCCGTGATGGGGAGGGCCTCGGGCAGCTCCTTGTTGTGCGCGCGCTTGAGGATCTTGACACCGGACTGCACCGCCGAGAGCAGGGAGAAGGAGTTCTCGACGAACTCGACGTCGCAGGCGGTAGTGATCCGCTGGAGGTCGGGCAAGTAGACGAAGTAGCCGCGCCGCCGCACGTCATATAGCCGAGGTGGACGCCCTTGACACGGCGCGGCGCGAGGCGATCGAAGGTCTCGCTCGCCTTGATCGAGACGAAGCAGTCGCAGAGCATGACCCTGAGCTTGCGCAGGTCGAAGCCGCCACCACCAGCCATGAAGATGGGGATGGCGTCCGAGGCGAAGCTCCAGCAGTAGTTGTGGCAGAAGGCGGCGACGAGCATCAAGTACGGCCAGAAGCGGGCCTGCTGCTCGCTGCCACCTGCATGCGCAATCATCGCACGCATGCACCATTGAAGGACGCCCCAGCAGCGCGCAGCGCTCGGCAGCGCCGTTGGTCTCGTGGACGTCCTCGATCGAGAAGGAGCGCAGGATGCCCATGGCGGCGGTCCAGGACTCGACCTTAGAGTCGGTGAACTCGCCCGCGTTGTCGCAGTGCCAGACGTCGACGACACCAGGCACGCGCGTCTTGGTCATAAGGTAAGCGTGGTCGCGCATGAAGGTCTTGGCCGCGTCGAGCACGTTGGGATGCTCACGCCCACGCAGGTAGACGGCGTAGAGGCGCGAGTAGCGGTCGACGAAGTTGATGGCGTAGGTGAAGCCGTGGTTGCTACTCTCGAAGGGTCCGCAGAGGTCGGAGTCGATGCGCTGGCCGAAGTGCCCGCAATCTTCCTCCTCCTGTCCCTCCTGCCCGTAGTTGGGCTTGGACGGGTGGCGGTTGCGACGGCGAGTGGCGAGACAGGCGAGGCAGGACTTGGGGTCGTGGCGCGAGCTGTAGCCCTTGATGCCGAGGTCACTGAGCGTCTTATGCACGCGCCCGAGACTGAGATGAGCGAGTCGCCCGTGCCAGCGATCCGCGCCTCGCAGCCGTTGAGCGCGTCGGGCTTGATGAGCAGGATGTCGGCCTTGGGCGCGGGCTGCGCGAGAATGTTGTAGTGCAAGCCATTGCCGTGCGGGACGAAGGGCACCTTCTCGCCCGTCGGCAGCGTGAGGCAGAGGTCGGCCTCGAGCCTCGTGCTGATGTTGTTGGAGTCGAAGCCCCAGCGGCACGAGAAGAGGCGCGCCGAGATGCCTGGGACGACGAAGACGTTGGTCAGGCGCATAGGCACGCACACCGCCTTCGCGCAGTCGACGCCGTTGACCTTGGTGACACGGATGGCGTCAACGTAGACGGTGGCGACGCCGATGGCGGTGACGGGTACGAACTCCTTGTTCGCAACGCGCACCATTGTCCCCGGCGCGCCGTTGGTCACGTAGTCAAGGTCGGAGATGTCGGGCACGATGTGCTTAGTGCTGCCGCAGTCGATGACCCACGCCCGCTCGAGCGGGCTCTTCTCCTCGGGCCACGTGACGAAGCAGTCGTCGCAGAGCTCGAGCGAGTCGTAGGCGGCGCCACCTACAAGCACGACGGCGGGCGAGGGCGTGTTGACGTCGCGGCGCCGCCGGAAGCGCCGGCCGAGCGGCTCACGTGGGGCAGGTCGAGGAGCATCAGCCTCGAGTGGCTCACGCGCGACAGGTTGAGGAGCAGCCGGCTCGCCGACGTCGCAGGCGTAGGCCTCGTCGAAGCCGGAGCCGCCGAAGGCGCCGGTGTCGTCGATGAAGGCGAGGCGCTCGGCGATGTCGCGGGCGAGGAGGGCCGGCGGGGCGCTGGTAGGTGGAGAGCCGACGGAGGTGAAGTAGGAGTCGTCAATGCCGGAGCCGTCGTCCGAGTACTCATCCTCGCCTTCCTCCTCGTCGTTCTCGCCCTCCGCGTAGTAAGCCCTCCCGCGGCCGCGATCACGTTGGCCACGCTGAGCTTGTCGCTCAGGAGGCGCGCCACGCACAGGGCGAGCATCTCGCGCCCGCGAGCGGTCAGAGCGAGAAGAGGAGGACGATGCCGCCTGAGAGGAGGAGGCAGGGCGCGGCGCAGAGCGCCCAGGGCCACGAGCGCGCTGTGACTCACTGAGGAGCGAGATGTTGGTCTCGACGCTGATCTTGACGTTGGGCGGGTTGGCGCAATCGCGCGAGATGTGGCCGTGCCCCTGGCAGGCGAAGCAGCGGGGGAGGCGCGCGAGCTGGCACTGCTTGAGCGAGAGCGTGCCGCCAGCAAGACGGTCATCTCCTCGGACAGGGCGGTCACCTCGAGCTTGAGCGCGAGGTGGTCGCCCACGGCCGGCGCCGGCGGTGAAGAAAGCGTCGACGTCCTCATCGCCGCCCTCGTCGCCGTCGCCACCGACGTGCATGGCGCCGTCTGCTTGGTGGCCGCGCGTGCCGTCCTGCGTTGCCTCGTAGACGGTGCGCCAGAGCGGGTCGAAATGTCACTGGATGCGTTGAAGGTCACGAGAGGCAGGTTGAGCAGGCACGCCCGCCGCTGCAGCGACGGCCGGGCACCAGAACCTGCGCTCGGCCTCGGGCGCCGAGTGCTCGGTCATGGCGATCATGCCGAGGTTGGACTTGGGGTCGTAGCCCGAGGGGAGCTTGACGGCGATGTCGGACTCGGTCCTCTTCGAGCCGACGGGCAGGTCGGCGTTGATGGTAGCGAGGTAGACGACGTACTCGGAGATGGTCTCAGCAGACATGCCGACATCGGAGAACTTCGCATCGTTGAACTGCTTGATGAGCGCCATCACGGTCATGTCGTTGGGCTCTCGATGGCAGTGGAGCTTGAGCTTCTGGTAGGCGACGTAGCCGTTGAACGGCGCGACCGCGTCGCAGTGGTCAGAGATCATGGTGCGCAGCTCGGGCTGGATGACGTGGTGCAGGAGGTGCATGTAGAGCTTGGCGAGGCGCCGCCTGCGCTGCACGACGGCACTCCGGCGCAGGCCCGCCTCCTCGGCGCCGTCGGCGCCGCCAGCCACGACAGGATCGAGAGCAGGGCCATTGATGCCGCCGACGTCGGTGCCGTTTAGGGTCATGCCGAGCGAGTCGGCGTCCGCCTGCGAGGTGAACTCGCCTCCCATCTTGAGGATAAAGTCACGACGGAAGCGCCCCCAGTCGATCTCGCCGCCGTCGTAGGGGCGGACCATGCAGATTCGAGAGTCCCAGGTAGTAGGCGAGCGCACCATGAAGACGGAGTCAAAATTGTCGCCGACGTCGTCCTCGTGCTTGAAGCCGTAGACGCTCTCGTACTTGTCATAGCGCCCGCGGCACCACTTCATGTGCTTCTTGAGCTCGATCTTGTGCTTGTCGGCCAAGTGCTGCTTGACGGCCGCGTAGCCGAGCAGCGGCTGAACGAGGCCTTGGAGGCGCACGGGAGCCGAAGAGCGCCGGTGATGCGAGCCGAGGTTGAGCCGAGCGTAGGCGCTGAAGAGCGGGTTGTGGAAGCGCGCGCCGCCGCGCACGCCGACCACGCCGGACTTGTACGCCTTGCGCACGGGCTCCGGGGTCTGGCGAGAAGGGGGCGGAAGGAGGCAGTCATAGCCCAGCGCCCACAGGCCCGCGGGCACCTTCTGCATTGCGCTCCGGAAGGAGCCCTTGACGGTGCTGCAGTGGAGGCGCGGCGGCTTGCACAGCTTGCAGGGCGCGTTCTTCTCGCGCTTCCAGTCGCCGAGGTAGAGGTCCATCTCGGCCTTAGCTCCCTTCTTAAAGGAGGAGTGGACGAAGTAGCGCGAGCGAGACTGCTTAGCCTTGCGGATGGACTTGGCGCGCGCCTTCGCCTGCCGCCTGGGAGACTCAATGGAGCAGGACACCGGAGCAACAGGAGCCGAAGAGTATGGGCCGAGAGAGAAGTTGTCGATCTCGATCGCCCAGGACTCCGCGGTGAAGATGTTGTCAAACTGGTGCACGAGCGCCCACATGGCCTCCTCAGCAACGGCCGCGCGGTGCTTGGCATGCTTGTCGTCCGCCGCATCGTGACGCTCCTCCGCACGTAGCTCCTTCCAAGCGTGCTGGGCACGTTGGAGAGCAGGTACGGCGGCACGGCAGTCAGACTCGGCGTCCGAGATGGCCACGATCTTGAGCGCAGCGCGCTTGTGGGACTTGGAGGCCGCGCGCGAGCGGCTGGTCTTGACGTCGACGTCGGCCGCATCGAAGGCCTCAGACTCGATTGCCGCGAGCCGCGGCGCGTTGATCTTGTGGCGCACGGCGCGCCTGCGGGTGGGCCGAGTCCAGTCAGTGGGCTCAGCGCTCTGCTTGTCGGAAATGTCGGTGAAGGAATCGAGGGTGGCCCGCTGGCCGGTAGGTGCGCCAGCCCGCGAGTCGGGGGGCGCCGTGCAGCCACAAATGCCACTGTCGCCGTCACGCCCAGTTGCGCCGGCTGCTGCGGCTCCACTGAGCAGGCAGTCGCGGAGTGCAGCAGACCGCATGTCTGCCGCCGCTTGTCCGGAGCTCAGCTGAGCTGCGGCGAGGAGAGCGGTCGAGGGGGCGCGCAAGCCGCCCCCCGCCGCGTGAACCGGTCGAGGTACCATAGCGAGGATGGGCCCGCAGAGGCTAGCCGACGCGTGGAATGAAGAGCAACGTGCTGCTCGTAATGAGTCGGTCAGAACCAGAGGGGGGCACCCGAAGGAAGCCAACCACCGGAGGGGGGGGGGGGCACAGGGGATCCACACAGGACGCACACAGACCCCACAGGGGGCCCACGCAGGACACACACAGACAGAGTTGACCCGCGCCGCGACTTCGAAAGTTTTGTCAGCCATCCACACAACGCGGCCGTGCCGTCACTCGCGCCTCGCGCCAGTCCACCGGGTGGCCGCGGCGAGTCGGCGCCGCCGCGCGAGTCGGCACTCGAGCAGCTGCGAAGCTTCCGTCCCGTGCGAGCCCGATGGAGACCTTTGGCAGCAACACCGCTCACAGCGATGCTCTACAGACCACAACCAGGCAGCAGAGTCCGCGCGGGCTGCCGTGAACGCCGTAGAAACGTGACGGCCGCTCTGCCAACTCCACCGCCCCGTCCAAGGACAACGCCGAGGCCAGGCGCGCTGGCCTCACATCGTCGCTTTGGCTCGGGTGCAGGCGGGGAGGACGCGCGAGGGCCCGGGCCTCGTCCTTGACGGTTGCGTTGCCCTCGGCGCCGCTGTGCACGCCGATCTTGTGGACGTGGAGCGGGCGATTGCTGCGGTGTCCCTGACACCGCCGCCGCGGAGCATACTTCACGCATTTATGTTCAGCACGCGTGTGCGAATGTGATGGGTACATGGCTGGCAGCTGTTTGGTTGGGTTTCTGGAACAGGCGGCGCCATTGCTGGGCGATGAGAAGGCGCCTGGAATGCGAGTGGCATTCGTGTCGCTGGTGATTGAGGCTGTGTGTGCGATGTGTGCTATTTGCGTGTGTGTACGTGTGTGTGTGAGTGTGGGTGTGTCTTGGGCTATGAGTTGGTCATATGTAAATGTATCCAGGACAACATAAACATAGTACAAAACCAATTTGGCTCAGCCAACCAGCGCTATTGCGCGCTCCCACACCATTCCTCAACTTTTTTCTTATGCCGAGTTAACTCGGCGGGTTAACCCAAACTATGGGGCCAGGGCCAGGGCTGGTGGCACATGTCTTGTGGCGGTATTGCATGCGGCTAGCGTCATCGGGTGTTGGGGGCGTGCGGCAGTGCGTGTGGAGAATACTATGAATAGAGTGAATACTTATGATTTGGGACTACTCATGAATATGAATAACACGTTTCTATTACTATTCATATTCATGAATACTACGATTTTATGACTATTCACA
>Ga0335398_10007515_pt1 | contig 13283 bp, 14 predicted proteins | sample BON03_FD_205742 | JGI IMG/M metagenome (GOLD analysis project Ga0335398, IMG submission 205742) | Freshwater microbial communities from Lake Bonney liftoff mats and glacier meltwater in Antarctica - BON-03 (spades assembly) (version 2) | ecosystem: Environmental > Aquatic > Freshwater > Ice >... | reverse complement strand
TGCGTCCCGCTTGTGTTCCCCGCCCCCAACCTCCGCGCCCGGGATCACCGGTCGTCCGCAAACAAGCGGGACGCTTGTTCTACCGTAGCACACGCGTCCCGCTTGTGTTCCCCGCCCTCAACCTCCGCCAAAGGCCAAGGGAGGGGGTGGACTGGGGCGCGGGACATGTTGCGGCGGACTGCTTTCAAGCCCGTGACGCCTAAGCGTTGGCACTGGCGAACCTACGACAGCCAGAACCCTCCGGACTGGCCACCCGGGGCGGGCACGAGTGGCGGAGCGCCGGAGCTTGGCGACGGACTTTGCGGGCAAAGTCCGTAAGGACCGATGCCGCCGAGGAGGGGCCGGGGTCAACAAGAATAGAGGTCGGTCGTCGAAAAGTTTCTTGTTGAGGCCGGACCCGACCGGCGGCAGTGCGAGCCAATTTACTCCGAACTCGCCAAACGATTTTCCCGATGCGCGCTCTTGTCGAGTCGATGCTGGCGGGGGCCGGAGTCATGATGTGGAGGCTTTGCGGAACATGATGACAATACGAGCGAAGCGAGGATGGACAGGAACGGAGTGACGTGCCCGAAGGGTGAGCGAAGCGAGTCAAAGGCTGCGGTGTGGAACGGAGGGGCGAGCGGAGCGAGAGTGCCGGGAGGGGCACGGCGACGGGAGGAGCACCCTTTTTGAACTGACCCGACGGAGGAGGCTGGTCTTGTTCATTGCGAGTCGGATGGCCGGGACTCCAGAACCTAAGAACCCCAAAAAATAAGAACCTAAAGCGGAGGCGTGGGTGGGTGACCATTCCGACCTGCCGATAGGCAGCTAGTGTGAGCGCTCACCCCACCCAACCCCGCCGGAGCGATGGAGTGACGAGCGGGCGGTGGGCATGAGGAGGCCGCCGACGAAAGCGACGCGAGGAGCGGTGACCAAGGAGCACGGGAGGAACGCCGACAACTCAAAAAGTGAGCGGCCGAGGCGAACGAATGGCGTGGGAGCGAAGCGAGCCGCCAGAGTTGAGCCACGAGGCCCAGCGAACGATCGAACGAACACGGACCAACGAGCGGAGGCGCGATGTCTGCGCCAGGGCGCTTGGCGCCCCGCAGACAGCGTGCCGGAGCGGTCGCTTGCCGGACGAAGGTGCTTGGGACTTTCGAACCACCGACAGGCTTACGACGACGAACACCAGAGAAGGTTTTGGCGGAAGCCTTTGAAAGATTACCGCACCCGGAAAATGGCCACCACGACGACGAAATCGTCCTCGTTTAATCATCCCCCTCCAAGCGGAAGTCTTCGTAGGTATAGGGATTTAACGACCTACGCCTATAAGTTGCCTGTCACCTTAGTCATTTTTTTTCCGTGTCAGCTCGTTCAAAACCCAACACATTTCCTGCCAGATTCCGTGCTTTTCCAAGCGGCGGAAATGGTTGTAGACGTTCTGCCACTTCGGGAAATGGCTGGGCAGCATGCGCCATTGGCAACCCGTTTTATTCAGGTAAAGGATGGCGTTGATGACTTCCCGGCGGTCATAAGTTGACAGAGCTCGACGTGGATCGGGTCGATCCACCAGCTTCTTGATCGCTTTCCATTGTTTGTCATTTAAATCGCTCGAGTATCTCATGCCATCAAGCTATTACGGATCCCCTAATAATCAAGAGCTGACAACTAAACAGGTTCTTAGACTGCCTCTGCCCATCTCTCCGCCTTCGCATTTCGCTCGGCTTCGATTACCTCGGTTACTTTCAATTTCTTGGCGACTGCAAATTCTGTCAAGATTTGCACCCTGACCCCGTTTCCGCCTGACCCCGTTTCCGCCATGCAGCGGAAGAGGCCTTTTCCCGGTGTCACGATGAGGTTGGGGGTTTCCTTGTCGTCATGGAAGGGGCAAAGGCCGGTCCAGTTGGTCCCCTGCTTTTTGAGGGTCGTCCCCCGCGACTGGATCAGCGCGATGAGGTCGGTTTCGGATTTGATGCGGTCGATTTCGGAGTCTGGGATTCTGGCCATTTTTCTCGGTTGTTTGGTTTTGAACCAAACGACCTCCCGCGCTACCGTCTGCGACGAAGCGCCGGGCCGTTTGGTTCGCTGTTTTGTTTTGGCCGTCGATGGAACTCTTCCCGGAATGACATCGGCGGCCGTTTTGCTTTCAAAACCCGTCAAGACGGATTTACGAAAACTCCAACAGAGGGAACTCAACTCACAATACCTTGCTTTGTCTAGTTATTTATGGCTGGATATTCCAGTTATGACCGTTCGCGCCGAGATCAGGGCTTATCATCCGGGCATGTCAGCCGGACGCCCCGCCACCAAACCGACTCCCGCCTTCGGGAAAAAGCTCGCGCAACTTCGGAAGCGTCGGGGCTGGACCCAACCCGAACTTGCCGAACAAATGGGCGTGGCCGTCAAAACGATCACTTACTACGAGCGCGAAGCGACCAACCCCACCGCAAAGACAGTCGAGCGATTGGCGGAGGTTTTCGGCATCACTCCGGCAGAACTGATGAAAGACCTCAAGCAGCCCGGTAAAGCGAAGACCGGGCCACCGTCCCGCCTCGAGAACATCTTTGACAAGGTTTCCTCCCTTCCCCGTTCCAAGCAAAAAGTCGTGGCTGACATGCTGGAAGGGTTTCTCGAAAAAACCTCGGGCGCGTGAGGGTCTGGGCCTCAAGGAGTTCTTTGCCGGGTGGCCGATGGTCCGGGCCTTCGTTGGCGAAGGACTTTGGGATAAAGTCCGTATCAACCAAAGCCGCCGAGGAGGGGCCGGGGTCAAGCGGAATAGAGGTCGGACGTCGAAAAGGTTCCACTTGAGGCCGGACCCGACCGGCGGCAGCGCGAGCCACATTACTTCGAACTCGCCAAAGAACTCTCCCGATGCGCTCCCCAGTCCCGGCGAAGTTGGTGGAGGGCGGAGTCATGGTGTGGAGGCTTTGCGGAACATGATGACGGGCGGCGCGGAGCATGGCAGGAAGAGGCATGGGGTGAGGCACGATCCCGATGCCATCCGGTCCGGAGGGTGGCGCAACAGGCCCGAAGGATTGTAGGGCCTTTGGACAGGAACGAAGTGACGTGCCCCGCAGGGGTGAGCAGCCGGGAGGCGGCTGCGAATCAAAGCTGCGGGCGGGCTGGCGCGACTCCTGCGAGGGAGCCCTCTTTTTTACTCACCGACGAAGGAGCCCAATCATCATTTGAGGGCGAACGGGCCATGACTTCACACAACACTCCGTAATCCGACGACGAGAGAGCGACAGCGAACGGTGCCCGGGTGGAAGGGGCCCCCTTTGGGGAAGGCATCCACCCGATCAAGGCACGGCGACGGATTACGGATGTTGTGTGATGGCCATGGACGCAGGAGGCGTGACAGCTCGCACGCTCTGGAACTGACCCGACGAAGGAGGCTGGTCTTTGGGGGAAGCACCTTGATAACCGAGGGATCGTCCCCATCTCCAAAGAACTCCGATCCTCGTCAACACCTGCAACAACGGTGACTAGATCGAATCATAGTCATATTTTGCTTGGCACCTTAGCCCTTGAGACCTTAATCTTTAGTTTTTTTTATCATTTTGTATGTGGATAAAACAATCTTTCCAGAAGTAGATATTGATTCAGCATATTTCAGAAAACCCTTACTAAGGTGGAATACCACGATCCCATTAAACGCCTCTTTATCGAGTATCTGATTTTTTATTTGAACTGGCTTCACCCGGTAAATTAGCGTCTCGGATCCTTTAAAAGAAGGTTTACCCAATAGCTTCACAATTTCTTTCTCACTTGATCCAGGCAGAAAAAGACCTGGAGCGTTAGATATTATCGAACCATCTGAGAGCGTCCCTTTTTTGTCAGCTGGATCTGCTGAACCGAGATAAGGATAGAAGAATAAAAGCGTAAAAATCATTTCTAATTTCATTTCTCAAATGGCTTAAAGTTTTCATTAAAAAGCCCTAGATTCCCGTTACGTTCTTGATCAAACGAAACCTTGTCTGAGATGATCTTTCCGCATTCTCCAATAGAAACACTGAAACCACCAGTGAGCATTGCAGGACCTTTCAATCCAGCCCTCCCAGGACGCCATTTGCTTCGTTCCCCTACGCCATTAGTCATCACAAATGAGCGCTCCACTTCTCCGCCAGCACAAGGCACTTCAAAGGTCTTCATGACTGACATAACAGAGCCAAGTGCTGTCCGGCGATTCGTATCTTCATTGACTTCACCGTTCCATTGAACTTTTTCTGGAATCGGTGAAAACGGACCGCCACCGCCATTATTGTCAAAATGAATTTCAGGGACTGCTGACCAACCTAAATCTAAATTAAAATCATCCTGCCCTGGCCCCTGACCTACCGCATTCTGCTGATGCTCAGTTAAAGGATAGTAGAAAAATCCAAAAGTTATTTTAACATTCCCCGTGCAACCAGAACCCCCGCTTGCATACCCTGTTTCGGATTCTGAATTTTTACAGCATTCAGATGTATCTATATCTGTAAAAACAAGAACTATCCCGATAGCTGCGTCAGGGTCAAAGGGTCGAGGATTTTCTTGATCTTGACCACCGGTAATATCTAACAATTGCCCGGCTTGGTGAGCCAGTCCAAGGTAATCACTTCGACCTACAGAATCGTTCCCAACCATTCCGTAGAGGTTTAGCCCACCCCGTTCCCCAATCGGATCTCTGCTTGGCCAAAGACTGACGGGTGAAGCATCATAGGGGTAGGTTGGGGGCGGATTGCGCCTTTGTAGACGCGATGCGGCCTGTGGTGGACGTAGTGGTAGCGCTGGTGATTTATGTCTACGAGGGTCTGATAAATCGCGATACTTTCGGGCTTTGGGGCCGTCTACAGCTATGATGTATGAGGGAGAGGTAGTCGTATCGGTAGGGGCTTGGCGGGAGGCTCGCAAAAGAGATTCGTAGTCGTATGGATGAGTCGTGCGGTGAGATTCCATCAACCCCGATTCCAGACCTCTTCGCTTTGGGCGGAGAGGTCGGGAATTTCGGTTGAGGGTCGATGAGGGAGCTTTCATGTCAGGGAGTTTTTTCAGTTCTTTCAGCGGCGAGTTCTAATCTTTCTTTTATCACCCTGTCGGAGTTTCTCAATCTTAAAAGGGGATGAAATGGTGAGCGTTTTGACAAGTTCAGCCGCTCTTCGGTTTTTCAAGGAGGCTTTCCGGATCGAGGTAGAATGCCCGGTCGCCCGGGGTTCCCGCTCACAAAAAAAATATGCCGGGGAATGGACTTTCACTTGCTTATTCTTAAGGGTGCCATTCATGCAAGGGATCTTTTTTTTGCAGACTGGTCCCTGTTCCCGGGACTCGATCACGATCAATCCAACTTTTGCCCGTCCGCAACAAGCCGCTCGCGCAGCCTGGCATAGGGAACTTCTTGCACCGTCATATTTCCATCGATCGCCATGCTGGCGGCGGTTCCGGCACTCTGTCCGAGGATCATAAAGACCGGCTCCATCCGGATCGAACCGAAGGCGATATGGGTCGAGGAAAGCGCCCATGGCACGAGGAGATTCCCGCACTCCTCCGCCTTCGGGACGATGGCCCGGTAGGAAATGCCGTAGGGCTTGCCCCCGATATGAGTCTGGATATCACCCTCATTCATAACCATCCCCTGGTGGACGAAACGCTGGGTGTTGTGTGAGTCCAGCGTGTAGGCTCCCTGGCCAACCGAGTCCTCGACCGGGATCTTGTTCTTGCAGTGCTTCTCGCTCATCACGAAATCGGATTTCATCCGCCGCGCTTCCCGGACGTAGAGATTGTAAGGCCAGTGGCCGTTGTCCGCGAATTCATCTTTGGGAAGCCCCCATTGCGCGTGTGCCTTGCGGATGTTTTCGGGAACCCGTTGATGATGCTGCAGCGTCCAAACCAATCCGAGTTGCCACTGCTTGTGCCTCGCCGCCACGGCCTCGCGTTCCTTGTGGTCCAGCGTCGACCAATCCCAGCCCGCCCCGTAGTTTCCACCAATCAAATCGGTGGAGATCCCGCCGGTGTTATTCGAGTCGGTCTTGCGATTCGGCATCGGCGAAGTCTTAAAAAACCCCCATTTTTGCCCGACTTCGATGGCGCGGAAAAGGAGCTCGTAATCTTTTTCGTCGTATCCCCCGGGCTTGGCGATCATGACCCGGTTATCCTCCGCATCGGTCAGGACCATGCGGTAACAATAGGCTTGGAGTTTCTGATCACCGTCACCGGTTTCATCACCCATGTCGGGATTCACTCCCGGCAGCAGGCCGCTTTCCGGATCGCCCTTTCTTTGATAAGGATCAATCCCTTTCGGGAGCTGGTTCTTGCCTGATGGTCCGGTGATGCCGTTTCCAGTCTCATCGTAGAGTTCATTCGATTCACGACCGATCATGAACGAGACCCCGGCCTTGGCCAATAAGTCGCCTTCGTAAGAGGCATCAATGAACATCCGGCCTTCCACCGTCGCGCCGTCCTCCAGCTTGATCCTGGAAATCCTGCCATCGCTCTTTTCCACCCCGTCTTTAAGATCGAGGCGACCATCAATCACTTTCACCCCGGCCTCCTCGACCATTTTATTAAAAATCGCCTCGGCCACCTTGGGTTCGAAAACCGAGGCCAGCCCGGTTTCCTCATTCAGCGCTTTCGTTCCCTGTCCCTTGTTGCCAAATTCCGAACGCGCCTGCTGCTTCCAGGCCTCATCGTTTTCGTAGTGCTTGTATACTTCTTGGTAAAACTCCCGAGAAATTCCGCCAAGAATTGCGGGATTTCCGATATCGGTCCAACCCAGACCACTGGTGGTCAGGCCGCCGAGATGGCCGTATTGGGAAATCAGGATGACCTTTTTCCCCATCCGCGCCGCTTGCACCGCAGCGGTCACTCCGCCCGAGGCATCCCCGTAGACCACCACTTCGGCTTTATGGGTTTCCGCCGCCGACAGAACCGGCAAGCCGGACGCCAAGACAAGCGCGCATACTGACGAAAGAACTCTGCTGAGTCTGGTCGTCAAGAAATTTTCAAATTGGAAGGATCGTTTCATAAATAAGATTTGAGTGGTCATCCCAGAAATTGTTTCACTCGTCGTGAGCCGACCTCGGGTTCAGGTCACAAACTGAGGGATCGCGCCCTCTTGGTCAACCTTCAGGGCGACGTCGAAGTCACCGTAGTGCTCGATCGGGTTCCCGCAGGCATTCAGGATGGTGGTTTACCAGTTGCCGAGGGTCTTGTGCCCTTCCTCGTCGTCATTGGGCAGGCGGGTGTAGCGGGTGCCGGGATCGTCCAGGGTGTAGGTGGCGACATTGGTCAAACCAACCTGCAGTGATGAGACGAAGAGATCGACGAAAGCATGCTGCGGCTCGACGGTGGTGTGCTCATTTCTTTTTATCAGCGTCACTCAGTGAAAGCGGGACCAGCTCCGAGGGGAAGGTGCCGTTGCTCTTTCTGAGGAAAATGAAGCGGGGAGCGACAGGGCTTGCGGCGACAGTGCGGAAAATTGGGGGGAGCGATGACGCGCCTGCGATCCCGAACAGGCCGGCTGCGGATGTCTTGAGGAAATCTCTTCTGTTATTCATGATGCTGGTCCTTGTTAGTTTCGATGGATGAACGAAGCACTGATCGGTGGTTAGAAGCGTCTTGAGCACATCCTCATCCTTTTTGAGGACCCACTCCACCAGCGTATCCGCTTCCTTGGAAACTTTTCCCGGAACACGATAGATAAACTTCGTCGAGACCACCCGATTTTTATTATCATTTAAATAGAGAAACTCCGGTTCCCTGAGCACGGACACCATCATTTTTTTCAGCGCACTCGTCTTGTCGCTGATCTTTAGGGTGTCGCTCAAGAACCCAAGATACTTGAGCATCTCGGAATTATCCGGTTCGCGCCGCAGAGATGCGTTGAACTGATGCGTGATGGCATCCCGCAACATGCCTTCAGAGGGAGCGCTTTTTTCGTGATGATTCGCTCAAGAGGCTCAGCTGTTCGACCTGGATTCCACACTTCGTCGGGGAATCTGGCGATAAACCTCCGGTGCCCCTTAGCCTTCGCCGCATGGTAGATCATCTCGTTCACCCGCCAGCGCCGCGCCTTGGTGAAGGGCTTTTCCTCAATCCCGCCGCTGAAGAGCTTCTCGTGGTTAAGATAATTCCCGTATTTGTAGTAGCGCAGCTTGTCCTCCAGTGTCGATGCGTTGAAACTCTTGAGTTCGCCCCAAATCCCCGTCGCCAGTTGCTCCCTCTCCTCGTCATCTCGGAGTTTCCCTTCCGTCAGACGAACATCCCTTTTACGAAATTCCTCCCTCCGTCTGTCAGTATCCCCCCCGGGACGGGCACTCGTTACGACCTTGGGAGATCACCCAGTCTCTCAGGCGAAAACCTCCGCGCGTCGCGGCAGTGTTTGCGGACCTCACTGATCGTAATGTAGTTGTTGAGCGAAAGCGTTTCCAGGCAGTCGTCGATGGTGTGGCACCCTTCCTTCCTCCCGATCTCCATCAGGCCAATCAACTGCTCGATCTTTCTCTCACGCAGGCACACTTCGATTCCGCTCGTGACTCGCATCGCTTCCGTCGCCAGCACCCGGCCCGGGCCATCGGCCCTCGGAAGGAGGCGCTGACAAACGACCGCTTCCAACACGTTCGAAAGCTGCGAAGCAATCTGACGTTGCTGATCGGGCGGGAAGACATCCATGATTCGCTCGATCGATTTCGGCGCATCCACGGTGTGCAAGGTGCTCAAGACAAGATGGCCCGTCTCGGCTGCGGTGAGGGCAATCTGCATCGACTCCCGGTCCCGCAGCTCTCCCACCACGATGACGTCCGGATCCTGGCGGAGGCATTGGCGCAAGGCCCTCGCAAACGACTTGGTGTCACGACCAATCTCTCGCTGCTTGATGAGCGATGAGTTGTGCTTGTGGGTAAACTCAATGGGATCCTCCAAGGTAATAATGGTGCCCGAACGAAGCCCTGCAATCCTCTTCACCATCGATGCCAGGGTCGTGGTCTTGCCCGATCCCGTGATCCCGGTGATCAGCACCAGCCCGTGCTGTAAGTGACAAATCTCCTCCAAAATCTGATAGTGCCCCAACGTGGAAAGGTCGGGAATCTCCTCCGGAATGAAGCGATAGACCGCTTCGATGTGCTGGCGGCAGTAATGAACATTCCCCCGGAAGCGCCCGATCCCCCGGGCCTCGAGTGCGTAGTCGAGCTCCCACTCATCCTCGAGGGTTGCCCGCTGGGTTTCGTTCATGGTATCCAGAATGAGGTCGCGCACTTGCGCCGCCGTGAGAGGATAGTCCTCCAGGCCCCGCAACGTGCCATCGACCCGCGCCGCCGGCGGAGCGTCCACGGTGAGGTGAAGATCGGACCCACCGAGTTCGGTGGTCTCGCGGAGGTAGTCGATAATTTCCCTGGGTTCAGTCATGATTGATTTTTTCTAAACGATGCCACGAATCACGCGGTCAAAGTCGCCCGGATTGGGCGCCGCATTGCGACCGGTTTCCGCTGAGATCAGGCCCGCCTCGTATGCTTCGACGAGGCCGGAAAGGAGATCGCGGGTGTGCTCATTTTCGGCACGGCAGAGGAACTCATGCATCTCCCGGTAAAGCCCTTCACGAATCCACTTCCGGATCGCGCCTTCGTTCTCAAAATATTCCGCGACCAGCTTCAGCCAACCATCCGTGCCGGGAAGCAGGGCTTGGGAAACCACCCCAATGAGATGCTTGGAAAGCAAAAGCAATGACGTCGCCCGCTGATCGGAAGGAAAGAAATTCGTCAACCGCTCCATCGTCTCCACCACTCCCGGACTGTGCAAGGTCGTCACGACAAGATGCCCCGTTTCCGCCGCCCGGAGCGTCATGCGGGCCGTTTCCTCATCGCGAATCTCACCGACCATAATGACGTCGGGGTTCTGCCGCAGCGTCGCCCGAAGCGCTGCCGCAAAGTCATCGCTATCCGAGGCAATCTCCCGTTGCGAAAAGTAGGATTCTTTATTGGTGAAGAGATACTCGATGGGATCTTCCAGGGTCACGATATGACAGCGACGTCTTTGGTTGAGGTCATCAAGTGCCGAGGCAATCGTGGTCGATTTGCCCGATCCGGTCGCCCCGGTCACGATGATGATCCCCGAAGCCCGGCTGGTCCAAGCACGGAGTAGCGAGGTCGGCAGCCCCAGGGAATCCATCACCGGGATCTCATCCTTGATCGGACGAATCGCGGCCGAAAGCTTCCCCATGGCACGATAAAGATTCACCCGGAGATACCCTCCGGCCTGCATTTGATATCTGACATCGCGGTCGCGGTCTTTTTCCACCGAAGCCCGGCAGGCCTCCCAGAGAGCCTCAAGATCCTGTCGGCTCATCGCCCCGGTTTCGAGCGGGACCAACTCGCCATTCACCCTCACCCGCGGGACCTCTCCCTCACTTAAAAAGACATCGGTGGCACCTTGGGAAAGCCAGCGATGGAGCGAGTGTTCGAGGGCTTCCAAAGTCATGAAGGATACAAAGACATCGCGTCTTTCCCTTGGGAAGAGAAATCACTTCCCCGGGACCTCCTCTTGGAATTCCCCGGTCACAACCGGCGGAATTTCCGGATCTTCATAGAGAACCCGAAGAGACATCCCTGCCCAAGCTTCGAAGAGCTGGCGTGGATCATCCGCGAGACAGGCTGCGGTCGCCAAGGGGTCGGTGAACTTCGCTTCAGCCATGATCACCGAGGCCGCCCGGCGGGTCGTCAGCCCCAGCCCGGTCCGGGGATTGATGAGATGGGAGTAGACCTCCCCCCCAATTTCCACCTTTTGAAAGAGATCACCGGAAGTCGAAACGGCGCAATTGCTCAAGGCCATCGTCTTCACCGGAGTCAAGTTGAAGGTCCTCAGCCCCACCGTCCATCCCTCCTTATCAGGTGGAGAGTCACCCATCCGGAGATCACCGGCCACCGCCACCAAGGTCACCGGATAGCCCTTGCTCTTCAAGTGATCAAAAATCAAATCCGCCGCGAACCCTTTGGCAATGCCACCCAAATCCAACTGCATCCCCTCGCGGAGAACCGTGATTGTCCGGGCTTCGTCATCCAGCTTCAAAAACTCAATCCCGCACCGCTCACGAGCTGCCGCCAACTCCTCCGCATCCGGCTTCGCGCCCGTCCGCCGCATCGTCCGCCAGAGGTGGGTCAAAGGCCCGAGCGTGGGATCAAATATTCCCTTCGTGTCCCCCGCCAATTTCACCCCGAGCGCAATGACATCGTAGAGTTCGGGACTCACCTGCACCGGCTCACCCACCCGCGACTCCGTCAGCTGATTCAGCTCCGACCGGCGATCGTAGTCCGTCGCCCGGTCCGCGAAATCCTCTGCCAAGTCAAGAGCTTCCTCCATCGCGGCATGGCCGGCTTTGCCCTCCTCTGCATAAGTAATGATTCGAAAAAGAGTCCCCATCAAAGGCCTCTGGGTCTCGATCCGGCTCAAGACCACGGGAGTTTCCTCACTCCGACAAGCCGCCAGAACGAGAATTGGGAAAAGAAGAACTAGCCGCATCATAAGGTTTCGAGAAATTCAACCAGAGAAGGATACTGGAACTCGGCGTCCGAAAAATCAATGCAGCTCGTGATTCGGTTTGGAATCGCGGCCACCGGGCAACCCGCTTCGTGAGCGGACTTCATGCCATTCAATGAATCCTCAATCACCAAACACTCCGCTGCCGGACGCCCCATCCGCTTCACCCCCTCCAGATAAAGATCGGGCGCCGGCTTGATCCGGGGCGCATCGCCACGGCAAACCACTTCATCGAAGTACGACACCAACCCGAGTCTTTCCAACCACCGGTCCACCCAATCGTGCGACGACGAGGAAACGACCGCGCAGGGCACCGAAACAATCCGGCAATAGTCCAAAGTCTCACGAACCCCCGGCATGGCATCAAGCTTGGCAATTTCCTCCCGGATCCACTCGTTTCGTCGGATCCCGATTTCCTTCCAGTCAAACGTCTTCCCCGTCAGATCCTCCAGCATCGTTTCCGGCGACCACGTCCCAAAGTCCGACCCGATACACTGCACGTAATCTTCGAGCGGCAAGTCATGCCCGTTCTCCTGGAAGACCTCCAACATACTCTCGTAAATCGACCACTCGGTATCGAGAATCACACCATCAAAATCAAAAAGAATTGCACCTGGAAGCATCGCCAGAGAAGTTGACCGCCTCCGCCGCCATGACAAGAGCCGATCTCGAACAAAGCTCTCTTCGAGGTTCTCCAACCAAACTGCAGAATCCTCTCCTTTAAACTCTCATCCGATCATCATGAAAAACATTCTTGTCCTCGCCGGCAGCAGTCATCGCGACTCCATCAACCTCGCCCTCGCCACCCACGCCGGGCGGCAATTCGACAACGTCCAACTCACCATTCTCGATCTCAACGATTTTGAAATGCCCCTCTACTCGCAAGACCTCGAAGAAGCCTCCGGCATCCCTGACAAAGGCAAAGGACTTCCTCGCCCTCATCCAGAAAAACGACGGTATCATCCTCTCCCTTGCCGAACACAACGGCAGCTACTCCGCCGCCTTTAAAAACGTCCTCGACTGGACCACCCGCGTCGAAACCAAACTCTGGTCCTCCAAGCCCATGCTCCTCATGGCGACCTCTCCCGGAGGCCGCGGAGGAGCCAACGTCCTCGCTACCGCCGCAGGATCCTTCCCCCACCTCGGAGCAGAGGTTATCGCCACGTTTTCCCTCCCGTCCTTCCACGATCACTTCACCATCGATGGGGGAATCTCGGATCCCGCTGCCCTGACCGCTTTTGAAACATCCTTGCAGTCCTTCAAAAACACTCTTTCTTAGTGATCAACACCCAATCTATCATGAAAAATGCCATCCTCGCCGCCCGCCTCCTCCTCGGAATCGCCTTCGTTGTCTTCGGAATCAACTTCTGGCTCAAATTCCTTTCCATTCCCCCGCCTTCCGGACTCGCCGGTCAATTCATGGGTGCTCTCTATACCTCGGGCTTCCTCGCGGTCGTCAAAGGACTCGAAGTCGCGGGCGGACTTGCCCTCATCAGCAAGCGCTTTGCCCCGGTCGGACTCGTCATCCTCGGCCCCATCGTCGCCAACATCGTCCTCTACCACGTCTTCCTGACCAAGGCCTTCGACCCCGTCGCTGCCTTCGTCCTCGTCCTCGAAGTCTTCCTCATCTGGGCCTACCGCAAGAACTTCGCCGCAGTCTTCGCCGCGCCCAAAGCCTCAGAGCACCTGACTTCGACGGATGACGCCTCGTGCTGAATGCTGCTGGCTACAGGGTTTGGGTGATTTTCAGGAAAACCGGAACAGGAAAGGGAATTGATACCCTTTCTCCTGATTCGGACTGG
>Ga0335398_10007508_pt1 | contig 13293 bp, 10 predicted proteins | sample BON03_FD_205742 | JGI IMG/M metagenome (GOLD analysis project Ga0335398, IMG submission 205742) | Freshwater microbial communities from Lake Bonney liftoff mats and glacier meltwater in Antarctica - BON-03 (spades assembly) (version 2) | ecosystem: Environmental > Aquatic > Freshwater > Ice >... | reverse complement strand
ACCCAGAACCGCTTGCTCGCCCAACTGATGGCTACGCTGACCAAGGCGACAGGCAAAGTTTTTGGGCACTGCCACTTGCGTCGCTGCGCAGGGTTGTACGCGAACAGCCCCTGACCTAACAATCGTGGCAACTAGGGCTTGGAGGTTAGAGGCAGACCTAAATGAACTCGAGAGCAACGGTGCTAATTTAAGTATCTTTGGCCACTGATTAAAACGAGTGCGCATCGCTGGTCCCGTAGACCCTATCCAGCTTGACTTTCGGTCGAGGATTCGCAAACCCTTACCAATGCGCAGACCTGTCTCAACACGATGCCTTGACCATGCCTTTATCAGCAAAGGAAAAGCGGCATAATGAAAAATGTCAATTAAGCCCCGAGCGTTTTTATAACCGTTCTGCTCGGCGGCCATCAACCCTTCTGTATAAAAGTTTGGCAACGGTGAAGTCACACCGTAAAGACCAAAGAATGTCGTTTCTACTTGTAACTTTCCGTCTGATTTGACCAACGCACTGTCAATTTCACGGGCTGGAAATGCCATCGAGAGAATGGGTCTCACACGTAAATTTTTATGGAAACTATCTTCCCAGTTCCCCACTAACTCTTCATTTTCATTGTCTTTATTTTCCGCATTTTCTTGCATAGCATGCGCCAACAAGCGCGCCATCTGAAAAAACTCAAGGCGAGCGTGATTCTCTGTAATAAATGCAACTACAGCATCAAGCCTGGTGCTATGAGAGTTGGCCATTCAAACTGTGCTCCGCTATTAGGATTTGTTACAACAAGGGTGACGTAAGAATTCAAACCGATTAAGCCTGCAAAAAATGGCAGTAACATTTCACCGAACAACATAAGGTCGCCGTTACCCGCAAAAAAATCTTGCTGCAGTTGCAACTTAATAATTTGACCCTGTATTCTTGTGCCACGAACCATGCGAGTATCTCGCAACACTAGAACGTCTTCTATCCCCAGTAAACGGCGTCGTGCCGCTGATACGCGCGCTGGGTCGCCAGCACCCTCAGGTAAATAAACCTGTAGTAATTCTTTGAGATTGTCTTTATCTAAGATGGCGTGCAAATTTAAACGGGCATGCCCGATAATTTTCCACATGGCATCCTTGCCCAAAGCTGGGGTTGAAAACCCTGTTGGGTTGGTCACATTCGTGACGGTTATGCGCTCTGGAGAGTCTGCCACACGCAAACAAACACTTCCAGGTCGCAGTCTCTCAGGTAACCGGCCGTTGGAGCAACGCATCAACACTGAAAGCGTCTCTCGATGACTTAAATCAATCGCGCTACTGAAGGGCAATCTCAATTTATGAACATGCTCAGACCTAAGCGGCCCCTCAGAGGCTACCACTTGATATTTATAAAGCCCTTCATCAGCCATTAACTCAGTTGTCGACTGATAAATTCGCTCTTGAGATTCACCATGAAGTCGGCCTGTAACACTTATGACATCGTGGACAATCACGTGACCGGGCGTGGAATTCATCGCCGTGAGTTGGTAGCTTTCTTTAAGATGTGTCAACTCGATGGGATTGGCAAACGCCTGAAACAAATTTACCGCAGGGACGGCGTTTACTACAATATGATCCACTGATAGATTGGGCAATAAAGGTGCGGGTAAAGAGAAGTCAAATTCGATACAAAATTTTCGATCACCCACTCTGTTAGACCACTGATCTATACCTTCGAGCTTTAAGAAAAAAGCCCTTTCAGGAAAAGCTAAAAATTCGCGAATCCAGCGCAAATGCTGCGCAACTGTTTTACCTGTTTCATACAAGCAATTGTCAGAATCTAACCCATCAAAGACTAATTTTAAGGGAGACTGATTGTCAGGGTTTTCGGGGGTAAAGATGCGTAACGCTTGCAAATTTTGACGCATGGCAATTAATAATGTGGACGCCTCAGGGTAAGAGCCGGACAAATAAAGCGCAATCGATTGACCATACCATTGCGAAAGGGGCAACCCAATCAAGTCAAACGTCAAACGCAAACGGGACCCTTTTCCGTTGGAGGAAATTGTCGCTGAATCGAGTTCAACGGGTTGCACTGTCAGAGGCCATGAGGTTGAAAATTGGCAGCTTGTTCCGTCTTTAGGCAACGAGGCAAAGGGTGTTTCAGTATTTACCAAATACCCGTTCTGAGACTTTCCTGTAACGTCTAGCTTGAGTACAGTCACTGAGGGCATCGGCTTTGCCAAGTCAGGACCTACCGCACTCAGTACGTCACCAATAAATTCAGGTAACTCATCATCAAGTTTTTGGCGCACCATAGCCGACAGAAATGCGAAGCCTTGCATCAGTCGTTCTACGTCTGGGTCTCCACCCCTACTGGAAATATAGGGGGCAATTGTTGGGTTTTCTTTTGCGAACTCACGGCCTAAGTCGTTTAAACGCTCAAGCTCAGCGGAATAAATTTTTTCAAATGCCATTAGCAACCTCTAGTTTGATCTGCCCTGCAGCATTCATCCGCAACCATAAAGAAAAGTCTTTTAAAACTGACTCAGAGTTCTGCCCTAAATCTATCTGGCCTGTGAGCAAAAATTTTAAGGTAATAACATCGTGATCTTCGATACGCTGTTCAATTTTTACATTTACAAAACGGCTCTCGTAGGCATCAATTTGCAACAATATATCTTGTTGTATGGTGCTTACAGACCCCACAGAAAAAGACCCCGCTAAATTACACAAATCTGCCATACCGTAATTCATATCGATTGGAACCCAACCGCAACGGGTGTTGAGTAATTTGGAGATGTGCCGAATAATCGATGCTTTGGCAAGATCTTCAGCCGAACGCTTTTCATGACCAAGTGGCAACTCTGCACGGGTTAAACGCTCAAACAGCCTTTCTTTAATCACTTGTTTGGCAACCTTACGTCAATTAAAGGCTCAGATGAATAGACTGAAATTAGAGCTCAGCACCCAATGGCCTTAGGCTCCGAGTCATGTTAACTCAAGATTTAAACAAAACCGAAATATGTATAAGCACAATTGAACCGAAAAACCGCACCGCATCACCCTTATTTCCCTTAGGCAAAAACTCTCTCACATTAACGCGCAATGGTGTCGATTTCTAAGTTCGTGACCGGCGCATCGCGCTCGCTCCAATCTACCCTGGCCTTGGCACAACGCCGATCGTCACAAACCCAGCACTTGGCAGGTTTTGGCCTTTGATAGCTGGTGTTTATCTGTCAAGGTGAGCATCACCATTTGTTTCTCGATCGACGTTAAAACTTTCGGCTTAGGACTTCCTTGATGGTTTTTCTTGGTCGTTGGCGGCCGCTTGATAAAGCTTGGCCTCTTCGAGCATAGAAGGGATCGAAGAGACACGCACATAGGGTGAAATATCAGATCTTGCGACCGTCGCATCATCGATCGGGACGGGTTGATGGCTGGCGAATTGGAACCGATATCGCACGCTGCCGTCTTCGCCGTCTTTTAAACGCTCATAAGTTATCGCAGGCTTGTGATCGGACACCTCGATCTGCAAGTCAATGGCAGGGTCGTGTGAAAGTTCGATAGACACGTCACCGTAAAAGACGTTCACAGGAAACCTAAACGTCTGAAAATAATGACCCAAGTGCAGCGGCGTGTGCTCGACCTGCCGATAGCGGTAGTGGGTTTGTGCGCCAGGGGTCAGGTTCGGGAAAATCAACACATAGGACTTGTAATCACTGTAGGTGTCTGAGTCCTCAGCATTGTCAGCTTCGACCAGTCGTATGGCCCTGTCATCAAGCTTGAAGCGCTGACCATCTGGGTGCTCAGTGAAGGCATCAACAATGTCTAGGCTCTCCCGACTGGTGCTGAAAGTCACCGTTTCCTTGCCTAACCAGTCAATGCCGGTCTCCGTCAAAAGAGAGGTGACCTCGTACCACTCGGTGACCGATGAGCCATCGGCATTGACGTGAATCTTGATGTGGCGGGTATCAATTCGGAACTCAACCTCCTCTTCATCGGCAGCCCAGACGCTAGAAAAGACCACGCAACACACCACGGCCAATAGCCAGCTGACTAACGCAGGTCGCCTGCCGATGGAAATCTGCAACACCCACCCCTTTTGTCTTCATTAACCGGTGACGTTACTGTAACCGGTGTTTCAGCGCGTGAGACAGTTGGGCCAGCCGACACCTTGCCCTACCCAACGCTGCTGATCGTGTCTTTCGAAATACGCCCTTATTAACTGATCCTCAAAAAGGTCTGGTCCTTGATTTGACCGAGTAGAAGTACCCGAAACCAAAGCACCAACCGCCTGACTCGGTTTTTTTAGTGGCGATAGGACGGGCTCAGGCCGGTTACGCGGGGCATAGCGAGGGAGAGACTTTGTGTCGCCGCACCCATCGCAGCACACGTGAACAAAGCTAAATCCACCGCCTTGCACAACCTTGAATTCGTGGTCACAGTCATTACACTGGCAATCAAATGCGGCACCCATGTCTTACTCCCTCCAATCCATCACCCTCAGCATCCACCTCTATCACATCCTTCGAACAGATCGGTGGACCATAGCGCAGATATGCCTTCAACATGGATGGACCATAAAACCACTCAGAACAAACAGCCTTGGGCCTTTCGTATAGACGGATTGTTTTATGTGGTTTCTGAATGAAAATGATCCGATAAAACCAGACAAGTCACTTGCACTTAATGACGCTGCAAAGGGGTCACGCACTTGATGCCCGCTCTTGCGGTACCTTGCTTCGTTAGGAGCAAGAGACTGCCAGCCAAACTCATCAACGCATTCGACCCATCATCAAACTTAATTACACATAACCGTTCCCACGCAACAATTACGCAATCACTGCGATGAAAACAGCACGGTGCTTTCAGTAGACGGTTTCCATCTCTTTTTTATCCAAGTGCATACGATCTGGAATCTTTTCAAGTCCTGGCACGTTATTTCTTGTGAACTCATGAAAATCATTCGCCGCCAGAAATCTAAGTGCCAATTCGTCGTTGCCAAATTCAAGGCAATCAAACACGACAGCGCGAACAGTCAACAACAATCCTTTTCGCTTGACGGTGAAAAACCAAACAGTCACTGAATTCGTGAAAACTTGTTTTTCAATGAAGGCATAGTGGTACTGACCATGATTGAAGTTGCGGGCAAACAAAGCGTTATCAAGCAACTTGATCACGGACTTGTCTGGTAACGCGGGACGTACTCTTGGAATACTTTCATCCCTCGGGGTCTGCCTAAGGAAAGACGGCACATCCAACGAATGGTCATACTGTGAAGAGTCAAGCGCTGACGGTAATCGTATGGAACGACACGCAGCATTAACAGAGTGAACTTCGACTTCAGCCAGTTCTTCAGTAAAGACCACCCTTTGCAAGCAAACGTATTCAGTCCCAAGACCGCTTTGACCGGCTGGCGTCATTTGATTAACACGTATCAAGTTTGGCATTTCTTTGGCCTTCTGATCCTCAGTTCGCTTGTTGACGATCAAGAGACTGGTGTTGTCTGTCACAAGTTGATAGTCCACTGCAAGTTTGACTTGCTTTTGGATATCTGTAGCTTGTTCAATACATTTGGCCGCCACCAGTCTTGCTACTGAAAATTGGAGACCTGGCGGTTGAATCTCGCGGCTGACATCAAAAGAAGCGCGGCCAAGTTCAGCACGTTCTGCACCAACATTGCCCTGTAACCGAAGATCTATGCCATCAGCATGTACAAATAAATCGCGAGGAATCCAACCATAGACGTGAACGGTGTCGTCAGAAAAAACACTCACCTCAAAACTTGAGGACCACAGCGGCACCACTGCGTTCGGCCAGGTGATCGACAATTCAGAAAACGACACAGACCTCAGCCGGTTAAACATTCGGATGATGGCTGACTCTGCTTTTTCTGCCCCTGCGACGTACTCGCACGCACCACCTGTGGCCCGGCTTAAATCTTGAAGAAAATTGCCAACCGGGCTACTACCGATGGCGACCACAAAAATCCGGTGTTTTGACTGCCGTGCTGTTTCAATGATGTCGTTAACCGCACTAATGGCACCGTCCGTGATGAGTAAAACATCACAACCGTTATCTTTTTCACTGGTAAGTTCGCAGGTGCTGGCAACGGCATCGGCCATGTTGGTACCACCCATGTCTGCCTGAAGCTCATCGACCCACTGCGCCGCTGAAGCCACTGTGCGATCATTGGCCACCCACAAAGCCCTTGACCGGTGTTCGACATGGCTGCCGAATTTGGATAACGAGAAATTGTCGTTTGGGTCGAGCGAGGCGAGAATCTCGTGCAATGCCCCTCTAGCGGCCCTGATGTTGTCCCCATTCATCGATCCAGAGCAATCCACCAAAATTTTTAAATTGACAGGTAACTTTGCTGATTGTGTGAACGAGGGGCAAAAGCTGGCGATGACAGCGTATTTGTCTTTGTCATTCAGATCGGGCAAAACAGTCATCAACGACTGTGACAGAAGCTGATCGATTACAAGGACAAAGTCGCGATCAAGCAGCGATTTTGAGGCCAACGTGACTGTCGTGACACTCGGTGACCCTTCTCTGGCTGGCTGAATGCTGATGAGGTGAGAGGGTGAGGCCAGGCGACAACCAGAGAGTCGATCGTGTAAGCGCACCTCGAGCATGAATTCGTACTCAGCCAAAAAATCTGAACCAGGAACTTGGTGCGGCAACAACCCACCATCAATTTCAAGGTTCCCATATCTAGGCGCAATCACGGTTGGAATACGCAGCCTTAGGCTGTTCTGCTCAAAATTCAGCATGTGGGCGTATCTGATTTCGACTTGGCAGTCTTCACCGGGGGCTAAGTTTCCAAGACTCAGCACATAATTGCCGTCGTTGCTGCGTTCCAGCAAGATGGCGGCGTCACCATCTGACAGTGTCTTTTCATATTTGGCGTTCACCGCACGTTTTTCAGCGACCAAGCCGGTTAGTCGTTTTTCGCCCATGACCACTTCAACGTTCAGGAGCGTGGCGTCGATTGGCAGTGGAAACACGTAAATCGCCTCGACGTGAGTTGCTGTTGGGTTGGTGAAGCTTTGCGTCACCTTGGCCTCGAACATGGCACCTCTAACGTCAGCGCTGACCTTGACTGACTTAAGCAAAAGATTGCCGTCTGTTTCGGCTTCTACGAGATTGTTAATTGCGTTGCGCATTGTCTTGCCCCTCAGGGTTATTATTTTCAGTGGTTATTTCTTGATACGAATCGATGACGGCTTTAAAAAAACGGCGTAGTTTTTCTGGCGACAGATTCGATCGTGCGGCATCAACAGCTAACTCGACACCGTCATCGACAAAAAGATGGCTGCGTACTTCAACAGTCCCTGGCTTTTTGGGCTGATCCGCGACCGGTGGCGGCTCGCCTTGAAGCAACAATCGAATGCGTTCGAGTGAAATGCCCGCACTTGACCATTTCTTGATCAGCAGCAGCTGTTCAAGTTGGACTGCACCGTAGACAGCTGCCCGTGTCTCGCCAACCGGTTTGTCAACCAACCCGAGCTGGACGTAGTAGCGCACCGTGCGCTTGGTCAGGTCGGTCATAGTGCATAGTTCTTCGAGATTAAAAGTCTGTTCAGTCATCATTTTGAGTTTGGTTCGTTGGACGTTCGTGGCTGCTTGGTCATCGAATCAGCTAACGCCTCCAAATCTTGCGGTTGTTATGGCGTTTACCAACAGTAATAACAACGCCGTCTCGGCTGCTTTGCACCATGTAACAGCGAAAGAATTCGTGTAATCGCTTGACCGGTGTAGCACCAATGTCTCGACGCAAGCGTCTGACCGCATCGTCTGAAAAGTAACAAACAATCGCACCGTGCCCATCGTATTGTTCATCACCGTACGCCAACAACCATTGCTCAATCAGCGGTGGAATACCGCGCTGCTGCCTGCGAATTAGTGAATGGTTTGTGTAATCCAAAGTGATCCTTCCAAGTAACTCCCATTTGTGAAAAAACCAGCGGTCGCCCTCTCGGGTTCATACGTGGGTAAAGTCATGGAACACATACACAAATTAATTATACAGTATAACTGTATATATGTACTGTTCTTATAAAATACATGGGGATTTTGAATCAACTGGCCAGACGGCAACGGACAAAACATCGCGTTAATCGGTTTGCTGAGTTCGTGATTACCAGCGTTAGTGTTTAGCTAAGGTCTGTCAGCGTTGCACAACATCACGGCGAAAAACTTACAAGGAGAAAGAACTTTTGGAGGGGTGCTGTATTAGGAGGCGCGCAAATGGATGATTATATTTCCCATATCCAAAGGCCCTCTTACATCGATACCCGATGGAACGAGTGCCGGTCATTTGAAATCATTGGCCCGAAGGTAAGGGAACACAAATATCCGATACAAATTCAGCATAAAAACGTGTGTTCCAACGCAGGGCAATTACGCCACGTCCCAATCACCCTCGGCATCCATCTCTTTTTTATCCTTCGGACAGATCGGTGGACCATAGTGCAGATATGCCTTCAGCATGGGTACCGTAAAACCACACTCAGAACAAACAGCCTTGGGCCTTTCGTATAAACGGACTTTTTTACGTGGCCTCTGAATGGCGCTGTGTGGATAGGGTCCTAGTCGATCGGCAAGATCTTTGAGACGGTCGCACAGCTTGAGGCCTGCTGAGGCACTACGCATGGGACCGACTAGCCCGATGGTTGTAGCGATTTTCTTGAACTCTTTGCCGTGGCCATGTTCGCAGTTGTCAACGGCATGCACCATCTCGTGTACCAGAGTATCGAGCACGGCAACGGGGTCCTCGAGCGTTGGACATACAAAGATCTGGTTGATTTCTGAGGCACAGGATTTCCTTGACCAGCACTGTCCGATGTGGCCCGAGCGGATACCAGAACTGGCGAAACCGCAGGATGGGTGACAATCAGGAACGGTATAGCCTTTTTCTTCAAATATGGTTGCAAGCGCCTTAATGGCGTGCGAAAGCCATGCTTCGCGGAGCAAATGTTTTTCCATGGGATAAGTCTCAAACGAAATAAGAGAAGTCGTAAGCAAAAACGTACAAGGCTGAAAATGCACTACTAGTCAACACTAGGTCGTCAGTCTGCGCTAGTTTTATCAGTGTGTCAGGTTTGGTGTGTCATGAGATGCTACACACTTATTTTTGAGATGCTCGCTCGGAAGCGAACCAACTTTCGTAAACGAGAACATGTCGAGCCAAACCCCAAAATTTTGCCTCATTCTATTTCACGGGTAACCAAGCTGTATCTTCAATGTTGCGCATATCTTGCCTCAGCTGGCTAATGTCTTGCGCCATTGATTGCCACTGACCGTAATCCTTTCGGTGCGTTTCGATGTATTCGTACGGTGCAATTGGTACAGATTGCTTTCGCACGTCGTGTATCGATAACCGTGGTACGCCTGCTGCAATTACCTTTTTGGCTAGAGAGTCCTGGAAGTACTTCGAGCGTATCCACCAATATAGAAAATCCGTTCCGAGACGCCTAGCCGTCTCTGTTTCCTTTAGCGTTATCTTGACAAAGCTCTGGTTAGGTGCGGTGAGCCGCTCTGGATTTGCTGACATGTAGCCAGTTTTTCCGATGGCACCACGAATACACAAAAACAAGTTCCCGCTGACGAGCTTGTTTTGTTCGAGTCTCGCACTAGATCTTTCTGATGCTTGTCGACGCACACCACCAACCAACTGACCGAATTCACCAATATCGTCGGAACCAATCTCCAAAAATTGTATTGAGCTGAGCTCGCCTTCCGCCGCTTCAAAATGCTGCACTCGTTCGACATCAGCAATGTCCGAGAGCATGCAAAACTCAGTAACACCAGGAATGTTTTCGCTAGTGCTACGATTCACGATATATGGCGCTTCAAGCGACAGCAGTCTTTGCTTAGGGTCAGCGGTTTCTAGCAACAAGTCTTGTGTCCCCACAACTTTTACCTTAAGGTAAAAGTTGAGCCCTTTGGGTCGGAGCACCGCTCCGGAAAATACTTTTCGCCTCAACGGTCTTCCGTACCCACGTTTGGCATCTATTACCGGTTGCCTTTCACCTAATTCGCTAGATGGAAGTAGCTGTGCAAATTCGATTTCTTTTGATGGCACTTCTGGCCTAAACAGTAATAATGAAAATGCCTGGTGCATAGCAGCGATGGTTCCGGCAGGCAGTTGGATGACCTTATACAGGCCGTTCGCAATAAAAAGCTCTAGTACAGCGTTAACGTTAAGCAACCCCCTGCCTCCAGCGAGCACTGAGTTCGGAGTGATGCAAGCAACAAGACTAGGTTTGCGCCTCAAGAATTCAGAAAAACGTGAACTTAGCTTTAAGTTGTCGCTATCAATTGACAACAAGTTGCTTTGATTACACGCGTTAAATAGAAGCACTGTTTTGATAGCTGAGTTATCTCGCGTTTGCGCGCTATCGATTCCAATGTTTAATAATGTTGCAATGGCGTCGGCAAAGTATTGGCTCTTACTAAACGGCTCTTTAGCGAATACGATTCTTCGCTGTTTTTGTCCTTTCAGAAGCTCTACAAGTCCAACCTTCCCTCTTTGAAGTAAGTTGGCATAAAAACCAAGCCCATTTGTTGGGTCGATTAAGAATCCATTCGTCTTTTCATCAGAACATTGTTCAATAACAACTTCAGCGACATCGGCAGGCGTAACCGTCTGCCCATCTTTCCCGACACCTTCTTGTAGGGTGGCGTAGAGTAACTGTGCTATGTCATGCCGTTCGCATGGCTCGTGAATCAATTCACTGGATTTCGAATGAGCATCAGCGCCTTTCATTATGAAGGTGGATAAGCTACACAAACACATGCTGAGCTCGCGGGTCACGTCATCCTCGCTTGAGTCAGCCACCTTGGCTACTTCTTTCGCTAGATGCTCTAGTTCTTCTTTCACAAACGTCGAGGTCCAAGTCGTACCAGCTTGCGACTCCATTGCTCGAAGCTTGACCCACAAAAGTACAAACACCTGGATTAAGGTGCGGGTCTCTTGAACTTCACTTGTGAGCCTTGACTGCTCAGATTTTCCAGACCGCCAAACACTGGCTTGCAACGCTGTATCAGGTGTTGCCTGAAGAGCGTAAAGCTCCTCATAAAGAGGCATGAGTTCTTTTTTTGTATCCATGTCTAATTTTGTTCCTGTTCCGTACCCGCTTGTGTTTATTGTTTCCGTACATGCCAGTGATCACACAGCCGTCATGTGAAACGACGAGTTGATAATTTCGTTTCTTCTGCGCGAATTCCAAAATGCCTGGCTCAATACCATCGCGCCGCATTTGGGTGATCGCAGTATCTGTCAAATAGTATCGGTAGGCTCCACCGACTGCATGACACCGTTTTCCGTACTGGGCCCACAACCAAACCTGTCTAACTGTCACGCCTCTAGATTGACGTTCAGTCGAAAAATGCTTGCTTGGCCAAAACCTTAGATGGTGATTGTTGTTCATTTTATTCCTTTTTTAGTGCGAATGTTATTGATTATTCTTTCATAAAAAAATTTCCGCCTTGATGTCTTGTCCATCCAGCGTTGTTGACAAACTGAAAACGCCAAACCTCCCGCTGCTTCAGAGGAGCAAACTGGAATTGCGGCCCAGTCCAGCATGCCAGGACAAGTGTCAACGGATGAACTCATTCGATTAAGGATATTTTTCATTTTAGTTCTAATGTTATTAAAATTTCTTTTTTAAAAAAAGATTTTGCTGAGTAGCTATGTCCGTTTGCCACTATCTTTTCCGCACTTAAACCAACTGATTGCTCAGTGACGAGTCCTACCTCCCACTCAGTGGGAACTCAAAACCGGGCTCACACCACTTAATTGCGCAGCAAAGAGCCCATATAAAGACAGTACTATCAAATCAACAAACTGGCTGTTACTCCAGCCATAGACAGATTTTAGTATAAGCCAAGGCCCATGTCAACACCTTCAGCACTCAACATCCCCCTTCTTCGCTTATTTATAGCTTATATTACCAAAACTACAGGATCGCACTAATAAACAGCATCAAAATCAATTGCAAGCGAGCATCGACCGGATCGCATCACTCAGCCGCGTACCGTCAGACAGTATCCCACCATCAGGCGCCCATCCACAAAGCATTGAGATCAAGAAAGTTATACAGCTTATAACTTTCTTGATTTGCAAAGCCAGAAAAGTGCTCAATAAGTTCATACCTGTATGAGGTTTCATCTATCCGATCGCAACAACCATAAATACCGACTGTGTTACGCAACATCAAGGTAACAGTATTGGATCAGTGCCACCAAAGCAACGGGCTGCCAGTTAGTTCACAAACACTTCAAGTTTAGCTTCGCTCAGAAGCCAAGGCCAAGGAAAATATCTGTCAAAATTGCTCTTCATCGCTTATTTATAGACTATCTTATCTAATTTTCCAATCTAACCAAAAAATGTCATCGAAAATCAAATACCAGAAAGTACCTGTCTGGTCGAGTTAATCTGCAACACCCCATAAGTCATAACGGGAAGCCTACGCTCCAAACTTCACCAAGCATGTACATCTAATGTAAGTAAGTTACATGCAATTTATGATTTTGTGACATTTAATAAGCTAAGCTTAGTTCTGTACTAAAGACCATGTCAGCTGATATCAGTTCATCGCTCTCGGTTTTGAGGAGGCTTAATTTCCTAAAGAACGACGCAGTGTAGAACCAAGTTAGCTTTCCTATCGAAGAACGAAAGCTCGCCGCTCGAATGGTCCCAAAACTCTGCGGTGAGCACGGTGAGCACCCGCGTTGTTGGTCACGCTTAATTTAGTAACCCCAAAGATTGGCTGACTTTATGCAACTGAGGGGGTCATGCATGCGGTCGCGATGGCTCCATTCAATGAGTATTTTTTCAAAATGCGCCTGACTCAGGAGGATAGCCATGAAAAATTCCTCGTTGATTGTGCATGGCAGACCATTTCAACCTTCGCTCTTTTGGTAGGTCAAAGACATGGCAACAGCTAAACATCTGTTTCCAGCAAGTCTTCAGGCCGCCTGTGACGAGGCGATTGCAGCCTATATGGCAAGGAAGGCTGAGCCGGAGAGCTTTACGCAAGTGACAGACTGGCTAGAGGGTGATGGGTGGGATTCGCTCATTGCGGATCTTGGCGACCAAATGGCCGTTAATCTCGCTGCATTAAGCCACGACCAGTTCACTGACAGTGAGCTGAGAGCCAGCAACAATATCCCAGATGACCAAACCGTCTCGGACGCAGACCGGCTCTGTTGGGGGCACGAAAAAATAGATGAGGTACTGAATAACTATGATGATTGTCTGCTACCGAGCGTGCACGCTTACGAATTGATATCATCTGATGGACAATCTGTCTGGGTTGGTTGTTT
>Ga0335398_10007507_pt1 | contig 13293 bp, 14 predicted proteins | sample BON03_FD_205742 | JGI IMG/M metagenome (GOLD analysis project Ga0335398, IMG submission 205742) | Freshwater microbial communities from Lake Bonney liftoff mats and glacier meltwater in Antarctica - BON-03 (spades assembly) (version 2) | ecosystem: Environmental > Aquatic > Freshwater > Ice >... | reverse complement strand
TTGATCGTGTGTTCCGCTGAATCGCTGCGGGCACCCTACTCGCTGGTTGCCCTGCCTCATCCTGCTGAATGCTGGCTGCCGCCGCTACGCTCGCTACCTGCCCCGCCTGCTTCGTCAGGCTCGAGGTGCATTCCTTCTGCTTGTCAGTCTGCTCCCTCCGAACGCCTGCTGCCGTTGCTGCTCCGCTCCTGGTCTGCTCCCTCTGATCGCTCGCTGCCGCCGCACCGCTCGCTGCCTGCCCCGCCTGCTTCGTCTGCCTCGAGGTCCAATTCTTCTGCTTCTTAGTCTGCTCCCTCCGAACGCCTGCTGCCGCTGCTGCTCCGCTCCTGGTCTGCTCCCTCTGATCGCTCGCTGCCGCCGCACTGCTCGCTGCATCTGCCTTCTTCGCTGCTGCCGCCTCTGCTGCAGCCTCATCTGTCATTGTTGCCGCTGCAACCATCGTCTCCTGCCCCGTCTGCTCATCCGCTGCCGCTGCAACGTTTACCGCCTGCTCCGTCCGCTCAACCGCTGCCGCTGCAACGTTGATCGTCTGCTCAGTTTTCCTCATCCCCATGCTCCCAGCCCGATCCTTGATCGATGCATAGATGAGTTGCGCTATCATCAATACTGCTATTATTACTTTCTGCAGTACCATCACTGCGCGATTTAGCACAGTGGGTTTGGTACAATCGCTCATAACCTGAGAGAAGCCCTGTGTCCTACACGGGACCTCTGGTGTAGCCTTGCAACACCATTCACTTTCAGATAAGTTTATTGCCATAAACATTGTTCCCTATAAGGGCGCTCTATAATTCGAGTCGCTCCTTACGAGTCACAACCCTAAAGGAGTCACGACCATCATCTGGTCAGACTCTATCACTAGCACCTCATATGCCATCCTGCTTGACGATAGTGACCTCACCCCTGGGTGTGTAGACATTTTCACAGCTTCTAGAACCTCGGACATAGACAACGTGTACGTAGAACGCAGGTCTTGGTTTCAAAACCCGTATTTGAGGGTCGAAGAACATGACTGCGTGTGTGTGCGTTTCAGTGGATTCCGTGATATTTCAACATCCAACGTTATGAGGTAAGCATTCGAGTCAAGGACAACAAATTTATGATTCAGCAAAAATAATCTGATGGCACAGTCTGCTTTTGTGAGGATATCATGATGTATCATGGATGTCGTGTATACAGCACATGTGATGGCCTTGGATATGGCAAATCGAAGTTGTGTTGGCTGGAAAGACTTTAAAGATGACACACATCCTCCAGAAGTGCAAATTCTTGAAATTCACAACCTGACGATCCAACAGAGGTCTGCTGCTGTTTCGTTTAATTTCAGTGTGAACGATTGCGAATCCGAAGTTACTAAAATTTCATACAGAGTTTATCCAATTCATACGCCAAGAGTGCTTTAAATTGAAGATTGACACGAACTCAAATGCGTCTCATGCAACGGTCTAGCATTCTTCGAGTAAGGATCATCTCGACTGGCACACGTATCACATATACGTCGCTGCAACGGACGCGATTGCTCGCTTTGCTGAAGCAATATCATCGTATTCCTTTGTGTACGACTCCTCACCGCCAGTTCCAGGCAAAGCGGTTTTGGTCGGATCCGCCGGATTATACTATGCAAGCTCTGCAAGTTTCTTACGTATTTTGATGAATCCAGCCAGAGATGTTGACTCAGACATTGATTCAGCTTCTAGTTATGTGTGTGTCGGCAGCTATGACCAAACGGACACGATCATGGCTTGCACGAAACTGGAAGACTTGATTCCTTGCGCAGATGAACCTGAAAGCCTACTTCAACGTTGCTTTGAAGAAGTTACCCTCAAAAAGGGATCACCTCACTATCTTGCAGAAGTCTGGGCCTTTTTTCAAGCAACAAATGGTGTTGGCTTGCTGAGTATTTTCTATGCTGATCCCATTTACTTCGACCGCACCACCCCAGAAATAGGGAATGATTCCATTTTCATTCAGAACATATGGAACCAGAATTTCTCTTGCTCCATAATTCACGGCTCGCTCCTCAAAAGTATAAGCTCAGATTTTTAAATAGTGTTTACATTTTCATTGATTCGGGACGTTGAAAGCGGAGTAGACCAGTGTCATTTTATGTTGGCGCGGCAGTCGAGCGCTTCGTCTGAGCTTTTTACAGCCGGTCGATGGCACGATGTGAATATGCAGGTTCCATCAATTAAGTTGAGCTCTCTGGAGCTCGTCGAACATCAAATGAAATATAAAGCAATCTTCCAAGTTGTGAACAAGGCCGGTCTGAGCACCACCGTAAAATCTTCAAAATTTATGTGGGATGAAAGTCCTCCAGGCTGGAGTCAATCACCGTCTTCGTTGTCAAGCAAATTGAGTATGAGTGGCGGCTTACGCTATGTGCATGTTGGCGACCAAGTGCAATTTTCTTGGGCTAGCCCGCACGCTGGATACTTCTCAGTTGCCATCTGTATTAGCAGTGTAATTTCGACGCTGAGCCACAACACATGACAGGACTTCCAGCAAAGTGTACGCCTTCCACGTATGTAGGAAGCACAACGTCATGTATCGTTGGAGCAGGCATGATCCATCCTGGGAAGGCACTAAGCATTCAGGTGTGCAGCGTCGATTCCATGTGCAATCCAGCTTGCAAAATTAATAATAACGTGGTAGTAAAAGGAATTTGTCCCTTCAGAAGATTCGGAAATCAAGCTCAACTTCATTTCAGACAAAAACGATAAATGGACGACGTTTGAATCTAACCAGACGCAGTCTTTGGAAATGATGTGGACAATGCAAATGGCTTGGCAACTCTCTTTTTAGATATCTCTTCAGATATGCCATATTGCCAAGATTCCGATCTAGAACAAGGTCAAATTGTCATAGGGACTGAATTTTCTTCGGTCCCAAACGCACGGACTGTTTTGCACACACTGGTCTCTGTTCAAGTAACGACCTTTCTGTTCAAGTAACGACCTTTTCGGGTCGAATCATCTCGCCAATGTCTACAAAAGTTTTGTTGGATCTCACAGGTCTAGTATGCAGATTTCAACTCTTTCGAATGGATAGAGAATGTCTTGAGAGTGAGAATTGCAAAAAATTAATCGCCCAAGGTTACTCATCAGAAGAGAAATGTGCGCAAAAGTGAGAGGCGGGCAAAAGTACAGAAAAAATGTAGGGCGGGCAAAAGTGTGCCAGTGGGGTGGGCAAAAGTGTGGGTCAGGGCAAAAATGTAGGGCGGGGCAAAAATGCAGGGCTGGCAAAAGTGTAGTGTGGGCAAAAGGTGAAACCCAGTGCAAAATTGTAAGGCAAAAGTGAAACGCAGGACAAAAAGTGCCCTTTCGTGACACGAAAGATCTAAAGAATCACAAAAATTGTGGGGCGGGCAAAAGTGTGCCAGTGGGGTGGGCAAAAGTGTGGGTCAGGGCAAAAATGAAGGGCGGGGCCAAGGTCTGGCAAAAGTGTAGGGTGGGCAAAAGGTGCAAAATTGTGAGGCAAAAGTGAAACGCAGGACAAAAAGTGCCCTTTCGTGACACGAAAGATCTAAAAAATAACATTTTAAAAAATTGAATAGTTGCCGGCTGAAAACCTCGACACCACAAATGTCAAAACGTGCCGAGCGTGCGCGATGGCGCGCGCAGGAACAGGTACAAGAAAGAGACAAACTAAATTGTAGAAAACAATGTCCAAAAAAGTGATCAAATTAAAAAAAATGTCAAATTTCAAAGTCATGCCACCTCTCTTCAATCTAGAGTACAGGTCGCTGCTCCATGTACTGGCGTTGGCAAGTTGCGCTGGCGCATAGTCCGATGCACCTAGAATGCAAGCTTGCGATCATCACTCGTTTTGCATCTGTGCCATTGGATGGTATTTGGATCTCAAGGCATTTAGAGTTGAATCCAAAGGACGCATACTGCTTTCAAGTGGAAGCAGAAAATGGACAGGGGCTGGTCTCGCTGGCAACATCAGGAAGGGTATATTCAGAATCTTTTCTTCCCACCTTTGGGTCAATTTGGGATGGTAGTCATACCAGAGACGTTGATTGGGTAAATACCAGCCACACGGCTTCCTGTTAGTAGGAACGAGCGGCAGATGAAGTAGCCCACTACAAAGTCAAATTTTTACACACTGGCGTGTTGTTGCTGAATCAGTGCGATCAGCAAAGCATAGACTTGAACTCAACCATTGCCATACACCGAACAGATTCTAATGCATCAACTTTTACTTTCAAGGCCCTCTCATTAGGTTCAGTGGAATACTACTGTTCAGTGTCGGCATGCACCCTTGCAGGATTATGCACCACCTCTCTCTAAAATGGCTTCAAGGTCGATCTCGCATCACCCGTGTCAGGATACTTGGAAGTAAAGGGTGTAGATGAGAAGTTAGTAGATGTGTCTGAAAATACGAATGTTTCGCAACATTCGGTATTGCCCATTGATGGATCGCAGCTCTCCATGACACGAATCTTTCGCAAGCATTGACATTGTGTCCAGACCTTACGACAAATTCATCTTGCGTACATAGCCGCTCATTGGACCAGGCACCGCTGGAAATTTTTGAAGTTTTCATCTCTTAAGTAGACCTAGCGCTTCAAAATCAAACCTTCGACTTTACTGATGGTGCCAAATACTTGTTTTCGATCTCCAAGCCTCCACCACAGTGGTTATTTTTGTGCGATATGAACAATTTCTCCTCCAACATGAAGCATTCAATAAGTGTACAACTTTCAGGAGAAAGTTGCCTATCTCCAAATCAGTTGTATACTCTGATGATCACAGCTACAAATGCATCTGGAGCATCTGCTTCCTCAAAGTTGTAATCTTTCATGTACAACGATACTCCACCCGAGGTGGGAGTCATTTCAGATATTCCCATTTTTGTATTAATCGAGCCTGAATGGAACGTCTCGTCTGTTCAAAATGAACCACAGATTCAACTTGTGAGTGAGGATGTTGACTGGATTTCTCGGCCGGCCAAAGGGCTGCAGATTGTGTGGCGCAACTTTTTTGATGAAGAGAGCGGGATATCAAAGCATCTGATCTGCATTGGAACATTCCATCGCCTTTGTGACATTTTGGAGCTTGTTGATGTGGGCTCTATCCTGTCGTTTTATTCAAGTCCACGGTGGCTACAGAGTACGAGCAAAAGTGATCGATTGTATGCGACTATCACAGTGTGCAACAATGCTCTCCCCCCATTGTGCCGAAATTCATTTTCTGATGGGGTCGGCTTGGGCACCACTCCTCCCATACTTCTCGAAGTGAATGATGATTACAAGAAATGTGTGGACTGGCAACAACAAGGCTTTGTGAACACTGTTTTTGGAAACTGGAAAGCGGTTGATGATAACTCGGATATTGCCAAGTACAAATGCTCATTTCAAATGGTTCAGAATCGAGCAACTGATTACAACTCTATCACGTCTAGGATAATGGGCAAGGTTCTTTTGGCAGAAGATGATAGCGAAATGGAATATGCTTGAGCCATCAATCAAGCCGGTCTTCGATCCTTGTGCTTGTGCTCTGATGGTGTCGAGCAGGGCAAAACATAAATATCGGTGACCAGCAAAGAGCAGGAAGCCTTTGGTTTTTGAGTTAATCGACTCTACGAAGCATCTGGATCACTGACGGCAAACGCTACAGTGTACGTTGACATCAACTCAGTCAGCAAAGATGTAAAATTGCTTGCAGGTCCAGTGATGGCTTCCGAGTACTGTTATTCTAATTCGTCAAAACTTCAGACTCCAGCATCAAAGAATCTACTTACAGCTCCCAACATGAAGGTCGGAAATTAAAGCTTTGTTCTTCGAGTAATAAATTCGAGTGGAAAAGAGGAGTTTGAATTTCGAGCTCCCATCAAGCTTTCTCTGTACTTTGAGTTGAGCAAATTGACTTCAGATACAAGCTTTGGCGACAGAGTTGCCCGACGAATTGAAGTACCCGAGGACTGCTACTGCGAAACGTTTCATCTGGACGATGGACCGACGCTGCCGATACTTGCAGTTTGGAAATGCTGATGCGTGCTGGTATTGAGAGGTGATGGCAATTTGATCCATGTACAAGCACTCTTCATGTTTACATTTGTCACCTGACACAATTTGCCATCGCATTTCAAGCGATGTCAATTGCAAGAATCGAAAAAGTGTTCAGCGATGTTTACCCTGTGTTATCTGCTGTTTTGAACGGAAGTGCATCTCAAGATCCCGATGGCAGACTCACGTTGTACAGTTGGTGTATCCTGTATCCACTCGACTCTGTGGCATTTCTTGAGAATCCAGGCTCTGATGTATCGAAGCTTTCTGACTTGGTTCTGGGGTCGTACGTCATCGAGCTGATGATTGAAGATAACAATTTTGCCACAGCCAGCAATAAATTGCAATTGATTGTGGTGGGAGAGGCAAAAGTATTGCAAGTATTTAGACAGCCGCCCGCATACTCTACTGCTGGACCTCTTGTTGCTCAGCTTATTGTGAGCATACATGATGAAATTGGCTGTCTTGAAAACGCCCACGCTTTGCGTATCTCGGCTTCGTTACTTGAACAAAGATCCAGCTCGATTTATCATTTTACTTTGGCATTTTCGCAAATTTGGCAAGGCCATATTCCTTTTGTTCCTACTGCTGGCTATGAGTCATTTCCGGAACTTGTCGTGTTGAGGTCTGGATGGTTTGTTGTTCATGTTTCTGTAGCATCACTTGAGTCGGCTACCTCGGATCTTTTGAAAATGATACTAGGTCCTGCAACATTGCTCCAGATCCTTGGGTTGGACAAGGGATGCTACTTGCAGGAACATATCCAGAATCAGAGAATTGGTATTTGGGCCTTACATTCACTCGGAAACACTGCAAATGTCTCGAACTTCATGCTTTTGGCGAGTATTCTTGGCTCTTCAATACGCCTCACTGTGTTGAGAGGTTCCAAGGCGACACATTGGACTTCCATCGTTGGTGATCAATTAGACTTCCAACTTGTGTGTTCAATAAGGCCAGATTGTTTTCGGTAGTCACGATCTCCAACCCATGTGCATTTTCACAGAATGTCATTTCGACCAATCTCAAATCCGTTCCAGAGCCTCTTTGTGTTGTTTCTGATTGTGGGTCTGGTAGAATCCGACAAGACGGTTCCTCCGAAAGCATGGGGACATGCGTTTTATGTGCATCTAGCACGTACAAAACGAGTCACATGACTTCACGCTTGAGATGTCCCAGTGTTAGCTCTATCTCATCGCTTGGGAGTACGAATTCGAGTGACAGTTGGTGTGGAACAGGGTTTACGGGTCCAAATGGGGGCTCTCGCTGTCCAAAATGTGATCCAGTCACTTTCAAGGAAGTCATTCAAGATTCTCCGCGTCTCAGTTGTCCAGCAAACCCTGGTGCTCTGGCGGGAAGTGCATCCCGTGCAACCTGTCTTTGCAATGCAGGTATAACAAGGCCATTTGGCGGCGATAGTTGCCATCCGTGTGCAGCCGGCACATACAAGAGCTAGTTGGCTTTGGAATGTGCTCACCGTGTCCGATTGGCAGCTCGTCCTCTTGAGGAAGCGTGCAGGAAGTGGATTGCATCTGTATCGCTGAGTTTGGTAGACATGACGGTGTGTGCGAATCCTGCGACGTTGGCACGTACAACCTGGAAGCACCTCCCTCATTTCGTGTCAATAGACCTGCGCTGCCGGTGCTACAGGCCCTGATGGGGCCCTGTACCTTATGCTTACTAGGCACGTACAAAACAGACTCGGGAACTGCAGTCTGTAGGGACACGTGCCCTGCAAGCAGCACCTGTCCAGAAGGCAGTGCGTCAGTAGACGCGTGCATTTGTTCAATGGGGTTCCATAGCAATGGACTAACTGCCATGGACTGCATCTCGTGCGCAAGAGGAAATCTCAAAATCTTATCAGGTCGGGAACCGTGCACCAAATGTGCGCCAGGATCATACCAAAAAGATGTAAGACCCTGCGTGTGTGCGTGGTGGCAATGTGCCCTCTGAGCTCAAGTTCCTTGTCTGGTAGTGTAATAGGTACTAATTGTTCTTGCAATATCAATTTCTTCGGTGCGAATGGTAGTGCTTGCAAACCCTGTCCAGCTGACTCCAGTTCGGTGCAAGGAAGCCTACATCAGAATTCAAATATGCGTGTCACGACGAATGGACACATTCCCTTATTTTTAGTCAACAATATGTACGACATAAGGGCTCCCGGTAAAAAATCTGAGCTTTGAGCTTTTTGAGCTTTGAGCTTTGGCAACCCTGAATTGTCAATCCAGGTGGGATTGCAATTGGCTGTACTTCATAGGAAATAGTCGAATAGCTTTGCTGGAAGCTTCAACCAATTGCATGACACCATGCCCTGTAGGCTCGACGGGCCCCAATGCTGCAGGGCCCTGCACCCTGTGCCCAGTAGGAAAGTACACTGGGGGAGAGGCGGGTCCCGCCGAATGTGCGAAGGTGTGCCCTGCTGATGCCACTTCTGGATTGGGCAGCGTCTCAGGCTTGTTGGCAGACTGCGTGCAATGCCGATTTCATGGGACCAGATGGCACAAAGTGTACTCCTTGTGCAGAAGGCACGTACAAGGATGATACAGGATCACATGAAAGTTTTCTCTGCCCTATTCACTCAATTATGGCCGTTGCTAGTTCGCTCCCGACAGCATGCGTCTGCAAGGCAGGATATGCCGGGGCCAATAGTTCAAACTGCAGGAGTTGCGCTACAGGCACGTTCAAACATTTTGCAGGGCCTGGGACGTGCATGTCACTCAAACAGTCTGCAATCGTTGTGTCCCTAGTCCTAGGCTTGCAAGTTACGGTGCCCGAGTTCAACGAGCAAAACCAGGAGAGATTCAAACAAGGCATGGCTGGTGCTGCAGGAGTTGTTGTATCCAATGTGAGGATTTCAAAAATAAGCCTATCACCCTGGCCAGACGCTTATTATCCGAAAGTGTCTCAACTAAAGTAAAAGTTCTGCAAAAGACATGATGACTGCCGCTGCAATGGCTGGTAAACTTGACGTTTTTTCAATTAATAATGCAATGCAAAAAGTTCGAATGCCAAAGGTCACAATTATTCAAGGCGCTACTGTGCAAATTAATGCCGCAGAGTTGTAAACACCACAAAATGACGACATGACTTCCTCGAAAGTTTTGATTCAATTTGCTTTTATTACTGGAAACAGTAGTTTAGAACCCTTGCTTGAGGGTCTATTTGCTCAAATCCATTTGAATCTGAGTTGACGTGTTTTCGGGCGGAATCGAACTGGGGACCTGCGGATAACTAAATTTGTTGAGTCCCGCGCTCTTCACCAGAGAGCTAAGGTGACGGATGAATCACCGAAAATCCCTCATGACCCTCTGAGATCTAATGCTCAAGGAATCGACAGGCCCAGCATCTGTAAGCGCTGAACACTCAGGCACTTTCTAACGGAGCGATACGGAAACTGAATTTCCTGGTATATGTACGTATCTCCATCGTGATGTCGACATTTTCAGTATTTGGGCCTTCTTACGGGCGCTCCGACAACAAATTTTGCGCGGAAGAGGGTCAAAACTCGATATTTGACCCTCTTCTGCGCAACGAAAAACTGTGTGGTAATCTGTAGAGCAAGGTTGCTCTACGAAATGGGTTACCCATTTCGTAGTGCACTCTTTGTACCTATGGAATTTTAGAACATTTTTCGCCCCAACTTGTCAAAGTTCTTTTTCGAAAAGAGCTGTTCAAATTTAGTCAACCAATATCAGCAAACGAGGTTTCATCGAACAGAAGAGGTTTCGAATAATTTTTCCGTAAGATGACATGTCAATTTAAAATTGTTTCGATATGTGCAAAATCAGTTTTCGTTTTCTCCGTTAGAAACATGAACATTTTTGGAAGAATTCTCACTCAGATTACAGGTGTACTCCGAATGAACACCGTAGCCGCGAAACGTGACCTTTTAACAGAGCGTACCGGCCTTGGAAAATCAGTTTCAGTATCGCTCCGTAATAACCCCTTCCACACAATCAAATTTATTCCCGAAACTGATATGCTTTTTCTATGTTGAAACTCACAGAGTTTTCACCTACATACGGGGGGGGTTTCAAGTTTTACTACACAAAACATTTCTTGAACAGGTTCATTCCGCACGTTCATCGTGCACGGCCGACGCATGGCCCCTGAACGGGTTCGAAAACGGTCCGAATTTGGCCGAAAATAAAATGGAATACGTTTTGCAGACAACCTGAGATGGAAATTCCATCTTTTTCTCAGCGAACCGGGCTCGGCCCAGTTCGCAAAAGTTACCGTTAAATGGGTTTACGCAGTGGAATTTCCTTAGGAATAAGGAAAAAGCATATTAGAATCGGGGAAAAATTTGATTGTGTGGAGGGGGTAAGAACGGGCCTCAAGTAGCAAGAACTTTGAGCTCTGGCATATTGGCATTGTAATCAGAGTGTTTTTCTTATTCTCTTTACCTACCTTTGTTTTATTATTACTATACCGGAGGCAGAAGACAAAGCAGAGAGTAGATTTAAGGATCATGGTGGAAGAAAAGAGTTCCAGTTCATGCCCCAATTTACAGTGAGAACAGCCTGCAAGACAGAGGCATGAAGATGCACAATATGCATCAGAGGATGTGGGGTTTGGTACAAATGATGATTATGATTCAATTTATGAAGAGTCCCTCCGAGTCCAAACTAGCGAAGGTAGGATGAGCAGGAATGCACAGTTGCAATACAAAATTACTTCACCAACTGCTTCGGCTGCTGTGTTGGCACGACCTGAGAATTCTACTGACGCTGATGAGGAAATCTACGTCGGCTCACACATCTGGCCATCTCAACATTGCAAAACGAATGCACATCCTATGGAAGTTTCGGTAACTTTGGCTGCACCTCTTGTGATGATGGCTGCGGAGCTGGTGGTAGCGGAGGCGCAGCTGTTTATGCTGTGGGTGTTCAGCCAGAGCGCTCCCACGACGTAGAGGAGTCGCGTCCTTCCATTCTTCCTTCCGCAAGCATTGGATTTGACAACCGTCTACCGGATATCGCCGAAATTTGAAAGATTGAAGTTGGCATATATGAAGGTGAATCCCTTGAAGAGGTTGGTGTTGACAACATTGATATTGAAGAAATTCAAGCAGGCCCAGCACCTGAGCGTGGTTTCAACTATCATGTTGCTGGGATCACGAGCCTGCAACAAGCCATCCAAAAAAAAGTGCAAGTGCGAAAGGAACAAGGGTGTCAAGAAATACATTACATAGGTCTCTAGTGACAATTCAAGACATAGCGCCCGCAAACTTCATACTATGTTGATCATACTACATCTGTTGGAGAAGAGGTCTGACGAAATCGACGTAGAATTGGCCTGCAAGGCTCATTTGCACCCGGGCCCCCAGCGACTCGTGCCACCGTGACGCTGATGACTGAAGAGGCACAACACTAGTTGTGCTGGAGAAGGTGAAAGGATCATGTGAGATTGTGACACGATTCTAGCACCACACCGGGACTTTGAGTCACAGTGAATATTAAGGTGAATGTCAGACATCAAATTATGTTCCCAAATCAGCGGCGAAAGACGCTCCACTTGTAGAAAATGCATAATCTTCGAGTAGGGCCACTATGCGAGGGCGGTTGCCTTGTCAAGGGCTTGTAAAGTCTCATGTTGCTCTCTTATGTCATGATGTTTGCGTCGTGGGGGATGGCATGTCTAGAGTGGGATAGGTCGATTGAGAGATGGCATTATTTCGAGCATGAGGATCTACGAGGAACAGTCTGACATGGGCAGGGAATGTGCAAAGGGCAGCGAATGAGGTACGGAGAAATGAAGAAATTTACGATGACTTGTTCAGTTTTTATCTTTTGCCAAAGGACAACCACACCAATCTACGCCACATACTAGATGGCAAATGAAATAAGGAAAGAGTTTCACGTGAAATTGCTGCTTTTTGTCTCTCAGAGCGACTCAGATATTAAAAGCAAGTATGAAATGAAGAAGGAGAAAATATATTGACCTAATCGTTGAAAAAGATACAGAGTATCATACCGAACGGAGCACTTCTCGGATTTGATTCTTATGCACACGGTCACACATCACAAGATTTTTTTGAAATGTGCAACACGAGGCTGTGATGTTGCGTCACAAAGTTACAGAAGCAGCAGGATTTCTGCTTCTGTGACTTTGTGACGCAACATCACAGTCTCTTTTCGCACGGCTTTCGAGGGGTTACGCTCAGGCTCAGTCGAAAGTTACGTCGTCTACCTAAGATGACCTTAGACTAGGAGACCCAAAATCTTCTTGAGAGCTGAGCGAAGTGGACCGAGAAGTCTTTGTGGCTCCTCTCAATGCATGTCTCTGTCCTATTTGCCTCGTGCCGATGCCTTTTCGTGCCGAGACAAAAGTCCTTGAAAGCCCCGAAAGAGAGAAAGTGAGATCTTGCAATTGACTTCTTTTTTCATTTTCGGTTTGTTCCATTTCTCTGATGCTTTCTTGAGTACAACTATGACTGGTGCTTCTGCCGGCCCCTTAATTTAGCGGAACTCACTTCGAGCCTTGCAAAGACGATCGCGTTGTAATCAGTTATAATTCCATGTGAATGTGTGTGCTCAATCCGCAGGCTTTGAAAAGACCATGTCGTGCTTCATTTAAACCGAGAATATGGGAGAGTGTTTTTACTTTTCATAATTGCGTCTGTTCACCGATACCAGGTATTCTTTCCCCCTACCCAGGGCGCGATGGACCTTTATGTGGAAAACAGGGGTTAAGTGCGAATGATCAACCTGACCATGCACTTAGCCCACGCATGCACATACACACACATGTGTGACAAACTCTTCGAGGATGAGCTCGCGGGGCACTGAAATGTGTCTACATTGATTCAAGTGCTGCTACATTGATCCAAGTGCTGCTACATTGATTCAAGTGCTTTTATTAAACAATGATTTATCATGAAAGTCTTTCGTACTCTCTCACAACCTTCGCATCGTCCCTCTTTCGCCGTGATTCTCCATAGCGCAGAAGAACTGCAAGTTTTACGTGTCAACCGTTCATACAACTGCCATCTGTAGAACTTGTGACTTGGGCTCCAAAATTTGTCGCTGCGCTGTGATCACCCGAGCCGGTGTGTGTGTGCTTAGGTCAAAGAAGAAGATCTGCAGTGCTTACGCTGAGTGACTATGGTCTAGCACGTCGTCTGGCACGAGTCCGAGGTCTCCCCCTGGTGGCCTCCCTAAAAGTTCATCCCAAAACTCTTTTTGAGATTGCTATGGTTCTTTCGACGAACAGCGGCTCTTTTCCGTCAAATTCGCACGTTTCCGCAACTTTTTCGATTTTGCTCAGATTTGGGGAATCCTGGA
>Ga0335398_10007504_pt1 | contig 13298 bp, 13 predicted proteins | sample BON03_FD_205742 | JGI IMG/M metagenome (GOLD analysis project Ga0335398, IMG submission 205742) | Freshwater microbial communities from Lake Bonney liftoff mats and glacier meltwater in Antarctica - BON-03 (spades assembly) (version 2) | ecosystem: Environmental > Aquatic > Freshwater > Ice >... | reverse complement strand
GCGAAGCGAAATGGGCAGCACATCATCAAACCCAAGGCAACACTCTGTCAGTTGAAGGTCGCTGACGCGCTTTGGGCGGAACCTGCTATCCCGTTGCCGCGAAAACAGTCAAAAATCGAGGTGCCCAGAAGATTATACGATTCTGGCCCCCGCCTCTCCGGGCGGTGGCTGGGACAGCACGGCCCGCGCCATGCAAGCGGTCATGCAGGAAGAAGGGATTTCCGGCTCGGTTCAGGTTCAGAACGTGCCGGGGGCCGGTGGCACGGTGGGGCTGGCGCAGTTTGCCTCCAGCAGCTCTGGCGATGCCAGCCAGTTGATTGTTGGCGGCTATGTCATGGTCGGCGCGATCCTGACCAATGAATCGCCGGTCTCTCTGGCCGATGTGACCCCGATTGCGCGCCTGACCGGCGAAGCGGTGGGCATCGCGGTCTCGGCGTCTTCGCCGATCCAGACCATCGAAGAACTGGTCGAGATGATGCGGGCTGATCCGGGTGCCGTTTCCTGGGCGGGTGGCTCTGCGGGCGGGGTTGATCACATCACCGTCGGTCTTCTGGCCAAAGCCGCCGGGATTGACCCGACCAAGATCAACTACGTCGCCTTTTCCGGCGGTGGCGAGGCGCTGGCCGCCATCCTGGGCAATCAGGTGACGGCGGGTATCTCGGGTGTTGGTGAATTCCTGCCGCAGGTCGAAGCAGGCACGATGCGCATGCTGGCAGTTTCGACCGATCAGAAATGGGCGGGCACCGATGCGCCAACCTTGATGGAATCGGGCTATGCGGTGAACGTGCAGAACTGGCGCATGGTTGCGGCTGCACCGGGACTGTCGGATGAACAAAAAGCCGCCGTGGCCGCCGATATCGACACGCTGGTGAAATCAGCCGGTTGGGCCGCTGTGCTTGAGACCAATGGCTGGGCCAATACCTATCTGGCCGGGGCCGACTTTGACGCCCAGCTGGCCGTGGAAATCGAAGCCACTACCACTATTCTGAAAGATATCGGTCTGGTGAAATGAGCGGATTTCAATCCGAAACAGGACGTCGCCCCAGAGGGGCGGCGTTCATTATAGCGGCCCTTTTGGCTGGTCTGGGTGGTCTGTTGATCTGGCAGGGACGCTCTATTCCTGAAAAGGGCGGCTATGCCGGGATAGGCTCGGGCGATGCGCCGGTGTTCATTGGGGGCGTGCTCCTGCTTTTGGCGGTGGCGCATGTCTTTATCGGGATTCGTCATGGTATGGCGGCCGTGCCACGCCAGCATCCTGTGCCGGTTCTTTTGATTGTGGCGGGACTGGCTTTGCAGTTGATCCTCTTGAAACCGCTGGGGTTTTCCATTGCATCGGGGCTGCTCTTTGCCTGCACCGCCGCTGCCTTTGGCAAGCGCAATGTGGCGATCAGCCTGCCCATTGGCATCGCCTTTGCCTTGGTGATCTACGGCGTCTTTGACGGGCTATTAAAGCTGAGTCTACCGGGCGGATTTCTGGAAAGTTTGATTTTCGGCAGCTGATTTGGGGCTAAGATGACAACATTCGATTTTCTGTTGCAGGGTCTTACAGTTGCGCTTGACCCGATGATCCTGATGTATGCCCTGATCGGTGTCACGCTGGGAACGGCGGTTGGTGTGCTGCCCGGCATTGGTCCTGCGCTGACTGTCGCGCTGCTGCTGCCAGTGACCTATGGGCTGGATCCTGCGGGGTCGATCATCATGTTCGCGGGCATCTATTACGGCGGGATGTATGGTGGCTCTACCACCTCGATCTTGCTGAATACGCCGGGCGAAAGTGCCTCGATCGTCACAGCGCTAGAGGGCAACAAGATGGCCCGCGCCGGGCGCGGTGGGCCTGCGCTGGCGACCGCCGCTATTGGATCGTTCGTGGCAGGGCTGCTGGCCACGCTGGCACTGGCCTTTCTGGCGCCGCATGTCGTGAAACTGGCCCTGATCTTTGGCCCACGCGAGTATTTCGCCCTGATGATGCTGGCCTTTGTCACCGTCTCTGCCGCCTTTGGCGAAAGCACGATGAAGGGTCTGACCTCGTTGTTCGTAGGCCTTGCGCTGGCCGTGATCGGCATTGACGGGCTGACCGGGCAGGCGCGTCTGTCCTTTGGTGTGCCTCAGTTGTTGGACGGAATCGAGGTGACCACGCTGGCCGTCGCCATGTTTGCCGTGGGCGAAGCGCTGTTCGTGGCGGCCCAGACCCGCGGGCTGGATGATCGTATCCACGCCATCAAAGGCTCTGTCGCGATGACCCGCGAAGACTGGAGCCGCTCTTGGCGGCCCTGGCTTCGGGGCACGGCGATTGGCTTTCCCATCGGCGCGATGCCCGCCGGGGGCGCCGACATCGCCAGCTTCCTGTCCTATGGCGCGGAAAAGCGCTTTGCCCGCCATCCCGAAGAATTCGGCCATGGCGCGATCGAGGGCGTCGCGGGCCCCGAGGCTGCCAATAACGCCGCCGCAGCGGGCACTTTGGTGCCCCTGCTGACGCTTGGCCTGCCCACCACGGCAACTGCCGCCATCATGCTGGCAGGCTTTCAGCAATTTGGCCTGCAACCGGGGCCTTTGCTGTTTGTCACAGCTCCCACACTGGTCTGGGGTCTGATTGCCAGCCTGCTGATCGCCAATATCATGCTTTTGGTGCTGAACCTGCCGCTGATCCGGTTGTGGGTGAAACTGCTGATGATCCCGCGCCCTTGGCTTTACGCGGGCATCCTCTTGTTTGCCACGCTTGGCACCATCGGCGTCAACCCGTCACCGGTAGAGTTGTCGATGCTGATGATCTTTGGCGTCATGGGCTATTTCATGCGCCTGCATGGCTATCCCATTGCCCCGGTTGTGGTTGGTCTGATTCTGGGGCCGATGGCCGAACAGCAATTGCGCCGGGCCTTGTCGATCTCGCAGGGCGATTGGACCACGCTGGTCAGCACCCCGGTTTCGGCCGGGATTCTTGCCGTGGCCCTGCTGGCGCTGGTAGTGCCGATGATCCTGCGCTGGCGCGGCAAGGGTGCGGTGCTAAGTCAGATAGCAGGTGATGAGGATTGAGGGCTGTCCTGCCCGGCAAAGACGATGAAATCCCCGATGTGGGGCGGGGTTGCGGTGGTTGGGGTTTTTATTGAATCGACCCGGACGTTCCTGCCCCCTTGCTTTGCAATTCTGAAAGCAAAGAGGACGCCTGGCCGGTCTTTGCCATGCGGCCAATGTGCCGGATGCTGACCGTGCGCCGAGCAACTGTTATGCAAGGGCACGTCCCCTTTTTTCCCAGGATTGCAGGCTTATTTCTGCTGGACCGGTATGCAAGAGATGTCTTGAGCCAGCAGCGCCTCGCAAAAAGCGCATGCGGCGGGCATGTCTGCTATGATGACGCGCAGCCGAAAGAACACCCGGTCGCCGTGTTCGACCTTCAAGATGATAGGGCTGTAATTGGCCAAGATATCCGGGGCTTTGACGCGGAGCGCGTCCCAGGCGGCTGTGGCGTCGGGCAAGGCCTCAAAAGCACCCAATTGGGCCATGACGGCGCCTGCTGGGGGCGTGGTCGAAAGCGGTGTTTGCGAAGTGCGCAATCCGAAAGCGGCGATGGCCGCTGCGGCCAGCGTGGCCCAAATCAGTCGTTGCAGCCATTCGCTCATCTTTTGCCCAATGATCTTGCCGCAAAGTCAGACAGTCAAAGCCTAACAAACACAAGTCTAGGCTACAGATCTGTGCAGGTTTGCACAGATTTTCCGGTTAAATGCGCAATAGTGCAAAGGGCGCGCCGGGCATAGGTTCAGGCCAGTGACAAAAAGGAGGCTTGGATGAGTTGGAACCCCATTCTGGACCCGTCGATCCCGATCGGCGACGCCGTTGACAGCATCGAGGCCGTCATCATCCCGCGTGCCCGCGATCTGGGCGGGTTTGAGGTGCGGCGCGCGCTGCCCTCCACCCAGCGGCAGATGGTGGGGCCGTTCATCTTTTTCGACCAGATCGGCCCGGCAGAGTTTCTGACCGGTGAGGGCATTGATGTGCGGCCGCATCCGCATATTGGGCTGGGCACGGTAACCTATCTGATGAAGGGGCGATTGCATCATCGCGACAGTCTGGGCACCGATCAATGGATTGAGCCGGGCGCGGTGAACTGGATGATGGCGGGGCAGGGGATTACGCACTCTGAGCGGACGGATGGCGAGTCGCGTCGCCGTCCGATGAGCATGTTTGGCCTGCAAACCTGGCTGGCCCTGCCAGAGGCGCAAGAGGATGCGGCGGCCAGTTTCGCCCATATCGGCCGGGATGCCCTGCCCGCGTTGGAGGGTGAGGGCAAGCAGGTTCGGTTGATACTGGGCACGGCTTGGGGCGCTTCGGTGCCGTTGCAGATGCCGTCCGAGATGTTTTACGCCGACGCTGTGCTGGCCCCGGGGGCGGCCATTCCCTTGCCGGATGAACATGAGGACCGTGGCATTTATGTGCTGTCTGGCACGGTCACTTGTGCGGGGCAAAGCTTTGAGTCTGGGCGGATGCTGGTGTTTCGGCCCGGTGACCGGGTGTCGGTCAAGGCAGGGGACTCAGGCGCGCGGTTGATGCTGTTGGGCGGGGCCACGATGGGCAGCCCTAGGTATATCTGGTGGAATTTCGTGGCCTCTTCGCAAGACCGGATTGCGGCGGCGAAAGAGGCGTGGCGGGCGGGCGATTGGCAGCACGGGCGGTTCCATCTGCCGCCACAGGATGATGGCGAATTTATCCCCGCGCCGCCGTAACAATCGGGAGTAACAATCGGGAGATGATTTTTGAGATCAGCCCATTGACGGCGGCGCGGGCCTTGGCTATCAGCGCCCCACGTTCCGGGTGACTGGATCGAGAGATTGTGCGGTGGTAGCTCAGTTGGTTAGAGTACCGGCCTGTCACGCCGGGGGTCGCGGGTTCGAGTCCCGTCCACCGCGCCATTCTCTTCGATCCCTAACCCAATGCGTAAATGCGCGGTGGTAGCTCAGTTGGTTAGAGTACCGGCCTGTCACGCCGGGGGTCGCGGGTTCGAGTCCCGTCCACCGCGCCACTTTTCCTAAGCCCAAAATGCCAAAGGCGTCCCGGACCGGGACGCCCTTTGCTTTTATGGGATATCAAGAGGTTAGAGGCGGGGTTTACCCAGTTTTAACCTTTGCGCCTGGGCCGGGCAGGTTTTGGGGTTTAAAACATTCTTATTTTAGAATATGATTGTGGTCAGAAAAACTCAAAGGCCGCGCCTCATGTCTTTCCTTGACCATATCCCCCTGTCAGTCCTTGTCATTGCAGCCCTGACGCTGGGACTGGCGCCCTTTGTGCCAGAGCCACATATCTGGGAAAAACTTAAGATGCTGGCGGGGGGCACCTTGGTCAAACCGGCCGATATTTTCGATTTTGTCATGCATGCCGCCCCTTTCGCGCTGCTGGCCGCCAAACTGGCCCGGATGGCCCGAAAAACCTGACCCATCAGCCGTCCGCGACAGCGCCGCCGCAGGGGGGCTCAATGCCCCCCAAGGTGGCAGCCCTTGGCCGGTTACAGCGTCAGGCGATAACGGATATGGCCGTCATTGTCGCAAAAGCGGTCATAAAGGCGACGCGCGGTGGTGTTGGTGATTTCGGTCAGCCAATAGATCCGCCGCCAGCCAGAGGCGCGGCCTATGGCGATCAGATCCTCGATCAAGGCCGCCCCTGCGCCCTTTCCCCGGGCCGCGGGCGCGACGTAGAGATCCTCCAGATAGCCGTCATCGCCCAGCACCCAGGTCGACGGGTGGTTTTGGTGCAGGGCAAAGCCAACGACCTCGCCCGACACCTCGGCCAGACGCGCCACCATGGGGCAGGCGGGGTCCAACAGCCGCGCCCAGGTGTGGGCGGTGACCGCTTCGGGCAGGGTCATGCCGTAATCGGTGCAAAACCCGTGCCAGAGGGTGTGAAAGGCGGCCTCATCTTCGGCCCGGGCGGTGCGGATCTGCACGCTCATGCAATGCGGTCCAGAATGCGGGCCCAAGAGCGGATGCCTTTGTGAAAGCGCTCCAGATCATATTTCTCATTCGGCGAATGGACCTGATCATCATCGCGGCCAAAGCCGATCAGCATGGCATCCATGCCAAGGATCGATTTGAAATATCCCGCTACGGGAATTGAGCCGCCTGCGCCGACAAAGGCGGCGGGGCGGGCCCATTCTTCGGTCAGGGCGGTGCGGGCCGCCTCAAAAGCCGGGTCTTCGATCGACATCACCGAGGCGCCTGCGCCCTCAATGCCGTCAAGCCATTCGATGCGGCAATCTGCGGGCATCTGCGCCTCGGCCCATGCGCGAAAGGCGGTCAGGATTTTTGTGGGGTTTTGGTCAGAGACAAGACGGAAGCTGACTTTGGCATGGGCCTCGGCCGGCAGCACGGTTTTGAATCCCGCACCGGTATAACCGCCCCACATGCCGTTCACTTCGGCGGTTGGGCGCGACCAAATCATCTCTAATGGAGTGCGGTCGGCCTCGCCCGACGGCACCGACAGGCCGACATCGCCAAGGTAGCGGGCATGGTCAAAGGCCAGGCTTTGCCATTGGGCGCGCAGCGTGTCGGGTAGGTCCGCCACGTCATCATAAAAGCCGGGGACTTGGACGCGGCCTTGGTCGTCGTGCAGGGCTGAAAGCAGTTTGCTCATCACATGCAGGGGGTTGCGGGCAAGGCCGCCATACATGCCGGAATGCAGATCGCGGGATGCTGCATGAATGGTGAATTCGGCTTTGCACAGGCCCCGCAGCATGGTGGTGATGGCGGGCGTGGCGCTTTCAAACAGGCCGGTGTCGCAGATCAGGGCGAGGTCGCAGGCGAGTTCGTCGTGGTTCTCTTGCAAGAAGGGGACGAGGGAGGGGGAGCCGGATTCCTCTTCGCCCTCAAGAAAAATCGTCAAATGGCCGGGCAGGGTACCGTGGACGTGTTTCCAGGCGCGACAGGCCTCTAGAAACGTCATCAACTGGCCTTTATCATCGGAGGCGCCGCGGGCGCGGATCACCTTGCCCTTGGGGGTGTCTTGAATTTCGGGATCGAACGGGTCGCGGTCCCAAAGGGTCAGGGGATCCACGGGTTGGACGTCGTAATGGCCGTAAAACAGGATATGGCGCTGGCCTTCGGTCTTTTCCCCGCAATGGGCGACGACCATCGGATGGCCGGGGGTGGCAGCGGCGCGGGCATCGAACCCCAAGCTTTGCAGGTCTGCCACCAGCCAATCGGCGGCGCGGGCGCAATCGGGTTTATAGGCCGGATCGGTGGAGATGGAGGGGATTCGCAAGAGATCCATCAGCCGGTCTAGGGACTCGGGCAGGGTTTCATCAATGCGGGCTAGGGTGGCGTCGAGAGTGGCGGCGGGCGACATCTGGCTCTCCAATTCGTTATTCCGGGCGCAGCGTAGCAGGCGGTGGGGGACTGTCCAGAGCCGTCAAAATGCGCTAAAGGCAGGCCGCGACAGTAGGAGCAGGTGATGATGCAACGGATGGGTATGGCGGCGGCACTGGTGGCGTTTGGGGCCACGGCGGCTTTTGCGGGTGATGTGCCGGTGGAACAGGCCAGCTTGGGCGAGGCGCGGATCACGCTGCATGTGCATGAGTTTTTGCAAGACGATGAGTTGGCCGCGCTGCGTCTGGTTTTGGTGAACTCTGACGCTTTGGCGCTGTTTGTGCCCAAGTCTGACGGCTATGCGGCGATGGCGGTGTCGCCCGATGACGGGTTTATCCGCGACGGCGCTTTGGTGAAATCAGCGATGGCTTTGGCCGATCTGCCGGATGCGGCAACGGCCTCGGCCGAGGCGGTGAAGGCCTGTGAGGCTTTGCGCAAGGGCACGGCGGCTTGCGTGGTGGTGCTGGAGGTTGCGCCGAAGGAATGATGTTGCTGATGAATCTGTGGGGCGACAATTCGCCCCCTTGCTTGCAGGACTGCATTTGACCGAAATCAAAGCCAAAGCGCCGCGGCTGTGACAGGTCTGGCCCCAAGACCCATCTGACGCCCGATTTGACGCCCGACAAGACGTGAGGACAAGACCAATGGATTTCGACGCCGCGCTGGACACTGCACTGAACCGGCTGCACGAAGAAGGCCGCTATCGCACCTTCATTGATATTGAACGCCGCAAGGGGCATTTCCCACATGCGGTCTGGACCCGGCCGGATGGCACGGAAAAGGAAATCACCGTCTGGTGTGGCAATGATTATCTGGGCATGGGGCAGCACCCGGAGGTGCTGGCCGCGATGCATGAGGCGCTGGAGGCGACAGGGGCGGGCTCTGGCGGCACGCGGAATATCTCGGGCACCACGGTTTACCATAAGCGTCTGGAGGCTGAACTGGCCGATCTGCATGGCAAGGAAGCGGCTTTGGTGTTCACATCAGCCTATATTGCCAATGATGCGACGCTGTCGGTGTTGCGGGTGATCTTTCCGGGATTGATCATCTATTCGGATGCGCTGAACCACGCTTCGATGATCGAAGGGGTGCGGCGCGGCGGTGGGGAAAAGCGGATTTTCCGGCATAATGATGTCGCGCATTTGCGGGAATTGATGGCGGCAGATGATCCTGACGCGCCTAAGTTGATTGCCTTTGAATCAATTTATTCGATGGATGGCGATTTCGGGCCGATTGCAGCGATTTGCGATGCGGCTGAGGAATTTGGCGCGCTGACCTATATTGATGAAGTGCATGCCGTGGGCATGTATGGCCCGCGCGGGGCAGGGGTCGCGGAACGCGATGGCCAGATGCACCGGATTGACATCATCAACGCGACTTTGGCCAAGGCTTACGGCGTGTTTGGCGGCTATATTGCTGCATCTGCGAAGATGGTGGATGCGGTGCGCAGCTATGCTCCCGGTTTCATCTTCACCACCTCGCTTCCACCGGCGGTTGCGGCGGGGGCAGCGGCTTCGGTGCGCATTTTGAAGACCGGTCAGGCCCTGCGCGATGCTCAGCAGACCAATGCCCGCATTCTGAAGATGCGACTGAAGGGTTTGGGTCTGCCGATCATTGATGAAGGGTCACATATTGTGCCCGTGCATGTTGGCAACCCCATCCATTGCAAGATGCTGTCGGATATGTTGCTGGAACAATTCGGTATTTACGTGCAGCCGATCAACTTTCCGACCGTGCCGCGCGGCACCGAACGGCTGCGGTTTACCCCCAGCCCGGTGCATGATTCCAAAGAAATCGACGCGCTGGTTAAGGCGATGGACACGCTTTGGCAGCACTGTGCGCTGAATCGTGCCGAGGTTTCCGCCTAACCCTTGATGATGCATGTGCAAAACCCCTTGCCATGTGTTAGTTTTCGCTCAAGACGAAGCCACCGAGTCGCGGAAACGTGATTCCGGTAGGAAAATGGCCAAGGGGACAGAGCATAGATGATCGGCTGGAGGTCCAAACCTCAGACACCGGAAGCGGAGAAGCCAAAGGGCTTTGATGATTTCGAGTTGCGTCTGGGCGATGTCATGCGCGGAGAGCGTGCGACCTTGGGCAAATCCTTGCTGGATGTGCAGCGCGAGTTGAAGATCAAAGCCACCTATATTGCTGCAATTGAAAATGCCGATATCTCGGCTTTTGAAGCGCCGGGCTTTATTGCGGGCTATGTGCGGTCTTATGCGCGCTATCTGGCGATGGACCCGGATTGGGCGTTTGATCGGTTCTGCAAAGAAGCGAATTTTACCGTGGCGCATGGGATGTCGGCCTCTGCCGCCCCGCAGCGCCTGTCGCAGGCACGAGTGCGGCCAGAGTTTTCTGACCCTTTGGCCAATCCGAACGCCTCTTTCGTGCCACGCAGTGAAAGCGTGTTTTCGCGGATCGAGCCGGGCGCTTTTGGATCGGTGGCTGTTCTGTTGGTGCTGATCGGGGCGATTGGATATGGCGGCTGGTCTGTGTTGCGCGAAGTGCAGCGCGTGCAGCTGGCCCCGGTGGATGAAGCCCCGGTTGTGGTGGCGCAGATTGATCCTTTGGATAGCGCTGGCATGGCCCCAGTGGTTCTGGTACCTGACAGCACGCCCGAGGCTTTGGCCGACGGCACGGCGGCGGCGGATCCAATGGATCGCCTTTACCGTCCTGAGGCCTTGGATGTGCCGGTGATGGTGTCGCGCGATGGGCCGATTGCGTCGATTGATCCGCAGATGGGTGGCGTTGTGGCCCCTGGTGCGGTGGCCGTTGCGGCGGATGGCTTTGGCGGCGACACGGTTCAGGTTCTGGCCGATGCGCGGCCCGGTGTTGAAATTCTGGCGGTGCGCCCAGCTTGGGTGCGGGTCAAATCGGCCGATGGCACGGTGTTGTTTGAAAAGATTCTGGATGCGGGGGAACGCTATCCCGTGCCGGATCTGGAAGTGGCCGCGGTGTTCCGCACTGGCAACTCCGGATCGGTTTATTTTGTGGTGAATGGCCAGACCTATGGTCCGGCAGCACCGGGCGCCAATGTGGCCAAGGATATTGCCCTGGGTGCGGAGGCTTTGGTTGAAAGCTTTGCTTTGGCAGATCTGACGGCGGATTCGGCTTTGGCCGAGGTGATGACGGCGGATGCTTCTGCCACGGGCGCTGTCGAAGCCGCGCTGGAATGATCAAACTGTGATGGTGCAAGGGTCGCGGGCAGTTGATGCTTTGCGGCCTTTTGCTTATAGTCTGCCCAACTAAATCGAGGCACCGATGACCCATAACCCGATCCGTCCCTGGCGCAACATTGACCGGCGCAGAAGCCGCCAGATTATGGTGGGCCGCGTGCCTGTGGGGGGGGATGCGCCGATCTCGGTGCAAACCATGACCAATACGGATTCGTCGGATGTTAAGGCGACCTTGGCGCAGATCATTCGGGCGGCGGATGTGGGGGCTGATATCGTGCGGGTGTCGACGCCGGATCAGTCATCCACCCAAGCGCTGCGCGAGATTGTGCGCGAAAGCCCGGTGCCGATCGTGGCGGATATTCATTTTCACTATAAGCGCGCGATTGAGGCGGCAGAGGCGGGAGCGGCTTGTCTGCGGATCAACCCCGGCAATATTGGCGATGCCAAACGCGTGGCCGAAGTGGTGCGGGCGGCAAAGGATCATGGCTGTTCGATCCGGATCGGGGTGAATGCCGGGTCTTTGGAGCGGCATTTGCTGGAGAAATATGGCGAGCCTTGCCCGGATGCGATGGTCGAATCCGGGATGGATCACATCAAGCTGTTGCAAGACAGTGATTTTCACGAATTCAAGATTTCGGTGAAGGCGTCGGACGTGTTTTTGGCGGCGGCGGCCTATCAGCAGTTGGCGCTCGCGACGGATGCGCCGATCCATCTGGGGATCACCGAGGCTGGCGGCTTGACCACGGGCACGGTGAAGTCTGCGGTGGGGTTGGGGACGCTGCTCTGGTTCGGGATTGGCGATACGATCCGGGTGTCATTAAGTGCGGACCCGGTGGAAGAGGTGAAGGTTGGGTTTGAGATTTTGAAGTCGCTGGGGCTGCGGACGCGCGGGGTGCAGATCATTTCTTGCCCGTCTTGTGCGCGGCAGGGGTTTGATGTGATCAAGACCGTCGAGGCGCTGGAGCAGCGGTTGGAGCATATCAAGACGCCGCTGAGCCTGAGTATCATTGGCTGTGTGGTGAACGGGCCGGGCGAGGCTTTGATGACGGACATCGGCTTTACCGGCGGCGGCGCGGGAAAGGGCATGGTTTATATGGCTGGCAAGCAGGACCACACGATGACGAATGACCGGATGGTGGATCATATTGTGGAACTGGTCGAGGCCCGGGTTGAGGCGATTGTGGCCGAAGAGGCGGCGGCAGAGGCTGCCGCGACCGAATAGCGCGCATCAAATTTCTGCGAAATTTGGCAGAGACTTGGAGGGATTTTGCGCCGGTCAGCCCTCTTCGCGCTGGCCTTCGACGATCTGGCGCATGCCGTCCAGGGGCACATAGCCGCGCACCATGGTCTGGTTGATCACGAAGGTGGGCGTGCCGTTGATCTCCATCACCGTGGCAAGGGCGTGGTTGGCGTCGATGACGGCCATGACTTCTGGCGAGGCCATTTTGGCGATGACGGCGGCGGGATCATGGCCAAGTTCGCTGGCCAGACGGCCCATCGATTCTGCCGTGGCATCGCCACGCATGGCGAAGAGGGCGTCATGCGCGGCCTTGTAGGCGTCATTGCCGTACAGCATCTGCACCGAGATGGCGAATTGCGAGGTGATCATCGACTGCTCGCCCAGGATGGGGAATTCTTTCAGCACAAAGCGGATGTTGCCGTCGGAATTTACCAGCTCTTCGACATCCTCATAGGCTTTGTGGCAATAGCCGCAGCGGTAATCCATGAATTCGACCACGGTGATGTCGCCGTCCAGATTGCCGCCAACCCAATCGGCCGGGCTGTTGAAGATGGCGTCTGCGTTGGCTCGCAGCATGTCGATGTCGCGCTGGTAGGCGGCCTCATCCTCGCGCGATTGCAAGACGGTCATCGCCTCAACGATCACCTCGGGGTTTTCCAGCAGATAGGCTTTCACCTCTTCGCGAAAGGCGGCGCGCTCTGCATCCGACATGTCGGCCAGACCCTCGGCAAGAACGGGGGCGGCGGCGAGGCTGGCCATGAGGGCGATTGCGGGGGCGAGAGCGAGGCGCATTGGGTTTCCTTTGCGGTGTCTTTGCGGGTTGACCCTGCCCGGATCGCAAGGGCAGGTGAGCGCATAAACCTTAAGAGGACGACCATGGCAAGGGCAAGTCAGGGATCACTGCGGGGCGATGTTGATGCCTTTATTGTGATGGATTTTATGAAGGTAAACTGACTTAAACCCCTGAAATAACAACAAAAATCTTATAAACGCCTGATTTTGTTAAAAAATCCACCCATCTTAAAAATATTCACCACCCGTAACGCTTTGTTCTTGCACCATATTTCTGACCAGATGTAAGTTAGATAAGGTAGACATGGGGGCAGACATGGTGGGTGTATCAAGAAAAACGCTACAAAGGCTTGATCAAAAGTTCGTGGAACGGGTTTTGCGGGGGCTGCAAGATGATGGTTTGCATGGGGATGGGGGTTGCCTCTACTGCCTTGTCAGACCCAACGCAGCCTCTTGGGTTTTCATACGCACCCTACGCGGCAAGAAAACCTACTACACGATTGGTTCTGTGCGGGCATTGGCTGACCTGTCAGGTTCCACCCAAGTAACCAAACGGGCAGCGGCAAGCTTGGCAGAAGCCAGAACAAAGGCTGCGGAATACCGCTTGAACATAGCTGTCACATCCCGTCAGATAGTAAGGCTGTTTCTTGAACAACTCCGGCTTAACCCTGTGCCAATCCTTCATCGCCTGCAATGGGGCTTTGCTGCCCAAGGCTGACTGGGGAAGCTGCTGGTTGTAGA
>Ga0335398_10007497_pt1 | contig 13309 bp, 14 predicted proteins | sample BON03_FD_205742 | JGI IMG/M metagenome (GOLD analysis project Ga0335398, IMG submission 205742) | Freshwater microbial communities from Lake Bonney liftoff mats and glacier meltwater in Antarctica - BON-03 (spades assembly) (version 2) | ecosystem: Environmental > Aquatic > Freshwater > Ice >... | reverse complement strand
TCGAAGAGATGATGCACCCCTCCATGAATCTGGCACGAGCATTGGCAAGGAAGCGCGGAGCAGTCTTCGATTAGCATGGCCCACCGTCGTGTCGCGACAGACGCGCGGTAAGGAATGGACCCCGAGGAGTAGGCTCGTGTAAGGGTTCAGCCTTTCCTCTGATGATAATAACGACCTGGTCTAAACGGTTGCTGTGCCAGAAAGGTCTGGCACCTGTCATTCAAACTTTCGCGGGACCCCTTGATGTGTTTGACCATTCGTCCCTTATTTGTACGGCCAGCGATAGGGACTTTGTGTCAAGTTGTGGTACGTTATCCTCTAGCGCCATGTATCTCTCTGCTAGAGAGAGATACATGGCGAGGTAGAAATTCTGTCTGTCTCAATAAGTTTCCAAATGCCTTTCTAGTGACTTGTCTGTGCGCTTGAAAGTATTTAGCTGCTTATCACATAAGTAAGCTTCTAGTTGCTTATATACACACTCAATCACAGAACGAATAAGTTTCTAGAGTTGGTTGCGGGAATGACAAGATCGCACTAGCTAATTGTAATTTCCCTCATGTGGGGCTTGCTCTCCACAGCTATCTTTCATTTTAACGCCTTTTGAACGTCTCGTCCAAAACTCTATGTGATCATGTTTCATTCCAAGATTGACCTGCTCGGCGAGTGTGTTTCCTCGTCGAAGTACTTTTCGCTTCTCGCAACAGTGCGATAGTTAGTGAACTAAGTAAATGTGGATATTCCAATATTGGCCACCATTGGGTGGCCACCATTGACGAGGGTCGTATTTCTCTGATGGCCGAGGTTGACTGCCTCGACCTCTGCACACGGCGGAGGCGAAAGTGCTGTTAGTGCCATTACCAAGAGAAAAACGATCCTTCTGATGCCCTGCAAGGTTGTGTGTGTAACACGCATTACTGTGCGTTACACATAGTGCCCAAGGCAAAAAAGGACGCGTTGAGCATATCTGTGGGAAACGACGGACTGTGGTCAAGCTGAGTGAAAGGCAGCAGGCATCGCTGCACAAAGACACGCGACAGCGGGAGAGGAAAAAAATGTGCGATGAATATGGTCCAGCAACTGAGCGACGGGTGGCCGGCTGAAGCGCAGCGGATGCAAGGCAATCCTCCGGGTGATCCACACACAATCCCCTTGCGCGTGCTTGGCTATGTGCATTGTGCATATTCCACAGAGATAACCTGAAACACATTCGACGTCGTAAAAGTCCGACGTCGACAAAGCCCTTTGTGTGCGCTTATTTTTCCTTGCTGCCGCGTGCCATGCCCCTACCTGCGCATGCCCATTGTGCGCGCATTTCCGGCCCGACACCCATTGCGCATGCACCTACCCTGTCCGTCATGCCCACTGCTTTCGGTGGTTGTCATCGCTGTGTGTGCGGAAATACTCTCACTATATCCCATGGCCCTTCACTCTCTCTCTTCTGTCCAACCTCTACTCTCTCCCCCTCTTCCCAGGCCCACGCATGCGGTGTGGGGTAATCCCCTCCGCGCGTGTCATGTGTGTATCCGCGTGCGTGTCTCCGTGTGCGTGCATGGCATCTGTCTGTGTGTCTGTGTGCGTGCGTGTGTGTGCGTGCGAGTCTGTTTTGGTGTGTGTGCGTGCGTGTGTACGTGTGTGTATCTGCTCGTGCGTGTATGCGTCTGCATGTGTGCGTGTTCGTGTGCAAATGCCATGTTTCTATGTTCTTGCACGAATGCGTTCGTTTGTCTGCGTGCGTGCGTGCGTGTGAGTATCTGCGCCTTTCCCCCCTATCTAGGATATGTTCCCAGGAATCCGACAAGCGCCATGGCTCACAACGGTGGGGGGTTACTCAAGCTTGTTTGGGCCTTGAACATTTTGGTTCAACACCATGATGTTTCAGACCTCCACATGCATGAGCGTTTGCATGAGTATATGTATGTGCGTATGCTCAGGTGCATGTCTGCACCGCTGTACATGTTATGCACACTCAACACACACATACACGCACACACAACACACACACCACACAATAATGCACTTTCCACACAACTGTTCTTGCACGAAATCTCTCTCAAATTCTCGGGCCGAAACATCCAAATTACTCGGACGAATCAGCACCTCGGAGTTAGATCCCGAATCCTTTTGCTTTGTTTATTCTTGTTTTGTACTTTTGTGCATGTGCGCATTATTTGTATCCGTGTGCTCATCTGCTTCCTTGATCTTTTCTAGCGTTGTGCAACCCAATCCTTCGTGTGTGAGCGCACCTGAGCATCTTTTTCTGGGGTAGGAGAGGTTTTGTGTATGTGTGCATGTATGTACCCGTGTGTAACTTGTGATCAGGTGGGTGCTACGTTTCTTGGTAGATCGGGAGATTGATTGTTGTGATTGGTTAGCCTGAGGATACACGCCAGCCCACCAACATTGTGATCTGTTTTACCCTGTTGTTGGGGATCTGCTTGGGTCTGCCGTAAACTAGGTGATGCTCTGGTCCTCCGGTCCGGGACAGGTTCTTGGGTCCTAAGTGGCTAATCAGGTGCTGGTCATCCGCTTGGTCCAGTGGTTAGGTTGGGTCTTGAAAAAGAAAGAAAGAAAGAAAGAAAGAAAGTGTCACACCCTCTCTTTTGCCCCGTGCCTCCTGTTTGCCCTCCGGTCGATCCAAAATCCTCTTTCACGTCACTCGAGTGAATTGAAAGATGTGGAGAAGATGTAAAAAGTCCTCGTACGACTGGGAGGGAAATTATGAACACAGAAGTGCATGTATATTGCTATGAAATGTTGGTAGGCGAATAGGTGTATAGGAATGAATGCTGGGCAATATTTACATTTGAGTAGGGGAAAAAGTGAATGCTCATAATGAGGGGAAATAAGTGCATATGTAGTTTCAAATACACATAAATAAGGATGGGTGTGTATAATTAAAAAGGAAATAGGTGTACATAATTAATATGGGTATGTGTGTATTGATAGGAAACGTTTGAATATTGAAATAGAGACACTTGAATATTGATTGATATATCATTGTTTATACCCAGGGTCATGCGTCTACGCATTGATTGATATATAATTGTTTATACCCAGAGGGTCATGGAGGATGATGTACACGAATATGGAAAACATGTTCACATGAAGTGCAGAAATATGTACATGAGAGTGATACAGATGCAGATTTGGACGGAAAATATCTTTTTTTATTTCTTTGGTGGCGAATACCAACTTTAATCATTGGACTGATTAGGCGGGTTATGAGCACCAAATTAATAACTAAGGTCCTGCAACCTACATATGATTATATTGTGCGCACTGTGTTGCTTTGTTTGATTGACCCGAGGGTGAGGAAGATTAGAAATGAGGCCCCCAGTTGCCCTGGGATCTTCTCCGTACTCTTCGCTTTTACTATGTCGCTATCTCCCTCAGTTTCCCCCTCCCCCATCTTCTTGACGGACACAGAGTTGCAGGATAGAATGCAGCTCCAGCAAGATAAATGACCAGGGCTAGATCGGTATCATTGGGGAATTTTCCAGTACCTTAAGGTTGTTAGTGCCTCCCGACGAAATGCTAGATTTGATGACACTCCACCCCAACATATTACAAAGCATCACGTATGCTAATGCACCACACCCATCCGGCCATATCGGATATGAATGATCCAATACGGGACAAAAACAACAATTCGTTCCAAATGAATATTGCCAATCCTTCCAGGTAGCAAAACTTCGCGGTGAGGGTCTTTCACAGATACATCGTCAACGTTGCAGAGGTTGGGTGCTCCTGCCGACGGAGACAAAACTCAGAAAAAATCGAGTTTGGGCCGAGTTTGGGCGCTCCCGTTAGAGGCAGAAGAAACTCACTCTTCAGCTCAGACCCAGTGGGGACGTTCAGGGACGGTGGTGATGGATGACCTGTATTTATATTCATATATGTTTGTGTTGGTTTGTCAGTATGAGCCGGCACTCAGGGTTCAAGAGTCTAAACTCAGCCTTTGGCCAGGGGTCAAACACACGGGCTCGATCGCGCGGACACGGGTTCAGACATAGTAGGCGGGGTGTTGCAACGCCTCTCAATTTCACGTTCACGGGAAATGAACTATGTGACAAGTACTGAGCTCTATGAAGACGGTCCTCCCAATTGTGAGCACTTTGTCTTGCACCTACGCCACTACGCTAAGTGACAAACCATGTTTGGGCATGCGTGTGTAAATGTGTGTGTACGGTGGAGGAAATGTTGCAGTGACTCCTGTTCCAGTTCAGGTACATGTCAACGCGCGAATTACTGCACCGACGCTGAGGGGGCAGGGATTGCACTGATATGAGCGATTTGCAGGGCACCATGATCTGGTTCCTCATCAATACAAATACAAATGTGAGTGATGACGATTGAACATGAGATTTATGGATTGCAAATTTCAGTGGACTGATAAATTTCAACCCGATGTCCACTACATATGTGCGAAAAACAACATTCGATACATCAAATAATAATAGATCTTTATGGTACATTGACTACATTAAATGTGTTCGATGGTTTGGCGTTAGGTGCGTGAGACTTCGTATATCCTTGCGAGGTGGGTTTTCCTCTTCTCAGTGACGGTAAACCGCTAAAGAAGCGCTGGTCCGACTATGCTTCTGAGGTGGAGACAATGTACCTCATAGCCGAGAAACCCTGTTAAATGCGTGGGAAAGACTCAAAGTCGAGTTCAAGACCACGAAGACCCTTACGGACAAGAACCTGTTGATCGCAATGATGTATCAACCCTGGAAAGTGTGCGATAATGTCTTCACCAAGGAGAGGGGCCAACTAAATCACCCTACCTGCGAAAAAAACCTTGCGCGCTGTGGCCACCAAGAACCTGTACTCTGCCTTATTATGGGTCTAGTGTGGTAGTCAATCACACGTCTACAAACAGAACACTCCACATCCAACATGACACGATCCAACGCAACTATATTCATACCCAAGCCAAGTAGTAAAGAAGAAGCTGGTGGGGAAATGGGATCTAGTGACACACATTTCTTGTGACTTATTAACAAAAGAGTTGATAGAGAAATAAAACCGCCACATCCCACTGGTTCCTTCATGACTCAAAAAGTACTTTGTCCACTGTTTATGATCCAATAGTTCTTTTATTCACCTAAAATAGTAGTTTGATATGAAGATGACAGTAATTTTATCAAATGTATACAATACTTTTGTCTTTTTCATTTTACAAAAAAGTGGTTTCTTTGTTCAAAAATGGTAGCTTTAATACATGAATGTAGTGTTTTGATTGTTGAAAGTAATTTGTAAAAAACATTAATTTGTTGAACAAACACATTCTGATTCGGGTTTGTCCCTTGCGCGAGTTTTGCTCAAACAAGATGGTCGAGCTAAGTAAGTCCTATCAGTGCGAGATTTGAAGTTGCTGATATTGGAACTAAGGACCTTCCGGAGCCTGCCTTTGTGATGCTCCGTAATGTACTCGTGGGCATCACTACTTTCAGCCAGCTGCAAGGCATGTAGGCGATGTGTTATCCTTCACTCGATGAGGAAGACGAGAAGATGTTAGAACATGTGAGAGTCTTATACGATGATATGAAGTCTTGAGTGTAGATAAGTGTGTATATGTGCATACATATGAGTATGTGTACCCCTCCACAACCGGCTTTATTGGTATGACTCAGATAGACACTATGTTCGCGAACTCAGACAACATGATGACTGTCAGATCTCATCTGATTTAGTTTAATAAAGCTTATCAACTATGTGCCGCCGTTGGCGGTGTGTGTCTCTCACCAATTCCCGCGTGCCCTGCGCGCCATAACCACGAGCCCAGCGCGTGCCACAATGGCACAGCTCCAGTACTGTTGATCACAATGATGTATCAACCCTGGGAACAACTGTGCGATGATATCTTCACCAAGTGGAGTGAGGTCAACGAAATACCTCAAACTGCAAAAAAAACCTTGTGCGAGGTGGCCACGGGCATTTGTTGTTCTTTCTGAGTATGGCTAGTATGGCCGTCAATCACACGTCTACAGACAGAAAACTCTACACCCAACATCACACATACCAATACACCCGTATCTAGACCAAAGCCAAATAGTGAAGGAGAAGCTAGTTGCTAAATGGGATTCAGTGACACACGCTTCTAGTGCACATGATCCTCAAACAATAAAGCAGACAACGACTATGACATCTGTCTGATATGGAATTGATCAAAAAATTACCAAAGTAATTTGAAAATGATAACACAAAATGTCTGTCGAGAATTTCTCACAAGGGAAAAACAAGTTGAAACGTGAACTCCCCCCCGAATGGATGTGGAAGCATAGAAAAAGGATCCGCTCGACCCAATCAATCCCAAGCTGGTAAATACGTTTTGCAAAAGTATTTTACTTATTGCTCAGTATAAATATTTCAAATCCTGTTCCGGGGATTGCTATTCTGCCGGGACACGATTCGAGTTGAAAAATCGGCGGGGATCGATTGCGGCTTTGCTTGAGCATGAGCGCGTCATGGTGACGTATGATAGAACAAGATAGAATGTGTGCAAGCAATGGGTCCCACTACAATGTTGCGCGCCTTTTTCCGCAAAGTGGATGTGGTCTATATGCCCAATGAGCCCCATGTCGCGACATGCGAAATGGGTAGTGGTTATGCTGCAGCGGGGTACAAATGTAGACGGAATAAGGCTATATGGGGGGTTCAAATATTATTCGGGCGGCCATTCTGAAGGCACACTACGCCATTCATTCGAGTCGCGACTGGTCACGATCGGGGTGCCGCATCCATTGTTGTTCACAGGTGTGTTTAGTCTTGTCACAGTGTCTCTAAGATCCCAGTCTCGTTCCTGGCAAAAACTCAAAAAATCGAGAACTCAAATCTACATGGATTTGAGCTACATAGACCCTCAAGCAAGGGTGCTAAATTACTATTACAAGTAACATAAAAGCAATCATCAATCAAACCTCGAATCTCAAAAAATGTTCCTCTAAATATGTCTAGGGGATTTAACAAATAAACGACACACGAATCGCACAAATATGAGTTCCCTCTAATTATTTTACGGAGTTCCACATTATCAACCAGGAGTAGTGGATGATTCACAGATTTCACCATTGTTCACCCAGAGCCTCAAAAACGGACATTCAAATCCCTGTCTAGGTCTGTGCACAACTTCGGGACTTGCAAATAGAATGCGGCTGCGCAATTCCGACAAATTGGTGGCCGAACACGTTTTTTGATCGGAAGTCGGCACTGCACAGCTACATTCTTTTTGCAAGTCCCGAAGTTGTACATAGACCTAGACTGACCTCTAAATTTTGATCCTCAGAACAAGATCGCATATAGCAAAATCGTATGCAAAAATACAATGCTAGCGCTTGGTATTTGCTTCCCGCAACCCTTTTCGTGTGCTGGAGGCAAGTTTACCGAATCAAGATCGCGTTTACATTACTACCGACGAATCGTTTTTTTTCCACAAGAACAAATTCGATGAAATACCTTGTAAACTGGATTACACTGAGAATCCATGTTCGTTCGAGAAACACCCTCCCCCATCTTAAACATGGGACCCAAACAAAATCTGTCAACTTGCATAGCTGTGGATATTTGAACATGGCAAGAGCGGCTGGATTGAAACACAAAGGCAGCACAAACACTTCCGCGCGGCACTCGCGGCAACGCAAAGGCGTCGGCAATGAACGTTCCAATGCACTTTCGGAGTGCATCTGCGCTCTGGAGCGTCTAGTGACGAATCAGCACGAGCTCGTGCTGTCAGCACGAGGGCTGACGCGAGGGAACCGTGACGCCTGGTGATGATCATGTTGTGGTCTCCATCTGGCCTCCAGACGGGTCTCGTAATTCATGACATAGAGTTGCGCCGCGAGCGAAGTTGTGCACCAGGAGCCACACATCCGAAGTGCACAGTGTTGCAGGCCCCGGGCCTATACTCAAAGTGTCAATCTGCCACAAGCCTGGTCCTGGGCATTGACCTCACCCAGTCGGCTGTGGTGAGAACATGTGGCGATTGTGATGCTGCGACAATCGACTCACAGCGTGCGGAGCTGGATAACACGTGCCACGTCCTCCATTCGCGAGCGCACGTCCAGGTGTGCCATACATCATATCCTGCATCCTCTTGCTCAGATCTGAAGACAAATCTTCTGTGGTCATATCGAGTCCATTTTGACACACAAAATCTGGTCCCAGCGTGACCAGGATACCAAATGATTTGGGGCCGTGTCGTCGAGAGGTAAGGAAAGATGTGTGGAAGTACCTCCAAATTATCACCATTCACCAGTACGCAGTTTCTGATCAAAAGCTGGCCCACTCTAACCATGCACTTAGCAGGAAAAGGTTTCCTCTTGGACTCAGAGCGGTCCCGAAAATCCTACCGGGAATTTGGTCTTCTTATTTATGTGGGGTTGGGTTTTCTCGAACGGACGTGGATTCTCAGTAGATTTCAGTTTGCAGAGGCTTTTCATCGAATTTGGTATTGTGGAAACGATACGATTTGTCGACGATAGTGATCCAAACATGATATTGACGTGGCAAACATGCGGCCAGCTCTCGAGCACCATGGCTGCGGGAAGCAAACGCTGAGCACTAGCATTTTATTTTTCCATTCGAATTTGCTATATGTCTCTAGCATCAAAATGTACTGAAAAATCAGATATCATACCCTCACTACTCATATGGCCCCACCGTGAATCAAATTTTTCCCAGGGCCGGCCGGATGATTAAGGCACTTTGGGACTAATCTGAATGACTTTAAGGTGGGGTTGGGTATTTCTCGAACGAACGCGGATTCTCCGTGGAATCCAATTTACAAGGTATTTCATCGAGTTCGTTGTTGTACAAACAAAACGATTCGTCGGTAGTACTGTAAACGTGATCTTGACGTAGCAAACCTGCAGTCAGCGCTCGAGCAGCCGTGGTGGCGGGAGGAAAACGCCGAGTGCTAGCATTCTATTTTTCCATGTTGATGATGTTTGCTTTTATTACTATAAAAAGTGGTTTAGTACCTTTGATTGAGGGTCTATGCGCTCAAATCTTATATTTTGGATTGAGATTATCGGTGGTTTGCGTTCACATCTTTTGCATTTCTTTTCCGGAAGAAAAAATATGTCAAAGAAAAAAAAAGTTAGTCCAAGATCTCTTCCCGCCTTAGCATATACATACACATGTGTTCTTTGTACACATATACGAATATATGTATTCCGAGATTTGGTCCATCTGGATTCTTTGGGCCCTCCAGGTGTCTCGTCCCGACTCCTGGGCTCACATCCGAGTACTCCATCTGTGCAGTGTGTGTGTGTGCGTGTGCATACACACGCATACACCCACATACACTCCCACCCGCGCTAAAAATAGAGAAGACACAGACAACACCCCTATCTTTCTTTCTGTCAAAAAATAACCCCCCACGCCAAGCAACAAGTGCTTTCATAGACTGGCTGAACCCCTGCATCCTCAATGTGAGACGCAACTTCAGTTGCACAACAGGACAAGCCAACCAAAGGAGCAGTGACGAATGAAACTTTTTCTCAGAGAGGCGTAGAGGTTTTCTAAACAAATGTTTAGTCAATTTTCCTTTTGAACGCTTTTTTAGTCATGACAAGAACTAAACACGCAAAAGTCATGAGGTGTTGTCGGAAAAAAATAGACTTGAGCACCAGATGGCAGCGACCATCACCCAAGCACATGTTTCCAAACGGCATACGCGAGGGAGTGAGGTCGCTCGCGCTTATATCCCATTCTCATTCCCCAATGCTAAATGAAACAAACTGCACACACGCAGGCGCATATGCACATCCTGTAGCGAGCGTGAAGCAAATGTGTACGCTGATGTTCACAACATCTGTCTAACGTACACACCTGCGCATGCATGATGCGCACAACACCTGTGAATGTATGCATATTCTCCGCAAAAATGCATATGGACTCGTGCATGCGCGCCTGTGCAACGGTGCAGAAGCTTCTTTGCCATGGAAGCTATTGCGAACTTATCTTGAGTCTTGTACGAGCATCGTGCAAGCTGTCGTTTGCCGCCCGCTTTGCTGCCCCTTCTGCTGTCTCGACTAAACCCGTCGCCCAACGCTGTTCGCTCCACAAATCCGTCTAAATCCACGCTAGCTCATAACGCGGTCACCGCTGCTGTGTTGCACAAGCATCATTCGATCATCTGCGTTGGTGCAGACCTCATCCAAGTTTGTCCATGGATCGCACTCGTATTTTGCCACGGGGGTCACTTCATCAAAAATTCTATCTTAGCCATTTTGTCGCGCGAGTTTTTACGAATTTGCTCGATGTTCTGAGAATCAAAATGTAGAGGAGAGCCAGTCAAACTTCGGGACTTGCAAAAAGAATGCGGTTATGCAGTGCCGACTTCCGACAAATTTTTGCGTCCAAACACTTTTTTTTAATTGGAAGTCGGCACTGCGCAGCCGCATTCTTTTTGCAAGTCCCGAAGTTGTGCACAGACCTAAATCAGACTCACATGTACATTTTGATTTTCAGAACATTTACCAAATTCATAAGGAAAAATAAAATGCTAGCGCTAGCTCGGCGTTTGCTTCCCACCCTTCTTGAATACTTTAGTCCTATTGATCTGTTACAATACCACTGCACTAGGGGGCTACAATACCCAAAGCAAATCGACAGGAGATTGACAAGGTCAGGGCTGATGCCCAATCTTAACACCGCACATCGATAACACCCCTGATATCTTAAACAAGATGAACAAGTTGTGTCCAGTGGACGCACCGTGACATGAGTCGATCTAATGCCAATTCGGGTGGTACCTGACCTGGGAGTGCGGTACCGGACCGAATTGACAATCTGCTGTAATCTACTGCTGGAGCGCTGGCCAAAGGTTTGCTGCGTCAAGATCATGTTTACATTGCTACCAACGAATCGCTTTTTTTAGAACCACAAAAACAAATTCGATGAAAAGCCTTGAAAACTGGATTCCACTGAGAATCCGCAATCGTTCGAGAAATACCCTCCCCCACTTTTCAGACTGGCTGGGAAGAAATTTGGCCATCCAGCCCAGAATCAAACAAATCAATTGAAAGAAAGAAATAAGGAGAAATTAACTAAAAATAACGAAAATGTTGTGTGGGAAAATAGGGAATCGAGAAATAGCTGAAGCGTGAAAGTTTGTGGTGTGGGTGGGCGTCGAGGACATGATGACGTTGGGACAAGTTGGAGCACTTGTGTGGGACTGGACAATAGGATAGTATGTATAGCCTTACCGGTGCCACCGCCAGATTGGGAGGTGCCACCGCCTGCTACAGCCTGCTGCGGCCCCATTCGGATTGTTGAGGGGGGGTCCGCCAAATAGCGGACCCCCTTTGTTCCCCAGCCCATCTGGTCTTTTGGGTTTTGGTTTGTTATACCCGGGCCGCCACACAGCTTTGTTTGTTTGTTTGTTTGTCACTAGTAAAACCGCCACCCCGATAACCCTCCCGAGAAGTTGAGAACGTGTACGAGTGGTGCATAGTAGTAAGGTGACCGTGATCTTGGCACGAATCGAACGGCATTCCCGCATTTGACACATGGAACCGATCCTGTTCCTAGGTGTCGTGGTATGTGCATGTAGTTGACATGCACTCGCTTTTAAAATGCTATTTTTTAGATTTTTCGTTTGGTTTTTTTGGTTTTTGGTTTGTTGTGCCGCCACACAGCTAGTCCTCCAATTACAGCAGGAGTGCACACAAGTCGTGTGAAATCATAAGGTTCAACAGTGCTTTGTGAGCTAGCCCTCCAGTCTGAACCTTTTTTTCCGAATTGCCACCTGGTTTGCCGCCACACAGCTAGCGCCCATTTGTTTTGTTTGTTGTTATGTCGCCACACAGCTAGCGCGCCAATTACATCAGGAACGCACACAGGTGGTCTGCAGTAATAAGGAAGTCCAGAAGCGCCTAGCTCGGAGGCACTCCCACAATGGACCTTGAACACATAAATGTTGTTTTAAAATGTATGTCTCTGTATGTTGGAAGTGTGTTCAGTATGCGTAATGTTGTTTTGAAGTGATCTATGTGTATGTTGGTAGTGGATGTAGGCATTGTAATTATGTGTGTAGTAATATTGTTATTTCTATGTTGTACTTTGTCATGTTTTGTCAGTATGTTTGTGTTGTCTCGTTTTTTTTGTCTTTTTTTCCTCCTTTGTTTCTTTTTCTTTTGTGGAGTTCATTAAATGTGTATGTGGGTTGAGATGGATGTGTTGTGGAGGAATTGTAGCGTATTATGTATAATGTAAGAACGTTGTAAAGAAGTGGTACGGGGGTGATTATGACAACCGGGGCTATCAAGGGCGCCGAGGTTGGGTTTTCAAACTCGGATGTGTAAACGAGACATCCAGCATGTGATGCCTTCAGTCCACTTCAGTGAGTGTAAGCACAACTTTGAGAGAGAAGAAGAGTCAGCAGACTTCAACAATATGTACTCGCTGAGGTCTCCTCCCCCCCTCATTGAAACGGACACGTGTTGTCTCCCCCCACACCCTGTGTCACGCGAGCGCTTGTGGTCTGTCCGACCCCCCCCCGGACAGAATAAAGCACGCTGAGGTAAGACAGAGCATGGTGCATGTAGATAAAAGCAGGACACAGACAAACAAAGGGTTTGGGGTCTGATCACCCGGAGAATGAAACCACTACTTTTGCCAACTCTGCCGGGTATTTGCGTCGGGCCATGGGCGCTCCCTTGAATACTCTGGCCAGTGCAATGTCGCTCCGCAGCAGAATACCAACGTCGACAGTATGCAAGGAAAACCAGCACGGCAAACACGTGCAAACAGAACTCGGCGCACGCTGCAGGCATGGGCAAGGCACGTGCAGGCAGGTGCCAGGCACGCGCGTACGAAAGACACGCGAAGGTAGGGGCATGGCGCGCGCAAACAAGGAACAGATACGCGCACACAAAGGGCTTTGTCGACGTCGGGCTTTGTCGACGTCGATTGTGTTGTAGGTTGTGTTTGTGGAAACATGCACAATGCACAGAGCAAAGCACGCGCAGGTGGATTGTATGTGGATCACCCGGGGTATTGTCTTTTAGCACAGGTTGTCAGCCGCTGCGCGTCAGCCCACCGCCTGTCGCTCAGTTGTTTGAACATCATTGTCGTTTCCCACAGACATGCTCGAACGCGTACTGTTGAGCCTTGGGCACTGCCTTGCGGGGCATCAGAAGGATCGTGGATCTCTTGGCAACAGCAATACAAGCGCTGTCGCCTCCGCCGTGTGCACCGGTTGTGGCACTCAACCTTGCCTCCGTTGCCAGTCGCAACTTAACGTGGAATATAAGAGGCGATATCTTGACGCATATGACAACCTACATGCACAAACAGAGAG
>Ga0335398_10007490_pt1 | contig 13316 bp, 21 predicted proteins | sample BON03_FD_205742 | JGI IMG/M metagenome (GOLD analysis project Ga0335398, IMG submission 205742) | Freshwater microbial communities from Lake Bonney liftoff mats and glacier meltwater in Antarctica - BON-03 (spades assembly) (version 2) | ecosystem: Environmental > Aquatic > Freshwater > Ice >... | reverse complement strand
GCGTGCGTCGTTATCGAGGTAACCAAAAACTGGCCGACACTGCTGCCGCCCTGCTGGTAGGAGCTGTACTCTACTTGGACAAAAGCAGGTGCCACGATCATGTCGCCCTGCTCACTTAGAAACCCGGACCACTCGCCGGGCTGGTCCAGCTCGCCGAAGGCCTGCGCCGGCGGCGTCCGCGCCATGATTTCAGTTAGCAACTGCCAATGTTTATTTGAAGTGCTGAAGTCTGGAATAACTGGTTATTACCGGCTAATAGCGTAAAGGACCAGCTTCGGGCCGGCCGCGTAAACGTTGAGCAGCCAACCGGGGTAAATAGGCAGGCAACCGGAAAAACTGAGCTGCACAAAACCATAGTAAAAAATATTTTTTTTCATAGGAAGGGGGGTCCGTTCGCGAGGGGGGTGGAAATGCTGCGTATAACGGCCGGCTTAGTGTGCGGTACGGGCATGTGTGGAGGCTCAGCGTGTCCGATATTATGAACTATTGCATCAACCCCCTTCCCCCCAGTCGCAGTCACTTTCTCTGTGAGCACCGCGACTTTACTGGTAGTCGCCACACCCGCGCCTGTGAATCGTCCAAACTTCAATACCACCGGGGCAATTGTAGCGCGTTTCGCGGCTTCCGCCAGTGCTGCTGCGTGCTCCAAAATCGCCGCGACTGGCGCAGCTACTAGCTTTGATACCTTTGCAGCGCTAGTGATCTTCACTGCGGAAGAGGCAGTCTCTGTGGCTATGTGTGTTACTACATTTCCTGTACGCGCGGCGCCTCCGAAAATACCAGTAAACAGGCTCTTCACCCCCCCAAAAATCGGACCAATCCCCGGAATACAACTCAGCGTAGCGCCGGTTACAGCGAGTGTCATATTCACAGCCCTCCACCCAGCGTCGGGGGTCTGTAACTCGCCACCGCATAATATTCCACTCTCCTCTGCCGTGGTGAGGCCCACGTCTGCGATTGCAGCGCAGCACCCCACGAACGGCACCATGGACGTAACTGCTAAAACTCTGTGTGTACCAAGAGATGCATAGGTGTCTGCCTTTGGATTGCCGGTGCACCCTTGTTTTGGTGCAGATGATCCGTTCCCCATGGTTTACCACTCTCTTAGAAAAGAATTAACTCCGTCTAAGCACGAAGAGTGCTGCTACAGTCCCAACAATTAGAACCTTGTTCCCGTTCTCACCCACCCACTTGAACATTCCAGCTCCGAGACCGGCGCCAAGCCCAATCCCTAGCGTCCCCAAAAAACCGGCCTTTTTACCTACCTTCGCAATCTTATTTCCAGTGTGACTCGACACCTCGCCGATCGCGTGCCCCGCAGACGATACAATCTTGCCAAAATTCACCATACATATAACATAAATTTCAGAATTATATTCACAGGTCGCTGTGCGCGCTAGACACATCCGGCGCGAGGTTCATTCGGTCGAGTGCCGCCTTCACGCGCGGGTCGCCCGTGTTCGCGGCGTGCACAGTCATAACAAGCGCCCCCACCCCTAGAATGAGACGCGCCTCTGGAGACACGTGAATCCCGGTCGTGTACTTGATAACTAGCTCATCCAGGACATCCTTGAACTGGTCCGCGTTTTCAGTCGCGATCTTTTCAAGGCCGCCGAGCTGCAAATTGAGCGGGTTGAACAGCTGCGTCGATATCTCTAGGCTGTTCATTGCAGCGCCGAAGAGATTAATTCCTACGTTACTATCGGACGCTGCCTTCGAACCGAGTTGAATCTCAATGTAGTGCATTTCATCGAGGAGCTCGGGGTCTGCAGACTTCGCGCTGAGCGAGCCGTTTCGCTTCTTGAGCCACGTAAATTTCTCGCGGTATGCAGTAATCTTATCAATAAGCGCGCTCTTTTGGTCAATAGCCATCTCCTTCTTAGGTGCCGGAGCGGGAATGGGCATGGGCGCAGACTTCTTTGGTGCGGGGGGTGGCTTCGAGGCTGCAGCTGCCTTCAAATTTCCAGCGCGTGCGACGCCCTCGCGCGACATCGTGCTCAAATCAAGCGGATCGACATTCTCTGACATGGTGCACACTCATCTATGAATTGGAAAATTAAATTCAATTTAAACTACTTCACACATCAAATCCATATACCGCCAGAAACGCTCGTGCGTCTCTGGACGCGCACGCACACTCTCAAAAATAGACACAAATCCCTTAAACATAGGATACTTGCCCGCATCCACCTTGAACTTCTCAGACAGTCGGCCCCAGTGACGCGCGGCCACTGCTACCTGCTCTGTCTTAATTGCGCTTGCGATCAACGTCGCGATCAGCGGCGTAAGCTTCATACGCTCCACAACCAGCCCTTCCGACCCCTCTACACCCTCCCTCTCTAACCAGGCCGCCATATTAAATAGCTTCTCCGCAATGAATTCTCCGATGGTCGCCATTACGTGAATAGGTACACTGCGACTGCGGCTCCTACTGGCACGACTAGAAAATGTACGTTCGTCGCGCTGGGGTGCGGCGACAGCGCCTTGAGCGGACGCATCTCGCCCTCCTCTGTGAACGACTCTTTTGGTAGCCCGAGCGCGTACATAGAGACCCCCACGATACCACCCACCGTGAATGCACACGACGACAGGGTCCCGAGCCCCATCTGCACCAGCATACCGCAAATTCCGTCAACCTCGATGAACGACATTCTCTTTTACACACACTCTTAAAAAATGTTGGTTTAAGCTGCGGCTCGGGTATACGGCGTCCTCTGCGCAGTCCGCCTCGGTAGCATATCTGCGTCCCTGGCAGCAATTTCCGCGGGGGTACCCGTATTGTACATGGCCTTTGCCATATCCGTTGACGAGCAATTTGTGGAGAACGGATTCTTCGCACTGGTGAACTTCCACCCGTTAGCGTCTTCCGGCTTTGCGCCGTCCTTTGCGCTCGAAAAGGGCGCATACAGCTCGTTATCCACCTTGGAATTGCCATTGAATGTGCCAAGAAACGGCGACAGTGCTCCAAAATGCGTACGTGTCGCTGAGTGGCACGTGTCTGCCGAGGCGCGGGCCGTTGACCTTCTTTTGGTCACGAGGTACTTGAACATGAGATCGTCCTTGGTGTTGATTCCTCACATATCAATCATCTGATTACGCAGCGCGAACTCGTAGTCCTGGTGGACCTGCTCAATGCGGCGCTGCACAAACTCCGGGTACACCGACATGAGCCACTGAAGCTCGCCAGGCTTGCGGGGGTTGATCAAGGAATTGACGTACACGTCGAAATCCGCGACCTCCGCCTGGTCCTTCATCTTCTGCAGGTAGGCGACCTCCTGGTCCGTGATCGGGTCCGTGCGCATGACACCCGCACCCAAACCAGCACCAGCCGTCTTACGAATCTCCTCGCGGTTCTGCATATACTGCTCTTGAGGGCCAGGGACATTATACTTCACGGGCGCGGGCGCCTGCTGGGTGTTGTACTGTCCAGCTGGGCGCGTTGCTTCTCCTGAGATTGCTGCCGCGTTATGCGGAAACGTAGTAGGCGTCGTGTAGCGCTGCTTCGCTCCCATCTCGGCGCCTGAGATCTCTCGCCCCTTATCCAAATTGGTGCCCTGCCCCGGGCTGAAAGACGGCATTCGACTAGATGCTGATGCACCACCAATAGACGGCATGTTTTCGTGTCTGACCTATGCATTCTTTTAGAATATTTACAAGTTAAACATACTCCTCTCTTGTTCTTTAAATTCGTCATATGCAGACGGTCCAGCGGACTGTGAGCGAGATGCAACTGCACGGAGTCGGAAAACCACGGCGGCACAAATGAACGCGATCGTGATTCGAATCATCCCCAGTAGTAAGGTTAGAAAAGAATACTAACTATTTTGGAACCACGATGGGTTCTGGTATACAGACGGCATCTGTGAAGATTGCAGTGCGTTGTTCAGGCTGGACATACGACTCGTGGTGTTCTCGCTCATACGGCGCTGTGGCTGCTGCTGCGGCTGCTGCTGCGGATGCTGCTGCTGCGGCTGCGGCTGCGGCTGATTACGCTATGTAGAACTGCGCACACGCTGCATCCGTTCCTTTGCCTCTTCGCTGCCTTTCACAGGACCATTATACTTACGTTTCCGAATCACGGGCGACTCCATCACTATCTTCGATGTCAGAAGAAAACGACTCGTCGTCACCTTGCGTTTCATATTCATCCTCATGCTCCTTGACCTCCGCTTCAGTTCCAGAGAAATCGTCGTCTACACACGCAGCAGCAAGCTCATTTTCAGGAATGTCCTCCAGTAGTGCGTTGAGATACCACTCGTCGGTGGCCACATACTCTTCCCAATATGTTAGCGGCTTTTTTGACACGCGGCGGGGGCGCTTCATTGCCATAGTGCTTGTGACATTTGACTTAGATTTTATTTATATCTTACATATTCTCTATAAACACCAATGCCACAGAAGCACCGACAGCTCCGTAAAACTGCGGCAAATGACAACTGAGTGTCTTCGCGCAAGGGCATACGTGTGTCACGTATGCCGCGTACAACAGCAGCATTGTAACAACCCCTTGACTACGCATGTTCATCTGTATATTCAGAAATAATCTTTTGCAGTATCTCATGTACACGCTCCGATGGAAGACTGCGCAGAAACACATAGTACTTTGGGTCGAGTCTATACCGTTCCCAGATAGCAGCATGGTTCTCGTCACAGAAAAAGTAGTTGATGGGGCCATGTCTCATCATAAATGCCTTCCGTGGCTCCAGATCCGCACAGCACAAACGACACCAGTGTCGACTACACATTTTTTACTCTTATGGTAATCCGGTATACTTTAATGATACTCAATAAATTCGAATCACCACAAATCCAGCGACAGCGACTACGACCATCTCCTGTGCGAGGCGGTTGTCCAGAGCGAACGCATCGCCACGGCAGTAATAGTCCCAAGCGGCCCCCGCAGCCATACAACCCGTGTAGTACTGCGGCATCGGAAACATGCGGTTGTATCCGGAGTACGCCATCGCGGCGCTCGCGAGGATCGAGCCGTAGGTCATGCCCTTGGTATAGTCCATGCTGGCGAGTGGGGTCTTGCAGAGCATCGACATAATATTTCTTTTTATACATTAAAGTTAGAAAAAGAATTTCTATTTGTATGTGTATACAGATGTTAGGTGGTGTAGTAGATGCGATGTCAATAGATATGTCCCAAAAATTGGACGGCCATTTTAATTCGCTGCAGGCGCATTTCCAACCAGTTGAGGCGCGTGTGCAGGCACTGAAAGACAAACAAGCGCATTTGCACGCGATGTCGCGGCAGGCAGAGTCTTCAAGAACCGGCACATACTCAGATACTAGACAATCTACTTGTTTGGCACATCATGATAGAATTTGAGGAGTTCCTAAAATAGTAAGTTGGTCGGAGCTTCAAACTACATCTAGTACTAAGAGTATAATTAGAGATACATAAGAATGCATAGAGTACCATAAAAGATAAACATCTTTTTATTCTAACACTCTTCAGTATGGACACCGTCGTCTACAATGATGAATTCGTGCGCTGTGCTTTTGCGGACATGGATTCTGCTATGGACCTTGAACGTGCTGACCAACCCAAGCGCGACAACACTGTCTGCCCAAACTGCGACAACGAATGCCTCGTGTATTTTTGCTCGGGAGGACATCCCGGGTCCGCTGTTTGTAACAATTGCGGTTGTGTGCTGGGCGGCCTCGTTCTATATGGACAAATGTACGGCGTGCGTCTCACGACTCGCCACAGCAACTACAAACGCATTCACCACTTCCACGAGCGAATCAGTCAGCTACTGCTCCTCAAAACTCAAATACCTGCAGTCGATATGCTCGCTATCGCTGAGGGCTTCAAGGTTGGCGGATACACCATTCTCGACAAAGCAAATAGCCGGGCGGTACTCCGATCTCTGAAGAAACAAAACTGGATCGAGCGGTGGCTTCAAATCGTCCACCGCATCTCTGGATACACGCCGCCTCCGCCTGGGCCACAGCTAGTACAAGCGCTAGACGCGCTGTTTGTCGAGATTCAGGGCCCTTTCGAGAAGCACAAACCTCCCGGACGCACCAACATGCTCAACTACAATTATGTCTTTCACAGACTTCTCCAGAAACTGGGCTGCATCAAATACTGCATGTTCTTCCTAATCATCAAATCAAAGTCAAAACTGGAAGTCCTCGATGCCATCTGGGCCGATATGTGCGTTACATTGATGTGGAAGTTCGAAGCGCTGAAGCCCGTGCCCGAATTTTCTGTCCAAGTTTTGGAATCTGTGCTTGAAGCAAGGTTGACGCACTTGCAACACGCTGACGTAGAGAGTCCTGTGAGTAAAGCAGCCCCAAGGAAAATGGAATTCCGTGCGTTGAATCACTATCAACGTCAATTAGACTCGAGGAAGCGAAGACAGCAAGTCCGTTCAATGCCGATTGAATTGCCAATTCGAGGACTTGCAAAGTTGCGTCGGATCCCTCGCCCAAAAAAACGGGCATGATGGATTCGATTACCGATCCTGCGAGTACGCTAACTGCGACGTGGCTGATTCCATTGCGAATTGCGATGCTGCTCATTATGCTGTCTCTGAGTCGTTTAGAAAGTTAAATGTACTGTCTCCAGGGCTGTGGCATAATATGTTGGACTGTTAGCATATCCGAGGCAGACTGTGGCCCTCCTGCAGGGGGCACGCCGCCGTTCTCGATTCCATTCATGGCACTCTCCCAATACTCTTTCGAGCTCATTTTGAATTCTCCAGGGTCTACCGCCTTCCACCAGCTCATCATTTCCATTGGATCGACGTGTGTATCTGGGCATGTGTTTATCACCATGCATTCGTAGTCCTCTGTGTACGCGTCCAGTATCTGTGCGAATGCGTCTTTAGTCAAGAAGTCCCCAAAGTCTTCCCACAGAGACTCGCGCCGGCGCATCTGCAGAGTCTTCATGATAAAAATATAGTCTGTGTTTCCTCGTAGAACAGGAGCAATTCCCTTGGCATACTGCGTAGTAATAAGTGTTAAAAATTATAGTGACGTCCAGCGACGAAGAGCTCCATGAGGTTGATGTCGTGCTTTAGACGGGAATCTGAAATTACGTCGTCCAGTAAGACAAAAAATCGAGCCTTTTTCTCTGCCTCTTCTTCGGTTAGTGTGGGGTCATTCAATATTTTTTTTTGCCGTGCGAATATCGCGTCGAGAATAGCCGGGTTGTATTTGTTGAAGATATAAGCCTGTGGCACGTACTGAGACCAAAAGTGGTTGAGTTCGTCTGTTTGACTGATCACTATACCAGCGGTAAATTTATCCTTCATATGGTACATCAGGTTGCGAAATACCCAACTTTTCCCAGTGCGCCGTTTTCCACATGCGACAATTGTGCCGTCTAGCTTAATGTCATCTGGATTGAATTCAAGAAGATCCGGAATCTGCACCTCTGCGTATTTGTCCGATGCTAGAACAGGCATAGTGGCGTTGCGCCCAAACGTTTTATTCTCACCGCTCTTTTTTACATTGCGCATTCCACTGCCGTCCGCTGCAGGTGCCGCAGCATCTGTTTTTTTCGGGTCCTCTTTAACTTTTGGTTTGGGCTCCGGTGGCGGCATCATACTATATGTGAATAAATTAGAAAGACTGTATAACATCTATAATATTCTCATGTATTAGTTCATAACGTATGACCTACGCTCGTCGGTTACTGACGATAGTTCTCATTCTCACATACGCGAATCCACTCACAGATACACACTATTCCGTCGCTAGTATGCCGCACATGAACAGGTTCTCTGCGTAGTATAAGGTAGTCACAGAATCATACCGAGGGGAACCAGACGACGCGACGAAACAATTGCGGTTGTTCACAAAACCTCTGCGAATGCTCAATATAGACCCATTCCTCAAAATAGACACACAGCTTTATAAGCGCACACTCCTCAGACACTCTCCGTTCAAACTGCGCGCGTTGATTGCGCCGCACACATATACCTGCAGCACCCATGGATACAGAATGCGCTTGTGTTGCAGTGGCTCATAGGACACGTGCTAATTGCCACCCTCTCTATGTGGTATACAGTTAAAACTGTTGCAGCGCGGGTTCAACTTCCATACCGAACGTCTGAGGCGCCGGCGTTGTGTAGTCCTGTGCAAAAGCATATTCAATGTTCTGAAACGCGCTGACCTCGGTCTTGAGCTCCAGCTTAGAGCGCTGGCAGATGATAGACACGTTGTCAAACGACCAGTGGATGCCGAACTTGTCGCCGCCCACGCCGGTATAGATCTGGTTTGCGTACATAGTGGCAGCGACGACGTCGCCGGACGCGACGTTTCCGCCAGGAAGCACCTGTCCGGTGCGATCACAGACGCTGACGGTCTTCACAACCTTGCCGCCCATACCGTCCCACACAAACTTGGCCGCGCTCAACTGCAGCGTGTTGCCGTTCTGCTGTCCGGTGGTCTTGTCGAACTTCTGGCGCACCGTGCGGATCTGCAGCATGCGCACTTCGTCGCGGCTCAGGTTCTTGCACCCAAGCAGCTTGAGCTGGTTGGCAAACACAAAATCGAGAAGCATGTCGTTGATCGCAGTGAGCAGGGTCGTGAAGTCAGTGAAGAGCGTGTTCTCGGCGTTGTTGATCGGCGCGTCCGTGAGGTCGAGTGTAAATTTGGTCTTGGTCACGTCCGTCGGGCCCCACATCGTGCCGTAGTTTCCGTCGCCCGTGCAGCGCGGCCAGTTTGTGACGCAGGCGGGCGTGACGACGGCGACTTCACCGGAGTAGTCGCCGTAGACCATGGCGACCACCGGCTTGCCGTTGCGCTCCGGCCCCATTGCGAAGAAGACCTGCTTGGCGTCAATGGTCGTGAAGGGGGTGAACGTGCGACCCATTTTTTTAGTTGTAGTAGCGGATCGGGAGGATTGGATTTCCAGAGTGTCTCATACTAAGCGTTAGAAAATATACACGGTCGGCGCTGGGCGTGTAATGGCTCGTAACGGGCCCGCGCGCGATTGCATTGGCCTCTGCACTAGCCACAGCGTTGTTTGTGAACACGGGGGGCTTCTTTTGTGCGCCAGCCGTGTAGTTTGTGTTCACAGCGCCCTTCGCCGAACCAATCTTCTGGTACTTCCCGAGTCGTGTGCTCTCTATCAAGCGCCCTTCGTAGTACAGGTGTCCGGCCACCTTGCCAATAAATGTGGGTGTCGCGGCGTTTGACTGAGTTGTTATAATATTTGGGACTTGTGTCACACCACTACGCTTGAACTGATACCCCATGAATGGCGTTTATATGTTAAATTTAGAATATTCCTCGTTCGGATCCCCCAGCAAAGCCATGCACGCGTGTTCCCGCTCACACCCCATATACTTTCCACGCACGAGGCACCAATTGTGGAGCGCCTCGTGTATTAACACCTGCACAATCTCTGCATCGTGCATCGTGCGTGCAAGCATCACAATCTTACTGCTGTCATTGTAAGCGAGCGTCTCTATTGAGAATTTCAAACCGTCTTCAAATTCAGCTCTGCGTAGGCGTTTCAACGTCCCGGCGGTATCAAATTTCACACTTGCGCCATATCTGTAGTTATTCTTGACGAACATCTTAAACACGGAGCGTGCAGCAGGCTCGGTCTGTTCGAATATCTTCGCCGCCTGCCAACGTGCCCTCCGCAGACGCTGCTGTGTTAGTAGCTGGGAGCTCGGCCACCTTGGGAACGATGGAAATGCGCTGTTTCTTGCAGCTTTCATTGACAGGCGAGTCCTCATCGCTGTCTGATGTGTCAGAAGATACGGGAAGTGCTCCCTTGCAAGTGTAAGACCAGTGGTACGTGTCCACAGTGCGCTGAATTGCGAACGAGATTCGCTTCTCAACATCGCTGCGGGTCTTGGGCTTTAGCGGAGGGGGTTTAGACGCCTGTGTACTGATCGCGGTGTAGAAATGGGAATAGAACGAAAGCAGGTAGTCAAAGGTGTCTGGGTCTGGATAGACACGGTATACCACCGTACCCTCTTCACACCAACAGAAGTATGCACACCATTTGCGTTTCGTGATGTGAAGGAGCGCATTGATCTGCATCCAGTAGTGACCCGGGACAGTGGAGTGAAGACGCTGCCCATTCTTGCGTTTGTAAAAGGGGCATTATACCTCCACCATGCCATCGTCATCAACAAACCCGTCCGGTGATCCGGCGAGCCACGTGTAATCCGGGTGAATCCACAACCCCGTCGCATCCACGAGGTTTCCGGTAAGTATCTGGTAGTCGACGATTGCATTCTGCTCGTTCTTGGTGCCGTGGTCGGTTGCGACGTTTCCGACGAAAGTATCAGTCCCGAGCGCGCGCCGCAGCGCCTCTGCACGCGTCGTGTAGCTCACTTGCCCGAGCGCGGATCCCAAATTCGACGCGGTGAGCTTGCCGCGGCGGGCGGTATGCCAGTCCACAGAGCGCTGTTGCGCGATCTCCATCAGTATGTTACTGTATGTTTAAAAATATGTTCTAATGTATTATTAATTGGATGGTGTGGAACACAGGCGCTCGTGGGTCCAACGTGTCTGAGCGTGCCGCGAATGTCTCATCATATCCGATTTACGATATGGAGTATCTCTTGAATGCCCTCGGCGCGGGTGGGAGCGGGATTATATACGATTTGCCGGAAAATCTGAATGCCACGTCCGCGCTCGTTTATACACAGAAAGCTGCCACTGGATTTTGTCGCGAGGCAAAACAAGCGCTCCATAATGAATTCAGTCTTTGGCTTCAAGGACAACACCATGACAACGATATAATGGCTGAGTACAACAACAGCAGAAAGGGTGTCGTCGAGCGGCGGCATTTCATGGACGGGAAGGTGGGAGCCAAGGATAAGTGGAAGCCTACGTGGTGGGGTAAATCTCAACTCACACACCTACCCGGAGTCCGCCAATATCTCATAGACTCCAAAATATCAGCAGAGCGCGAAACTATGGACCTTAATCAGCTCGCAGAGTTCGGACCACAGAACTTGGAGGATGCATGGGCCTACTTCAAGACATGGGTAAAGGGAATGCCCATAAGTGAGGCTGTGAACTTCAATCATGCTACTACGCGTGATTTTGATCGCTCTAACTTTGGTCCCAAGATGCCGAGTGAGATGATGAGAAATGACCCATTGTTGGACTCTGAGCCAACTGCAACTGATACACAGTGGCGGTATGAATGGCCTGGTGCCAAAACAAGTGTGAAAACTGAGCAGAAATTCGAAGTACCCAATGCTAATTTTGATGCGACACCTACTCCGAAACGAGACGCATATGCATCGGCTCCGCCAGCGGAAGGCAATTCGTTTGAAGCTAGTAAAGAAGATAATTTTTACAATAGAACGAGAACTACTCGAACTTCTCAATACGTTGACGGCGGGAAAGCTCGACATATGAAGGGTGAATTTGTCCGGGGCGTAGGGGCCAATTTAGATGATAGGGAACAGGCTCGGGTTAAGGGGTTTGACCCGAGACCGTCGTCTCCAGGCAGTGGCGTCAGGCCAACCAGTCGACAATATACTGCGCAGAATCGTCCACCCAGCAATGAAGAAGAGGTGTCTGACTATGTAGAATTTGTGCCTGGGTTTCGCCCGGGGGGCTCGGTTCCGCAGGATTACGCGTTCAATACACCCCCGCCTGCTCAGCCCCCTCCGTATATCGACGGTATGGACAAATCCAAAGCGCATACAAGATTTTACGGAGATAACCCTAACATGGTACCCCCGATTTATCGAAATGCACCTATATTCAGTCCCGGATATAAGGCAGAAGATGTAAAATTGGATACACGAGGGTTAGAGAAAAGACAAGTTGAAGCTCTAAACGTTCTTTACCCATATCGACGGATGGCTTCGGATCGTCAGGCTAACCCTATATTTAAATGGAGTGCTTTTGAATTCAAAGGACGGCGGGCTAGCAACTTTCGTGAACAACGCGATCTCCCCTGGGTTAATAATAAACAGACAGAACCCTACAACGAAGACATGGATTGGTGAAAGTATCAAAAAAATCTAACGCCCTGAGTACACTGAATGTGGGGCGGAGCGGCGAATCTGCTGTGGGGCAAGCCCTAACTGCAGGACATCAAGCACACCATGCTGACCAACGACCCCTGGTAATAAGAGGCGAAGGATTGGTGAGAGAATCAGCGCCAACATAGCGAATCACGTGACCGCGAGCTGCTCGAGCTCCGCGCTCATCTGTCGGGCCGCGAAGCCAATTTTAAGAGAGATTTCACTCAACTGGACGACGGATATTCAAATCTTAGTGCAGAATATGGACGTGCCGTCGATCATTTCAACAATGCTCGTCGTGTTCGGCGGGTACCAAGCCCTGAAAATAATGCTAAAACGAGAGCCGGTGACAGCGAAAAAGCAAGTGTTGCACCAGAAGACGGCAAGCAGTGCGCAGATCCAAGTGGATTCGGCAGTGAACACGATGGGGAGGAGTGACCTCCCGCAGAACGACACAGTGGCTTCCGCGCGACGGCAGGTGGACGGTGCTAACAAGGCTGCGGTTGCGTCGCACCCGGCTCTCGCAGCGATTTACGATAACCTTCAAACTTTCTGACTCTCTCAATAGTAGAGTGTTCAGCCATGGTGTCATCGCACATGGCCCTCAACCAGGGTGTGGAGGACCAGCTTCTGTTTGACAACTCCAAGTCGTATTTTGTGGACCCGGGCTACCAGCACACGTCCAACTTCCAGATGGAGCTCGTGGACGTCGAGCCCGTGAACAACGCGTCGCTGGGCCAGACGATCCAGTTCCTCCTCCCGCAGAGCGGCGACCTGCTCGGTAATATGGACCTCGCATTCGCGTTCAACAAGCCGAAAGTTATGGACGCTAATGCGAGTTATGCGTGGGTCGAGTCTTTGGGGTATGCCATGATTGACTACGCCGAGTTCACCGTGGGCTCGACTGTGCTGCAGCGCGTGACTGGTGACCAGCTTTATATTATGAACGAACTCAAGGAGTGGAATGCGCGCCAGTCGACGCAGGTTGGTGCGACCGGCATGTCGGCGATGATCAAGGACGAGGCCGAAGTGCCGTGGTCTCGGAATCGCAGCATTTCTACCCCCCTCGCGAACGGCCTGGGTTAGGAAACCAGTTTACTTATGCAGGCGTACTTCGTCGTTACTTTTTTTTATGGGAAGGTTCATGCCCAGCAATTGAATTGGCAGTTGCTTAGCAGCTCCGTCTGAATTACAATTGCTCCGACCGCGGATAAACTCCTCGTTGGAAAAAAAATAATTCGGCCTAAAAAAAGAAATCTGCCAGAAATTTTGATATTGCTAAAAATAGAACGCGCCTAATAATTTTGAAAAGAACGCGCGCCTAATAATTTTGAAGACAAGCAA
>Ga0335398_10007486_pt1 | contig 13323 bp, 11 predicted proteins | sample BON03_FD_205742 | JGI IMG/M metagenome (GOLD analysis project Ga0335398, IMG submission 205742) | Freshwater microbial communities from Lake Bonney liftoff mats and glacier meltwater in Antarctica - BON-03 (spades assembly) (version 2) | ecosystem: Environmental > Aquatic > Freshwater > Ice >... | reverse complement strand
GGGGGGGGGGAGCGGGGGGCGGCGGGCGGCGGAGGGCGGGGGGATGAGCGAGCGTCGGGCGCGGCGGCGCGACGGAAACAGAAACCAGCGTGACGGGAGCGAAACTCACCGACGCGCCCCTCCTCGCACGCGGCGACGACCGAGGCGAAGTTGTCGTCGATCAGGATGATGTCGGCGGCGTCGCGCGCTGTGGTGTTTTTGTTTTTGTTTGTCCGGAGGCGAGGGAGAGGGGAGCATTCGTGAGCGTTTCCGCCTCCGGGCGTGCGGGCGAACGGCGCGGACGGCAGAGACACGCGGACGGCCCCAAAAGCGCACCAAGCGCACAAATCCCAAAACGACCCGACAAGAAAAAAGAACCGGGCGACTCACCGACGTCCGACCCGCCCTTGCCCATGGCCACGCCGATCGACGCGCGCCGCAGCGCGGGCGCGTCGTTGACGCCGTCGCCCGTGACGGCCACCACCTCGCCCAGCCGCGTCTGCAGCCGGTCGACAATCTGCAGCTTCTGCTCGGGCGACGTGCGCGCAAACACGATCTCGCGCTTGGCCAGCATGCCGTCCCAGCGCGCCTCGTGCTCTGCACAGGAGATGACGCCGTTGGACGCGTCGCTGTCGAGCTCGCGCAGCTCGGCGCCCGTGACCACCAGGGCGGTCGAGCCGTGCGCGGACACCACGGAAGCGGTGTGGTGCGCCAGCGGCGACAGCGCGGCCGGGTCGTTCTTCATCTTGGCGCTGGCGCGGCTGGCCACCTGCTGGCGCACCTGCGCGGCCATCTTGTCCGGCAGCACGGCCGTGGCCACGCGCTCGCGCTTGGAGCGGGACGACTTGTCCAGCTCGATCACGCGATGCGCGGGGCCGTCGTGGCTCTGCGGCCGGTGCAGCGCGGCGTCCGAGGTGCCATAAACGGAGCGCATGGTGATGATTCCCACCTTGCGCGCGATGGCCTCGGCCGTGAGAGGGTGGTCGCCCGTGACCATGAACACGCGGATGCCGGCGTTGCGGCTGTTGTTGTCAGGGGGGGCGGGGTTTGAGTAGGAGGTGTTTTGGGGGGTCGAAAGGGGAAGAGAGAGAGAGAGAGAGCGAGGAGGGAAAGGCGTGAGCGTCGGCGGAGAAGGGCGGGCGTCCCGGGCGCTCGTTTCGTTTCTCCTCGGCTCGAGCCAGAGAGACAAAGAAACCAAAACCACGCAATCGCGAGGTCTCACCAGGTCTCCACGGCCTCGAGCACGCCGTCGCGCGGCGGGTCCATGAGCGAGATCAGGCCCATGAACGTGAGCCCCTTCTTCGCAATCAGCGCGTCCACCGCGTCCGACGCGGCGTCGCGCAGCGCGTCGGCCGCGTCGGCCGCGCCCATCTCCGCCGCCGCCGCCGCCACCGACGCCGGCAGCGGCAGCGACGCGTACGAGAAGCCAATCACGCGCTCGCCCGACCCGCCCGCCGCCTGGTACGCCACGGACATCTCGGCGTCGAACCCCTCGTCCACGGGCAGGGGCCCGCCTGTCAGGGCCGAGCAGAAGGTGCCGCACTTGGCGACCACGATCTCGGGCGCGCCCTTGAGGAAAAGCATATATTGGGGGGGCGCGGCGGCGCCGCCGCCGCCGGCCGTGCGCGCGCCGCCGCCCGGCAGCAGCGCCACTGCCAGCGAGTACTTGTCGGTGCTGTTGAAGGGCCGCTCGTAGACCTTGCGGTAGGCGGCGCGCACCTGCGCCGACGGGACCGAGCGGTCGGCGAAGCGCAGCAGGCCGCAGTCGGTGGCGTCGCCGAGCAGCTGCGGCGGCTCGGCGGCGGCCGCGTCGGCGCCCGTCGGCTTGGCGTCCGTGGCGGGCAGCGGCGTCCCCATCGGCACGGCGACGGCGCCGTCGGGCGCGGCGGCGGCGCCCGACACCTCGCCCGCGAACTGCGCCTTGTTGCACACGGTCGCGATCACGACCAGCTTGGCCAGCGTCGACGACTCGTCCCAGCCAAAGCGCCCGGCGCCGCCCGTGCCGCCGATCGCCGCCGCGTCCTTGGGCGGCGCCGACAGCACCGCGATCGAGCCTCCGGCGGATCCCGCGCCGCCGTCGCCCTTGAGCGCGTTGGCGGCCGCGTCGGCCGCGTGGCGCTCGCTGCCGGCGCCGCCGATCCACACGGACTGCACCGTCATGACGTTTTGCGTCAGCGTGCCCGTCTGTTGTTGTTGTTGTTGTTTTTTGTTGGGGAAGGGGGGGGGGGGCGGGGGGGGGGGGCGGGTTGGGGGGTTGGTTGGGGGGGGGGGGGGGGGGGGGGAGGTTGAGATTTTGTTCCGCGAGCGAGCGAGCGAGCGAGCGACGCGGTGCGCGAAAGAACGGCGGCCGCCCGGCGGTTGCGGCGGCGGCGGCGCGCGGCGGCGTCGCGCGGCGTGCGGCGGCGGCCGCGCATTCCAACAGCACACACCGTTCCGGCCCACGCGATCCAGCGGAGGACCTTGAACACCTTGCCCGGCGCCTCCTGCGGCGGCGGCTGGGCCTTGGGCGCCTTCTTGTCGCCCCCGCAGAGCCCCATCGTTTGTTTCTGTCGGAACAAGGGAAGAGTGAGGGTGGAAGAAGGAAGAAGAAGAAGGGCTGCGGACGGAACGTGCGTTGTTGTTATAAGGCTGGTGTCTAAGCTTGTATGTGCACGTCGGCTGTGTTGCCGGCCTTGGCGAGGGGCGCTCACATTCCAATGACGGAAACAACACCCGCGAACGGCGTCGCTGGCGCCGCCGGGGCGTCGCTGGCGCCAAAAGAAAGACGGCCCGACGATCCGTCCTCAATGGATTGACCATCCCCCCCCCCCCCCCCCCCCCCCCCCCCCCCCTCCCCCCCACCCCCCCCCCCCAAATGATTCCCCCCCCCCCCCCCCCCCCCGCCCCCCTCGCTCAATTCTCACAGCTCCCCGGGCGCCGCGGGCGCCCCGTGCCCGCCGCCCTTGCCGACCAGCCGCGCCGTCGCGTCCTTGAGCCGCTGCGCGGCCCCAGACGCCGCCTTGTGCGCGGACGACGCCGCCTCCTCGCGCGCCGAGTCGGCGTGCTCCGCGGCCAGCTGGGCGTGGGCGGCTGCAGGGTGGCCGATCGCCGCCTTCTTCGCGCCCTCGTAGGTGTCGGACGCGCCCTGCGCGACGTCCGCGGCGCGCGCCTTGGCCGCGTCGACCATGCCCTGCGCCTGCGCCTGGGCGGCGGCGCCGACGCCGGCCGCCGAGGAGCTCGCGCCCTCGACGGCGCCGGCAACCTTGGCCTTTGCGGCCTCGACCCCCTGGCCGACGCGCTCGGGGATGCTCGCGACGGGGATCGGCACGGCGGTGGCGAGCGTCTGCTTCTTGGCAACGTAGGCGGCCTCGGACGGCGCCGCCGAGGGGCCCCATTTAGAAATTTTGCTGACGAGGAGTTTCATCCACCCGACTTTCTGCGGCGCCGTCGTCAGCAAGGGGTTCGGCATGACGGGCGTCTGGCCGTGCAGAGCCGCCTCGGACTCGTGGGCCTTGTGCTTGGCTTGGGCGCCGGCGACCAGGAGCAGGAGGGCGGCGCAGAGGAGGAGGAGGGGCGGCGTTGCCGAAACGCGGCCGCGCGTCGGTGACGCCATCGTTTTGCTTTTGTCTTGTTTTTGTTTTGTTTGGGCAAAACAGTTTTGTCTTTGTTTCCCTTTCGTGTGCGCGTGCGTGCGTGGGTTGTTGTGATTGCGGCGGGGTTGCTCGCGGCTAGATGCATGTGGAAAGAGAGAGAGAGAGAGAAGATTCACGTCGCGAGTTTCGTCTCCCGTCGCCCCAAAATGCCCCAAAATCGCCGCCCCCGCTCGAGCCGCCGGGGCGTCGCTGGCGCCAAGAAAGACGGCCCGACGATCTGTCCTCAACCGACCGACCCCCCCTCTTCCCGCTCGTTCAATGTTCACAGCTCTCCGGGCGCCGCGGGCGCCCCGTGCCCGCCGCCCTTGCCGACCAGCCGCAAAGTCGCGTCCTTGAGCAGCTGCGCGGCCCCGGACACCGCCTTGTGCGCGGACGACGCCGCCTCCTCGCGCGCCAAGTCGGCGTGCTCCGCGGCCAGCTGGGCGTGGGCGGCGGCAGGGTGGCTGATCGCCGCCTTCTTCGCGCCCTCGTAGGTGTCGGACGCGCCCTGCGCGACGTCCGCGGCGCGCGCCTTGGCGGTGTCGACCATGCCGGCGGCGCCCTCGCGGACGGCCTGCGCCTGCGCCTGGGCGGCCGTGGGACGGCCGAGCGCCGCATTCTTCGCGCCCTCGTAGATGTCGGACGCGCCCTGCGCGACATCCGCGACGCGCGCCTTGGCGGCGTCGACCATGCCGGCGGCGCCCTCGCGGACGGCCTGCGCCTGCGCCTGAGCGGCCGTGGGACGGCCGCGCGCCGCCTTCTTCGCGCCCTCGTAGGTGTCGGACGCGCCCTGCGCGACGTCCGCGGCGCGCGCCTTGGCGGCGTCGACCATGCCGGCGGCGCCCTCGCCGACGGCCTGCGCCTGCGCCTGGGCGGCCGCGGGACGGCCGAGCGCCGCCTTTTTCGCGCCCTCGTAGGTGTCGGACGCGCCCTGCGCGACGTCCGCGACGCGCGCCTTGGCGGCGTCGACCATGCCGGCGGCGCCCTCGCGGACGGCCTGCGCCTGCGCCTGGGCGGCGTCGCCGGCGGCGGCTGCCTGGGAGCTGGCGTACTGGGCGGCGCCGGCGACGTTGGCCTTTGCGGCCTCGACCCCCTGGCCGACGCGCTCCGGGATGCTCGCGACGCCGACGGAGATCGGCGCGGCGGTCGCGGGCGTCTGCTCCTTGGCGGCGTACGCCGCCTCTGATGGCGCCGCCGACGCCCCGTCGGGGCCCCAGCGACCGATTCTGCCGGCGAGGCGCATCATCCACCCGGCTTTCTGCGGCGCCGTCGTGAGCAACGGGTTGGGCATGACGGGCGTCTGGAGGGCCGCCTTGGGCTTGTCGTGGGCCTTGTGTATGGCGTAGGCGCCGGCGACCAGGAGCAGGAGGGCGGCGAAGAAGAGGAGGGGGAGCGGCGTTGCCGAAACGCGGCGGCGCGTCGGTGACGCCATCTTTTGCTCTTGTTTTTGGTTTTGTTCTTGTCTTTGTGGTTGTTTCGTGTGCGCGAGTGTGGGTTGTTGTGGCTGCATTGTAGAATGGGCGGACTGTGCGGATGTTTGCGCTAAATGCATGTGGAAAGAGACAGAGAAGACACTCGCGTCACAATTATCCCTTTTTTGGTCTCCCGACAGAAAGCGCGAAAAGCTGCTGGGGCTCCCCCCCAGGCTCGAGCCGCCGGGCCGCTCTCTCATCCTCTCATCCCTCCAGCGCCTGCATAATCGCCGCCCGGTCAAACGAAAACCGGATCGGCGGCACGGGAACGGGCGGCAGCACGGGCGCCTGCATCGCGAAAAGCCATGCTGCCGCTGCTGCTGCTGGTGCTGGTGCTGCCGCCGCCGCTGCTGCCGCTGCTGTTGTCATCCCTGCGGGCGCCGAAGCGACAGGCTGCTGCTGCGGCGGCGGCGGCGGCAACGGCGGCGGCGGCTGCACAAACGACGCGTCCGGCGCCCCCCCTGCTCCTCCTCCTCCTCCGCTCGCCGCCCCGGGCATGTCCCACAGGTCCTCCTCCTGCTCCTCAAACCTGGCGGCCGCAGCCGCCGCAGCCGCAGCGGCAGCGCCCCCCGCCCCCGCCCCCGCCCCCGCCCCAGCCCCCTGCTGCCCCCCGGCCGCGCCGCCGCCCCCCTTGCGCCGCACCCACCGCCTCAGCGGCTTGACAAACGGCCACACCATGAAGAACTTGTGCCGCACGCCGTCGTCCGACACGTACGTCTGCCCCGCCTCTTCTTTGGTGGCGGGCAGGTCCGCCAGGCTGTGCCAGGCGTAGGCGCCGATTTCCCCCTTGCATTTGGGGGCGAAATGCGCCGCTGCGGGGTCGAGGCCGGGCACTATAAATAGCTTGTGCCGCTTCCCCGCGATCGTGAGCTCGACGTGGTCCTCCTCGACGACGCGCCCCTCGATGTCGATCCCTGTCTCCTCGAGCACTTCGCGCGCCGCGCACGCCGCGTCCGCCTCTCCCTGGTTTACCTTGCCGCGGGGGAAGCCCCACCCGCTGCCGCTGCCGACGCCGCGCACGAGCAGCACCCGGTCCATCCGCGCGTCCAGGAGCACGGCGCCCATGACGGGCACGCTCTGCTTGAAGGCGCGGAAGCGCTCGAGGATCACGTCGACCGACGGGGCGTAGTGCCGCAGCTGGGGCGAGCCGGAAAAGACGAGCGCCGCGAAATCGCGGAGCGGGTAGCCGCGGTAGGGCGGGCGGGGGGGCGAGGGCGGGGGCGGGGGCTCGCGCACGTGGTCCTCGTAGTACCAGTGGGCCTGCTCGACGAGGAACATGAGGGACTCGAACGAGCTGGGGGATGGGTTTGTTTGTTTGTTTTTTGGGGCGATTCGGGGGGAGGGAGGGGACGGTGAGCGCGCGCCGTCGACGGCGGCGGGCGCGGGCCCATTGCTTCACGGCGGCGGCGACGATCCCCCCGACCGTTGGGGGCTGTCGCGCGGGGCCTAGGCAAGGCCAAGTGATTTCAGTGCGACGAGTGCAACGGCCCCAAGCGAGCCGTGAGAGAAGAGGAGGATGGCGCGCGAGGAGGCCAAACGACGGCAGCGTTCCTGCTGGTCCTCGAGAATCTCCTCTCTCTCCAGGTCCCTCAAACTCACAGCAGGTGCTCCGCGGGCGCCGTCAGGATGAAGCGCGTAGTGATGTCGTCGATGACATCCTTGGGCGGGGTCGCCATGACCACCGCGTCTTGCGAGAGAGCTTTACACGTGCTAGAGCAGGGAGTGTCAAAGAGGTGATTCGTTCCGTGGCTCAGGGCCGTGGTGTTTGTTTTTCGCAGCGCAATGGCGTCGGTGGTGTCGTTGGTGCCGATGGGTGAAGAGGACTGCACGCACGCGCTGTTTGATGGAGAGGCGGCGTGCAAGCGGCGAGAGACAAGACTTCTTCGCGTCACGGCGGCGGCGGCGTCGCCCGATCGCCCGGCGTCTGCCGGAACGTCGCGGGCGTCCACGCGCCCTGCACGGACCGCCGCACGGGGATGACGTGCCGCGCCGGCACGCGCTTGCCCGTCCCCCGCCCCTGCGAGTCCCGCAGCCACCGCACGTGCTCCGCCACCCCCTCCGCCGACAGGTTCTTGACCCCCACCACGCGCGACCGCTCGGCCCCCGACGCCGTCAGCGGGCGGTAGGCGGCGCGCAGCGCGGGAAAGGCGCCGCGCACCATATCGGCGCGCACGTCGACGCCCTGGCGGCCGGCCTCGGCGACGAGGGCGGGGAGGTGGTGGTGGAGGTACTCCCTGGGGCGGCGGCGGCGGTGGTGGTTTTTTTGAGGGGGGGGGGTGGATTGGTTTTGGGGGCGTGAAAGTGAGCGCTCGCTCGCGTCTGGTACTCGTGCGCGCCTCGTGCGCGCGTCGGCGGCGGCAGCGCGCTGGTCGACGTCGGCCTTGGAACGACGACAAGCGTGGTCCCTCACCTCATGCCCGCGGACGCGCCGCCAAAGTCGCAGTACTGCAGCCGGAGCTGCTTGAGCATGATCTGCCCGTACTTGGCCATGGCCGCGCGCGGGAGGTTTGCCTGCAAGCGGGGGAGGGCCGATTGTTTGTGTTTCGCACGCCCGTGTGCTCTCTCTGCCTCCCCGCGCCTTGATCGATGGTGGGAGACCCGGAAGCACCCGGCCGTCCACTAGACGTCGCGCGCAACGCCAAGGGCGGCCTGACCACGAGCAGTGAGGGAGGAGGGGAGGAGGGGGACGGATGGAGGTGGTGTGCGCGCCCTCGCGCGGGCTTGAGAGAGGTTCCGCTTGCAAGAAAGGGGAAAGTGTGTGGGTGTGAGGAGCGAGGGGGTGTGTGTGTTGCGAATGTGGATGCAGTCTGCGAGCGAGAGGCGACGGCGCTCGGAGTTGATATGGCGGGGACGCGTAGTCGGCGAGCTCGAGACAACGACGAGCGCGAGCTGCGGGCGGCCCTCGCGGCCAGCCTCGAGGAGCAGCAGCAGCAGCAGCAGCAGCAGCAGCAGCAGCAGCAGCAGCAGCGGCAGCAGCAGCAGCAGCAGCAGCAGCAGCAGCAGCAGCAGTAGCAGCATCAGCAGCAGCAGTAGCAGCAGCAGCAGCAGCATCAGCAGCAGCAGCAGCATGCATCGTCGCCGCCGGGCGCCGCGCCCTCGGCTGCCCCGGCACCCCCGTCACCGCGGGCCGGGGCCGCGGTAGCCATCGCCGCCGCCGCCGCCGCCACCGCCGCCCCCTCGCGCGCGCAAATGGCCGTGTTGGAAAAGCTGGTGTCCTCGTCCGCATGGCTCGAGACTTGTGCGCGCGTTCTCGCCGACCAGGTCGGCCGTATTTACACCCGCCCCTCCGCCAGCCACCTGCGCAGCAGCCTGTGGTACTGCTCCGACGCCTCGCGCATCTCCAGCGCCTCGAACGCGGCCATCAGCCGCGCGCCCCCGTCGTCCGGCACGCGCAGGCGCAGCGCCTCGCGCAGGTCGCCGGCGGCGGCCGCCTCTCCGCCGCCGCCGCCCTCGCCGCCGCCCTCGCCCGCGCCCGCCCCCAACCCTCCCTCTCCCTCTCCCTCTCCCTCCTCCTCCCCGTTGTCAAAGGGGCCCAAGTCGCGCAGCGGCGGCACGCGCAGGTCGGCCTGCACCGTGACGAGCTCGAGCGCCAGGCGCGCGGCCGCGCGGCCCTCGGCCGACGCCAGCACCTCGCGCTGCCTGCGGTTGAGCTTGACGCTCGCGAGCGGGTTGGCGCCGCCGCCGCCGCCGCCGCCGCCGTTGCTGCCGCCGCCCGCGGCGCCGTCCGCCGCCGCCGCCGCCGCCATCGCCGCCGCCGCCCTGCGCGGCGCCCGGCGCTTCTTGCCCCCCGCGGCCGGGGCCAACCCCTCTGGCCCGCCCCCGGCCGCCGCCGCCGCCCCCTGCTCCTCCTGTCTCTCTCCCTCACCATCCCCCGCCCGCGCCTTCGCCTCGGCCAGCGCCGCCGCCGCCGCCAGCACGGCCTCGACGCCCCCTGCCGCCCCGACCAGCGCCAGCGCCGTCTTCTCGCCGACCCCGCGCACCCCGGGCACGTTGTCGGACGCGTCGCCCATGAGCGCCAGGACGTCGGCCCACGCGCCGCAGCCCCAGGGCGCCAGCTCGGGGCGCAGGCGCAAAAAGTCGGCGCCCGTCGTCAGGCGGCCGCCGTCGGGGCCGCCGCCCGAGCCTGTGTTGCCCTCGGCGCCCGACTTGACGAGGCGCATCAGCGAGAGGCGGTCGTCGAGCGACAGGAGCTGGAAAAAGTCCTTGTCCGGGCTGACGATGATGACGTCGGCAAAGTAGGGCTCGCAGGCCGCTGGGGAGGAGGAGGAGGAGGAGGCGGGAGCGCCGGCCGCCCCCGCCGCTCCTCCTGCTGTCGCTGCCGCCTCCGCCGCCGCCGGAGCGTCCCCCGCCTCGGCCCCGCCCCCCGCCCCTCCCGCCGCCCCAGCCCCGCGCCCCCTGGCCCTCAGCGCCCGCACGGCCAGCGACGCCACCACGTCGTCCGCCTCCACCCCGGGCACCGCCAGCACGGGCAGACCCAGCGCGGAGAGGAGCTCGAGCGCCCGCCCGACGTCCTCACGGAACCCGGGCGGCGCCGGCGGCCGCTGCGCCTTGTACTGCGGGTAGCGCTCGTGCCGCCACGTGGCCCCGGGCGCGTCCACCACCACGGCCATGTGCGTGGGCGCGCGAGTCGACCGCCGCAGCAAGGACAGGACCAGCCGCGCGAGGCCGTGCGCGACGCCCGTCCGCGCCGAGCCGTCGGCCGTCGACAGGCCCGCCGGCGCCAGGCCGTGCGCCATCCGGTGCGCCTGCGCGAGCAGGTCGATGATGTAGAGGCGCGGGGCGGCGGCGGCGGGGGCGGCGGAGGCGGGCGCGGGGGGCGGCGGCGGAGACTGCTGGGGCCCGGCGTCTTTCGCACCGCTTTCCGGCCGCGCCGCGTCGTCTTGGTTTGCGGCCGCGTCTTGGTTTGCGGCCGCGTCTTGGTTTGCGGCCGCGTCTTGGTTCGCGGCCGCGTCTTGGTTTGCGGCCGCGTCTTGGTTTGCGGCCGCTGCGGCGGCCGCCGCCGTCGTCCGCCGAGGGGCGCGCGGAGCCGGGGGCTTTTTGGTGGTGGTGGTGGCGGTGGCTGCTCCTTCGGCCGTCGTGGCGTCTTGCGAGGGCGGGGTGGCGCGGCGCGTGCGGCGGCGCACGGGCGCGGGCGGCTCCGGCGCCGCGTCAGCAGCATCGGCCGCCAGGGCGGCCGCGACGGCGGGAGGAGCTGCTGCGGCTGCTGCTGCGCGGGGCGGCGCGGCGGCCCCCTCCGCCGCCGCCACCGCCGTCTTTGCGGCCGTGCGACGCGGCCGGCCCCGCGCGGGCGGGCGGGGCGCTGCGGCGGCGGCAGGCTCGCCTTCTGCGACGCTTGCGTCGCTGGCTGAGGCGGATGCTGCGGCCAGCCGCGGGCAGGGGTCGCTGCGGCCATCCCATTGCCGCAAGCGGCGCGAAGGGCCGCCGCAGCAAGCAGCGAGCGCCGGCGCTGCCGCCGCCGCCGACGACGACGACACTGGCGCCGCCGCGACCAGTGCCGCCCTCCTCCATGCGGCAGCCCCCCCCGCCGTCGCTGCCAAGCTGTGCATGCGACCGACTGATGCCACCGAGAACAAGTCTAGGGGTTCGCGGCGCGCGGCGAGGAGGATCGAGGGCAGGAGCAGGCGTGCGGTTTTCCTCATCAACACTTTCCGCGAGAGGGGACGTGTACGCGCGCTCTGACAATGAACAGAGACAGGAGAGGGGTCGGTCCAAATTAGAGAGAGGGCGCAACGCTGTAGCTACATCGAAAAGGGAGAGAGTTTGAGCGCCTGTGTAGTAAACGGTGCCTGACCGAACCGATCTCATAACGCGAGCGACTGCGGCGCCGCGCCGCGACGCTTTCGAACACCCCCAAAAAATCGACGCCGCCGGAGGAAAAACACAAACACACCACGCCGTCACTCACTTGGCGCTCCGCGGGAACGCCTTCATCCCCTCCCACTCCCCCAGGTCCAGCGCCTGCGCCGCCGCCGCGTCCAGCAGCCACAGCGCCCCGGTAGACGGGCGCACCAGCTGGGCGGGAAGGGCGCCCGGCAGCGCCTGGCACTCGAGCGCCCGCTGCACGACCTCTGCTTTTCCGGCGCCGAGCGCGACGACGACGACTTCCGCGGCCGCGTTGATCACAGGCATGGAAAAGGTGATGCGCTGGGGCGGGGGTTTTGGCGAGTCGGTCACGGCCAGGACCCAGGGGATGTCGGGCGACTGGGACGCGGTGGCGGGCGCGTTGGGGAAGAGCGAGGCCACGTGGCCGTCGGGGCCGACGCCGAGCAAAATGAGGTCAAAGCGCGGCAGCAGCGCTCCCGCGGCCGCCGCCGCCGCGCCTGTGGTCGCCCCTTCCTCCCCCTTCGCCTCGCCGCCGCCGGCGAACGGCACGCGCGGCAGCACGCCCGCCGGCAGGCCCAGCAGCCGGCCGTGGTACTCGGCGGCCGCCTGCGCCGCGCCGAGGCCCTCGGCGATCGCGTGCACGTTTTCGGCGGGGATCGGCACGCGGTCGAGCAGCGCCTTCTGCGCGGCGCCCGCGTTGCTGTCGGGGCTGGCGTGCGGCACGACGCGCTCGTCCACCCAGAAGACGTGGGTGCGGGACCAGTCGAGGGACTCGGCCGCGGCCGCGGCCGCCGCGGACGCCGCGGCCGGGGCGCCGACGCCCGAGCTGCCGGCGCCGCCGCCCGAGCCGCCGCCGCCGCCGCCGCCGCCGCTCCCGCCGCCGCTGCCGGCCAGCGGCGCCAGGGCGTCGATCAGGGACCCGCCGGACAGCACCAGCGCAAAGCTGCCGCGCTCGGCGATCGCGCGCTTGGCCGAGTCGGCCACCAGGCGCGTCAGGCCCAGGGAGGCGGCGCGCGCGGTGGCGTGCACGACCACGCGGGTCGAGGCCTCGCCTTGGGGGTAGGTAAACTCGTGCGGCGCGATCCCCTGCTCGGCGCCGCCGGCGCCCTTGGACGTCGACACGGGCGCGACGACGCCCGACGCCATCAGGTGCGCGCCCATGACCGGGGGGACGCCGTTGGGCCAGGCGCTCTTGGGGATGACGTTGATGACGTAGCCCTGCGCCGGGTCCTCGGCGGCGGCCTGGGGGGCGGCGGAGGGGGGGTACGCGGCGGGACGGTGGCGAGGGCAGGCGAGGGGGGCGAGGGCGCTGGTGCGGCGGCCGGCGAGGGCACTGCTGCTGGGGGCGAGGCGCGCGGCCTTGCTGCTGCTGAGGGCGGCGGCGGGGCTGATCGGGAGGGCGGGGGCCATTTGTGAGTCAACGGGGGGCGGCGCGCGCGCTCAAGTGTCTCTGGGCAAGGAAGGCAAGGGTTTGCTGTCTCGCGCGCGCGTGACTGTATAGATCGCGCCCAAAGGATGGCGGCGATGTGTGTGGCGTGTCGCAATGGTCTCGCGGGTTGTCGCTATGGCGGGCGGGACGAGGAGCTCTCCTTTGAGAGGGCGCGCGGGGCCGTGAGCGGGGACGGGCGGCGGCGGCGCCGGCAGCGAGCGGGGGCGGGCCCCGGGGCGATCCGTTTTTGCGTCGGGGTCGGCGACGGAAACAAGGGCTTCGAGGGGGAAGACGTTTGGCGCGGCCCTTCTCGCGATTTTACGCAGTGGGCGCGGCGGCTGCAGGCCATCCATGCGTGGAGCTCCAACGTCCAAGACGGGCGGACGACAGGCCGCCCGTCTTGCCGCCGCCGCCGTCGCAAAAGCTCAGAAGAAGAAGAGAAGGAAAAAAGCGTTGCAAGGAAAAGAAAACAAAACAAAACAGATATCCTAATCGATTGATCGAAAGAGCGCCGCTTCAAAGGGCCGCGGAGAGTCCGGACGGCGACGCGCATGCGAAAACGAAACTGCTTCTCAAGTGTGGTGGCAAATTGAAAAAACGTTTTTGCAAAACAAGCGTGCCAAGGACGCCGCGCGGACAAAGGACAAAAACGTCAGGCGAGGCCTTTTTTTCTCTGCTTGGAGCCAAGGCGAAAGGAGCAAACTGCAGCGGCCCGCTCGCTCGCTCGCGCTGTGCGGGTGTTGTGGTGTCTCTCGCTCTCTCTCTCTCTCTCTCTCTGCGCGTTCAGGGAAACCGGAGAACAACTGGGGGGGTCTGTCTGTCTAAGAAAAGCTTTGTTTAGCTTGCTGGGGAGTGAGCGTCGCCGCCGCCGCCGCCGCCGCCGCCGCCGCCGCCGCCGCCGCTCCTTGCGCCGCCAAAACGGGCGTGTGGAAAGGCGGGGGGGGGGGAAGAGGGCGGGGGCGGGGGCGGGTTGCGGGTTTGCGCTCTGCCCGCGGATGAAAAGGGGGCT
>Ga0335398_10007465_pt1 | contig 13353 bp, 7 predicted proteins | sample BON03_FD_205742 | JGI IMG/M metagenome (GOLD analysis project Ga0335398, IMG submission 205742) | Freshwater microbial communities from Lake Bonney liftoff mats and glacier meltwater in Antarctica - BON-03 (spades assembly) (version 2) | ecosystem: Environmental > Aquatic > Freshwater > Ice >... | reverse complement strand
CCGCCGCCGCCGCCGCCGCCGCCCATCATCAGCCCCCACCCCCCGCCGCGCAGGTACACCGCCGCCGCCGCCTTCAGCCCGTAGCCCAGCGCCGCCTGCGCCACCACCATCCCGACCCACGCCAGCGCCGCCGCCGCGGCCGCCCCGGGCCAAGACCACCCGCCCGCGCCGACCATGGCGCCGACGAGCGCCGCGCCCGTGCGCACGGCGAGCGCGGCCGACGGCAGCGGGCAGAAGCCGACCAGGCCGTGCGCGTCGCTCGACGCGCGCGCCAGGGCGTCGCCGGCCAGGTCGCGCATGTACTCGCGGTAGACGCCCGGCCGGATGTCGGAGAACTTCCCAAGGACGGCGTGCTTGGCCACGTCGACGGCCACCTCCCACCCGAGCACGCGCGCCGCCTCGCTCGCCAGCGCCGCCGACGGCAGCGGCAGGCCCCACGGCGCCGAGGCCGCCGCGCGGCTGGACGCCACGTCCTCGGCCGCCACGAACGCCAGCACGACGAACAGGTGGAACCGCTCGACGATGTCCGCGGCCGCCAGGGTCCACAGCTTGCGCGTGTCGTAGCGCTTGTGCACCACCCCCTTGACCTCGACGAAATTCGCCGCGATCAGCAGCGCCAACAGCGCGTTTGCCCGCCGGCTCGTCATCGCCACCGCGTAAGTCACGCCCTGGCACATCAGCACGCAGCTGTGCGCGGCCACCAGCAGCTGCGCCACGAAGGCGTCGGCCAGCAGCTGCGCGCGGGGGGCCTGCCCCCGGGCCACCAGGGTGCACGTGGCCCCCAACGCCTCGAGCACGTCGACGCCAAAGTTGGCGAGCACGCGGTCGAGGATCTCGAGCGCCGAAAAGAGGACGGTGAGCTTGAGGAACTCGCCCGTGATGTCCTTCATCCCTGCGTGTTTGTTTTGGTTTTGTGTTGTTGGTTGTTAGTTTCGTTTGTTTTCGCGTTTGTATTGTTATTTTGTGCATTGGGGCGGGGGCGGGAAAACACGCAGGCGGGAAGCAGGAGGAGCGAAAATGGCGGTGAGCGCACGGCGCGGGCGGCAAAAGGAAGAGCGAAAAGCCAACATGGGCCCCGAAATCCCCAAAGAAAGATGGACTCTACGACTCACAGTAGTAGATGGCGCCCGGCCTCAGCAGCTGCAGCGCCAGGACGGACCCCGCCAGCAGCACCATGCACACCACGTCGTACAGGTCGCGCCCGGGCTGGCTGCCACCGCCGCCGCCGCCGCCGCCGCCGCCCCCGCCGCCGCTCTCGCCGCCGCCCTCGCCGCCGCGACCGCGACCGCGCCCGGAAACCAGCGCCGCCCGCAGCCGCCGCCACACCGCCAGGCCCGCCCTCAGGGGCGCCACCGTCAGCGCGGCCAGCTGCGTCCACAGGCACAGCGCGAAGCCGAACCACATGACGCCCTCGAGCTGGATGGGCACGTAGATCAAGAAATTGTACACGCGCTCGCGCTCGCTCTGCCGCCACAGCGCGTCGGGCTGCGGGTAGCGTTCCGCGGGGCGGAGCTCGGCCGCCAGAAAGGCGGCCAGGGTGGGGGGCGCCGCCGAGGCGGCAGCGGCGGCGGCGGCGGCGGCGGCGGCGGCGGTGGCGGCGGCGCGGGGGGGGGGGGGGGGGGGGGGGGGGGGGGGGGGGGGGGGGGGGGGGGGGGGGGGGGGGGGGGGGGGGGGGGGGGGGGGGGGGGGGGGGGGGGGGGGGGGGGGGGGGGGGGGCGGCGGCGGCGGCGGCGGCGGCGGCGGCGGCGGCGGCGGCCGTGGTGGCGGCGGCCGCCGCCTTTTCGGCGGCGGCGCCCGCAGCGTCGACCCCTGCCGCAGGGCCGCCGGCGTTGTTGTTGTTGTTGGTGGTGGTGGTCGACGCATCGGCGGCAGTGGTCGTCTGCGTGCCGACGGCGGCAAAGGAGGACGAGCGCCCGACCGGAGGAGAGGAGGCCAAGCCCGCGCTTGCGTTGCCGCCGCCGCTGCCGAGACCGCCGACGCGGCCCCCGCCGCCGCCGCCGCCTTGGGCCGCCCCCAGCGCCGCCGCCAGCGCTGCCAGGGCCGTCGTGGGCGGCATCGCAGCGGCACTGCTGCCGTCGTGGCTCAGCGTGCCGGACATGGTGGCAACCAGCGCCAGGGAAGGCATCCCGTGCCCGTGCCCGCGGCCGCCGCGGATGGAGGGAGAGTTGACGCCGCCGCCGCCGCTGCCGCCGCCGGCTGCGGTGGTTGCTGCCGCGGCCATGGCGGCCGCCGCCGCTGTTTCGGCGGCAGCTGCGGCGGCCGCCGCCGCGGCCAGCGAGTCGCGGCGGTCAGCGGCCATGGAGAGGTCCCCGCTGCTGAAGACGGTGGGCAGCGGCAGAGACCTGGGGCCGTCGGATCGCGCTTCCCCCGCCGCCGCCGCCGCCGCGCCTCCCCCCACCCCCGCCCCCACTCCTCCTGCGGCCGCCGCCGCTGCCGCGTTTGCCGCCGCCGCCGCCACCTCGGCCGCCGCCGCTGCCACCCACGCCGCATCGGCCGCCCCCGTTTCCGCCGTCGCCGTCGTCTTCGGGGGAAACACCGCGTCCGACGCCGAAAACGGCCTGCGCGAGGCCAGCGGGCGGGCGGCGGCCGCGTCGGCCCCTGCGCCCTCTGCTGCTGCTGCTGCCGTTTCTGCTGCTGCCGTTTCTGCTTCTGCCTCTGCTTCTGCTGCTTCTGCTTCTGCTTCTGCTGCTGCTGCTGCGTCGGAAGCGGAGCATGTCAGCGGCATGGACGCGGTCGCCAGGTCGCGCGGGGGACGCGGGTGCGAGTCGGCGCCGGCCGCCGGAAAGGAGGCCGCGGCGGCGGGCGGCGCCACTAGGGCCGCGCCCGCGCTGGCGACAGAGCCCAGCAGGCGCGCCGCCGCCGGCAACGCCGGCCGCATGATCCGCAGCGCCTCGGTCGTGAAGGGCCACGGAGGCGGCTCGTGCTGCTGCTGCCGCTCCTGCTGCTGCTTCTGTCGGGGGGACCCTGGCGCGCCCGTCGCCGACCACCGGCGGGCGGTCTTTGGGTCGTGGGCGGGCGGCGGTTGTTTTGCGGCCGCGCTCTCGCCGACGCCGACGCCGCCGGCTGCCGACGCCGTCGTCGCTCCCCCTGCTGCTGCTGCTGCTGCCGTCTGCGCGCTTCTGTCCGGGGGAGGCGCGGCCGCCTGGACGCCGCCACCCCCACCCCCACGGCGAGGGTCTGGCGGGCGCGTCATGTTTGCCTTGCCTTCTGGGCGCGTTCTCCGGGCGTGTCGGGAGGTGGTTCCCGGGGCCCCGGTCGTCGACGTCGACGCTCAGACGAAGGAATGTCCTGAGATGCCTATCTAAGAGGTCTCGAAGAAACGGAGGGCTTCTGATCGAGCAGTCGCGGAGGGGGGGGGCGGGAGAAAGAGACGCGAGGCATCTGCATTTTTCCCCGTGACGATTCCTATCGCCTTCTCTCCTCTCGGAGAGAGAGACAGGTTTACGGCGCGCCCGCGCCCGCGCCCGCGCCAATCCATCCCCGCAAACCACCACCCATCGTCAAATCCCACCGCCATCGCCATCCATCGCCCTCCGCGCGCGCACCGCCCTTTGCAAGCCATCGCCGGAAAGTGTCGTTCCCGCGACCCCGGCCATCAAAGTGTCGTTCCCGCGACCCCGGCCATCAAAGTGTCGTTCCCGCGACCCCGGCCATCAAAGTGTCGTTCTCCAAACCCGGCCATCAAAGTGTCGTTCTCCAAACCCGGCCATCAAAGTGTCGTTCCCCGCGACCCAGACTCAACGTGTCTTTCGACTCAAAGTGTCGTTCTCCAAAACGCGCGCCCCCCTTCTTGCGCTTGACCACCACGTGACGTCTCGACCGCGAGTAAGGGCAGAGGCGCGCGCGCCGCTCGTGTGCGCGCAGGGGGCACGCACCTCTCGGCCTCGTTCCCCGCACCCGCGCCGCCGACGCCGACGCAACCGAGCGGAGAGCGCGCCGCGGCCGCCACGGTCGCCGTCCCCCATCTCCTCCGCTCGTTGCCGCCCGCCCCCGAAAAATGGACACTGCCTTTTTTGGCGGCGGGGCGCGCCGCCAGGACTACGAGGGCATCGAGTTCTGGGACGCGCCCGAGCGCGCGGGGTGGCTCATGAAGCAAGGTGGGTCGTGCCGTTTGATGTTTCCACAGCGCGCGCGCGAGCGGGAGAGAAAGACAGAGAGAGAGCGAGGGGCGCGCCGCCCTCGCCCCCGCGCCCCCGGCCGCCCGCTCGCTCAACGCTAAGAAAAAAGAAAAGCGACAACTCGACAAACCATCCAAAAACCCAACAACAACGCAGGCGAGTACATCAAGACCTGGCGCCGCCGCTGGTTCGTCCTGAAAAGCGGCAAGATTCTCTGGTTCAAGACCGACGCCGACGCGACGTCCCCGGCGTCCAGGCCGCGCGGCGCCGTCGACGTCCGCCGCTGCCTGTCGATCAAGGGCGCCGAGGACGCCTTGAACCGCCCCTTCGCTTTTGAGGTGTCGACGTCGGACGGCGAGCCGATGTTCTTCGTGGCTGACTCGGACAAGGACAAGGAGGACTGGATCAACGCGGTGGGACGGGCGATCGTGCGGCACTCGCGGGCGCTGCTGGAGCACGACGTGCAGGACTACACGACGGGCGGGTGAAGGGAGGAGGGAGGGTCGGCGGGTTGGATTTTTTCTCCAGCGCGCGGTTTGGCGGCGAGAGGGCGCGAGACGGCCAGCGTTCTCGGGGCTCTCTCGAGACTAGGAGAAGTCATTCGGGCGCGCCCTTTGCCGCAGCCGGCTCGCTCTCCCCCCCGCCCTCCATTGTAATATAACGTTTGCTTTGCCCTGCTACCGCGTTCGCGTTTCGTTTCAAGGGGAGAAGCTTGGTTACAGCGACCGGAACGAAAAATGAAAGGGGCGCGAAAGCGAGGGGGGGGTGCGCGCGGCGGGCAGGGGCGTCGCCGGCGGCCGGCCAAAAACACAAAAAAGGGAGGGATGGGTCGGGTTGCGCCGGTCTCACATTTGCTCCTGGCGAAAAGGGGGTGGTGGGGGGGCAGAGAGACAGACGATCGAGTTGATCAGAAAAGAAAACGGGCATCAGCGCCGACGCGGCGGGCCGCCGCCGCCAGCGCCGCCGCCGCCGCCGCCGCCGCCGCCGCCCCGCCTGGCGCCGCTGCCGCCGCCGCCGCCGCCCTTGGTTCCGACGAGCGCGTCGACGATCATGTTGATCTCGGCGGTCGTCGCCACGGCGTCCGTGACGCGCGCGCGGCGGGCCCCCGGGGCCCCGAGCGCCGTCGCGGCGCGGCGCGCCGAGCGCGGCTTGCTCGCGTCGGCCGGCGGGCCGTCGGCCGCCGCCGCCCGCGCGCCCGCCGCCGCCCCGCCGCCGCCCTCCTCCTCCCCCTCAGCCGCCGCGCTCGCCTCCGCCACGGCCGCGGCCGCGGCCGCCTCGGCCCCGCCCGCCCACGACATGGACACACGCCCCTCGGCGGGCTGGCCGCGCAAGCGCTTGCTGGCGGCGCCAGCGCCAGCACCAGCAATTGCCGCCGCCGCCGCCGCCGCGCCCCTGCTCGTCTTGCCCTCGTGCTGCTCGTCCGCCTCCTGCGCCGCCGCCGCCTCGACCGCGTCCTGCCGCACGCCCACGCCCAGCCCGCGCAGCAGCTCGGCCACGTAGGCCGGGCGCGCCGCCCGCGGCACCGCCGCGTACTCGGCCGAGGGGACCACGCGCACGCGCGCGAACCCGTTGCGCTCGAGCAGGTCGCGCCGGAACAGCGCGGGCCCCAGCAGCTTGCGCGGAGACAGGTTGCTCGCATAGTCGCCCTCGGGGGCCAGCTGCAGCGCGGCGAGCGCGCCGCCGCCGCCGCGCAGGGCGGCGTCGACGACGGCGAGGCCGTCGGGGGTGCGGGCGCCGGCGTCGTGGGCGACGCGGAGGGAGCGGAGGCGGCGGTGGAGGTCGCGGGCGAGGGGGGAGAGGCGCACGCGCGTCGGGGGGGCGGGGGCTGTTGCGGCAGCAGCAGCGGCGGCGGCGTCAGTGGCGGCGCCGCTGCCGTCCTCTGCGCCGAGGCCCGCCGCCGCCGACGCCGGCGCGCCGCCAAACCCGCCGCCGCCCGCGAGCCCCTCGGCCCACGCCAGCTTGAGCTCCGCGAGCATCTCGCGCGGCAGCGACAGCTTGCCGCCCGCCAGCCGGTGGCACAGGTATCCAGTAAACGCCTGGCGCTGCAGCCCCCGCTGCGACAGCCGGCCCGCGCGCCACAGCGCCGGCAGCGCCTCGACCGTCAGCCGCGCAAACAGCGGCTCCTCCGTGCCGCGCGCCAGGCCCAGGCCCCAGTAGAGCGACGCGGCCTCGACGGGTCCCATGGCCGGGAGCAGCTCCTCGGCCCGCCGCAGCAGGGCGGGAAGGGACGCGCCCTCGGGCGCGTGGCCAAACGTGCCGAGTGCGTGGAACAGCGAGCCGACGTCCGCCGGCGACAGCGCCGGCGCGCGGCGGGCGCAGTAGAGCACGACGGCGGGCAGCGCCGCGCGCGGGTGGTGCCGGCTGCGCACGCACGCCCACAGGGTGTTGAGCACCTCCTGGGGCCGGCACTCGTCGGCGCGGCGCGCGAGGAGGTCGCACGCCTGCTCGAGGAAGGCGGCCGGCGCCGCGCCTTGGAGCCGGGCGAGCGCCCATGCGGCGTTGGCCATGCCCTGCGGCGCCAGCTCAGCAAAGGCCTCTGCGCGAGACAGGTAGGCCGCTGCGACGCCGGCAAAGGGGCCGACGGCCGAGGCGAAGGAGGGGAGGGGCAGGGGGTCGGGTCCCTGCTGCGGCTCGTGTTGCGCGTCGCCCTCGTCCTGCTGATGCTGGTGCTGCTCCTCCTGCTCCTCGCCGCCGCCGCAGTCCTCGTCGTCGCCGTCGCCGTCGCCGTCGCCGTCGCCCGGCCGCCGCCGCCGCGCCGCGCGCTGCTGCTGCTGCCGCTGGTGCTGCCGCTGCTCCCGCTGCTCCCGCTGCTGCGCCCGCCGGTCCTGCCCCGCCGCCCCCTGCGCGAGGGTCGCGCACGACCACAGCGCCATCGCCACCCCCCGCGGCGCCATCTCCCCGCGCGCCACCAGCGCCTGCGCCCGCCGAAGCAGCGTCACCGCCGCCGCCGCGCCCGGCGCGCGGCGCGAGACGGCCGCCGCGTAGAGGGTCGACGCCACGTCGCGCTCGTTGAAGGCCGGGGCCAGGCGGGCGACGGCCGCATCGGCCGCGGCCGCGAGGCCCGCGGGCGGCGGGAGAGGGGACAGGGCGGAGGCGGAAGAGGGGGAGAGAGGCGCCGCCGTCGTTGCCGCCCCTGTCGCTCCCGCCCCCGCAACCGCCGCCGCCGCCGCCCCCGCGACTGCCGCCGCCGCCGGTGCCGCCGCCGCCGGTGCCGCGGGTGCCTCGAGCCTCACGCCCAGCAGCGCCAGGGAGTAGAGCGAGTTGGCCGCCTGGAAGGCCGTCATGGCCGGGAGGGCGTCCTCGAGGCGCGCGAGGAGGGCCGACAGCGCAGGCGAGGCGAGCAGGGCCGCGCGGTCGGCGGCGGGGTCGGCGGCCGCGGCGTCGGCGGCCGCGGCAGGGGCGGCCTCGTCAGACCCGGCGTCGGCGGCGGCGGCGGCCGGCGCCGGCGCGGGCTTGCGCCCGCCGGCCAGGCGCGCCAGCTTGCTGAGCGCGAGGACCAGGTTGCGCGCCGACATGCCCCCCGCCTCGTCCTCGACGACGTCCATCACGTCGCGCCAGCACGCGCAGTCGAGCAGCTCCTGGTGCAGCGCGGCGTCGTCGTCGTCGTCGTGGTTTCCGTTGCCGCCGCTGCCGTTGCCGTTGCCGCCGGCGCGGTCGCTGCTGCTGGTGCTGCCGCTCGCCGCCGCTTCGGCGCCAAAGCGCGCCGCGGCGGCCGCCGCCGTCGGCACGCCCACGCGCTCGACGTCGATGCCGGTGAGCGCGAGCGCCGCCGCGGCCGCCTGCTCCTGCGCGTCGGCGGTCGACGCCGCCGCGGGCGGCGCAGAGGGGGCGGCCTGGGCCGCCGCGGCGGCGGCGGCCGCAGACGCCGCGGCCGCCGGGGCCGCCGCCGCGGCGCGCGCCGAGGCGGCGCGCCGGCGACTGGGCGGCGGCGGCGCGCCGGCGGGCTCGGGGGCCGCTCTCGCGCGCGTCAGTGACCTGTGGGTTTCGGTAAGAAGAAGGCGTTCCGAGGTGCGGGCGTGTAAGCGTCACACGAGAGGCGTTGAGCTCGGGGGAAGCCTTGTCGAGAGAGAGAGAGAGAGAGGCGCGGGCGGCACTTTCGGAGTGGCGGCTCCTCCCCCCCCCCTCTTCCCTTTTTTGATTGTTCAAACGCGGCCCTTTTCGGCTCACCTCGACTGCGCGCGAGGCACGGGGCGGCACGATGGCCGCGCTTCGGGCGCTCCCAGCCCGCCGAGGCGCCGGAGCTGCGCCCGCATGGTGTGCTATTTGCTCTTTTTTCTCTTCCCTGCTCTCCTTTCCGTGTGTTTTTGGGGGTGTATTGTGTTGTGGACGTGGTGGCCCTTCGAGTGCACGCGCGCGTTGATTGATTGGAACGGTTTCTAGTTGTCCAGAAGGAGGCCCTGTGGTGCGTTCTTGCCTGAGCGAAGGAGGCGGTGCGTGAAGGCGGGGAGAACGCGCCGCCTCATCAAAAACTTCCCCTGCTTCTCCACCTCTTCTCGTCAATTCCCCAAAACGCCACGCAAACAAAAACAAAATGATGCTCGCGCGGCGCGCCGCCAGCCATCTCAGCGGCTGCCGCTGCCGAGACCACTGGCGCGCCCACGCCGTCCGCGATCCCAAGCGGCGAAAGCAAGGCGCCGCCGTGCCGCCGCCGCCATCGCCGCTGCCTCCCGTCGTCGTCGCGGGCGCGGCAGGCGCGATCCTCGGTCCGCTGTTGGACGGAATACATTCTTCCGTCGGCCTGCAGATCTACGACCTCTACCCCGTCGACATCCTTGACAACCACCTGCACACGTCGCTCCTCGTTCCCCCGCTCCTCGCCTCCTTTTACGTCGTCCTCTCGAGCCTGGACGCCGCCGCCGAACAAACGCTCGCCGAGCAAACACCCGCCGACCAAACGCCGACGCCGCCGCCGCCCGCCCTCGGCAACAACGTCGCCGCCTGCTACGCCTCCCTGGCCGCCGGCCTCGCCCTGAGCGCCTCCCTGCACTCGGTGGGCACCGCGCCGCCCGCCGCGATCGCCGCCTGCCTGGCGCTCTTCGCCGCGGGCAACTGGTGGCTCTTCGACCGCTCGGGCCGCGGCCTCGCGCTCGCGCTGCTGTGCGCTCTTGTCGCGCCGCTCGCCGAGGCGGAGCTGATGGCGCGGTTCGGCGCTTGGCACTACCCGCGTGCCGACGTGTCCGTGCCCGTTCTGTTTTCCGGGGCGTTTCTGCCCGCCGGCGCCAGCCCGCTGCCGCCGGCCGTCGGATTTGTGTCGTGGGTGCCCCTCTGTTACTTTTTTTACGCGCCGTCGGTTTTGTTGCTGGGCCGGAAGCTGCGCGCGGCGCGGCGAGAGCGGCGGGAGGAAGACGGCGTCGGGACGCGGTAGCGCTTCCAAGAGGGGCGGGGGGTTTGCAGACGAACAAGCCAAAGACGACGAGTGTTCAATTTCTTCTTCCCGCGTGTTTCCAGCGACGCCTCTCTTTAGGCTTTTATTTTCCTCCCCCCCTATTATCGTTTTGATTCACGCCCCCACGTTGGCCACCTTGACCAGCCTGTCCAAAAACAGCCACGCCATCTGCGGCGACGCGTCCCGCCCCAGGATCGGGTACGTCACGTCCGCCAGGTCGACGTTGTGCGCCACGAGCGCCGCCGTCGGCACGCCGCGCGCCGCCGCCTCGCGCAGCGCCACGCCGTTTCTCGAAGACGCCGGGTCCAGCACCACCAGCAGCCTCAGGCGCGGGAGCAGCCCCCCGCGGGGGCGGCCGGGCGCGGCCAGCGGGTGCGCGACGTCCTCGCGCGCGATGAGGGCCTCGAGCAGAGCGCGGGTGCCCGGCTCGCGCGTGCGCCCGTACAGAAGCCACTTGTCCCGCCAGCCCAGGCGCGGCGGCGCGGGCGCGGCGGCCAGGCCCGTCGGCGGCGGCGGCGGCGGCGGCGACGGCGGCCAAGCAGACGACAGCTGGTCCCCCGCCTCGGGCTCCTCGAGCGAGGGCGAGAACGACGACGTCCACCCCGCGGGCGCCGCGTGCGGGTTGACGGGAAGGGCGCCCCACTCGCGCAGCGCCGCGCGCGCCGGCTGGTGCAGGTGCGGCCGAAGCAGCCGGCGGTGCGAGCTATGATTAGTCAGCGCCCCTGGGCGCCACCCCTCGGGCATGAACCACACGTTGGGGGACAGGCACGACGCGGCCGCCGCGCGCACCACGGGCTGGACGCCCGGGGACGAGCCGACGACCACCACGTGCCCGTCCTCGCGCAGGGCGGCGCGCGCGGCCAGCAAAGCGCGCAGGAGCGAGGCCAGGGCGTCTGCTGGGTCGAGAAGGGCGCTCTGCCGGGCGCCGCGCTCTCCGCGGGGCGACAGGTTGACCAGGTGGGGGGCGAGCTGGCCCGTGTTGGCGGCGGAGGAGGAGACGGGCTGGACGAGGGCGCGGAGGAGGGCGTCCATGCGCTGGGCGCGGGAAAAGGGGGACCACGAGGGGGGGTCGGCCGCGCGGGGCGTTGCGGCGGCGGTGTCGGCGGCCGTCCCCGCTGCCGTCGCCGACGACGACGACGCTAGGCGGCGGGGCGAGGTCGTCGCTGCTGCCGCTGCTGCTGCTGGTGCTGATGCTGCCGATGCTGCCGCTGCCGCCTGTCCGTCCAGCAGCTGCTGCAGCAGGCGCGAGCCCGCGCGCAGCGCGCTGTTGCCTCCTCCTCGCAGCATGGCGCACGGCGGGTGAGGTTGCTGTTTTTTGTGATCAGAGAGGAAACCTGACGCGGGGGCGCGCGCCTCGGTCAGCGCGGGTGTCTGCTGCGTTCGTGCGATCGGGAGCGATTGGGGACGGGAGGGAGCTGATTGTGGGGGGGAGTGGGGGGGAGCTGTGAGTTTCATAAAACTCTCCCTTCCTCTCCCTCCTCTCCCTTCCCCCCTCCTCCCCCCCTCCTCCCCCTTCTGCAAGCTCTTCGCTCCACAACACAAACAACCAGCCAATCAACCGGCCAATCAAACGCAGCCTCTACACATCAGCAGCACTAGTAAGTTACGAGTCCCCGGGCCAACCATTGCGCGCACCACGAATGGTTTTCCGGGGGTCCCCCTCACCCTTTCGGAACATCTTATGATCGTCTCTCCGTCCCCGTCCGCCTACCTTTGACTCTCCGACCCGGCGCTAGGGCGCGCCGGGTGCGAATGCGCCCAATGTCGCTTGGCGCCCTTTTCCCCAGAGCAAACGGCGGCGCGCGCGCGCGCGTGCCGAATACATTGCGGCCGGCCCGACGACGCCCGCAAAACGGGGACACGCTGACCGTGCCTGCTCCCGCCCGCGCAAAAAATCCAACACCCCGAAAAACAGGCCTTTGCAACAACAACCCGACCAACGACAACCCGGCAAAGGACAACTCGACAAACGACATCGAGCCGACGAAACAACATCAAATGGGCTTCATCCACGACCTCTTCACCACGGGCAGCGGCGGGAACGCCAGCGGCAACGCGCGCGCCGCGCCGCCCAAGGTGCAGAACGTGTGGCGCAGCGTCTTCAACCCTGGTTCGCCCGCGCAGCGCGGCAAGGGGTCGGCCAAGTGGTCCGACAAGCCCGACTCGCACAAGGGCAGCGTGATGGACGAGATCGTGCGCGCGCCGTCGATCCAGCAGGCGACGGTGGCGGGCACGGCGCCCGCCGCACCGTCGCCGTCGTCGCCGGCGGGGACGCCGCGGACATCGCTCGACGCGGGCGCGGCCGCCCCGCGCAGCAGCAAGGCGGAGGCGCCGCACGAGTTTGGCGGCATGGACAAGCACGGCTTTGGTGCCTGATCGCGTTTTGATGCATGTCGATTCCTGTTGTGTCGCGTGTCGCAAAGACGCGCGCGCCGCGCCGTTTTCCCCGCATTTCCGTCTTTCTATTTTTTCCCAAAAAACGCGCTCCAAAACAACAAGAACACATTTTTCACCCTATTTCACCGTCTCGTGCGCGTGCACGCACCCCTCCCATGCTTTTCGCCAGAAAATTCTCCATGCACGATTTAAACCATGCGCGTGTAAAGCTGCGCCAACTCACCGGCCCGAGCCCACCGACTACCAGAAAAACCGGGCGCTGGTGCTCTTCGAGCCGAGGTGCGTCGGCGGCGACTTCGTCCCCGCGCTCGACCCGCGCACCCGCCGCGCCGCCAAGCCGCAGCCAGTGCTCGACTACGAAAAAGGCGGCTCGGGCAGCCTGGGGTTCGCCCGCTGCCTGGCCGTGCGCCAGGGCGAGTACAAGCTCGCGCGCGGGCGGCTCTACAAGTTCCGAGACGGGTCGCACGTAAAGGCCTCCTGCAACGAGGTGTCCGACCCTTCCCGAGGCCGCGGGCGTGAAGGCGCGGCTCGCCGGCCTGTCACCGGCGCCTACGTCTCTCCGAGAGAGCCCTCTCTCTCTCTCCCTTCGCATGTTCAAAGCAGAGCAGAGCCCACTCTCCGCAACTAGTTACCACTTCCTTAGATAGTCCCACCACTAGCAGCAGCAGCAGCACGCCCCCGGACGAACCACGCAATAAGACGCGGGCGCACAGACACACTCGAGAATTCAAACAGCTTTTCTTCCGCAGCTCCCTTCAATCGCCGACGCCCCGCCGACGCCCCGCCGACCGCATCGGACCATCGCGCATCGCCCGCCATCATGCCGACCTATACCCTCCACGGCGTCGACGTCGACTTCCCGCACGAGGCGTACGCGTGCCAGATCGAGTACATGTCGCGGGTGGTGGCCGCGCTCCAGTCGCGCCAGCACGCGCTGCTCGAGTCGCCCACGGGCACGGGGAAGACGCTGTGCCTGCTGTGCGCGACGCTCGGGTGGCGGGCGTGGCTGGTCAAGTCGCGGGGGGCGGCGGGGGCCGCCGCCGCCGCGCACGCCGCCGCCGCTGCCGCCGGCCTGCCGCCGGGCGCCGCCGCCAAAGCCGCGGCCGCCGCCGCCCAGGCCCCCGCGCCGCCGGGCGCGCCGCCGCCCGATTTCTCCCTCCCCCAGGTCGTCTACGCCTCCCGCACCCACAGCCAGCTCCGCCAGGTCGTCCACGAGCTCCGCGCCACCTCGTACGCCGCGAGCGTCCGCACCACGGTCCTCTCCAGCCGGCAGCAGATGTGCCTGAACCCGCGGGTCAGCCGGATCGCCTCGACCGCCGCGGCCAATCTGTCCTGCCGCGCGCACGTGGCCCACAAGCAGTGCGAGTGGCACTCGAAGGAGCGCATCCAGGCGGCGGCGGCGGAGCTGCAGGCGGTGGCGGCCGGGGGAGAGGGCGGCGCGGGCGCGGGGCG
>Ga0335398_10007464_pt1 | contig 13354 bp, 13 predicted proteins | sample BON03_FD_205742 | JGI IMG/M metagenome (GOLD analysis project Ga0335398, IMG submission 205742) | Freshwater microbial communities from Lake Bonney liftoff mats and glacier meltwater in Antarctica - BON-03 (spades assembly) (version 2) | ecosystem: Environmental > Aquatic > Freshwater > Ice >... | reverse complement strand
CCGATATTGGGATCCCGTCGGGTCCCATGAATGTCGTTTTTGACATGTGTTGGATTGTTCGCTCTTTACCGTCCCGCAGCTTGATGACGATCTTCTGTCGTTTCTTCGGATCTGTTGGATCATCTGGCGTTGGATCTGGGTCGGGCTTAGGCCCTGGGTCTGGATTCGGATCGCCAGGTTCTGTCGGACCAATAGGTTCGCCATCCCATTCAGGGTCGGAGAAATGCTTGTAGCCCTCAACAAAGTCATAAATCGTGAAGTACGACTTACCTTCAAAGAGTCGCGTCCCACGCCCAATGATTTGTTTGAACTCAATAATTGAATTAATTGGTCGCAGCAACACAATGTTTCGGATATTCAGCGCATCAACACCGGTGGAGAGTTTCTGGGATGTTGTCAGTATCGTCGGGATCGTTTTGTCATTATCTTGAAAAGCACGCAGGTACGAGTCTCCGAGTCCACCATCATCTGCCGTTACGCGGACACAAAAGTCAGAATTCGCAGGTTTCACGTATTGGTTGATCAGATCACGAATGATCAGCGCATGTCGCTGATTTGCGCAAAAGACGAGTGTCTTCTCGTTGGTTCCGATTTGGTCAATGAATAATTTCACACGGAGTTCTTCACGGGCCTGAATGAAAATCTTCGTGTTGAAATCAGCCTCCGTATAGATCTTTCCGGGTTCTATTTCGCCCTCAAGGATCACATCATCGGGTGTGTAGACGTATTCATCGATCGTGGATTGGATCTGCTTAACCCTGAAAGGAGTTAAGAAACCATCATTGATGCCTTCCTTAAGTGAATAGATGTAGACCGGTTCACCAAAATACTTGTACGTGTCGACGTTGATGTCACGTTTTGGAGTTGCGGTTAAACCAAGCTGCACCGCTGGGCTGAAGTAGTCCAGGATCGCCCGCCACGTGCTTTCATCATTAGCGCCGCCACGGTGACACTCATCAACAACAATGAAATCGAAAAAGTCTGGCGGGTATTGCCCATAATTTGGCTCACCCGATGACTCAGTCATAAACGACTGGAAAATAGTAATAAAGATAGATGCGTTCTTCGGCACTTTGCCGTTTTTCTTCACATCAGATGGACGCACCCGCACCATCGCGCCATCAGGGAAAGCACCGAAAGCATTGAACGCCTGGTCAGCTAAGACATTGCGGTCAGCGAGGAACAGGATCCGTGGACGCCTAACCGGCTCTCCAGTGAGACTCCAACGAGACTGAAACAACTTCCATGCAATCTGAAAAGCAATCGCTGTCTTGCCTGTACCAGTCGCCAAGGTCAACAGGATCCGCTTGTCACCTTTAGCAATCGCCTCAAGGACCCGATCAGCAGCGACCTGCTGGTAATACCGAGGCTGCCAAGCCCCACCTCTGTCTTCGTCCGGTATCTCAGCGAAACGATTACGCCACTCATTCGCCTGCGCGAATGTCATATCCCACAACTCAACAGGCGTTGGATACGAACCAATCAAACCCTCAACACCGGTAAGCAGGTCCGCTAAGTAGATCTCTTGCCCATTGGTTGAGACCGCGAAACGAATCGACATCTTTGCCGCATAATTCTTCGCCTGCGCTAAACCCTCCGTCACGTGCAGATCAAGCTTCTTGGCCTCAATGACAGCCAGCTTCTGACCCTGATACTCCAAGACGTAATCCGCAATCAGGGCCGGAGCCCGCGCACCACCAACTTGTATTCGACCTTTGTTGATTTGATACTCAAGACTCAATTTCGAACCATTGTTCTGGCCCCAGGTTGCAGTCGCTAAGCCCGGATCAATGAACTGTGCACGCGTTTCAGCCTCGTTAAGGGGCATCAGAGTTCACCCTTCAAGGCCGCAGCGAGGGTTTGAGCCTCAAGTATGGACAGTCGCTGGAGTGACTCGTTGTGGACTCGTTGAAATCTAGCGATTTGCCCCTGAATCGATTGAGCGTAAGAGACGCGTCTCTCCTGAACATTTAAGTCTCTTGGGATGCGAAGTGAGAACTTCATCAGATCCAACTTGGTTAAGGCTTGCCGGGTAGTTCCCGCACCTTCTCCAATTGAAAGTAAGCGCTGCTTAACCCCCTCGCTGACCATTACTAATGCGAGATAATCAGGATGTACAAGCTCAGGCCTTGCTCTTAAGATTGCGACGTGCTGATTCACACGTGCAGGTAACAAATCGGCAGGGACCACGCAAGTTCTTGCTATGGAAGCTCCCGTAATGTTTAGAAGAACATCTCCACTATCAACTTTAACGTTGGCTAGTAATTTTGCTTGATCATTCGAAATAAATGCGAGGTTTTTCCGACGAAACTCCGCATCATGGACGTTTAGACTTCGAATCAGACTGATACCAGACTCCAAGTAAGAGTTACTCCCGCCTCGAGGTGTTGCACCACTACCAATCTTGGAAGTGATTTCTCCTAGATCCACCTCGAAGTCGGTTGGGTCGCTAGCAGAAACTATGTCAGCAAGTAGGGCAGATTCAAGACTGACAGCACTCCTACCTTTAGATATCCGAAGTACTCGCATGCGATCTAACACTTCTCTAGCTTCATCCAACTTGGCGACGATGCGTTTCTGCTCATCAAGTGGTGGAAGAGGGATGATCAGCTCATACACGTCATTCCGATTAATTCCGGGCTTCACTCCACGTGCGAAAGAAGGCAAGTTCAAAGTCTGCAAAGCGTAATACAAATACTCAATGTTGATAAGTGATCTCTCATATACAACATAGTAAGTGACATCCAATGGCCACCAGCGTCCTGAAACGCGCGCCAATTCGCCCGCCGAACCTTTGCGCCCAATAATTATCGAATCGCCATCAAAGTGATAACTATCAGTCCTAGCCTTGGGGCCGTTCGCGCCATACGCGACATATTTGCCATCACTGGATCTTCTATCAGCAGCCAGTGGTTTCCCATACTCCAGACTTAAAACATTGCCCAACCGCACTTCTGGCCATCTACTGGTCACAGCAGGCTCCGCAGTTGCGTGAGGATCTCCGCACTCTCACGATCAAGCCGCTCTATCTCGTCTAATATCTCTGACGGGGTGCGGTTATCAACTTCCTCGATCTTGTTCGGGTTCTTCACCGACAAATCAAACGAATCAACGTCAACTGTTGCCGTTTCGATGGTCCATGATTGTTCCGATTCGGCCTTGGTTTTAGCGAGGCTAATGAACTCTTCCATATCTTTGTTGTTCAGTGGGTTTGTTTTTCCCATGTTGCGGCCAGGATCGAGTTGGTAGTACCAGATCTTTTTGGTGGGTGCGCCTTTGGTGAAGAACAGCACGACGGTCTTAACGCCTGTTCCTGTGAAAGTTCCTTGTGGGCAGTCAAGGACTACGTCAAGGCTGCAGGTTTCTAGTAGTTCTTTACGGAGTGCTGCTGCGTCACCGTTGCTCAGGAACGTGTTTTTGATGACGATGCCGGCTCGACCGCCGGCTTTGAGGTTGCGGATGAAGTGCTGCAGGAACAGGTACGCGGTCTCACCGGATCGAATTGGGAAGTTGTGTTGGACTTCTTTACGTTCCTTGCCACCGAAGGGTGGGTTGGCGATGATGACGTCGTAGCGGTCTTTTTCCTGGACGTTCATGACGTTCTCAGAAAGCGTATTGGTGTGAAGGATGTTGGGCGCTTCGATCCCGTGCAAGATCATGTTCATGATCCCGATGATGTAGGCGAGGGACTTGACCTCCTTGCCGAAGTAAGTACCTTTTTGAAGTAATTCAAGTTGCTCAGTGGAGAGGCCTTTGGTTGCCCGCATGTACTCGAATGCCTCACACAGGAAGCCTGCTGAGCCAACTGCCGGGTCATAGATCTTCTCGCCGACCTTTGGATCGATTACTTGAATGATTGCGCGAATCAGTGGACGGGGCGTGTAGTACTCGCCACCGTTGCGGCCGGCGTTACCCATGTTCTTGATCTTGTCTTCATACAAAGATGACATTTCATGCTTCTCGGTAGCGGAACCGAATCGAAGTTCGTCGAATCTGTCGACAATCTCGCGCAGGTTGTAACCCGAGGAAATCTTGTTTTTAATCTCACCAAAGATTTCACCGATTTTATATTCGATCGTGTTGGGTGAAGTGGCACTGAGTTTGAATGCAGCTAGGTAGCGCCACAAGTCTGCGTTGATGAAGTCCAAAAGGTCATCACCGGTGAGAGCCACATTTAGGTCAATCTTGCCGTTAGGTCCTTTGGGTGCTGCCCATGAGCGCCAGCGGTACTTCTCTTCGATGATCGGCTTGTAGGGCGCATCTGTCAGGGCTGCTGCACTAGCGCGGTCGGCTTCAAAGTCGTCAAGGTACTTCAGGAACAGTATCCAGGAGGACTGCTCGACGTAGTCCAGCTCGGTTGAGCAGCCGGCATCTTTATGCAGGATGTCGTCAACGTGCTTAAATGCATTTTCAAACATAATCAAGAGCCCCTCGTTGAGTACCCGAATCCTACTTCTTGAGTGTGACAGTGAGTGAGTGGCGAAAGAAACGGTCATTTATGACCATTAATCCTTCGGACACGATCAACTCTTCTCGGAGAACCACGGCGATATGGCCCTGTAGATGAACGAAAGAAGCTTTTCTTTCATGCTCAAATGTGACGGTTGCCGAATAGGAGAGCTAGCGTCATTTTAACTCACTCTCTAATCATGACTTACCTGAATTGGACGGCCCAGAATTCCTTCCAATGCCATGATCGGCCCATCACCAGCCGGCAGCCACTGGTCCCTTCCAAATACATTGAGCGCGATAGCTTCGACCGGAAGAATCAATGACTTTAAGAACAATTTTTTTATACTCGGACTCTGCGCCACCATAGTAAAATGCCGTTGAAAGGTCTAGATCAGCGCGATTCGATCCGCTTGAATTCGACGTTATGGTTCCGTACTTTTTGGCTGCCTGTGATTTACGGGTGTCGCGAGATGACCACGACCACATGTTGTACTTAAGTTTCTTGCCGGACCAAGTTACTTCAGCGCGAGGATCGAAGTACACAATGAGGCCCGTGGAATCTTGAAGCCTGACAAGTTCGCAATCCCAATCAACTTGAGGACCGGCCGCGTGTCCCGGTGCGGCGACTACAGCGCCCATTGGAACGATAATGGCAGAAACCAATGTTACTGTGATAACCAGTCGCTTGATTTTCATTGGTTCTCCCTCGTTTACTTTCAAGAGCATAGTCACCTGAAAACCACCTCACGATCAGGTTTGGGAAATTAACTTCCGGATCTCAGAGCCCGGCTTAGGCTGCTTTACAGACGCCGGTCAAGAGGATTCCGCCATGAAGTGGTTCACAATAGATCTCGCTTTCAAATTGCCCACTACAAACACCAAATCAATTTTGCTTTGAGTTCACTAGCATGAGATAATATCGCTGTCAGAACAACTGTGTTCTGATGCAAGTGCCTTGATGACCGGTCCAGAGTGACTGCGAGGGGCAAGAACTGGGCCTGATCCTTAAATGGATTAGGCCTTTTTGTATTTCCCGCACCACAGTGGTTCGGGTCGGCCCGTCACTATCTGGTGTCGGGCTCTTTCTATGCCCAAAAGTGGGCTAATCGAATGGAGAAAGAAATGTCAGTTACCCATGTTGAACGCATCAGCATGTCAACACCGCACCAGTTCGCTGCCACACTGCCAGCACTTGTCGGCTTCACACCCAAGGAATCAATTGTCATTGCAATGCTGCGTGAATCACAGTTGATCGTCACGATGCGCTGCGATATTCCAGAGAATTGGATAACGGCAAGTGAGGAAATCACCGACACGATTCTGCGGCTTGAAGCAGATGAAGTCCTGATAGCTGTGGTGACGAACTATCAAGGAAACGAGAAGCCTTTTGAGCCCGAAATTAGCAATTTAATCGCAGAGTTGTCCGTACGTGACATTCCCGTGAATACTGCGATCCTCGTTGATGAGAGGCGCTTCTGGGACTACCTCTGCACATCTGATGAATGCTGTTCAATTGATGGCAATGTCATTAATCTAAATATCAGCTCAATGCAGGTGACAGAAGTTATTTCACGTGAAGATGTCGAAGCCCGATATGCATTACGTGAGGACATGCAACCACCAGCAGAGACCATGGATCAAGTCATTGATGAACTCGATGGCGACCCATTGCGGCGCGCTGAGCGTTCTTGGGACGCCGTACGGCAACTGGCCACCGAGCCAGAATTGAGCGGTCTAGGCACTGCTGGTGACGTGCTGAGGGCATACGTGCAGCTAGCATTCCTCGACGTTCGCGTGCGGGATTATGTGCTCAGCCAAATAGCGTCCCTTGATGATCCGGGACTGTTTGTTGATGTGCTCACTGACACTGCGCTTCGTAGTGCAGCGGAGGTTCGCCCGCGTATGTGTGGGACAGCAGCTGCAGTGCTGGCTGCAACCCAATGTTCAACAGTTCCGGCAAGTTGCCTGGCAGAACTTGCGGGCAACGACTCGCTAGCTAACTTGGTCAAAGAAGGTATTCGCGGAGGTTTCCCGCCGGCATCCCTGAATGAAATCTTTCGCGACGCGTTACCGGTCGTGATTCGCCAACTCGCAACAGAGGACACTGAATGAAACGACTGGCGCTCTCCATCACCGGCATGGGACGAGACCTTCTAGATACCGTCGTTGATTCCATTTGTACCTTTGTGGAACTGGTCAAAGACGGCGTGTTTGTTGTGATCGAGTGGCATCGTCAACGGATGATCGTTGATCCAATTTATCCAAAGACGCTTTTGACAATCGGAAAAGCTTTGGTCACTTTGTTCATTCCAAGTGCACTCGTCGCAACAGCAGTGATCGCACTTCTTGCTGATCTGCTCGGGGCGTATCAGAGTTCGTTCGGTCAAGATGATGATTATCCAGGCTGGACAGATCCCGATTGGAGTTAATGGCTGGATGGTGGCAACCTGCGGGTCAATGGGTTGCCACCACGACTCCACCTGCTTCGAAATGAAGCCCAACCTGCCTGTGGTGTGGCAATCAAAACGTACTGGCAGCGACCTTATCGATCTTTTTGTGTCTACTGTTCTCAGATTAAACTTCCCGATTAATCAGGTTAATTCAAATGTCAGAAACTCAATGCCAAGCCTGCGGAAGTCGTTTGTTTGCCAATTACTCACGCGATCATTCACAGAGTCGTACGCCCCTCCTCCAAGAGCGTTCATCATTTCGATCCCTTCAGAAGTTGTGAGGAAGTCTGGATCATTCAAAACTCGACTACGCATAGCAAGCGTGCTGGAAGGCAGCTGAATCTCCCCGTTGCCAGTCATTTCTTGAACTAGAACAGCACGCTCTTCATCACTTGATTGCATCGATGTGTCGAGTGGATCGCCTATCATAAATCGATTTCCGCGCGCGTCCCTCTCAATAAACCAACTGTCCTCATCAATGTCGGAGGCTTGGTTTTGCGCTGAATCCTGGGCAAGCCCTGCAGGACTGCGGTTGCCTTTCACGATCCACCAGATCAAAATGATAATACCAATTGCAAAACCAAAAATCAGAGTCTGCCAGCCAAAAATCAGTCCCATCAGTACCAGTACGCTGAGCAATATAAGGGCCTTGAACACCTCCTTGACCTCCAATTTATATAAGGTGGATCTACCTACTCTTACTTGAATGAGCTGAAATGTACACGCGTTTGGAGCAGGATTTAAAGAAAACACAAATATCTTTTGCTTGGGTGGAAAAGTATTGATCAGCGGCTTCACTCTGAGCACACTTGTCGCAAGGGCCCCAATGGCGCTTCTTGCTGAAGTGCTCAGGACTTATCCAATTCAGTTTGGCCAAGTGGATGAATACCCAGGCTGATCGGACTCTCACTGGGGTTAGGCCTTATTGCCTAGCAAAGAACTGTCGCTTCTTAGTTCTCTGACGTTAAATAGGATGTCGTTTTTTTCGTAACGGGTCACCCTTTATAGGTTCTACTGGCTTGATTACGTAATCGCGGGTGACGTCAGCCTTCAGAAGACCAATCTGTTCGACCACACGATATCGTTCGTCTTCGCGAATCACTTCAATGCGAGCGCACTAAAGACATAGGCCTTCTACATCACTGAGGCACAAGTGATCATGTGACATGGCCGTCATTTAAACATGGTTCACGGTTGTTGTAAGGCCGTTAGTTCTTGAACTTCAAAATTCAATTGTCGCAGCTCCAGTATTCCCAGTGCAGGCCATGCATCTTCAAGAACACCCGGCGCGTGACCCAAGATTGAAAACTATATTTGTCTTTGCTACCAAATCACGCTGTTCGTCGATTCCGTGCTTCGCAAAAGCGCTATGCAAAGTAGAAGTTTTAGTGTTCGCTATTCCGTCGTTACGGTAAGTTCGGCAAGCTCACGAAATTCAGTGGCACTTTGGTAGGCCGAGCGTATGTGGATCACGCCTATAATCAGGATCAAGAGCGCCAGCCCATAGAAGAGTGCCCAAAGAACTGCAAGACCCGCGAGCGCTTCTGGAATAACTGCGGTGCATTCACTGTCGTAGTCCTGATCGCAGTAGAGATAATCGGCAATTTGAAGTTGGCTTGCCAGACTCCAAGTTAAGGCAACTCCAACTCCGTAAACGATCGCGAGGATGAAAGCACGCACATAATTGGAAATTGATAACGTCGCCTCAACTGATGCTAGGTCTTCGATGTTGAAGTCATTACGATCTACGCTGCTCATACATTCCCCCATCGTGTGTTCTTGAGCCAGGTTTCCTAAAAATTGAGCATATACGCCTTAGGTCAATTACGGACCCAACGCCGCCAAGGGAATATTCATGTCGCAAGCTTTCAAGCCTCCCACCTGGGATCAACTGATGTTGACATTTTCAGCGTGAGAAAGACCCAGACTTCAACCAATTCGCCCAGGAGTTCAGCGGCCATTTCTGCACTTGGCTTGGGTTCATAACTGACACGGCGTAGAGCCAGCTCAGCCCCGTGACGCGTTTCTTCGCCCAGAAAGACTTGACTTGGGCTTCCTGCGGCCAAGCGTGGCTGCACATCACGAAGGTAACGCCGGTACGGCAGGAGAATTGAAATCTCATGCTCGTAGGCACGGACTTGATGAAAGGTTGATTCAGTTAATTCGTAGCTGTACCAACTGGGCTCAGACATTTGCATGGCTAGGCAATTCCATGCAGCCGTAAGCGCTCAGATCCCGCGTTTAGGCAACGCTTGACGGATTTGTGATTGCCCTGCAGTGCTGAAGCCCATGATCGCCGCTGCAAGTCGTCAAGCTCGAGATACCGCATGACTCTGAAAGCATCCACCGCCATGTGTGCTCGTTCATCAATGGTCCGCATCACTGCCTTTCGTGCAGCTGACCGGTGCGTGTATCCAAGAGTCTGAGCTAACTCTTCGTATGTGTAGCCCTCGAGTCTTAGTTGCACTGCCACCGCGCCGCGATACCGAGCCAATGCCGTGTCTGCCCTCATCGAGTCCCTCTCATGTGTCCTCTTTGGGTGTCCCATGTACGCCAATTAATCGAGCAAAGCTGCATCATGGTCACGGGCATTGATCATGACGAGAGTTACCCGTTGGTGTGATGTAGTAATTGCGTCCAATTCGAATATTCATAGTGCAGGAGGAACATGTCCGATCCGGATCTTGATTGGTCATCATCTTTTTCGACCTAGGTCTGCGTGTCGGCCAGACAGGACGCGGGTTGTTTGGAGCCGTTCCCGTGATTTGATAAGCCTCATATTGGCCACGAAATTTAATGCGCTGTCCTGGCATGATCGCTACCTCTTTCCTTGGCTTTTTGAGTGTCCGCCCAGTTCTTCGCCGGATGACTGATTCGTACTGTGATGTCTACTGAGTGCTTGGCCCCTCGTGGAGCCCATGTGATTTCCATGCAATCTTTGGTTCGTCTGGCCAATTCGGTGAAGCGCTCCTCAGGCACGCTCATCAGAACTTCGTCGTGCATACTCAACCGAATAAAGCGTGATAAGCCAGCTGCATCCATTCGCAACAAGCCATCCATGAAAATGTCTCGCGCAGTGCTTTGGACTAATCGACTAGCTGCTTGGGTGTGAGCCTTGGCGCGATCCACTGGAACCGTCAGCCCGAAATCATTAACCAGCATCCCATTTAGTCGAGCATCTTTTGCGATCTCGATGCGCCAAGCGGCCCAGAATGGGAATTGTTCGCCCATTTTGCACATCAGAATCTTTGCCTCGCTGTCAGACATGCCAGCCAACTCGCCTATCTTCGACGCACCCATGCCGAAGTTGATCCCGTGGACTATGGCTTTAGCATCCGACCGACGGGTGTCATCGCCAAAAATAATACGTGCCATCTCCAAATGGATGTCTCGATCATCAGTGAATTGTCCGAGGTATTCCAGATCTTGGCTCAGGGCGGCAACAACTCGTGCGTCAATGCCGGCAAGATCAGCCGTAAACAAAACATGACCTGGTTCAGCGATGACAACACTGCGTTCATTCTTTACCAGATCCTTCGGCAGTGAACCCAAATTAGGTTTTTTGAATGAGATTCGTCCAGTGAGATCAGTTACTGCAAAGTCTGGATGTACACGATCTTGAATCATGTTGCGATGAATTGATTTCATGGGCTCCGAACAGTCTCCAGATGCCATGTAGTCCTCAACTTTCGAGCGATCAATTCGAATACCACGCGCACAGAAGTTACCCACTAAAGCAAGAATCTTGCCTTCTCGAATCGAATATGCAGATCCAGGCTCGTAGCCCTTAAACGATGGTTTATTTGCTTCCTTGGTGTTTGTGTAATTACTGCCGTCAGATGCTGGAATTTTCTTATTCGGCTTGGGCTCAGCGTACTTTCGTTGAGCGGTAGTCACCTGTCTCTTCCCTGATGTTGCAGCAACTCGATTGGTTCGCTTGGCGTATCCATTGCGGTCATGTTCTGTAAGCTGCGAGATCATCTTGGATTGCTGCTGAGTCATACACCTTGCATGAGCCCACTGCGCCTTGGTCTTAGTCGAGCGGAGACGATCTTGTACATTCACGGGTAAGGCAATCCCGTCACCTTGACGAAGTGGCTCGTTACAGCTGACACATGTTGATGCAAACCGCGCAAAGGAGAAAGCCAGCGGAAGTGATTTCCTTGCCTTCGACATTGCTTCCTCCTAATCATTAATAGCTGTTGATGTATTGATGTAGCGCAGCACACCACCAAGAGAACCCACCACATTTATAAAGCCTGTTGAACGGCCTTGGAACCTCAATTCCAGAGTTACTGCTTTTTCACCGGTGCTATTGCGCAGAAAACATGTATGCCTTACCTGGCTGTTGGACAGCCTTGCCAAACCCAGCGATCAAAGTCATCAATTGCAAATATGAACCTGCGTCCTATACGAACTGCAGGTAAGCATCCTGAATTAAGTCCCTTGTAAACCAAGCCACGTCCAACACTTGGATGTCGTTGTCGCGCGACCGAAACGGTTGCTGAAATCGCTGGTATTGCTGGTGTTAAATTGTCTCGCGTCGTTCCACTGTGTCGTTCCATGAGTTAAGCATGCAGCAAAATGTGCTGCGTTGCCTGAGTTTTTGAGGGTCAATTTCTGGACTTCGAATTAGTCTGAATAAGTGTCTTGTTCTGTTCAGCACAAATATTGTTCTGGTTGCGCTGCAGCAGCACACTGGTGTTCTCGTATTTTTTTGGGAATATATATTTTGTGACAAATAAATTTTGAGAATACATATTTTATGACAAATAATTTGCGTGCTGAATTATTCAGTTCCGAATTGAGAGCGTCTTTTTTGCGCTTTGCGACTCTTTTACTTGTAGGATTATTGACAATATATGAACGTAGTGCGGCACGTTCTGACATGAAATGTCACTCAAGTAAGCCCTTCGATCAGCTCAATTCCAGCTGATACGCCGCAACCCGGATACGAAAGTATCAAGCTCCACGTTGCACGAGTTCGCAATGGATAACTTATCTGTTGCCCAAATCAAATGAGAGGCAAAAAAATGAGTGACATCAATAGTCAACCGTCCGTGCGGAAAAAGAATCAAGGTCGAAAAAACATCCATGAACGTAACGGGAAATATTCGGTAGTTTTGCGCGAGAAGGAAACTCCTACCAGCGTGAGTAAGCCGGTTTGGCATCCTCCGTTTGACACTCTCGTAGAGGCACAGAAGTTCCGCGATGACCGGAAACGCGATCTGAAGGAAGGTAAAGCTCTCGCCAAGTCCCGGATCACCGTGAGTCAATTCATGGATATGTGGCTTGGACATCACGCCATGAATCGGCCACTTAGCAAAAGCACTCACCACACCTACGAATCAAAAATTCGAAGTTACATAGCTCCGATTCTCGGTGATCGGACTCTTCAGTCGATAAAGCCAATTGACCTCAAGAACTGGGTGGGACAATTGATGACATCTGGAGGTCGGAGTGGAAATGGCTTAGCGGCAGCGACGGTTCGGTACGCAGGTGCAATTCTCAAGGAAGCATTCGTAGCTGCCGTTGAAGAGTATGAGTTGCTGACGGTTAATCCTGCTGCCAACCTGAAACTTCCTCAGTCACCTAAATCTGGCGGAACTGTGTGGAGTGTTCCAGAGACTTTGAAGTTTTTGGAAGCCGTCCAAGATCATGAACTCCATTCCCTCTTTAACTTCTTTTTTGCTACCGGAGCTCGCCGTGGAGAAGTCCTGGCGCTGTTGTGGAACGACATCGATTTGGATAAGGGCACCGTGTCAATCAATAAAGCGTGCCAGTGGGTCAAGGGTCAGCGGTTAATCGGTCCGACTAAGACAGGTGCTAACCGTTCGATACCTATTGATGCTAAAACCATCAAGATTCTGAAGTCGCACAGAGCGCAGCAGGCAGGAGCCAAGATTGGATCCATGAGGTGGCAGGAGAACAACTTGGTGTTTTGCCACTCCGATGGATCACCTCTGCGGCCGGATTACCCTTACGGCGTTTTCAGGCGGTACACAAAGCGCGCTGGCATCCGAGTGATTCGTCTGCATGACATCCGGCACACACACGCCACCTGGCTCCTGGAAGCTGGTGAGCAACTTCACGTTGTCTCCGAGCGCTTAGGGCATGCAGACACGAGCACGACAGCGCGAATCTATGCCCATGTGACTGTTCGGCAGAGGCAGGAAGCCGCAGACACCTTCGGCCGAATCATGGAGGACGGCTGATCTCTAGGGAGTCACGAGCAAAAGTTAGATAAAAAGTTAGCAAGGATCCCTCACGGATTCGGAGTATCACTGGTGTGACTCTGGATTCGTGAGGGATTTTCCCTGTTTGCATGGAGCCGCCTCGGAGATTCGAACTCCGGACCTACGCATTACGAGTGCGTTGCTCTACCCCTGAGCTAAGGCGGCTTGCCCGATTGGGCTTACCAAGGTTACTTGGTGGGCTTGAAACCACGAAGG